>CDZR01008259.1_pt1 | contig 59070 bp, 50 predicted proteins | sample 554781 | NCBI WGS metagenome assembly CDZR01 (sample SAMEA3182065, study PRJEB8094) | gut metagenome | biome: human; feature: gut; material: Stool; isolation source: human stools | place: Canada | collected 2013-01-28
GCTCAACCGTGACAAAATGGTTGGCTATCACGACAGCTATGCGGAAGCCATGGGCAAGTATGGCTTGAAGCGAGGTGTCCGTGGATCGGATGCGAGGCATACCACAACGGCACAGTATTATCGTAACATCAAGCGAGAGACGGAGAGACTTCAAAACTGCATGAAACTGTTGCAATCCGATGTGGAGGAAGCGGAGCGACTGCTCAAACAGACCAAGAGTGAAATCAACACGGAGAAGCTACAGGCTGCCAAGACGGAAGCAAAGGCTGCCTTTGTGTCGAAGATTGGTTCTCTTTTGGGCAGTGGAAAATTGAAGGAGGTGGAGCAACACAACCGAAAGTTGTGCGAGCTTGTGACTGACCGAGAGCAATACATTGACGAACTCCATGAGAAGGTGCAGCAAATGGAGGACAGTCACAGCAAACAGCTTGACGAGATGCAGCGGAAGCACCAATCGGAGGTTGCGAATTTGGAGAGCAAGCACTCCACGGAGGTAACGATGCTCAACGACATCATCCGCAAAGCCAAGCGTTGGTTCCCTATGTTGGAAGCACGCTTGCAAATGGAAGACCTGTGCAGGAAGATAGGCTTCACCATCGAGCAAATCGGAGTACTCCTTACAGGTAAGGCGTTAAACTTTAGCGGTTCACTCTATTCCGAGGAGCACAGAAGAAAGTTCAATGTGGAGAATGCGGAAATCAAGGTGTTTTCTGATTCTACCAAGCCGAACCAACTGTTTTTGTATATCAATAGACAACCTATTGGTGACTGGTTCAAGGAGCAATGGGATAACCTAAAGTTACGTTTATCTTCACAACGTAAAGGCGTTAGACTATAAATCCAATGAAGGGTGCCAATAAGGACACCCTTCATTGGATTTATTAATTGTTTATGTTTTGTATATTTGACACAACATTAAATGCAAATCTACCATCAAGCCCTTTGATGTAGATTGTTTTTGCATTCATTCTATCTGGCTGTATGCCGATACCATCTTCAAATGGGACAAAAGACAATATTTTCCCATAAGGTAAACGAATTGATTTTTGAACAGAATAAAAATAAACATTCTTGTTTGTAATTATCAGTGAGCCAGAATATTTTGGCTGAAGGCTTGAAGTAACTAAAGGCTCTCCTTTAAATGCTCCGACACGATAGTATATACCACTTGCTACACGGACACTGATGCCTCTTGATGCCCCGACAGATTGACGTCTAACGACTTCTTCATACAAAACAACTCCGACAAAAGGCCAAATCAAAATCTCATCCTTTTGAAAGTTTATAGGGTTTCGTGTCAAAGTTGCTCTATGTGGAGTAATTCCATGCAAAATATCTTGAACAATAAGTGATTTTGTAAAATCAACATATTGGCTCTTGCTTGCAAGTATATCTTCTGAAATATTCATTTTTGCAGTAAGAGCATCTATATATTTTTCTGTTTCATTTGGAATTTCCGACATCAAATTGTATTCATTCAAAGCAGACAGTAATGCTTGCAAGAAGCATTCTTTTCTCAAATTCACAGGCAACGCATTTAATTGTGTATTTATTGGTTCGTAACAAACTTTTGCCATGATGGATTTTTTAATTGCATCTGTAGTCTCTTTAAATTTTGGATTAGAATTTATTAGGACTTTTTCTTTTGTGTCAGTTGAAGATGATGTTTGTTCTGTGTTATCATCAGATGATACAATAGTCATAATTGATACTACGAAAGCCGTACCCAAAAAGATTATTCCAAAAGCCATAAAACTTCCAGCGCAAATGCCAATTATAGCTCCCAATATAAAACCAATCGCAATAATGCCACAACCTTTTGGAGATATATTTTTGGTTTTTGTAGCTTGGTTTAAGTGGCGTGTTTGGGCGTTTGTGCTCTTTATGCTGTTATATGCAGCATAACCTAAAGCACCACCGACTTTAGCCATCGTTCCCAATGACTTCATTCCCTTTTTGGATTTTTTAGCCCATGGGTCTCTATATCGTCGTGCCATATTACAAAAATATTAGAAATGATACTATAATCAAGATACTTATTGCAACCATACAGCCTTGTCCTGACGATTGAGGTTTTATCCCATACTCAGAACGAAGATTGTCAATATAAGCTTTTGCTTCAGCCAATCCGCAACCAGTATCATCTTTATAAACTTTCACTGCTTCTATATATCTTCCTTTTTTACAGAGGTCCAAATACTTGTTATCTGTGCTATCAGAATCTATGTTTTCAAAATTTATCGTTGCCATTACTTATTTCTTTAATTGTGAATCTTTACCATAGTGCTACTTTACCTGCAATCCCCAAATCGATAGTTGCAGTTACCACACCAAGAGCCTTAAATACTCTTCGCATAGTAGGTATTGTTATACTATAACCTCTCTCTAATCGGGAAATCTGCGCTCTTTTCACACCGATACGCTCACCAAGTTGTTCTTGGGTCAAATTCTGCTCTATGCGAGCCTTCTTGATGGCTTCTCCCAAACGGTAAGCATGCAACGCTTCATCCACATCACTCTCAAAAGCGTCACGTTTCGGAGTACCAACTTTTCCAAAGTGCTTGTCAAGCACGTCGTCCAATGGGGTAAGATTCATCTGTGCCATAATTATTTGTTTTTGAAATATTCTTTTCTTATTGCTTCTGCTTTTGCTATTTCCTTGCTTGGTGTCTTTTGAGTTTTCTTGATGATGCCATGAGTGGCAATCACCAAAGTTTCCTTGTCCTTGTCCCAGAAAGCAAACAAGCGATAAGCAGTTTTGTTGTACAATGTACGAAATTCCCATATCTCCGAATTCTCCAACTTCTTGAAAAGTTCCTTGTTGCGTTCTCCTCCTGCAACACGCTTGATGTTGTAGTATATCTTGTAAGATACCGCTTCGGGTAAACTCTCAATGAAGTCCTGTGCCTCGTCTGTCAAGACAAGTCGGAAGATATTTTGTGCCATATTATTCTTTTTGGTTGACAAAGATACTCATATTGTTTCATAAAAAAGAAACATTTGCGATAAAAAGCCATCTTATGCTACATTTTTAACATTTTAGCTACATATAATTGCGCATCAAGAACTAACAGGCAAGTTGCGAAGTACATTTGTAAACTCAGTTGAAATTATCTAATCATAACTGAAAATAAATCATAAAAGATAAACTATATTTTTGCGAGCCGAAGTTTTTGTTGTACTTTTGCAACCGACAAGAGTTGTTTGACAAGCAAACGTATGCATATTGCAGAAATTAGAACCGTTGCTAAATCATTACCTCCATTGAGGTGAAACACTCATAAATCGCTCATTTTAAGCTATTCAGCAGATTTTAGCGTAATTTTTGCTGAAAAGACAAATAATATTGAATAGTCTTGTGACGTTGCTTTTGATAGGCATTATTTCCCTAGTTGTAACCAATGGGGCAGCCTTATCTTTGAGCCTCATAGTGTTTGTTTGGTTGGGGATATTCAATCTCCTGCCCATTGGTATCCAGTATGTCATTTATTCTTTTATTTCAAAAAGAACCAATTCAAAGAAAGAGAGGCCTATATGAAGTATATAGAATTGTTTTGGAATAGGCTATATTATTGCATTTTTAACTGCGATAAGAAAACGCAAACTCTTTTAAACAAATGTTTGTTTTACTATTTGAAGTTTTACAGAAATCGTAAAGGGAACAACACAAGAATACCTTATAACGAAACTGTAGGAATATGTGTATCGGATTATATCATGATTGGATTTACTTGTCTGTTGATATGGACTTTGTTCAATCTCGTATCCATATTATTTCCATGTGTTTCTTTACAGCCTTTAGGCAAGACTGCGTTTATCCTTGTCTCAGTAGTACCTTGCCTCTTTATAAATTACTTTTTCTTATGGAGAAAGGATAAATATCTTAGGTACTGGGAGGTGTTTGCTAAAGATACGCCAGGAATCAGACGAGTATGGTATTGCATAACTTGCGTATGTTTGCTCCTCGTCTGGCCTATATTTATATTTAGCATGATAATAATGTCTAACTAAGAAGAATCAAATAATGGAATATTTACGTCTTTGGGGAGTCAATTGCTTAGTCCCATTTTGCAGATTATATTTCTATTTTGTCTAAATTACGACAGAACATAGCAGATATTCAAGGGATTTGGATGGATTATCAAAATAAAACGTTATTTCTGTAGCATAAAAACGATAAAAATATGAAGTTAAATCGCATAAGAGTTGTTCTAGAGGACAAAGGGATAAGCCAAAAATGGCTTGCAAAGAAGTTGGGAAGAAGTTTCAGTATGGTCAATGCTTACGTATGCAACCGCTCTCAACCCAACCTTACCACACTTCCTGAAATTGCGCAGTTATTGTCTGTGGATATGAAAGAACTAATTACGGATGAGACGGAGCGTACCACTATATAGGAAATGAAAGACAATGTCAAACAATAGTTAGTGAATTGCCTTATGATAATCAAAAAACTTGGCTTATTCGTATTATGGTGCATTTGCATCATATTGGGGCTAAAAGCTCTTACTCATGCATTTTCGGAAACTGTCGGAATAGTTATAATAGTTTGTGTCGTGGTTGTTGCTGATATTGTTCAGAGATATCTCAATCGACATGAACGGTGGTTCCGAAAGAGAGTTAATATGCTGAGAAGCATTTGCCCGAATTCTCCAAATGATTTTCGGATGATTGGTGACCCATTGTTTGAGTCTTTTTCTTTGGGAAATTTCTTCATTCAATACAAGCCTGAAACCAAGGAGTTTCACCTCTGTTGCTGTATTTATATGGTTCTCCCCAATATTGTAGAGACTTGGAACAAAGCAATAGAAGACATAAATACAATTATTGCCCAGAAAGCGCCTTACGTAAAAATTGTAATAGATAGGCATGGTGAATTAGGGCAGGGGTTCAGTCTGATAATCCCAGCTAAGAAAGCTAAGAAAACACTTTTGTTGGCATTTGCTCACATACTCATTGAACTCAAGAAGTCGCTCCCATATAGAACTAACGAGAATGGCATTTTAGTATGTGAAGTCTATTTTAAAATCAAGGTGTTCAACACGATTTGCTATGGCGAATACGATGGCGTGAGAGTGCTGAAAGCGGTTACCATATCTTCAGATGGAATTTATACCTTCGTCAATGTAGAGGAAGATGAATGTGTGCCAGAAGACTTTACTAAGTCCAATCCTCCGATGTCCATCATCCTGCAATATGACTTGTATTTGATAGAAACCAATATGTTGATTAGCAAAGAGGAATTTGATGTCCATTGGGAGAAATGCAAAGACTTGTGTGAATCATAATCATTGGAGTACGGATTACAAATTCGATAGCACTATGAATTTTACAACTATAATGTTAGAACATAAGAAAAGGCAAGTTAGGCTACAAGCTGATGTTAGTTACGACCCTTTTCAAATTTTTCCTGATTTACAACATGTAAAAGACAACAATCTCTTCCACATCGATGAAGGTAATGTATTTTATGACTTCATAGGTGACCAAGGACAATTAAGATTTATTTCCGATAACTTCAAAGATTTGTTGGAAAATAATGGAGTAAAGGGAGTTTCTTTTATCCCCATAAACATATATGGTTCAAGGTTGCAATACTATGCTCTGTTAGAAACGCAAATAGATTCTATCTGTGAACATGATTCTGACGGAGACCATATTTATGGGACTTTCCAAATAGATTTCACCTCGTGGAATGGAGAAGGACTCTTTTATTTGAAAGATAGTGGGGCTATAGTTTGTTCTTTACGAGTTAAAGAACTCATTGAAAGACACAATATTTCAAATGTCTCTTTTGAAGGCTTAGATAAATATTAAGAATTGACTATGATGAAATTTATAACTATCAGCATATATATATCATTATGTATTTTGTTCGTTGGTTGCAAAAAAACAAATTCCTCCACAAACGAAATGTGTAATTGTTCTGTGGAGAGCATAGAGGATGAATTAGAAATGCTATGTTTAAAATCGAAAAATGATTCTATGACGCTCTCCATGGAGATAACTTCTGACAACATGGTCAATGATTACAACTACAGATATTTGGGCTCATTACAAGTAAACAACAGAATGTTTGAGGTGTTACAAAAAACAGTATTGTCTGGTCAGTATAAAGATGCTCAACGAGCATTAGTTTCTATTAGGTTCTTCACAAATGGAAATTTATTCGGAGAATATACTGGATTGAACAACTTTTATTCCGTAAAGATTTCCTCTAACAATATTTGCATCTATAATGTAGAAACAAGAAGTAGCAAAAAAATCAATATGAAGGATTCGATACCACAACTATTATTCTTCAATTATAACGATAAGGATAGTTCTTCATGCGGAGACCTGTTCTACTTTCGCAAGAATTAGTTTTTTGTATTATACTATAATAAACATTCACTGTGGAATTGTAAATCTGCAAGTTCAATTTTACACAACTATGGAAGAAAAAATAAAGTTAAGAGATAAACTGGTAGATATTGCGTTACAATGGCAAGCAAGTTTTGGGGTTGCACCGTCTATTACAAGTTCCATTTCTGAATATGATGCTGCAATGTTGGTTGGTATGTCTGAAAAAGAATATTCTGACTACATGAAAGACAAAACTGCTGTTGCCAAAGGGACGGATTTCGTTTATAGAAATATAAGGTATCAAGTAAAAGCCAATCGTCCAAGCGGTAAAAAAGGAAGTAAAGTAACGATGGTTCCCAAAGCCTCGAACTACGAATGGGACAGGTTAATTTGGATATTATATGATAAGAACTATGTAATGCAAGAAGCATGGGAATGGCGTGTGGAAGACTATAGAATGGCATTTGAAAATAAAAAAAGATTATCTCCCGAAGACTACAGAAAAGGGCACTGCCTGTATCATAGCTGACATTTTTGCAGATTATATTTCTATTTTGTCTAAATTACAACGGAATATAGCAGAGATTCAAGGAATTAGGATGGATTATCACGATAAAATATTATTTTTGTTGCGTAAAAACGATAAAAACATGAAGTTGAATCGCATAAGAGCAGTCTTAGAGGACAAAGGGATAAGCCAAACATGGCTTGCAAAGAAGTTGGGAAGGTGTTTCGGTACGGTCAATGCTTACGTATGCAACCGTTCTCAACCCAACCTTACCACATTCTTGAAATTGCACTGTTCTTGTCTGTGGATATGAAAGAACTTATCATGGACAAAAAGGAATGCAATGATTGAAGAGATTATGAGAGACAAAATAATATCAGAGCATCAGTTTGCAGATTATCAGAAATGCAGTATATTTGAAAAAATAAGAAAATGCATGTTTCACGTACTACTGCTACATAAGTAGCATAGAGATACAAAAAAATAGCGTATGAAATACCTCTTCAATTTCTTGGCATTTTGTTTATTTGCCTCATGCGTCCATTCCCAAGAGGTGGTGGACAAGGTAAGAGTGCGTGTACAGTATCGTGCATTGTATAAACATACGCAGGAGCAAAAGGAAGCGTATGATGATATAAATCTGTTGGATATAGGGAAACATTCGTCTAAGTTTTATAGCCAACGGTTTGAGCAGTTTCTGCATCAACGTGATTCCGTGAAGAGTGTGAATGCCGACCCTATGAGCTATTTGCAGTTATTGGCAAATACGTTTGGCTCTAAGAAAGGACGCGAGTATGAAGTTTATAAGCATATTCCACAGAGGGGGACACTCACTTATACGGATGTCCTGCACAATGACTTTTTCTTCTGTTATGAGGAATCCGTTCCGACATTTTCTTGGGAACTTGCCGAGGGTGATACTATTATTATAGGTTATCCCTGCCATAAAGCCGTTTGTCAGTTCCGTGGGCGCACTTGGACAGCGTGGTATTCATTGGACTTGCCTTTTGATAATGGTCCATGGAAGTTAGGTGGTTTGCCCGGACTCATATTGGCGGCTTCTGAAAGCCGACATGAATTCTCGTTTGTAGCTACAGGCATAGAGCAGATGCGGCAAACAGCAACCATCTGCTTTTACCCCAAGCGTTATCTGCGTTCAACTCCTGCCAAGTTTCAACGTTTGCTTGAAGATTACTGGAAAGACCAATGGAATACTACCAACCGCTTGCAAGGCAGTGGATATAGTGAACCGCCTAAGGCACAACGGACTTTCAATGCATGTTTAATGGACAAGTATGAATAAGTGATATGCAATAACCATTTGGTAAGCAATGAGATATGCCATATTTTTCATACTTCTGCTAACCAACCTTTCGCTCTCTGCACAAACCTTCACAGGAAAAGTGAAGGGTAAGAAAGGAGAACTCTTGGTAGGTGCCTCGGTTGTGGCGTCAACTGAGAGCAAGTCGACCATGGCGTATTGTCTCACAAGCGATAAGGGTGAATATAAGCTGACTATTCCTAAAGGGAAAAATCCTGCAACCATAACGGTAAATTATATTGGTTATCAGAAGAAGACAATGCCGTTCGCTGATTTGAAGGATGGCATGACTATCACGTTAGTAGAAGGCGACTTTCAATTAAAGGAAGTAAAGATAAAAGCGGAGCGTATAAAGAGTTCTGGAGACACGCTCACATATTCGGTTGCTGGTTTTCGCCAGGAGCAAGACCGAAGCATTGCCGACGTGATAGCCAAGATGCCTGGACTTGAGGTGAAAGCGGATGGCAAGGTGGAATATCAAGGAAAACCTATCAACAAGTTCTATATTGAGGGACTTGACTTAATGGGGTCGCAATATGGTGTTGCCAACCAAAACATCTCAGCTGATAAGATAAAGAGTGTGCAGGTGTTGGAGAATCATCAGTCGGTGAAGTCGTTGCGTGGCGTGTCGTTCAGCGAACAGGCTGCTCTCAATCTTGTGTTGAAGGATGATGCCAAAGCCGTATGGACGGGAGCGGCTGACATAGGTTTGGGTTATGGTGATGATTTTCTATACGACTGCAGACTGATGGGTATGCGTTTCAACAAAAAGTATCAGACGCTGATGATGTACAAGAACAACAACATCGGCAAGCAACTCGACAATGAGGTGCTCGATCTTGCTGCATTGTTGAAGGGAAGATCTGGCTCTGAGTCGGGCTTTCTCTCTATGATGTCGGTTGCGGCTCCCGACCTTGCAGACAACCGATATACTTTCAACAATAGTCATCTTGTTGCCGGCAACTGGCTTTGGAAGACTGGCAAGGATTCGGAACTGCGTGTGCAAGGCAACGGATTTATTGACAAGACCGATATGCACGACTATAGTTCATCCACTTATCTCACCCTTGCCGATATGCCAGTCATAGTTGAGGAGCAGAATGTCTGCAACACCCGAAGCGAATGGAAGGGTGAGGCCAACTATCAGTACAACGGCAGTAAGAGTTTCATCAAGAACAACCTTAAAGGCTATATTGACTTTAACAAGAGTATCGGCACGATGATGTACAACGGACAACGCACCGACATGATGGTGAAGCCGCACAAGCGTAGTATTACTGAGGATTTTCAGATGTCGCACACCACGGCAAAGGGCAACATATATAACGTTGACAGTTATTGGACCTATAGCTATCTGCCAGGACAGTTGCTCACCATTGGTGGAATGACAGAACGGCTGAATCTAGGTTTCTTCTCCACGCAGAATGAAATGCAATATAAACTGAAAGTCGGCAGACACTATCTCAACAATGAGTTGGGAGTGAACTACGACTATCAAAGTATTGGTGTGGCAATGGGCGAGGAAACGGAGAAAACGAATGTGTATCAGTTGCTTCGCACGTATTGGGCTCCTTCAATGTCGTTCCTTTTCGGAAAGCACAGGATAGGAATAAAGTCGAAGATAAGTTATGCTCGTCAGTCTTACCGTGAGTCAAGAAGCAATCATCTGTGGATAGACCCTTCGGTGGGTTGGAATTGGAAGGCAACTGTTGTTTCTGAATTTTCGGGTAATGTTGGTTATGCTAATGCTCCATTGATGGGAATATCTATCTATGACACTCCTATCTTCACAAGCTATCGCACGCAGAAAGTGAATAGAGGCAAGACGGATGCTACTCACTCTCTTCATGCAACGGCAGCATATAAATACACCAATCCTGTGTCGGGAATGTTCTTTAATATTCGTCCTTCATATAATAGAATGTCGAGAAACATCCTTTACGAGAGTGCGATGAACGGCAATATCTACACCACGACTGCTACAGACAAGGAATATACCATGCAGACAATAGGCGTTTCTGGTCGTGTAAGCAAATCGTTTGGATGGGCAAAGACACTTGTCGGTATTGGCGCCTCACACAACATCACAGATTATAATATGCTTGTGTCGGGCATTGTGAATGACGCACGTATGAACATAACTGCCGTTTCGTTCAACTACTCATTGCGTCCAGCGAGATTTCTTTCTGTTGAGGGTAAGTCGAATGTGAACATTTATAAGCAGAAAAACCTCACGGCTCCAGAACTCTCTTCCGATCCCACAACCGACTGGGAACATTTTCTTAAACTATATGTATTCCCTGCCAAAGGATGGATGCTGAGCATAAAAAACGAACTCTTCCATACCAACGACAAGAGCATCGGTATAAACCACTTTCTTGACCTTGCCATTGCCTACAAGGCTAAGCGTTGGGAGTTCTCTGTCACAGCAAACAACCTTATTGGCACTTCTGAGTTTGAACGAAGAACTCTCGGCAACACAATTGAATCGTATAGCATAACCCGTCTTCGTCCAAGAGAAGTGCTTGCAAAGTGGAGTATGGATTTGTAAACTACAAGAGGTCCTTTAATGCAAGAAAGATTACTAAGAAAGTCATAACGAAGCCAATTATGAAGAAGAACCAAAAGAACCACTGGGCATAGTGACCGAGATAGCAGCCATCATATTCCTTGTATCGTTCACGAACTTTCTTCCATTCATCAGCAAACATGGAATTGACCTCACGGATATGCGTCTGCATCTGTGCGGTCATCCATTGGCGTTCTTTGGCAAACAGTTCTTGAATCTTCTGCCAGTCAATCGTAAATCACACGCATGGTTTGTCCGCGCTTACGACTTTTCACGCCTTTGGAAATCTAATGCCACGCGTACGCGGAAAAATTCATCTAGATTGTTGGAGTAAATTCCCAAGAGACTTAACCGTTCGAGCAAGGGGATCTTTGATGTTACAGTAGTGTTACATTTGTGTGAAGGTGGTTCACGCGTCAATAGGTAAGCCTCTTTACTGAGCCTTTTGGGTGTGAAGGAATGGTCATTCTTCAAGGCACGGAAATCTTCTCTCTGCAAGGACAGAAATTTCCCCCTTGCAAACGGGTGAATATGTAAACTGAGAACAGAGGTTTCCGAACTTCGTCATTATCAAGCTAAAATCTAGGCCATCCCGTTTCTATTTGAAGATCTTCCCATCGTTCACTGGGCGTTGAACGATAAGTCACTGGGCGGTGAACGATGAGTCACTGGGCGGTGAACGATCAGTCACTGGGCGGTGAACGATGGAAAGATGGTCATCTGTGAACGGCAAGATGAGGATCTGAGAACGGCAAGATGTACATTTGAGAACGGCAAATACAAAGTTCCATAACGTCACTCAGGAATTTCTTGGGTAAAGTGGCTTTCCGCAGAGTCGACAAACTAGTAATGGTTTCACCCACACTCACCGATGAGGAGGGAATGGCACGCATACAAAGTTTGCTTGCGGAATATCTTGATGTAGCGACATTACCTCAGATTGTAGTTTCAAGCAAACTAGATGTTACAAAAGGTAGCGTATTACGAAAGCTTTATCATACAATATATAAATTTCTTAGCTTTTGTTTTGTTTTGACGATGGCTTGCATTAACTTTGTCAGCATGAAAAAGAAAATACTTTACATAGTGAATCCCATATCTGGTACACAGCGCAAGCAAAATATCACGAGGCTTGCGCTAGAAAAGACAGATCAGGCAATTTACGATGTAGAAATAAAAGAGACTCAATATGCAGGTCATGCCACAAAGATAGCTCTCGAAGCTGCTGCACGGGGATTTGACATAGTGGTGGCCGTAGGAGGCGATGGTACGGTCAATGAAGTAGGACGTGCATTGGTGCATACGCAGACTGCTTTGGGCATAGTACCTTGTGGATCGGGCAATGGATTAGCGCGCCATCTCTGCATACCGCTTAATCCGTCGAGAGCCATAGAACTCATCAATCGAGGAAAAAATCATCTCCTTGATTATGGAACAATCAATGATCGCCCTTTCTTCTGTACTTGTGGCGTAGGTTTCGACGCTTTTATAAGCGAGCGTTTCGCCTCATCGGAAAAGCGAGGATTGCTCACTTATGTGGAGAATACGCTTAAATCGGGTCTTCAGTATAAACCGCAAGTCTATACCATAGAGGACGAGAACGGTACGGAAACACTTGATGCCTTTCTCATAGCTTGTGCCAACGCTTCGCAGTATGGCAATGATGCTTTTATCGCGCCTGAAGCGAGCATGAAGGACGGATTGATGGACGTGGTAGTGATGGAACCTTTCAATGCTTTGGAATCTGCGCAAGTTGCGTTGCAGCTCTTTAGCGGAACGCTTCCAAAGAATAGTCACGTAAAGACATTCCGCACTTCGCATCTTCGAATAAATCGGGCAGGGGAGGGGATTGCCCACTTTGATGGCGATCCGTTTTGGACGGGAAGCGTGATTGATGTAAGACTTCATCCGAGTGCTTTCAGAGTGGTGGTGAATCCTGAAAAATGCAAAGAACCGCAACCCTCTGACCAACCTATCAAGAATTTGCTTCAGCTCATCCCCGATTTCTTTAATGAATGGAAGCGTATGCCTGAAAGTCTGCTCAACAAAACGGGACGCGACTTAAAAAGACTGAACAAAAATATACTAGATAAACTTACAGGAAAGAATTGAAACAATCTAACTTTTCCTTCCTGTAAAAACAAAAACGAAACAGATAATGACTAAGATAAAACAAACCATTGTAGGCCATTTGAAAGAATATCGTGAAGATATAAAGAATGCCATTGATGTGATGAACCGAGGGGGCGTGATTCTCTATCCTACAGATACCATTTGGGGGATAGGTTGCGATGCCACTAATGAGGAGGCTGTAAAGCGTGTGTTTGAAATCAAACGGAGAAGCGATGCAAAGGCTTTGATCTCCCTGGTAGATTCTGAAGCAAAGATTGCATTTTATGTGCGAGAAGTGCCTGAAGTGGCATGGCAACTGATGGACGTGGCTGAACGTCCCCTCACGATTATCTATGACGGAGCGCGCAATCTTGCTCCCAATCTGATGGCAGAAGATGGAAGTGCGGCCCTTAGGGTAACTCATGAAGAGTTTAGCCAAAATCTTTGTATGCGTATGCGCAGAGCTGTGGTCTCTACTTCAGCAAATATCAGTGGACAACCATCGCCTCGTAAATTTCAAGAGATTGCTCCCGAAATCCTCGAAGCAGTGGACTACGTGTGTACTTCGCGACGCAATGAATCGGAAAACCCTCCTGCTTCTAATATCATTAAGCTAGGCGTGGGAGGAGAAGTAAAAGTAATAAGATAAGAACTTATACCTAAAGAAAAGGTGTGATGCGTGAATACATAAACCTGAGGACGAATATCGAATATTCTTTCGCTTTACTCTCAACAGAATGCTTTCTTGTAACATCGCACACACTATATTAGTAAACGTATTTTATGTCAGATACAACGCAAGATTTATACAATAGTACAACTAATGGGCAGCGAGCGCGAGCCATCGTGAAGGGACATAACGTGTTTATGCGAAGACTTTCCGTGTGGATATCCAAGCATTTAAGCCAAAAACAATTCATTTTGATATTGGCTTTTATTGTGGGGGTAGGGTCGGCAGTAGCAGCGCAAACACTTAAACTTCTTATCCACGAGATAGAGCATTTACTCACGGCACAATTTGATGTGACACATTCTAACTGGCTGTTCTTGGTCTACCCTGTTGTGGGTATTTATCTGACAGCACTATTTATCCGATATATCGTAAGAGACGACATCGGGCATGGTGTGACGAAGATACTTTATGCTCTTTCGCGCAAGCAAGGCAGTATTCGTGGTCATAATTGTTGGTCGAGCGTAGTGGCCTCAGCTCTCACTATCGGCTTTGGTGGATCGGTGGGTGCGGAATCGCCAATTGTTCTTACAGGATCGGCCATAGGAAGTCGATTAGGACAATTATTCCAACTTGACCATAAGACCATGATGCTCCTTATCGGATGTGGCGCTTCAGGAGCTGTAGCAGGTATTTTCAAAGCGCCTATTGCAGGACTGATGTTTACGCTAGAAGTGCTCATGGTCGACCTCACTATGGCTTCCTTGCTTCCGTTATTGGTAAGTTGCCTTACGGCTACATGCATCACTTATGCTTGGACAGGGATGAATCCCATGTTTATCTTTGAACTTAGCGATCCGTTCGATGTAAGTCGTGTTCCCACTTCTGTACTATTGGGCGTGTTCTGCGGTTTTATTTCGTTATATTTTACACGTGTGATGAGTTCGTTTGAGCAAGTGTTCGGCCGAATGCACAATATGTATGCCAAACTGGCTCTAGGCGGCACAGTGCTCGCTGTGCTGATTTATTTCTTTCCACCACTTTATGGTGAAGGTTATAGTACGATAAGCATATTGTTAGGAGGTCATACAGAGACAGATCAGGTACTCAACAATTCTCTGTTCTATCACCATCCAGAATATCTATTGGTGTATCTTGGAATGATTATCTTGCTGAAAGTGTTTGCTACAACTGCCACCAATGGTGGTGGGGGATGTGGTGGTACGTTTGCTCCGAGTCTTTTCTTGGGTTGTGTGGGCGGTTTCGTATTCTCTCGCTTGTGGAATATGTATTGTCCTATTGACACGATTGTGACTGAGACCAATTACGCACTTTTAGGTATGGCAGGCGTGATGAGTGGCGTTTTCCATGCTCCCCTCACAGGCGTGTTTCTTATTGCAGAACTGACGGGAGGCTATCAACTCTTTATTCCATTGATGATTGTCTCCGTGGCTTCGTATCTTACGATCAATGCCTTTGAAAAGCATAGTATCTACGCCATTCGTTTGGCACGAAAAGGGGAACTCTTAACTCACCATAAAGATCGTTCTGTACTAACGCTTATGTCGCTCGATGCCATTATTGATAAGGAACGTCCCAAACTTACTCCCGATATGTATCTAGGACAGATAGTACAGGCAGTGTCGAAAAGCAAGAGCCTTCACTTTGCAGTGGTGGATATGAAAGGCGGCATGATGGGCGTGATCAATGTTAACAAGATTCGTCAAGTAATTTTTAGAAGTGAACTCTACCGAATGTATAAGGCTACGCAGCTTATGCAACAGCCAGAAATAGTGTTACGAACCGACGACAATATGCAGACTGTGATGGACAAATTTTCCCGTTGCGATGCTGGCACATTGCCTGTGCTTAATCCCGATGGAACCTTCGTTGGTTTTGTCTCTCGAACAAGGCTGTATGCTTCTTATCGTCAAATCATCAAGGACTTCTCAGAGGAGTAAACTCAACACGTTATTTAATAACCCTATATATTTATGGAATTGTACGGACTTTTAGGCTATCCACTTGGTCATAGCTTTTCTGCAAAATATTTTGCAGATAAATTTGAACGTGAACAAATCGATGCGGAATATCACAACTTTGAATTTTCTGCGGTAGAAGAAGCTATAGCATATCTCTTGCGTCAACCTAATTTGAAGGGATTTAACGTAACAATTCCATACAAACAAGCCATTATTCCTTATCTCGAGCGTCTTACTCCGGAGGCTAAAGAGATTGGAGCTGTCAATGTGGTACGTGTGGAGAACAATTCATCTTCTCCTACGGGGAAGAGCTTGATAGGTTACAATTCAGATGTGGTAGGGTTTACCGAATCTATCCGTCCACTATTGCGCAAGAACGTTCACACGAAAGCGCTCGTATTGGGTACAGGAGGCGCCTCTAAAGCGATAGTTTATGGATTACGAAAGATGGGGATAACACCTACCTATGTGAGCCGTCATCCACAATCAGGACAATTGAGCTATGAAGAATTATCGCCCGATGTTATGGCTGAACATAAAGTCATCGTAAATTGCTCACCCGTAGGAATGTATCCAAAGATTGATACGTGTCCTGCGATTCCTTACGAATCTCTTTCTCCTGATCATTTACTTTACGATTTGGTATATAATCCGCTTGAAACGCTTTTTATGAAGCGTGGACTTGAGCAGGGAGCTGCGGTTAAGAATGGATTGGAGATGTTGCATCTGCAAGCTGATGCTGCTTGGAAAATGTGGCATGAGAAGGACTAACTCCAAAGTCATGGAATTTCAAAAGAACTTTCGAAATTCCTCATTATAAATTGTGTAGTAAAACGTATTCAATCAGTACGAATTAGGGCTGACACCTTGCGAGAGGTATCAGCCCTAATTCGCTCGTTTCCTTTATTTCTCTAATCATTCATTATATCTAATTGTCTGCTGAGCCTCTCCTTTCTCACTTAGATATAGCTTTTATCTTCAATGTTCGCAGATATTCTTTGTGTTCTGGAGAAATTCTGTAGCTCTCGATGGCCTTTTGGATAGTCTTATTGTGCGTCCATGAAGCTAGACGTTTCTGTTCGATGTATGGAATCGTTGCGTTCCATTGCTTAGCAAGAGCTGTAGCGAAGAACCATGCTATCATCATCTTTACGTAATATTCATTACTCTTTACTGATACAGGAATTTCAAGATATTCAGCTTTGAAGTCTTCATCCAGAAAATGAGACATAAGTGTTTCTATTCCAAAGCGACAAGTGTAAATGTGGGATGACTTGCTCCAAGTTCTGATCTTCAGCAATAGCTCCTTCTTGTGTTTGGCAAATACCTTCGGAGACATTATGTCGCAAACAGCCCAATTGTCCACGAAAGGAAGGAAATCGTCTGTCAGACGGATACATTCTTCATAGTTCTTCACTTGAGAGATGAGGATACTGTGAAGTATATTCTCGTCATAATATTCGTGAGGCAACTGCTTTAGGAAATCCACGCATACGGCTTCCTGTGCAAACTCTTTTGCGAACTTACGGAGCACAGGCACACGGATGCCTATGAAACTTTCTAAAGGCACTCCCGGCGTCAGTTTGGATTGGAAAGCAGCATACTGCTTATCTTGCATGGCGAACAGTCTTTCTTGAAGTGAAGTCATAGATTTTGTAATGTGAGTTCGGGATAAGGATTACGGTAAGCAAATAGGGCAAAACAAGCATAAATAGTTTGTTTTACCCTTTGCTAATTCATTGAATATTAGTTGTAGTTATTTTAACTTATCATACTCTTCATCGCTAACAGGCTCCAGCCACTCGTTGGAGGTGTTCTCACCAGGAATTTCAAAGGCGAGGTGAGCAAACCAGCTGTCTTTTGTAGCACCATGCCAATGCTTCACGTTGGCAGGAATATGGATGACTGTGCCTGGGAGAATCTCCTGTGCAGGCTTGCCTTCTTCCTGATACCAGCCGTGTCCGGCTACGCCTACGAGCATCTGTCCGCCACCCTTTGTTGCGTGGTGCGTGTGCCAGTTGTTGCGGCAACCAGGTTCAAAGGTTACGTTGAAGAAAGGTATCTGACTGTCAGATATTTGCGCTAGATAACTGTTGCCCTTGAAGTATTTGGCATAAGCGGTGTTTGGTTCGCCAATAGGGAAGATCATCTCGCGCTGGAATGCAGACTTGGCATCTTCTCCTTTCACATCTTCGCTCCATACCTCCTTTGCTAAATTGAAGGCAGCCCAGGCTTTTGGCCAGCCGGCATAGAAAGCGATGTGGGTGATGATTTCTGCCGCTTCTGTGCGAGTAATGCCATTGTTCTTTGCCGACTGCAGATGATACTTCAGCGAACTGTCGGTGATTCCTTGACTGATGAGCGAAGTGATTGTTACCAAACTGCGATCGCGCAATGAAAGCAGGTCATTGCGGCTCCATACTTCTCCGAAGAGAATGTCGTCGTTGAGGTGGGCAAACTCTGGGGCAAACTCACCCAATTGGGTGCGCCCAGCAGTCTGTACTATTTTCTGTTGTGCCATTATGTTGAGTGAAATCGTCGTTAATATGATGAATGTTGCAATTCTTTTCATAAGATTCAGTAGTTGAGTTGCTTATCCCTAAACTGATTTTCCCAACTCGTAAGTTTCCTGCAATTTTTTGTTGCCCTCAATAGTGCGTGGAGCGTCAACGCCTCCGCAGAATAGGGTGCCGGCAAGATGACTTTCAGGATAACAATCAATCCAGCCTGTCAGTCCGGCTTCAGCACGTTTTGGTACTTCCGGTTCATTCTCGGCTGCAGTGGTGAGCATATAAACATCACGGAATTTGTAGTTAAGCGAGAACATGGCATTCATGCGGTCGATGAGGGTCTTCATCTGTCCGCTCATCTCATAATAATATATAGGTGTTGCCCAGCAAACCACATCGGCATTCAGCACTTTCTGCATGATGTCGTTCACATCATCCTTGATGACACACTTGCCCAACTTTTGACAGGCCAGACAGCCTTTGCAGAACTTGATGTCTTTTCCTACAAGCGAAATCTTTTCCACTTCATGACCTGCAGCCTTAGCACCTTCGATAAACTGATCAGCGAGCATGTCGCTGTTAGAACCAGTACGCAGACTGGTAGAGATGACTATAACTTTCTTCATTCTTTCACAAATTTAATGTTTGGTGCAAAGATATGCCCATTCTTGTAAAGAGCTTATACCTGGTTTTCGGAAGACATTACCTATATTCCGTTTCTATCAAATAATAGTTATACTATACATGCTTCATTGTATCTACGCAGTTTTGCGATACTCGCTTGGTGTCTTTCCTGTCTGAGCCTTGAAAAAGCGGACGAAGTGTTGTGGATACTCAAAGCCGAGGCGTTGACTAACTTGCGTTATGCTGAGAGTTTCATCAATAAGTAGTTGTCGGGATGCCGAAAGCAGCCGTTCATTGATCATACTCTTAGCGGTTACGCCTGTCTCAGTCTTGACCAATTCACCGAAATACTTGGTAGAATAGTAACATTTGTCAGCGAAGTAGGCCACGGTGGGCAATCCTTCATGCTCCGCTTTCTGGGCAATGTATTCATCGAGCAGAAAAATAAACCTCTTTACCACCGAATGATTAATCTCCTCGCGTGTAATAAACTGACGGTCGTAGAAGCGCAGGCAATAGTTCAGCAGCAACTCGATATTTGAAACGATGAGTTCACGCGAATGCTTGTCTATAGGATGCTGAAGTTCCTGCTTAATCATTGTGAGTACATCACGGAAGATATTGACCTCGGCAGCGGATAGATGTAGGGCTTCGTTGCTTGTATAGTCGAAGAACTCGTATCGGGAGATGTTCTTGCCAAGCGAAGTGCGGTTGAGCAGATCGGGATGGAAAGCCAATACCGTATATTTGGCAAACGGAACACCAGAAATGGGTTCAACCTTAACCGACTGTCCCGGAGCAAACGAGGTTACAGTCATCTCGTCAAAATCATATTCTGTTCTGCCGTATGACAATTTACATCCCTTGTTTTCCTTCAGAAAGAGGGCATAAAGTCCGTAGTGATGCACAGCCTCCAGAATAGGAGAGGTGTTCTCTACACGCACAACACTTACTAAAGGATGAAGTGTTTTCACCCCAATGTAGTCGTTGAACTCCTGTATGGTATTAAAGAATAATTCTTTCATGATGTATTTATAAGTTTCTATTTCCTATAAAAAGCTATTGACGATGCAAATATGCGCCAAAAAAATGGTTTTAGCAAATTACAAGAAAGTCTTAAGAAAGGAAAAACTGTCTAATGATAAGAATTATACTCATATACTATGTAAACTGCTATAATTTCCTTGAAGATCCAGTAAAAGATTGGGCGAAGATGCTTGAAGAAGAAAAGGAAGGGTCTTCTGAACCAACTTTATTTGACTAAGGAGACTAACTTTTCTCAAAAAATCATCCGCAACGCCTGTTTATGGGCATTGCGGATAAGATTTCTATGCTATTTTGGGTTTTAGCGAACAACAATAAATTAAATTATTATATTGCGTGAAAGTAAGAAATATACGTTACGCTCATTCCTATTTACAATATGTTTTTACTCCAAAGCTTCCATCGCCTGTTCCCAAGCATCTTCAGCCTGCTTAAGAGCTTGCTGGATACGACCATATTCAGTGAAAAGAGAAGTGTCGGACGCGGCTTCGGGTGTTGCTAGCTTGGCTTCGATAGATTGTTTCTCAGCTTCAAGTCGATTGACTTCGGCCTCGCACTTTTCCACATTCTTTTCTAGTTTACGGCGAAGCTTTACTTGTTCTTTTCGTTCTTCATAAGAAAGTTTCCCCTCGGAAGGTTGAGCCTCTTGAGAGGATGCAGATGGAGAAATAGACGACGACAAAGCAGAGGATGATCCCATAGCGTGTAATTCATCAAGCGATTCCATCTCTTTCTTCTGTAAGAAATCATAGATGCCGCCTATATGTTCACGTACTAATCCTCCACCAAATTCATATACTTTCGACACTAAACCATTGAGAAAGTCGCGGTCGTGACTTACAATAATGACCGTACCATCAAATGCAAGAATTGCTTCCTTTAGCACATCTTTTGTACGCATATCAAGGTGATTGGTAGGTTCATCAAGAATCAAAAAGTTGACAGGTTCAAGCAAGAGCTTGATCATAGCCAATCGTGATCGCTCACCTCCCGACAGAACTTTTACTTTTTTATCCGATGCTTCTCCTCCGAACATGAACGCACCTAGTATATCACGTATTTTAAGACGGATATCCCCCTTGGCTACTCTGTCAATCGTATCGAACACTGTAAGTTCTCCATCGAGCATTTGTGCTTGGTTCTGAGCGTAATAGCCAATTTCCACGTTATGCCCAAGTTTGAGTGTGCCAGTATATGGAATTTCGCTCATGATACACTTTACGAGAGTGGATTTACCTTCACCGTTTTTACCAACAAAGGCCACTTTTTCGCCACGTTTTATTGTGAGATTCACGTCATGGAAAACACAATGTTTATCATAATCTTTACGTAAATCTTCACAGATTACTGGATAGTCTCCCGAACGTGAACAGGGTGGGAATTTAAGATGCAGACAGGCATTGTCTACTTCGTCGACCTCAATAGGTATAATTTTCTCAAGTTGCTTAATACGGCTCTGTACTTGTACAGCCTTTGTAGGCTTATAGCGGAAACGTTCGATAAAATCTTTGATATCTGCTATTTCCTTTTGTTGATTTTCGTATGCACGGAGCTGCTGCTCACGTCGTTCGGCACGAAGCTGGATAAACTCATCATACTTGACTTTGTAATCTGTGATTTTTCCACATGAAATTTCAAGTGTACGATTGGTTACATTGTTGATAAAAGCGCGGTCATGACTTACGAGTACAACGGCACTTGTCGAACGGGCAAGAAATTTTTCTAACCAACGAATACTCTCTATGTCGAGGTGGTTTGTCGGCTCATCAAGTAGCAAAATATCAGGACGACGCAGCAAAAGTTTTGCTAATTCTATTCGCATTCGCCAGCCACCAGAGAATTCCTTCGTTGGACGATTAAAATCCTCTGCTGTAAAGCCCAAGCCTTGAAGCGTTCTCTCAAGCTCTGCATGATAGTTCATGCCTCCCATCATTTGGAAACGTTCACTTTCGTGAGTAAATCGTTCCACTAGTTGCATATAATCTTCACTCTCATAGTCTGTACGTTGGGCAAGCTCGTTGTTGAGTATCTCTACCTGCTTTTGCATATCGCTTATATGTTCAAAAGCCTTTTCTGCCTCTTCCATTACAGTATGTTCATCACTCAATACCATAACTTGCGGCAGATAACCAATTGTGATATCGTTTTGTACAGCAACAGTACCTGAAGTTGGTTCTTGAATACCAGAGAGTATTTTAAGTAGTGTAGATTTTCCTGCGCCATTTTTGCCTACTAAAGCGATGCGATCCTTCTTGTTGATAACGAAAGAAACATCGCTAAACAAAGGGCGCGCACTAAATTCTACGGAAAGATGTTCTACTGAAATCATGTTATAAAGGTTAAGTTCCAAATGATTCTACTCAACTTCTAACTTTGCTCGGATTAAAGAGGTGGAAAGCGAACATTCTTTTAGTCAAAGAGATTCATTTATTGCTATTTTTATATATGTGGAGTATCCGCAAGGAGGGGAAAAATGATGTATAGCATTTCTGTACTTTCCTTATTTGCTTTACGAATGATTCGTTTTTAATTACGAGTCTATTTGTTCCTATAATACAACCTCTTTTATTCCTCCTTAATCCATCTATCCTTTTATTATCTTCGTACAGTGATACGAAAATGTGCAAATGGCAAAGTCTTTCTTTAAGGCTTTATCATCTGCACATTTCCACATGTTATGCGCTCACACAAAGATATTGCGACATGTGATAGGATAGAGGGTTAGTAGCTACGTGCCACGATAACCCTACAAGTTGCAGGCTTTCCGCTTACCATGTCAATGCCAGGATTACTCTGATCGATGCCAAAAGGAACACAACGGATGGTAGCCTGTGTATCTGCTTTAATTTGAGCTTCCGTTTCGGGAGTTCCGTCCCATGGGCAGAGGAAGAAACCGCCATCCTTGATGCGTTTCTTAAATTCATCATAGTCATTGCACTCGAAGATATTGTCATCTAGGCGTTTCTTAGCCTTTGCAAAGATATTCTGCTGAATCTCTTCAAGTAAATCCTTTACATAATCCTCAATGCCATCGAACGAACGGGTTTCTTTTTCTAAAGTATCGCGACGCATTATCTCAATGGTGCCATTTTCTAAATCACGACCTCCCATAACCAAGCGTACGGGAACACCCTTAAGTTCATAATCTGCAAACTTAAATCCTGGACGCTTATTGTCTGCGTTATCGTACTTCACGCGGATTCCCATCTTATTTAAGCGCTTTGCTAACTCGCCAAGTTTCTCGTTGAACTTGGTTAATTCTTCGTCGCCTTTATAAATAGGAACTATTACGACTTGAATAGGTGCAAGGTGAGGAGGAAGAACAAGACCATTGTCATCGGAATGGGTCATGATAAGAGCACCCATTAGGCGAGTACTAACTCCCCATGAAGTAGCCCAAGCATATTCCATCTTGTTCTCCTTGTTGACGAACTGTACATTAAAAGCTTTACCAAAATTCTGGCCTAGGAAGTGGCTCGTACCACTCTGAAGAGCCTTCCCATCTTGCATCATTGCTTCTATGGTATATGTGTCGAGAGCACCAGCGAAACGTTCGGTTGCACTCTTAACACCTCGCACTACAGGAACAGCCATTACCTCTTCGGCAAAGTCAGCATATACATGGAGCATCTGTTGTGCACGTGCTTCGGCTTCTTCTTTGGTTGCATGTGCTGTGTGACCTTCTTGCCATAGAAATTCAGACGTACGAAGGAACAAGCGTGTACGCATTTCCCAACGCATTACATTGCACCACTGATTGCAGCATAGGGGAAGGTCACGCCAAGAATGTATCCATTTGCGATAAGTATTCCAAATAGTCGTTTCCGAAGTTGGACGAATAATGAGTTCTTCTTCAAGCTTTGCAGCTGGGTCTACTACAACTCCATCTCCATCGGGATCTGCCTTCAATCGATAGTGAGTAACCACTGCGCATTCTTTAGCAAATCCTTCCACATGTTCTGCTTCTTTTGAAAGGAAACTTTTAGGGATGAGCATAGGGAAGTAAACATTCTGTACGCCAGTTTCCTTGAATCGAGCATCTAATTCTTGCTGTATTTTTTCCCATATGGCATAGCCATAGGGCTTGATAATCATACATCCGCGAACGTCTGATTGTTCTGCTAGGTCGGCCTTCACAACGAGTTCGTTGTACCAACGTGAATAATCTACGCTTCGTTTTGTAAGGTCTTTCAGTTCTTTTGCCATTGTATGTAAAATGATCTGTTTGTTTTCTAAGCGCAAAAGTACAAATAAAACCTCAAAAAAAGCCTATTCTCATGTCTTTTTGCGAAAGTTTTTCATCTTTCATTTTGCATTTCGCTCGTCATATACTATTTTTGCACATAGAATTTGGTAATCATAACTTAAAAGTTCAATTATGAAAAAGATGAAATTCTCAGTATGCGCCTTGAGCCTTGCAATGGTGCTCAGTAGTTGCGGTGGTATGTCAAATACAGCCAAGGGCGGACTTATTGGTGGCGCAAGTGCAGGAGCGTTAGGCGCACTGGTAGGTCAGTTGATTGGTCATGGAAAAGGCGCTGCGATAGGCGCAGCTGTAGGTGCAGCTGTAGGTACAGGTGCTGGCGTAATCATTGGCAACAAAATGGACAAAGCAAAGAAAGCTGCCGAAGCAGCTAATGCAAAAGCTGAGATAATCAAGGATGCCAATGGTACACAATATGTGAAGGCTACTTTTGATAGTGGCTTGCTCTTCAATACAGGTTCTTCTTCACTCAGTACTACGGCAAAAGCTTCTATTAATAAATTTGTAGCCCAACTCTCATCAGAAGATAACACTTACGATCTCGCTATCTGTGGCTTTACAGACAATCAAGGCTGGAAAAATAGCACAGCCGAGCAAAGCAAAGCTAAAAACTTGGAACTCTCAAAGAATCGCGCTAACGCTGTAAAGAACCAAATTATTGGTGCAGGGTATCCAAGTTCACGTTTACGTAGTGTAGAAGGTTATGGAGAATCTAATCCCGTAGCTGACAATTCTACAGTAGCTGGAAAAAAAGAAAATCGCCGCGTAGAAGTGTATATTCTTCCGAGTAAGGATATGATTGATGCTGCTAATGCTGCTTCTAAGTAATATTATATACTCTGTTATATAGCAAAATTTATTATTTGAAAATAGGGTAGGAGGTAAACACTCGTCAAAGTTGTTTACCTCCTATTTTTTTATTTAGTTAGTTTATATGAGAATGGAGTGGTAATTCTGGGACAGCGGATATTTGGGGTTGTATGATGAGGAAAGTGATTTGTCTTTCCGTCCACAGATGCCCGTTCTACCATTCACAGATGCACATCTTTCCGTCGTACACTGCCCAGTTACAGCTTTACCGCTGCCGTGCGGTAGCTTTACCACAGGCCTGCGGTAGCTTTACCGCTGCCGTTCGGTAGCTCTACCACAGGCCTGTGTACGACGGGAAAGTCTTCAAAGAGAAACGAAAGGACCTAGGTTTTAGCGTGATATTGACGAAGTTTGGAGAACTCCATCCACAGTTTATGAAATCCTCCGTTTACAAGAGAGAAATTCCATCTATGCAGAGAGACGATTTTCGTTCCTGAAATAACACGTTCTGATGAAATCTATTTTAGACAACATGAATATTTTTATTTATCTATTTGGCCAATAAATTCTCAAGAAGCACGTTTGATTATTGTTGCATTTTAACGGATGAAAACTAATAACTGGCAAAAACTACAACATAAAATTGCAAAAAACTAGTTTATTATTTGCACATCTAAAACCAAAGATATAAATTTGCACATGTGTTAATCAGAATACGAAAAGAAAATTCCGTAAAGGACACGGACAATCTATGAAATTCAAATTATAATAGACCATGAATAACATCAAGAGAGTTTACACATTCGGCAATGGTAAAGCTGAAGGACGCGCTGATATGCGCAATGAACTAGGTGGTAAAGGTGCAAACCTTGCAGAAATGAACCTTATTGGCGTGCCTGTACCTCCAGGATTTACTATTACCACAGACGTTTGCAACGAATATTACAAAATTGGGAAAGACCAAGTCGTGGCTTTGCTAAAGGACGATGTTGAGAAAAGTCTGCATCAGACAGAAGAACTGATGAATAGCAAGTTTGGCGATGTTGAAAATCCTCTTTTGCTTTCAGTACGCTCAGGTGCACGCGCTTCTATGCCTGGTATGATGGATACTATCCTCAACCTCGGTTTGAACGACGAAGTTGTTGAAGGCCTTTCTCGCAAGACTAGTAATGCACGCTTTGCTTACGACGCATACCGCCGCTTTGTACAGATGTATGGCGACGTAGTATTGGGCATGAAGCCTGTCAATAAAGACGATGTAGATCCTTTCGAAGCCATCATTGAAGACGTAAAAAATGCAAAGGGTGTAAAGTTGGACAACGAACTTGAGGTAGATGATCTTAAGACACTTGTCACTCGTTTCAAAGAAGCCATTGTTAAGCAGACGGGAAAAGAATTCCCCACAGACCCCATGGAGCAACTATGGGGAGCCATTTGTGCTGTATTTGATTCATGGATGAACGAACGAGCCATTTTATATCGTAAGATGGAAGGCATTCCTGCAGAATGGGGTACAGCCGTAACTGTGATGGCCATGGTATTCGGAAACATGGGTAACACTTCTGCTACAGGCGTATGTTTCAGCCGCGATGCAGCTACGGGAGAAGATATCTTTAACGGAGAATGGCTCGTAAATGCTCAAGGAGAAGACGTTGTTGCTGGCATTCGTACTCCGCAACAAATTACGCTCGAAGGTTCACGCCGTTGGGCTGAATTGCAAGGTATTAGTGAAGAAAAGCGCAAGGCTGAATTCCCTTCAATGGAAGAAGCAATGCCTGAGATTTATCATCAACTAGATGCTATTCAAACAAAACTTGAAGAGCATTATCACGATATGCAAGATATGGAGTTTACTGTACAAGAGGGCAAACTCTGGTTCTTACAGACACGTAATGGTAAGCGTACAGGTGCGGCTATGGTGAAAATCGCTATGGATCTTCTTCGACAAGGCATGATTGATGAAAAAACAGCCATAGAACGTTGCGAACCGCAGAAACTCGATGAACTTCTCCATCCTGTATTCTCTAAGGAAGCCCTAGCTAAAGCCAAAGAACTCACACGCGGACTTCCTGCTAGCCCTGGTGCTGCGTGTGGTCAGATTGTATTCTTTGCCGACGATGCTGCGAAATGGCACGAAGATGGTCATAAAGTGGTCATGGTACGTATCGAAACATCCCCTGAGGATCTCGCTGGTATGGCAGTAGCTGAAGGAATCCTCACCGCACGAGGTGGTATGACTTCTCACGCTGCCGTTGTAGCACGCGGAATGGGTAAATGTTGTGTTAGCGGTGCTGGAGCTATCAATGTCGACTATAAGAATCGTACAGTCGAAATTGATGGAGTTGTGCTCCACGAAGGTGATTACATCTCACTTAATGGCACAAATGGTCGTGTATATCAAGGTGAAATCAAAACACAAGCAGCAGAACTCTCTGGAGATTTTGCAGCCTTAATGGATCTTTGCGCTAAATATACCCGCTTACAAGTGCGTACAAATGCTGATACACCGCACGATGCAGAGGTCGCACGTAAGTTTGGAGCAGTAGGTATTGGGCTTTGTCGCACCGAACATATGTTCTTCGACAATGAAAAGATTATTGCCATGCGTGAAATGATCTTAGCTGAAGACGTAGAGGGACGTAAGAAAGCACTTGCAAAACTCCTCCCATATCAGAAGGAAGATTTTAAGGGAATCTTCCGTGCTATGGATGGATATCCCGTGAATGTACGTTTACTTGATCCTCCTCTTCACGAATTTGTACCTCATGATACCAAGGGACAGGAAGAAATGGCAAAGGCTATGGGGGTAACTGTAGAATATATCCGTCAACGAGTAGATAGCCTTTGTGAACACAATCCGATGCTTGGCCATCGCGGTTGCCGTCTAGGAAATACTTATCCAGAAATCACACAGATGCAGACTCGTGCAATTCTATCTGCTGCCATTGATTTGAAATGCGAGGGGCTAGATCCTCATCCAGAAATTATGGTTCCACTTACAGGCATCTTGTATGAGTTCGAAGCACAGGAGAAAGTGATTCGTGACGAAGCTGCAGCTCTTTTTAAAGAAGAAGGCATTGAAATTCCTTTCAAGGTAGGTACCATGATTGAGATTCCTCGTGCAGCCCTCACTGCCGACAAGATTGCTTCTCGTGCAGAATACTTCAGCTTCGGTACAAACGACCTTACCCAGATGACCTTCGGTTATTCTCGCGATGACATTGCAAGTTTCTTGCCTGTATATCTCGACAAGAAAATATTGAAGGTTGATCCATTCCAGGTACTTGACCAAAATGGTGTAGGTCAGCTGATAGAAATGGCTGTAGACAAGGGTCGCTCTGTTCGTCCTGAACTTAAATGCGGAATTTGTGGCGAACATGGTGGTGAACCTTCATCTGTCAAGTTCTGTCATAAGGTAGGTTTGAACTACGTAAGTTGTTCTCCTTTCCGCGTGCCTATTGCCCGTCTTGCTGCGGCGCAGGCTGCTGTAGAGGAGAAGTAATTAGTAATTTAAGTCTCTATAAAACTAAAGATTTAGGTGGTAAGTCTCTGATTACAATGAGGCTTGTCGCCTATTTTGTTTGAGGCATCTTTAAGAGCCATCTTCAGATATGCCCCGTTTTTTTTTGAAAAATAATATCAAGTAAATGAATAACCAGTTCACGCCAGATCATGAGGAGATACTAATCTTCATCGAAGAAAACATTTCTAAGTTGGTACGCTTGAAGGTCGCTTCAAAGGCCAAGTACGAAGCATATGACAAAAGTTTAATTGACTATCTCACAGCCGACAGTATCAACGATGAAGAACGCATTTCTCTCTATTCGGAGCAGATGCTTGAGAGTTATCAGTCTATGTTGTGGAAGTTGCTAAGCGCCATCAAGACAAATCCTGAGTTAAAACACAACGTCACCGTCAAAGCCTATTTCAAACTGATGACAGGTGAGACGTTGTAAGGAATAAACAGTCTGAATTTCAGTAAGTGCAATCCATCCCAATCATTGCCAAGAAATGTTCTTTTGAGGCATTGATACAGGGTGACGGAGACTGTATCTTCTGCGATGTAGTGTACGAAGGGCTCTACCGAAGGCTTTATCGATGAATCATGAATGGCAAAAACGTCCACACAAGACTCGGACAAATTAAGAAGAAATGAAAAAAGACCAAGAAATAGAACAATATGTATCTTTTTCACGAGATGACTTTTCATTGGACGTGAAAAACAATATTGTGCATGCAATCGATTCAACGGGAAAAACGGTTGCCATAGATACATGGAAATACGCCATATATTTTTTTTCAAAACCTTTTCATACAATCGTTTTATAGAGATTATGCCTCGTTGTTTCGTTGCAATGACGATGTTCTTAAAATTAGCAGTGTTCGGTAAATGCACAGGTATTAGTTTTGTTGATAGTACGTGCATTCCTGTTATACACAACAAGCGCTTTTACAGCATGAAAGTTTTCAAGGATATTGCCACAAAGGGTAAAAGCACCATGGGGTGGTACATAGGCTTCAAGCTACACCTGTTATGCAACGAAAAAGGTGAAATAATAAACTTTAATCTTACGAAAGCCAACGTCGACGATCGCAATGAGAATGTTATGAATGCATTGACTGACAAGGTTTTTGGTAAGTTGTATGCAGATAAAGGTTATATTTCTCAGACTCTTTTTGGAATACTTTGGGATAAAGGCGTTCATATTGTTACAGGACTTCGCTCAAACATGAAACAGAAACTCATGCCACTTTATGATAAGATTATGTTACGCAAAAGAAGTGTCATTGAATCTGTAAACGATATGCTCAAAAATATAGCTCAAATTGTACATACTCGTCATCGGAGTTTGCATAATTTCATTATGAATATTTTGGCTGCAATGGGGGCGTATTGCTTCTTTTCTACCAAGCCTCATGTCAACTTTGACTATGAGATACCCCCATCTGACGGGCAACTTATAATTTGGCAATAAAATAAACTTACATAATTTTGACAGGTGACCATTTTATGGCCACCCTTTGTAGGTTGGATGTTTTTCTGCTCTTTACTTTTTAGAATATTATCTCGAACTCGCGTTAATAATTACAGATTAATGAGTAACTTTGTACTTTGTAAAGTAAGACAAGCTATTTATAGAAAGCTATCTAAAACTTGTTAACACAACCCTAATGAGTATGACAAACTTTGTTGCATTAGATTTAGAAACTGCAAATGCCTATAGAGGTAGTATCTGCCAGATAGGTATAACGGAAGTTATTGATGGAAAAGTACAACCTTCTAAAAGCTGGTTGGTAAAACCTCAAAACAATGAATATGATGAATTTAATATAGAAATCCACGGTATCACCCCAGAAGATACTAAAAATAGCCCTTCCTTCCCTGAAGTATGGAAGGAAGTAAAACCTTTCTTAGAAGGTAAAACTGTAGTGGCTCATAATACATCTTTTGATATGTATGCCCTTAGAGATGCCTTTAATGAATATGGTATAGACTATCCTACATTTGAGTATTTCTGCACTTTAAGAATAGCAAAATACCTTATAAAGGGGTGCTATAGCTATTCTTTAGATGTCGTCCTAGACTATTTGGGCATTAAGTTTGAAGGACATCATAAGGCTGACAATGATTCCTTAGGGTGCGCTGAATTGCTTTTAAAATGTTTGGAAATAGGCGGTGGCACTTTGGATGATTTGGAAGAAAAGTACAATTTCCATAGGGGCAAATTTGCACCAGAAAGCTTTATTGCCCATCAAGCAAACAAGAACAAGCAAACCAAAGCAGAAGTTTTAGCCAGTTTAGAAGAGCACCCTGAATTGGCAGAAGAAGATAATTACTTTTATGGCAAGACTGTATGTTTTACTGGTTCTTTTATGTACGGAACAAAGAAAGAACTGCTACAAAAGATAAAAGATGTAGGTGGTAATCCTGCTGATTCTGTAACGAAAAAAAACAGATGTCTTAGTAGTTGGGCAACAAGATTATCGTGTTGTAGGTGATTCTGGTATGAGTAATAAACAGAAGAAAGCCTTTCAACTCTTAGAGAAAGGACAAGATATTGAAATACTTAGTGAAACTGAATTTTTAAGTAGAATCTGATTATGGATGAAACAGAAATGAAGAAAATGCAAGAGAAATTGGATAATATGCTCAATCTGGAAAGAATTGACAATTTATCCAATTTTACAAGTGGCTTAAACCTCTCTGATACCTATAAGTGTCCTATATGTGGAAAAGAACATAAATTAGATGATTGTATTATAGTTAAAGAAGAAACTGATAGAAAGTTTTTAAACCGAACTTACGATAGACAACTATCTACATATAGGACAAAAGTGTACCAAGATAATTATCTGGTAAGCTACTATAATATTAGAATTTGCCCCAAGTGTGCAAAGGAAAGACGCTTACCATACTTAATAATATCGGCACTAATTATCATTGCTTTAGTAGCTTTGATGATTGGGGGTGTTATAATGTCACCAGAGAAAAATTTTGATAGTAACATTGGAATGATTTTATTAGTGCTATTTGGAGGAGGTCTTTTAGGCTTATTTATATATGGTGGTTTGGCTTGGATTGTACAACAATGCCAAACAATAGATATTGAAAAAGCAAAAGAAAATAATGCGATAGTACCCGCAAATCCCCTATTAGATTTATGAGAGCCTTTAATGATAATGAAGGATGTGGTTGCTTCCTCATCTTAGCTGCCATAGGTTTTATAGCTTGGATAGGTATGACTGTTTCTAAGAATAGTTCTGGTGGCAGTAGTAACACAACTCCTGCTACCCAGACTAGCACCCCCTATACCCCACCACCATCTAATTACACACCTACCTATTCTGAACCTGTACAACAAACTGTGCCAGTAAGATATAGTAGTAGTGCTAATACCCCTGATGATGCCTATAATGAAGGTTATGATGATGGGTATGAACAAGGTAAGGAAGATGGTAGAAATGGTTATGGTCACGGAGCTAACTATGATGATTCAAGTGATTATTATGATTACTATGAAACAAAGTATCAAGAAGGTTATGAAAGTGGCTATGATGATGGATATTCTGAAGGACATTCCCAATATGAGGATGAAGAAGAATCTAATGAAGAATAGTTAATAAAGTAGCAGACAATAAAAGTATTATGGAAAATATTATTTGGGTTGGACTTATTTTTCTTTTCATTTTAGTTGGGAGTATATACCAAAAGACAAAAGCAATGAAAGAAAAAATTAAGACACCAGAAATACAAGCGTTGAAGAATGGGACTTTTAAGGATAAAATAAGATTCAAAGTATATTCTATAAAAAGTTCATTGGGTCTTATGTTAGTTGTGCTTTTGGTTGTTATAATGATAATTGGGGCTATTTGCTTAATTGGTATGATTGCACCTGATTCCTTTATAGATGATGCCCATAGACCAGATAAATTCTAAAGTAACATTCCCCACCTACCCTTTAATTTGGTTAGATGGGGATTCTTTATAATAACCCTATAAGTGTTAGTACTAGTACTGTAAATATCTACATAAAAATGATTACTGTTTGTATCTTAGAAATTATCTGCCCATAAGGTGTATTATGTAAGAAGTCAAAGTAACACACCCATCCTTTTTTAAATTTAAGCCAAAGTTTTTTCATAGTTATAATTATTAAGAGTTAAACAAGTTGCTATACTTAAAGGAAGTTCTGTTATCTCCTTCCATATCTTTTCTGTATTCCCTGAAGTAGTCTTGGGTAGTAGTCTTGAATAGAATACACGTTTACCCTATGCTTTCTGTTGCTTTAGGTATCTGCAAATATCCTTAATAGCAAACAAATAAGCCTTATTACCAATAAAGTTCACATAGTAGCCATTTACTGTTTTACCATCCTTTATAAGCTATACCATATTACTTAGCTTATTCTTTTCCATAAACAAAGTTGAATAAGCATTTTTTCTTACTTTAATTTCTGCTATATAGCACTGATGATTATAATTAAAGTAACAATCTACTTGGTTATATTCTTCTTCTGTAAAGCTGTATTCATTTAATCCATACTACTTTAATAGGGATTTGAACATAGCCCTTCCTTTTAATTCGTTTTTCTAAAATCCATTCATTATTATATTGTTTTTTCAGTTATTTCAAATCCGTTTAATCTCCCTTCCCTGGTTGCTATCTTTACATCTTTAATACTGTACCCAAACTTTTTAATATCAGTAGCTTTAGCAGTCTCTTTAAGCCCCATTTTATTATAAAGTAGTTGAAGCCTAGATTTTATTTCCGTCTTAGGTAGGCTATCACCAATCTTAAATAGATGGGCTATTTTGTCCTTTGAATTTGCCAACTTTACTACATTATTATATTCGGCTTTTAATTCGCTTTCTTGATAGTCTAAAGCCTTAATCTTGGTACTACCCAAAGTATCATAGTAAATTTTTAGTTGTGGATAATCGTTGGCTATAGTGGCTGCTACACTTTTAGCAATAACACTACCATTATCCCTTAATTCACAATAATTGCTCATCCTATCAATAAAGGCAGTATTAGTAATGCTAAATGCTACATATCCCTTATAGGTTGCAGTAGCAACATCTTCACTTGTATCAAACTTGCCAGTAGAATCCAACTGCTTTTTAATCATTACCCCATTCTGGTAATTGTACTTTTGAACATCAAAAGCAAACCTATCACTTATTTCTGCTAGTTTGTTGTATGTAAAAGTTTGGGTGCTTTCGTTATACATTGAATAGGTTTCACTGTAGCCAATAATTTTCCTATTCCTAATGTTGTCCTTAGCTCTTTTTTCTTTTAGTTCTAAGGAAGAAGCATTATTACTTTGTATTTCTTCTTCACTAAGTAGCTTTTTCTTTGATATTTGGGCTTCAAAATCTTCTACAGATATATCATCTAACGCGAGTTCGAAATAATATTCAAAAAAGTAAAGAGCAGAAAAACATCCAACCTACAAAGGGTGGCCATAAAATGGTCACCTGTCAAAATTATGTAAGTTTATTTTATTGCCAAATTACGAGTTGCCCGTCAGATGGGGGTATCTCATAGTCAAAGTTGACATGAGGCTTGGTAGGAAAGAAGCAATACGCCCCCATTGCAGCCAAAATATTCATAATGGAATTATGCAAACTCCGATGACGAGTATGTACAATTTGAGCTACATTTTTGAGCATATCGTTTACAGATTCAATGACACTTCTTCTGCGTAACATAATCTTATCATAAAGTGGCATGAGTTTCTGTTTCATGTTTGAGCGAAGTCCTGTAACAATATGAACGCCTTTATCCCAAAATCTTCCAAAAAGAGTCTGAGAAATATAACCTTTATCTGCATACAACTTACCAAAAACCTTGTCAGTCAATGCATTCATAACATTCTCATTGCGATCGTCGACGTTGGCTTTCGTAAGATTAAAGTTTATTATTTCACCTTTTTCGTTGCATAGCAGGTGTAGCTTGAAGCCTATGTACCACCCATGGTGCTTTTACCCTTTGTGGCAATATCCTTGAAAACTTTCATGCTGTAAAAGCGCTTGTTGTGTATAACAGGAATGCACGTACTATCAACAAAACTAATACCTGTGCATTTACCGAACACTGCTAATTTTAAGAACATCGTCATTGCAACAAAACAACGAGGCATAACCTCTATAAAACGATTGTATGAAAAGGTTTTAGGAAATAAATCTTTCCACACTGTTCGTACACAATACAGATAATAGTGCTTAAAATTGCGGTAAGAATTAAAGTGGAAACAAATCAGTATAGTGATGACTTCTGCATCAGACATCATACGCTTGCGGTGCCTTTTGGGCGCATTATCACTATCTGGAAGTACTTTTTTTGCGAATTCTTTCTCAAGTTCTTTGCAAAAGTCGTCTGCGATGCAGAAAATTTCAGTAATTTTGTCCTTGCTAATCATTAGTAATTTGTTTTTTGTTCTACTATAAAGTTACTAATAATCAATGAATTAGCAAATGGTAAAACGAACTATTTTGGCTCGTTTTACCCTAATTTTTTACGCAATCCTTATCCCGTACTCGCGTTTGCAGGTTCTTTACGAACGTATCACAAGTATCATAAAACCCTAACTCTTCGTCTGTCTTATCTGAATTGGGCTTCTTGCCATGAATTATCAAATATAAATAGATGTCAGTTAGCCTAATAAAAGTTCTGAGAACACAATAAAATGAAAAAAAAAGCGTTTAAATTATAGGTGGCGAATATAGGGTTCGCTCTTATACTCTAATTTTGCGCCAAAAATCATTAATATGCCAGCAAACAAGAATGCAGTAATAAGATATAAGTTCCTTGATGATCTCCTTTCTGATCGTCTCCATTACTATTCAATGGAAGAACTTACAGAGAAAGTGAATGAACGTCTCGAAGACCTTGGATATTCACCTGTAGTAAGTCGTACCCTGGAGAAAGATCTTGTATTTCTTCAGGAACGGCCATTCTGTATTCCTTTGGAGCGAAACAGAAAGGGAGGTAAAAGCTATATTAAATATTCAAGCCGTAGCTTTAGCATCTTTACTCATGAACTGTCAAACGAGGAAATCTCGTTGTTATGCGAGGTGCTTAATACTGTTGGACAATTTAGTGGTTTGCCAAATTTTGATTGGCTTGATGGATTAAGAGATGAAATGGGCTTTAAGAAACAGAAACAAGTTCTTTCCTTCTCAAACAATCCATTACTCAAGAATACGAATATCTTGGCGAAGCTATATGAATTTGTTGCTAATGATTGCGTACTGAATATAGTTTACCAAAGATTCACGGAATCAACTCCAGAAAACTTTATACTTCACCCTTATTTATTAAAGGAGTATAACAACCGATGGTATTTGGTTGGATGGCAGCCTGACAAGGATAGAATATTTACTTTAGCAATTGATAGAATCATAGAATTCGAACATTTGGCAGAAGAAAAGTTCAACCCTTACAAAGGCAACATTGAAGATCACTTTAAAGACACTATTGGAATCACTGTTTATGACGATTCTGCACCTGAAGATATTATTTTCTGGGCAAGTAATATTATTGTGCCATACATTGAAACGAAGCCATTTCATCAAAGTCAATCAGAAGGTGTTCTTGATGAGTTGTCCCTAAGAACAAAATATGAACTTCCAGACGAAGGGCGATTATATAAAATAAGGTGTACTTTAAACCTGGAATTAGAACAAGCATTAACACGTCACTTTGGCGATCTAATAGTACTTGAACCTATAAAATTAAGGTCTTCTATAGTAGAAAAAGTGAGAATAATGCAAAAAAGATACGAAAAATTAGAAAATAACAAATCCACGAACATAGAGTTCGTAAAAACATAGTACCTTTGCAGCAGATTTAAGAAACACGCGGTCTTTGAAAATGTGTTGGCAGACAAATTTTGATTCTGGCTCGATGTTATCGTCGAGTGTCATTCTTCTAAAAAAAGAATTGATAAATCAACGTTATATTTTATTACAGTCTTAGACTGATTTATATTGATGATATAGTCGATTATGTCTATATTAATATATATAAAAACAAAGAAAATACAAGCCATGCACTTTTTCATTGACCGCATTTTTATTTTAAGACATTATGGAGAAGAACGAAATTCAATATAGATTAAAAAGCGTACATACCTTGGCAGATTTTGCCAAGCTTCTCAATGATGTCAAAACAGATGAGTTTAGAACGTCAAAGCATAAGATTACAGAAAAGCAATTGTTGCATTTTTGTAATCCTAAAACAGTTCCAAACCGATACAAAACATTTCACATTAGAAAGAAAAGCGGCGGACTTAGAGAAATCAATGCTCCCTGTTACCAATTGGGGGGGGTGCTTTATATACTTAATACGGTTTTCAAAGCTGTTTATACTCCTAGTGAATCAACAATGGGATTTACAGAGGAGCGTTCTGTTGTGACTAATGCTCAGATTCACATTGGGCATCATTATGTTTTTAATATAGACCTGGAAAATTTTTTTCCATCAATTCCGCAAGCACGTGTCTGGGCAAGAATTCAATTTCCACCATTTAACCTTCCTAAGGAAGTCGCAAATGTGGTTGCTGGTCTTTGCTGTCACACAAATGCCGATATGACCGGAAATGTCCTGCCACAAGGTGCAGCAACATCTCCTCTCTTAACAAATGCAATTTGTGACACACTTGATAGAAGAATGCGGGGCGTTGCAAAACGTTTTGGACTTCACTATAGCAGATATGCAGATGACATGACTTTTTCAAGCATGCACAATGTTTATCAAGAAGGAAGCGATTTCAGAAATGAGATAAAAAGGCTCATTGAAGAACAAGGTTTCAAAATGAACGAAAAGAAAACTAGATTGCTTAGAGACGGCGATCGTCAGGAAGTTACAGGACTTACTGTCAATCAGCGTGTTAATGTAACCAGAAAGTACGTTCATGACATTAGATGGATCCTCCACTGTTGGGAAAAAGATGGATATGGGAAAGCATATGCTCTTTTCTATGATTACTACAAGAGAACAAAGGGGTACATAAAGAAAGGTGAGCCTGTGATGGAAAATGTCATAGGAGGTAAGCTTAATTATATGCGTATGGTAAAGGGTGAGAATAACACTACTTATCGTAAGCTGCTTGAACGTTTCCTCAAACTTCAAGGTCTTGTTTTCGTCGACACGGAAACAGATAAGGGTAAGTCATACATATACGTTTATTCCTATCCGGTCTCTGATTTCAAAAAATATTTTAAGACGGATCTAGCATTAGAAATTTCTTCCAAAAATAAACTTGTAGGTAAATGTCAGATAGAAGAAAGAGATAAAGTTCTTGCAATTAGCAAAAGAACACAAAAATACCTCTGCAAAGATATTTCATCAAAGAAAACTGGAGAAGAAATTAAAACAAAACTATTGAATAAATGTTTTGTTACGCTTTGCCGTGCTAAAGGTAAGAATTTCTGGCTAATCACGAAGTCTGAAATGAAGCGTTCAAAGTGTTTGAGCTTGCTAAATGCAAATATTGACATAAACAAGCTGCTGGATATATGGGAAAAGCAAGGAGTCAATGAAGCTGCAGAAGCACTGAATTATGCCGTCACAGAAGGAAAACCAATTCTTACTGATGAAGAAAGAATTGCAGATAGCATCGGGCTTTTAGATACGTATCTGTTGGAAAAAGGAGATGAAAAGAAACCTTCAAAAAAGAAGAAAGGCAATTTGTCAATAATAGATCATGCTATTGATATTGATATTCCTGCCAATATCGAAGAAATTTTGATGTCAGCAGAAACTGATGATTATGAAATTCTATCCTTTGACGATTTCGATGATATTTCAAACAATATAGTTCAATCCAAAAGGTTAAACAATAAAGAATGATGGAAAAAAAACCTCAAAATGTGCGTGATTTAATATATTTCTTTACGCATAATAAAAACCTCACACGCCAACAGCAAGCAAGAAGAGACAAATTGCTTGCCAGGGATTGTATTGCCATCGACAAGAGAACAGAGACAAAATCCGAGTCACAAGAACTATTAGTAGATCAAGGTGATTCTAGTACTAAGAGTGATGAAACTAAAGTTACAAAAGTACGCTATATATCACCTAAAAACTTACACTCATTCTTATATGATTTCAATCAAAACAATGTTCTAAAATATACCTGTCATGAAATTGATACAGATGAAGTTATTAGTGAAATAAATGAATTGTGCGACACAAAAAAGTATATTTTTAAGAAACATTCTAATCTTATTTCTCAAGCTTTGGAATCATTACTTAATGATTTCAAGCGTCAAAAGATATACCTTGATTACAAGTTTGTCGCTATGCTGAAAGCCTATATCCTTGGCAACAACGATAAGGGTTGGTCAAGCCTTGGCATAAAGACAACTTGGAAATGCGACGGTTTGTTGGCATGGAGTGAACAACATGAAGGTACAATTCCATCTCCTGGGAAAAATATTGCAAAAAAACAAAAGGACAATGGTTATAAATTAAGTAAATCTTTGATTTCAAATATTAATGGTACCAGAGTTCTATATTTCAAGGATCTCGTCACATATTTTAAAAGTTTATTTCACATCAGACGTGACAATTCGCTAAGAAAGATCATTGAATATCAGAATAAAAAATTAGAAGGTATAAATGTCATATTTAAAGAAGATCAATTTAATGACGGCATTGAGCTTCTGACTGACGTTGACAAATTAATCCAAGCTTACAAAGCTATCCTTAAGATATGTAAAGACGCAAATAATGGCGAAATCTTGAATATCGAACTTGGTTTCTACGAATCTAACGATTCTGTGTTATTGACTATTCATGATAAAGACCATTGCTACGGCAAAACACTAAAGTCAACACTCGAACGAATTGGTGAAAGTCAGTCAAAGCTTATAAAAAATCAGATAAATGGTCTATGTAATCTTTATATAGAGGCTGATTTCGACAACAATGAATATGCAAAGGTTGGTTTATGGACAAAAGAAAGTACTCCGTTGGGAGATATTCCCAATATGTCTGTAGAGCCATTATCTGAAGCAAAAGGAGTAAAATACATATTAGAATTCAACTGGAAATGATATACTTAATTGAAGATAAAACTTCTCGAAGGAATGACTACGGATGGTCAGACAAGAGAATTGCACAATACAAAGATACTATCACTGCTGTTGATAGTATTCAAGATTTGTTGAATTATTCAAATACTATATTGTCATCCGATAATATAGTATTATATCACGAATCTTTTGCAAATACAGCAGATTACGATCAAAAGATTGAACTTGGTACTTTTCTAAATGAAATAAAGAGCCAAGGCTTAATGGTTGCATATTTCAGTGGAAGCAAGAGCCAACGAACATTAGATTCTAATGTTTGCAACTTGCCTCCTCACGCAATGTATGCGAATCTTGAACATTTTATAAATATGCACTCAGCTGGAGATACTGATTTTAAATACTTAATGTTCGGTAAAAATCCAGAGTTAGAAGATAAGATTCGAGAAGCGATTATCAGCACAAACTCGAATAATGTTGGGGCGGATAAAGCTGAAACATCTAAAACGATGTTCTTCTTCATCGCTTCAGATGAATCACTAGAACCACCATACGAGAATGCATCGGTCAACGATTCGTTCGATTTTGACTGTGACGACACAAGTCTGTCAAATGTCATACAGGAAGACTTAAGCACAATTAAGTTTGATGCAATTTATGTCCCATTGTGCTTTGGTGAGACACTTTCTGATTTTTTGGGGCTACGACTTGCAATGTTGATTCGATTTACAAAAACCAAGAACAAGTTAACTCCAATTATTATCTATGGTGAAGCAGATTATCAAGATATAATCACAAACGAGTGTTTTGATATACTTAAAATGCCGGGGGTATATTATGTACATTCGGATTATCCATCACTTACCAGCGTGGCACAATTTCTTTGTGATATATCTGAATCAGAGTACAACACTGGATTAAGCAACATTCACCTGAATATTCCTTCAGATATAGGAGATAACCATAGTGTTGCAAACAAATGGGCAATTCATCGTTGGGCTCATGCTTTGAATATTTATGAAGAGATGGATTTTAATTCTAATGAAGATAAGGTAACTAATAGCCTGTACTTTAAATTTTTGAATTCCATCAATTCCTTCAAGAAAAATGCAGATATTAGTGCTAAGAGTTTGGCTATAGATACTTCTAAATGTAAGTCAACCCCTAAAGTGCTGTTAATTGATGATCAAGCTGATGAAGGTTGGTACGAGGCACTATGCAGCATACTGTATGACAAAAACGGGATTGAGATAGATTATATCGGAGAAGAGTTAAAACAAAGGTCTTGTGAGGATATTGTCAATTGTGTAAAGGAGAAAGTGTTAACATACTCTCCTGATATAGTTATATTAGACTTACGACTATGTGCATCAGATTTTGGAAATAAATCAATTAAAGAGTTAACAGGAAATCGCGTTCTTCGTTCTATAAAGCAGATAAACCGTGGAATTCAAGTCCTGATGTTCTCATCTACCAGCAAGGTTTGGAATTACCAATTCTTGTGTTCGGAAGAAGGCAACATTGATGGAGTCGACGGCTTCATTGTAAAGGAAAGACCAGAGGATAGCAAGGATCCTTTATACACGAGAACCATCATTAAGCATTTTATTGCCAGTTTCAATCAATGTTGCAAACTTACATTTCGGAAGGAATTGTGGGAAAAGATGCGAAATGATATTATTAAGTGCAACAGTAGTTTCTCAGAATATGGAGAAGCTGTTGCCAAACTTCTTGAATTGGCAGAGGATTCACTTTTTGCTAAACAAGCGAACCTTCCATATGCATCTATTTTTATGAATCTTTTCCGAGTGGTTGAAGCTACTGCGAATCGCTACATTGATGATTTTGCAATACAAGATACAGATGGACTGTATTACTTCCAATTTAGAGATGGACATAAACTTCTCAAATTCAATAAAGATGGAAAACTGGTGAATGATGAAGTTTTTAAGAATGAAAGGAAAAGTCTTCCATACCAGCAAAAAATATGCAATACTCTTCATTATTTAGGAACGTACAACAATAATACCTATAAGCTTGTCGATAAACGTAATGCTTTTACTCATCCTGATATGACAAAACAGAATGGGTTGGAAGAATTTAATCAAGAAGATGTCTTAAATGCATACGAAATCGTTCATAATTTGATTCAAAATCAAATAAAAATATAGTTATCATCGTTGGCGAACATACCGTTCGCCAACATGTCGTACCTTTGCATCATCAAATCAAATAAATGTCAAGGTAATGGATATAAAGATAGCAGAAGGAGTCAACTATGACTACATACTTGTATTATGTCTTAATGACGAAAATAAATTGGAGATCAGAAGGGTGCCAATCAACAGAAGCATGTCACTCATAGATGGTTTGCTGTCTTATTATGAAGATAGCAATTATGACATCGTAGATATGTTCAATGCCCTTAACAGGGGAACTTATACCTATAAGTCATACAAATACTGCTTGTCGCACGATTATACGGATAGTTATATCAGTGAAGTAAAATATCCAGAACTTGATGTTTCAAAATATCGTAAAGAAGAAAAAGAATATAGAGAATCGTTGTACCATAAAGCGTACAAAAGATTAAAATATAATCATCGAGACTGGACTGATTCTATGTTGGAGAATGAGTCAAATCGAATGATTGAGGAGGACTGTCGTAAGTTCAATCAAAAAAAGAAGTGCGCATACATCAATAAATGCTTGAATTATATCTATTCTCAAGATTATAATGAGGCATATTCAGACATTAAGAAATCGAATTCGACAATATCATTTTCCAACGAAACTCATGGTCGATTCTCATATGAGCATGAAGTAAATGATAATCTTAATGTCCGCATAAGTACAAATTTTTGCTATGGAAGTGCATCCAATTTTAGAGTTATTATAACTTATAAAGGAATACAACTACTTCCTTATAGTATCTGGGTAAAATATTACTATGCAGGTTTCTCGGAATTGTTAAATTGCACCAGATCATACCGGGTATCACGTTCTAATTGGGATGTGTGCATGGACTTTGTCGTTAAGTTTGTCAATAGTGCCATTGATAACCCTGAGCGTTTTGTGAAAGATGTCGTAATGAATGAAGTTAACGGAATGATTTCTGGATTACGGGAAATTTACTCATTAGGAAAGGATTATCTCAATCGCTTAATTGGGTTGGAACCCACTGAGGAAACCGAATATGTGGGAATCCGTAATATCCGACATTGTGATACTATCGATAAAAAGTATTATTCTGTATATCCAAATGAAATGTATCTGGTATATCGGATTGGTAAAATTTCAGGCGCTCTTCGATTCCTTGAAAAATTAAAAGAATTATCTACAATTTGCGAAGAGGTAAACTCTTACATAGATGAGCTTATCTCAATGAATATCTCTATTTATCCAGAGTTAACAGAAGCGATTTCCCCCATCGTCACTGATGTAAAGAACCTTGAAAGTAAGCTTAAAAGCGAAGAGAAGCAACTTAAATGGCTTGAGAATAGATATGAATATCTTGATAACAAACTAGAGAGACTTCTTTCTAGATGCGCGAATTATGAGGACAGAGAGGCCCGAGAAAAGATGTTTCTCAAAGCAAATCCTTCCTACGAGAAGTTAAAAGAACAGATTCGCATTCAAAACAATCTTGTTCATCAAACACAGTGGGATTTAAGCAAGAGGAATGAGTTCTTGTCCGATTTGAAACGATTCAAGATACTAATAGAAAAGAACGTTGAACTGCCACAGGTGGCATAATGAGATTCAATATGGCAATTTTTCATCCAACAATAGAAAAAATAAATCAATTCAAGGTACAACCAACCGATGGCGAACGTACTTTGTTGAAATTTTTGTCTTCTGTTTTGGACGACTCTTTTGAGGTATTTTTCAATCCCTACCTCAATGGAGACCGTCCAGATGTCCTTATTATGCGTAAAAGCTATGGCGTTATGGTCATAGAGGTTAAAGATTGGAATCTTACTAATTATAAATTAGATGACAAAAAAAAGTGGTGTTTTATCCCTAATAACGCAGTTACAAAATCACCTATAGATCAAGTTCTCAAATACAAGAATAATCTATTTGACCTACATGTAAAAGATCTTCTGCAACTGAAGATTAAAGATTACAGACATTTTAACATAGTATCGTGTGCTGTATATTTTCATTGTGCAAGTCAGAAATATATTGAGGACATGCTGGTAAATCCATATAAAGACGATAAGAAATACCAAACATTTCTTCATTACAATATGGACTTTCTAGGATACGATTCACTTAATGAAGAATATTTCAACAAGATTCTTCAGAATCGTTACCTCATTGCAAAATATCCATCACGTTACTTTACAGAGGCATTGTATGCTAATTTTTCACGCCTGCTTTCTCCTCCTATTCACATGAGGAGTGAAGGAGTGTCATATAATTATTCCGAAAAACAAAAAGAAATTATTTATTCTACACGACTGGAGCAAAGGATTCGTGGTGTTTTTGGTTCTGGCAAAACGACTGTTTTGGCAGCAAGAGCTGTGCAGTCATACAAACGAGCATTAGAGCGCAACAATAATCCTCGCATTCTTATTCTCACATTCAATATCACACTAAAGAACTTTATTCATGATAAATTGAATAGAGTTGATGAGACGTTCCCAATTGAGAATTTCACAATAATAAATTATCATCAGTTTATTAATGCAGAACTCAACAATCTTGGCATTGAATTTGAGATACCCAAAGATTTATCACCAGATTTGATTGGTGATTATCTTGAAAGGACTTACTATGGAAATATTTCATTATTTGATGAACATAAAAAAGACATTATCAAGTATGATGCAGTTCTTATTGACGAGATTCAGGACTACCATCGTTCATGGATGGACATTATCAAAAATTACTTCAGAGATGCGCAAGGGGATTATGTTTTATTTGGAGATGTTAAACAAAATATATACGGACAACCAACTGAAAAGAAAGATGTTGTAACGAACGTTAGAGGTGTAAACGAGTTACAATTCTGTTACAGATCAGATTTTAAGGTTAGGGATTTAGCCCAATCGTTCCAGAAAAATATATTTGGCGGTAAATATGAAGTAGATGATTTTCTCGAAAATGGTGGTTATGATTTCTTTGGCCAAAGACAAGAGAAAGAAGGATATATAAACTACATGTACCTCTCTGACGAAGCTGTCATTTCAACTCTTTATAATATTATTAGAGGTAATATCCTTAATAAATCAGGAAATATATCACCTAACGATATTACTATTTTGGGCTATACAACTAAGCTGCTTCGATCTTTCGATGCATACTACAGATATGCAAGTCGAGAGAAGACAAACTGCATGATAGAAAGTATTGAAACTATGTATATGACTCATTTGAATTATATTGGCAAAAACAGCACAGATAATCCCAATAAGCCATGGTTCGACAACATATCAAAGCATTTCTCAAAAAAACTATTTCCAAATAAGACACAACTGTACGACAATGACATAATTAAACTCAGACAGTTAGTTGCACGACTATTTACAATATATGATTTGACACAGGAATTTACAGATGTGTTTGACGACAGATTAAGCGAAGAATGTGTAAAGTCCGGAATTTCATATGAAGCATTCCTTGCTTTTAGAGAGTATTATGGATTACAACTTTCAGCATTTAAATCTGAAGTATATGCCGATAACTATAAGAATATCCGAGATAACAAGAAACTTCATTTTTGGATGAATAGTGGTACCATAAAGATTTCTACAATAAACTCCTTTAAGGGTTGGGAATGTGAAGTTGTATTTCTTATACTTGAACCAAAATATGAGCATTCTACTTCATTTAACTTCTCTTTCGATGAACTTTTATATACTGGTTTGACCAGATGTAGGCGTAATCTTATTATCATAAATTTCGGTAACAAAGAATATGATTTAAAAATGAAACCTTTGATTGATCAAATAAAATGATGTAAGGTTCTAACTGAAACCCAATTAAATAAATATTAATGTATGTTAGACGAAAATTGTACTAACAACGAGCTTTTGGAATTTAGCTACGAAGAAAAATGGAATGATTTATTTGGTAAATTATAAAGAAACTCAGATCAGAATCATAGAGCGTTGTAGGTACATACATACAACAGTTAACACTCAATAATGACATGAAAGTCTTCTGGCAGAAGTTGTATTTTCTGTCAGGACAAGAGATGACGCACTCCTATAGAGCAAACTAACGATCTCTTCTAAAATCATTCTTCTTCTCGCCATTCCACCATGAGCCAAGTACAGCAAAGAACACACGGAAGACAACGAGGATAATGATGATTATGCTTTGTCATGCTGTCAAGCACGGATAACATTCAAGTATGTGCTTGCTGACAGTTGGTTTGCATGCGAATCGCTCATTCATGCAGTACGCGAACTCTGTAATGGTGCGGTACACTTATCGGATTGGATTGGAAGAAGTTAGGCCTCTTTTGGAAGTTTTGTCGCAAGAAGCAGGCATTGATCTATTGGAATGCCTATCAACTGTAGCTGCACAGCAAACGGCAGACTTCTCCACAAAGGTCTGGGCGCACCTCCTATGCGATTCGGATGATTTGGCTATGCCCGATTTGAGCTAAACATTTTTCAAACGTGCGTTAATCGATTCGGATTGCATTGATTTTCAAACTATCGATCAAAAGAAGTCACTACTCACTTAGCTAAAATAAGGGGGTGGGAAACTTCAGTTCATAATACCATTATCCGTGTCACTCAGGTTTATCTTCTTTTCTGCTGACTTATGTTTGTTGCCTCGGCTCAGTCGCCAAGATACATTCAACGTAACGAGATTGCCGCTATCCTTAGAATAACCAATAGTGTGCTTATACAGATTACGGTTGAGCAATTCATTCTCGTATGACTTGTATTTTTTATTGAAGGGATTTGTCCATGACAATGAGAATTGCAAGTCGCGCCATGAATAGGCTGCTTTAAGTACAGAATAGGCACCGCTGAAGCTTTTCGATTCGCCTTCAAAGAATCGGTTACCATTATCTATGTATCCTTGCAATGTGAAGTGGCCGAGATAAGCCGTGATGCTGCTTGCATAGAACCATGAGGTATAGCAATGCGTATAATCGTAGCCGAAATTGAAACATCTATATATTCCTCCATTGGCAGCAATCTGAAGTTTTTCGGGCAAGAGCCAATAGCTGGCGTATGCCATAACGTTCAATGCGTCTATCTCCTTTTGGTTAATTTGGGTATAGATGAATTGGTTGTCATCTGTCCGCTCATAATGTGCCATGTTGGGTTTGAGGCATTGTTTGAAGTAAACGTCAAAGAAGGTCTGCAAGCGATTATTGTTATACGAGAACTGCAATCGATGCTCCATATCGTGCGAAGGTTTCAAATCTGGATTACCCACAGTCCATTCCATACTGTTTGTGCGAACCATTGCATCACTCGTCATGGCTATACGGGATACTCTGTCCCACATCTGATAGGTATAGCTCAACTGCATATTGTTATTAAGGTTGTATGTCAGCGAAGCTTTTGGACGGAATGTCCAGAAATTATATCTGTGACCATTCTGAGTGTAATGGATATAGCTCGCGCCTGCACCTAATGTGTAACGCAATGGTCGGAACATGCCCTTAATTTCTGCAAAGGCATACAAGCGGTTGTTGTTAGTCTTAGTCAAAGCTGAAGCGTCGCCAAGATAGTCGTTCTTGATGTATTTATAACTGTTATTCAAGCCTGTAGAGAAAGTAAAAGGCTTCAGTCGGTTCTCGTAGATTATCTCAGTAAGCAGAGAAGCCGTCTTTCCATCCACATCATATTTATAAGGCGTACCCTCGTCATAATAGCTGCTTGTCTGTGTGGATATATAGGTTCCTACGGCATTGGCCGTGATGGATTGGCGAGCGGTAAGCTGACGAAGGAAATAAATATCCAATACAGGCGAAAGGCTCTTGTTCTTTTCTCGGCTTGTAGCCTGGTATTGTCGAGAGCCATCCGTGATGTACTTAATATTATAGTTATCGGGAGTGTTGTTGAATGCTCCACTCAAGGATGTTTGAAAGACGGTTGCTGTGGAGTCCGACCAGTTATAGGTTAGTTTGGTATTATGTGCTATGGCTTTACGAAGCGACTCCACATCGTTTCGTTCAATAGTGTAGATACTGCCGTCTGTCAAGGTGTATTCTGCCAACTGCTTGCTCTTTTCGCCTTTTGTTTTATATCCACTCACATCATACGAAAGCGACCATTCACTCTTTCCGCGGTTCCACTTACCATACACCGAGCCGTCGCCTTGCAGGGTGGTAAGAGCCGACGTTACATCCGTGCCAATAGTATAACCGCTCTCGCTCCTACGTGTAACTATATCAATTACATAGGCAATGCTTTCGCCATAACGAACGCCGGGGTTGTTTATAAAGTCTATCTTGGCAATATCCTTTGGATTGAGAGCCAACATCTCCTGTTTGCCTACAACAATGCCGTTTACTCTCAGTTGAACGCTACCTCTGTTATCAATAGCAGTAATAGTATGGCTGATGTTGTCAATGCGAAGATTGGCAAGTGTGAGTTTCTCAAGAATGCTGTAACCATTGTTCGAAGTCTGCTTCTGAGTTTCGGTAGGGTAGATGAGCATGCCGTCGGCCTTGTTCACAACCTTAGCGGATTTTACCGTTAATTCATCAAGCGTGATTGTCTTGTCTACATTCTGAGCATTAGCGCAGAATGCAGAAATCATAATAATTGAAATTGTAAATAATCGTTTCATTTTGTGCCATTTTTGTTTTATGGCGCAAAATTACATCCTCTTTACAAGAAAGCCTGTTATTTAGTCTGACATTTCTCTGACAATATCCCTAACAATTGGCTGACAACAAATCTATCTATCTGAGTTTCAGACTATAACTCTTACCCCGATCCGATTCAATTTTCAGAATGCTATGTGTTTCTATGATAGGTTTTATACGTCTGATTAGCGTATAAAGCGTATCGCTTGCATCAGGTTTCTTAGGCCATAGTCGGTCGCAAATCTCCTGTTTCGATAGCGTATGAGAATCTGTCGTTATGAACATTTCAAGCAAGGAGTGTTGCATGGGAGTAAGACGTATCTCCTCACCTGATACGGTCATAAATTTATCATCATGAAACACAATACCACCGTACGCCAAACCTTGAACTATCAGCTCTGGCTTGTTTCTTCTTACATACCACAAACTACCAAACAGCCACAGCATCCCGATAAACAAAAGAGAACCCGAAGCCTTTTGGTCGGACATCATGAAAGTCGTAGCAAAGTTGCAATTTGCCTCTGCCACCAACTTTGTTTCCCAACGTCCACCTCTGCGTACGGTACGCATGGCGATACCTGCCGTATCTTTCAATTCGGCAATGGTGAGGCAGTTGCGATAACAGCATATGGTGTCTGTGGTAACCACATTGTCAGGCATTTTCACAAGAACTTGCTTCAATGCCTGATTAACATCCTGGGCTATCATGTATTCTGTTCTGTGATAGCTGTTAATGCTTGTGCACAACGCACAAAGCATAAGAAAGCTGAACACTATGTATGGAAGAATCTTCATAATTTATCCAATATAATACGTGAAATACTTTATTAATGACACAAAGGTACATTTTATTATTTTGAACACAAAGTCTTTAGAATTTATATTTAGAGTTGTTATTCCTTTGGAAACGTCGCAAAATATGCGGTGTTTTACAGGCTCATTTGGCGATTCGTCATTATTTTTGTCGCAAAATATACGGCGTTTAATGCCGTAATTTTAATAAGATAGGCTACACTCGGGTAAACATTCTAGTAAACTTGATGTTTTCCACTCGTTTGCACTATCTTTGTCGCACATAGAACAAATACATTATGTATATACACGAAAGAGATAATTGGACAAACTTCCGTTGGGATGCTTCTGATGTATCAAACCTTCAGGAAATGTTTCTCACTGAAAGAGTTGCGAATCTCTGACGGAATTTTTGTAATTTTGCTCATGGCTTTGAGTTTTGAGTATTGTTTTTTATCACATATAAGTTACTCATTTTCCGTGATATACGGAAATACTCAAAGCCTTTTTTATGCGATAGACTCAGCCTCAAACTCTAAATCCAAAACTTGAGTTAGTTATTAAAGTTTCCTCCCAGAGGGTGGAAAAAACTTTAGCATTTTACTATGACAGTTGTAATTCTTTGTTCACAAAGGAAGGCAATGCAGGACGTACTACCTACATTGCAAATCAATTATGGCTTTCCCGCAGGCGTATATTTAAGGATTACACGATCACCCAGAATTTTGGCAAAAGAACGTTCTATTTTACTTGCTTCCATGTATTTTCCCATCAATTCCTTAATACGTTCAGGTTGGTTGGCATTTTGGGGGTTGCGCATTTCTGCGAGTAAACTTTTTAAATAGTCACAGATAATGGAGTGTTTGTAGTCTTGAATGATGCGTGGCACAATTTCGTCTAGTTTGTCCTTATCTTCTACGTATTGTTTTCGTTGTGAACTGCTGAGCACAAAATCGTCTTGCCCTAATTCCACCGCCAAACGGCTTATAGCTTCATCAGGATGGGTCGAGAAGTAGGAGAGGGGAGACCAATCTTGCTCTACACAGTGGGCGAGGGATTCTTGAAGAATCTTTTTGTAGAGGTCGTTTTGAAATGAGAGACTATCTACTTCAAGTTCTTGTGCGATGTATTGGGCCACTGTGACATATTGTTCAGCATTTGAATCATTGACCAAATTGTCTGCGTCTTCTCGCTTCTTGGATATAGACGCATTTGTACTTATAGGAAGATTACCATAACGAATGAGTAAGAACACCAGCATTTTTTCTTCAGCACTTTCGATATTTTGCTGTATGCGGACAGATAAGGAATTGGCTTCCTGTTTTTCTATTTCATGCCTTGCTGATTCGTTAGAGTTTGATTTTCCTTGTTTCTCGCGATGTTGCTTATTGATTTCATTGACAATCAATTCCTCACTCACCGATAGAGAGGCTGCACATTCATGGATGTACATTTGTCGCAGCACTTCGCTTGGAATCACCGAGATGCTACGTACCACATTGGTGATTAATTCTGCACGCTTAATGGGATCATTAGCTGCATCTTTTAACAAAAGCTGTGTTTTAAACTTGATAAAATCAACTTGATGGCGTTCTATATATTCTTGAAAATCACTAGCGTTATGTTTTCTAGCAAAACTATCGGGATCATCACCATCAGGCAGAAGCAACACTTTGATATTCATGCCTTCAGCCAATAACATATCAATTCCTCGAAGGCTTGCTTTAATGCCCGCAGCATCACCGTCATAGAGAACTGTAATATTTTCTGTGAATCGATGTAGCAAGCGTATTTGTCCTTCGGTAAGAGATGTTCCTGAAGATGCTACAACATTTTCCACACCACTTTGATGCATGGAAATAACGTCTGTATATCCCTCTACAAGAAAACATCTGTCGTGGCGCACGATAGAAGTTTTAGCCTGAAACAACCCATAGAGTTCATGACTTTTGCTATAAATCTCACTTTCGGGTGAGTTTACGTACTTGCCCACGTTTTTTACTTTTTCTGTATTAAGTACGCGCCCACCAAAGGCGACGACTTTTCCCGATACAGTATGGACTGGGAAAATCACACGTCCATGGTAACGATCAAGCAGTCTGCCATCGTCGGTCTTATAGCATAAACCTGTCTTTAGTAGAAAATCCTTGTTAAATCCATGAGCAATAGCAGCCTTAGCCAATGCATCGCGTTGTTCGAGAGAATAACCGAGAGAAAATTTTTTTATAATATCGTCGCGAAATCCTCGTGAACGAAAATAGGCCATACCCACGGCCACACCATCCACGTGATTATGTAAGGTATCTTGAAAATATTGATTTGCCCATTCATTGAGCACAAACATACTTTCACGCTCACTTTGCTGTGCACGCTCTTCGTCTGTGAGTTCTTTTTCTTTTACCTCGATGCCATATTTCCTTGCCAACCATTTAATTGCTTCGGGGTAAGTCATATGTTCGAGTTCCATGAGGAAATGTACTGCATTTCCGCCTTTACCGCATGAGAAGCATTTACAAAGTTGGCGAGAAGGTGATACACTGAAAGATGGAGTACGCTCATTATGAAACGGGCATAGTCCTTTGTAGTTGGCTCCATTCTTACGTAGAGTCACAAAATCCTTTACCACATCAACGATATCTGTGGCATCCATTACACGTTGTATGGTGGCTTTATCTATCATGGAGGAGAAATTTATGGAATTCGATTAATGTGGTATTTCCATTATTGGAAATATCATAGATTTAGTAGAGTAGACCTGTTGCTCAGCATTTGTATAACACATGAGTTGAGCATCTATATACGCTATTAAACATAACACTGATTCAAAAATTATTAGTGTAATAATATTATCCGCATCTGTTCTCTCTAATTATGTTTCATATCTCATGCTCTAACTTCAATCAATTCCTTATATAGCTCTTCATATTTTCTTGCCACTTTAAGGTAGTCATGATGACGGTGTATATAAGCAAGTCCTTCTTCTCGAAGTTGCGGAATTAATCTATCACGATTTACAACCAATTCTGTGATAGCGTGATATACGCTTTGCTCATTAGGTTGTACGTTGATGATGGGTCGAAGTTGATTTTCATTGAGTATGAAATAATTTTCTGGTTCTGCACCACCTACAACCACTGTTCCACGAGCCATCGCCTCAAGAGCATTCATAGCAGGTGTGTAGGAATAGAGTTGGTCGAGAATTACGTGAGCAGTGTCAAGCATATGTTTGTACGTCTCGAAAGGAACATTTTCGGCTTTCAGAAGCACACATTCTTGAGGATGTTCTTGTGCAACACGTTGCGCGGCTCTAAGAAGAATATCTGTACCTTTGTAAGTCGAGCGTTGACTTTGGATTCCAACGAATATCTTGAGCGGTTCTCCTGGAATAAACTGGCTTTCATTATGCCTGGGGGCAGCTGTTGCTAACCTTGGGCTATCATCATAATGTGTTTCAATTGATTGCATTTGAATGGGAAATGGAATAAAAACCAATTTTGCGGAACCATGATAGTATTTCCGATAGCATGCATCGTATTCGTAGAGACCTGTCACTATGGCATGACTTTCTTTGGCAATAATTTGATTGAGTTTACCATTAAATCCATAAAGCCATTCTTGCTTAAATTGATCGTTGTCTCGATTAATGCGTTCCACAGGGCCGATATTGAAATCGCTATAACGAAAAGTCTGCTTGTCAAGACATCCAGTTACATAATAATAATCCATGCCAAAAGCTCCCATAACGATGCACTGATTGTGCTTCTTTAGGAATCTAAAATATGGCAAGATGCGTTGAGCCTTAAAATTAAGAAATAAGGGATTGATTATCTGTACAACATCGTAACCACGAAACTTTTGAAAAGCACTTTTTACCTTGAGCCAATATTTCAGGCTATCTAGGCGGCTAAGCGATGAGCGACTAAGGTCGATATCGCGCGGATAATCCTTCCATCCATCGCCATCTGATGCCACAGTGACATGGTGACCAAGTTCTCGGAGTCCTTTGGCTAATGTGGTGTGAACATTGCTATATTCGCCTAGTAGTAATATTTTCATCTTTCAAAGTATGGGGTTTTTACGTTTAATAAGACTGGACTTGTTTTCTTCAAGTTTTGACAATTTAAGGTTTAAAATTGTCTCCGTTACTCATGTTAGTAATCATGCGCATACAAGATAAGGAAGCGATTCGTTTTGAAGAAAAATAGAGAACCGAAGCATGCTTTGAAACTTGTATGAGATGATACTTAGCGCTTTTCTTTTAAATAGTTGGCAAAGATGGTGGCTGCCGTTTTAACCATCATCGGACAAGGCCTTTTTTTATAGTATTCGGTTGTTCTAGCTTCTGCTTTAGATGATGTTGGGGCATTAGGCTTAAGTCCGAGGAGTTCGGCACATATAAGACTTCCATTTTGAGCTTTAAATTGTGCGGCTAGTTGTTGCACTTGCGCATAATTGTGGCTCTTCCCTGCCCTATCTGAACCATCTATAGCTCCACAATCGAGTCCTGTAAGAAGGAACATACCACAAGCTGCGCCACATGTTTGTCGCATTCTTCCAATACCTCCTCCAAAAGAGGCCGACATGCGAAGTGATTGTTCGAATGTAAATCCGTAGAGATCGGCAAAGGCAGCGACAACGCTTTGTGAGCAATTGTATCCTTCATTAAATAGCTCTACAGCACGATTAATACGAACTTCAAGTTCGCTTTCTGAGGGAGATGTATTTGAATTTTGATTCATTTGTTCGATTTAATTTTCTATTTTTGCATAGAAATCTTTAATGAGAATATTATGCTAGAAGGATTCTATTGTAGATTCATTAGGAAGCGCGCATTCTTAATAGCCTTAATACTCGTAGGACTTACTACTGCTTGCCAAGAGAGTTTTGATCAAAGTCTAGAGCGAGAAGCACGTGAATATACGAATCGACATTGTCCGCAAGAGGTAGAAACAGGTACTATTCTTGATAGTCTTGTCTACAATCCCCAAAAACGCGAACTTACCTATTTTTATAGTATATCCGCTACCAATGAGTGTATTTTTAAGGAAAAGACTCCCCTACTCCACGAATTGCTCAAGCAGCGTACAATCAATGACGTAACTTTTAAAGACGTGAAAGATCATGGTGTGGCCTTTCGCTATCTCTACCAATCAGAAGAGAATGGGAATGTGGTGTATCAGACTTTGATAAAAGCGCAAGAGTATGGATGGAGAAATTAAAGGTGGGTCTATTTATTCTGAAATATAATGCGTCTTATTCAGATGCGTGATTTGTATACACTTTCAGTCCAAAAGTCCATCTCTTTATCAAAATTAGAAGCGCCCTAAACATATAATCTACGCGTAGTATTTATGCAAGGTTAATCGATGCTTTGAAGAGCTTGAGCAAGTTGGTCAGGACAAGAGGTTTGCTTGTTTCCACATCGAATGCCTTTGAGTCTCTTTATCACTTCATTCTTGGGCATGCCCTTAATCAAAGCCGCAATGCCTTGTAGATTTCCGTGACATCCGCCTTCAAACGAGGCTGACTCTATGAGACCATCATCAGTCAGACTCACGTGCATACAACGCGAGCAGACTCCTTGTGGGATAAAATCGAATTGCTTCATTTCATGTTCTTTTTATATTCCGTTTAAGCGAGAATAAGAAGAATGATTGAAAAAGAGGGGAAATTTAGGCAAGAATCGTTGGATTCTTTGCGAATTTTCCCCTCTTACGTATGATTTATTTCTGAAAAACTATTTCCTTTTTCTAAAAAGAACTCTGTGATATTTCTCAGAGACACCTCCCCACTTTATCTCGGGAAGAAAGGATTTTCGTTTTTACAGAGAAGATTGCAAACGAAATGCATACATGATTATTCCTCTGCGGGCTTCATATTCGTATAGACAGTCTGTACGTCATCGAAATCTTCGAGTCGTTCTACCATCTTATCAATGCTTTCGCGCTCTTCGGGAGTGACATCTTTGAGGTCGTTGGGGATATAGGTAAATTCAGCGGCAAGCACTTCAAAACCATTTTCTTCCAAGTGTTTCTGAATTTGGGCGAAGCATTTCGGGTCGCCATAGATTGTTACACTGCCTTCATCTTCGTCTTCATCGAATTCATCTTCCACTCCATAATCAATGAGGTCGAGAATGAGTTCGTCCATGTCTACTCCATCTTTCTTTTTGATGGTAAACACGGCCTTATGGTCGAAGAGATAAGCTAACGAACCCATTGTGCCAAGATTACCATTGAATTTATTGAACACGGAGCGTACATCGCCTACAGTACGAGTAGCATTGTCTGTAAGTGTGTCAACAAAAATAGCAACTCCGTGAGGGCCGTAGCCCTCATAAGTCATGGTCTTGTAGTCACTTTGGTCTTTGCCACATGCATTTTTAATGGCACGTTCGATGTTGTCCTTAGGCATGTTTTCGCGCTTACAAGTGGCGATGATGGCACGAAGTGTGGGGTTATTCTCTGGTTCCGGTCCACCGGCTTTCACAGCTACAGCGATTTGTTTACCGAGTTTTGTAAATGTGCGGGCCATATGACCCCAGCGCTTCAATTTCGTGGCTTTTCTATATTCAAAAGCTCTTCCCATGGGATTTGTGTATATTTAGAATTTTGTTTGTTATGTTGCTTATGAGCAAAAAAGAGTATCGAAAGAAACTTATCTGAGCGTTGCGTCAAGTTGTTTTTGCAGATTTTGGATAATCTTGTTCATGATAGCATCAGTCTGCTTATCGTTCATCGTTTTACTCTCATCTTGCAAAGTGAAATTGACCGCATAGCTCTTTTTCCCTTCGGGCAAGCTCTTTCCCTCGTACACATCAAAGAGTTCTACACTCTTGAGTAACTTCTTCTCTGAAGCACGAGCTATTTGCTCGATTTGTGCGAACTGTATTTTTTTATCAACGAGAAGAGCTAGGTCACGCTTCACGGCAGGGAATTTGGAAATTTCCTTAAATGAAACGTCTCCCTTCTTGACAAGTTTCATGAGCATAGTCCAATTTATTTCCGCATAATAGACCTCTTGCTCTATATCAAATTTTGCAAGGATAGTTCTAGAAACAAGACCTATCTCAACAAGCACCTTACCTGCACGATCGGTGATGGCGAGACTCTTTGAGAAGATATCGTTTTCACCGCTAGCAATTTTCAGTCCGCCGAGTTGGCAACCCAATCGACGAAGGATATTGCTGACGTAGGCTTTTAGTTCATAGATACTTGATTGTTCGTCAGGATGTGCCCACGATCCTTCAACGCGTTTTCCTGTGAGCCACAATCCGAGGAAATGTGCTTGACTATACGCTGCGAGAGTGTGATCAGCTGTATGCTTCTTAGAGTTATAATAGTAGCAATTTCCAACTTCAAAGAATCGGATGTTCTGGCACTTTCGATTGATGTTGTGTGCGATACTTTCCAATCCACCGAAAAGGAGCGTCTGACGCATTACATTGAGGTCTGAACTGAGGGGATTGATCAATCGCACTAGATTTTCGGCAGCATAGGTCTCAAGGTCGTTGTAGTATGCTTCCTTTGTTAGTGAATTGTTGAGAATCTCATGAAATCCCTCTCCTACTAGCTGTTCTGCCACAACATTCTCAAGCTTGTTAGCACGATCTACATCCCCCTTTATGGTAAGGCTTGATTTTACCGCACTAGGGATTTCTACATTGTTGTAGCCATAGATACGAAGAATATCTTCCACGACATCACAAGGACGCTGCACGTCAACGCGATAGGCAGGAACTTGGAGTGTAAGTCCTTCAGAAGTCTCATGAGTAATTTGCATTTCGAGTGAAGTAACAATTTCCTTTATTACTTCAGTAGGAATGGTTTTGCCTATCAGATCGTGTACATACTGATAATCAAGTTCTACGGTAAATTGTTTTTGCAGTCCAGGAGCTTCTACATCTTTTATATCCATAGCGATGACACCGCCAGCGAGTTCTTTCACAAGAAGTGCTGCCACTTTCAGTGCGTAGATTTGTCCATCAGGGTCAATACCACGTTCAAAACGGAAGGAGGCATCTGTACTCAAGCCGTGTCGACGTGCACTTTTACGAATCCACGTTGGATGGAAATAGGCACTTTCTAAGAGCACATCCTTGGTTGTATCGTAAGTACCAGATCCACGTCCACCCATTACTCCCGCAATACACATGGGCTCACGAGCATTACAGATCGCAAGGTCACGATCAGTAAGCGTATGATCTACCCCATCAAGTGTTTGGAAATGAGTGCCATCGGGCATTGTTTTCACTACGATTCGCTGACCTTCTATCATGTCGGCATCGAAGCAGTGAAGAGGCTGTCCGTAGGCCATCATAACGTAGTTTGTAATATCTACGATGTTATTGATAGGACGCAGTCCTATGGCTTGCAACTTTTCTTTAAGCCATTCAGGGCTCTCCTTTACTTGACAATCTTTAATAGTTACAGCGCAATAGCGAGGGCATGCTTCGGTATTTTGCACATCGATATCAATATTCAAATCATTGGAATCGACATGAAATGCTGACACATCCATTTTGTGAAGACTCGTGGTCTTTCCATTGCGGATAAGCCACGCATAAAGATCGCGAGCCACGCCATAGTGCGAGCAAGCATCAGCACGATTAGGAGTGATATCCACCTCGATAATGTAATCACTCTCTAATCCGTAATATTCGGCGGCTTTCATACCTACGGGAGTATCTTCAGGAAGTACGATGATTCCATCGTGATTATGCCCTACTCCGATTTCATCTTCAGCACAAATCATGCCTAGACTTTCCACACCGCGGAGCTTGGATCTCTTTATGGTGAAGCATTGATCTCCGTCATAGAGTTTTGTGCCTATTGTGGCGACAATAACTTTTTGTCCAGCTGCTACGTTGGGAGCTCCACAAACGATTTGCTGAGGGGCTTCTCCACCGAGATCTACTTGACAAATGTGCATGTGATCGCTGTTGGGGTGTGGTTCGCAGGAAATAACGTGTCCTACTACGAGTCCTTCAAGTCCGCCTTTGATGGCTTGTACTTCTTCTACTCCGTCTACTTCAAGACCTTCACTTGTGAGGGCATCAGCCACTTCTTGTGCGGTCATATCGAAGTCAACGTATTCTTTGAGCCACTTATAAGAAATATTCATATCGATTTAGAATAACTGCATTTTAATGTGTGGCAAAATTACTTCATTTTTTGTAAACAACAAAGGAGATAAGGGAAAAGAAACTTAGCGTATGGAGGTTTTAGCTCATAATGATAGTTATTCGAGTTTTCGGATTTAGTCAAGACGGGGTGAATTATCGTGCAAGTCGAATGCAATCAAGCTTGCTTGAATTGCTGAGACGCAGCCGATAATGGCGGGTTGAATTATCGTGCAAGACGAATGCAATCAAGCTTGCTTGAATTGCTGAGACGCAGCCGATAATGGCGGGTTGAATTATCGTGCAAGTCGAATGCAATCAAGCTTGCTTGAATTGCTGAGACGCAGCCGGTAATGACGGGTTGAATTATCGTGCAAGTCGAATGCAATCAAGCTTACTTGAATTGCTGAGACGCAGCCGATAATGGCGATAAGAGTTCGCTGAAGTTAAGACCGGAACTTGTAATAATTATCTCTAGATAGGCATTCAAGTTACGCGAAAAGGCCGTTCAAGTTATCGTCCTTCGGTCGGGGGACGCATGTCCTTCGGTCGAAAGACGATGACTTAGAATACGTTCTAAGAAAACTTCTACGGCCTTTTAGCCTAACAACAATATACTTAAAGAGAACACTGCAACGCAATGGTTAACAACTACTATCAAAGTTTCAGATTCTGCCCGCTCAAGTTAAAACCGAAATTAACCCAACTTTTCCCATTAAAAGAAATGGAAAACCTGAATGATACGGAACGTGTTAAAGCTGAAGAGTATTGGGCACGGATGCAAGAAGAAGGTAAGACGAATGACGGGAATGATTAAGCGATGCACAGAGCTTTACGAACAGCTGACCCGCTGCTCTTTGTTCGACAAAAGACAAAATCTTACGATTCGTGAAACTCGCCTCATCGTGGATTATTTAGGCCTTCCGGAAGGTTGCTTTGACGATGAAGATTAAGCTGTTTCTACGACCTAAATCTTAGTACTCTAACGATGAAGATCATTAGGTGCTAACGATGAAGACCGATAGGTGCTAACGATGAAGACCGTTAGACTCTATGGATAAAGACC
>CDZR01013850.1_pt1 | contig 56106 bp, 39 predicted proteins | sample 554781 | NCBI WGS metagenome assembly CDZR01 (sample SAMEA3182065, study PRJEB8094) | gut metagenome | biome: human; feature: gut; material: Stool; isolation source: human stools | place: Canada | collected 2013-01-28
CCTTCAGAGAACATTTCCTGGATGCGAGCGGAAGGCATGGCGGCCAACTCCTTTATCGGTATACCACACTCTTGAAACAGGCGCACATATCTGCGCACCGTGTTGCGGGAAAGCTCAAAGCTCCTGCTTATCTGCTTTATCCCCATCCCCAATGCGTAACATTGGAGGATGTTTGCTATCTTTGTTGTCATAGTAGAAATGATTTTATCCCACCGGTCAAGACGGGAATCAAATCTACGAAAAATCCCCTGCCGGGCATTGCCAAGCAGGGGTATTTTTATATTGGAATCAAGGGGGTAGGATTATTTTAGCACAAGGGGGCAGAATCGCTTGGTTTTAGGGGGCAGCTTACACTGGATTTTCCACTTCATACTTAATAATTAACTAATTATATTTGTAAGTACGCAAATAAGTACATATATTTGCATTATAAAAAGGAGGATTTATGAGAACAGCCAATTACACAGATTTAAGAGCCAATCTAAAAGGTTATATTGACTCGGTTATTGACGATTGCGATACGGTACTTATCAATCGTGGTAATGGTACGGGAGTAGTAATGATTTCTTTGGAAGAATATAATTCTTTGAAAGAGACCGAATATATCATGTCTTCTGAACAGACCATGAATGATATTCGTAAAGGAGAAGAAGACTTAAAGGCAGGCAGGGGAATAGAAGTAAATTTAGATGAACTATGAAACTGATATTTACTCCTATTGCACAAGAACATTGGGAATATTGGAAAAAGAATGACCCCAACATAACCAAACGCATTAAGAAATTACTCGCCGATATATTGGAACATCCTTACACTGGTATAGGTAAACCTGAACCTCTCAAATATGAATTGGCAGGTAAATGGTCAAGACGAATTAATTCAGAGCATAGACTTATTTATTCTGTGCATAATGATATGATAGAGATTTACATATTCTCCATGAAATATCACTATTCCAAGAAGTAACTACATTATCACATCTTATTAATTAAAAGGACATCTATTAAGTTAGGTGTCCTTTTTCTGTTTTACACTTTACAAATTCTATGACATTATGGATAAATCTAAAATTGAAAATGCTATCAATCATATCACCTCTTTACAAGAGAAATTATGCTACTGTGAAAACAATCTGCAATATATCAAACGCTTGCAAGCACTTAAATATTGGCGCACAAGTTTGATTCATTTTTGGATAGGAACAGCAGACAGCATGGTGAATATGCAGCAGTTTATGAAAGCTACTTCCATACTTGTTGCGGATTCTCATTCTATGATAGAGTATGCAATTCAATTCTTGTTTATGAATATGGCGATAGACCATTTTAATACTTGATATTATGGATATAGATTATACTGTTGGAGAAGTGGAACTAACTTACAAATCCACTTCAAAAAGCCGGAGCAAAATATATAGTTCGGAGGACGCTTACAAGGTCTTACTCCCCACATATAAGGAGGGTACAATCTGTTACAAAGAATACTTCAAAGTCTTGTTTCTAAACCAAGCCAGCCAAGTTTTAGGCTACACTCTCATATCAGAGGGTGGAATTACTGAAACTTATGCTGATGTCAGAGTAATTCTACAAGCTGCATTACTCACCAATTCAGTAGCTATCATTCTTGCACATAATCACCCAAGCAGTAGCATGAAACCAAGCAGGCAGGATATGGAGATTACCAAGCAGGTCAAGGATGCAGCCCAACTTATGAGGATTAAAGTTTTAGACCACCTCATATTAACAGATGCAGGATATTACAGCTTTGCTGATGAAGGACAGTTATAGAGTATCATCCTAAAAAAGGACATTCAATTTTTAAGTTGGGTGTCCTTACTTACATAAGCTGAACGAACATTCAGCACTTGTAACCAACTATTAATAATTGTGAATCATGAAGACATACATAGCATATCTAAGGCAATCCACTATGAAACAACAAATATCGGGTCTTGGTGTAGAAGCACAACGGGAGATTATACACAATCATGTGAAGCATAAGCCCATACTTGCTGAATATATTGAAACGGAGAGTGGGAAGAAATCTAACAGACCTCAACTTCTTGCAGCTTTGGCAATGTGCAGGAAAACGAACTCTATTCTGATTGTCGCTAAATTGGATAGACTGTCAAGAAATGTAGCGTTTACTTCTAAGCTGTTGGAAAGTGATGTTGAGATTGTGTTCTGTGACTTCCCACAAGCCAACAGATTAATTCTGCATATCATCAGCAGCATAGCCGAATATGAAGCAGGATTAATCAGTCAGAGAACCAAGCAATCACTTCAAGCTAAAAAAGCAAGAGGTGTGCAGCTTGGTAAATCGGAGAACTTGATGAATAAATTTGAACAAGCTGTTCAGAATAGTATCGTTACCAACAAGGCTAAAGCAGATAACAATCCAAATAACATGAGAGCGATAGCACTGTTACGGTCACTCACAATGCAAGGTAAATCATTATCTGAAATGACTTGTCTGTTAAATGAGCAAGGCTTTGTTACATCTAAGGGATGCAAGTTTCAGATTACACAAGTCAAGAGGTTGCTTGTCAGAGCAGGGTTGATGTCGTGAAGCCGCTTTGAAAGGCAGGACAAATTTAGAGCAAGGTCAGTCTTATATGCCCCAATCTAAATTTGTCCCACCTCTAAATTCAGTCCGAGAAACTGAGTTTAACTCTACAACTCATGTGGGTAACAATTTCTAAAATTCACTTCTTATAAGGGAGTTTTCATTTTGATACCCGCATGGATTTACAGAGTATGGATGCAAATCTTATTAAATATCCCGTTCAGACCATGTTTGAGAGCATGGAAGTTACTATTAATCCACACTTCATGCCTATTAATTTAGAACCTTTCGCTATCTTTGCACCAATTCCAATGAACTGATGCGTCAAGGAGTTGGAAGGACATATTTAACGAAAGGTGTTATTGAAATTATCTTCTTGTAACAAATCTCGCAAATTTGAAACGCTGTGAAGATGATAGCAGTAGCACCCACACTTGGATATATACCTACCTCATTTTTGTGAGGTTTCTATATGCCCTTTGGTGTGGGTCGCTATTGTTTTATCCACAGCAAAGGCAATGCGAGAGCCAGTTACAAGGATAAAGCAAATAGTGTTCCCACATCTTTTTTTATTTATGGCTCATTGTAGGGAGCAGGTGAGCATAAAGGTGCAAATATGAAAACCTACTTACTGGATATTCTTAATAGATATAAGAAATTTAGCGAGAGTTTAGATGTAGAAGCCATTCTTTGCTCTAAATCATGGTCTGTTTTCAATGACTCCGGTTGCAAAGAGATATACTTATTTCAGCATGACGGTAGTCTGATAATCTCTGTAAGTGGAGAAGTAACTAATGCTACATGGAAATATATTCCAGTAAACCAATCTATTTTAATCAGCACAAAGAGTGCTTCGTATATGTTGCATCCTGCGTTTGTTGATGATATAATTTTTGCTTTGCAGTTGGACGGAACAAATCAATATTCTTTTATGATTGATGAATTGCAAAGAGATACATTCGCTCCCAAAAGTTTATCAGATATTGAGAAGTACTTTATCACAAAAAAACAACTTGAACTTGAAAAGGAAAAACAACTATTAGCACAACGTGCCTATGATAAAATTGTTGCACGTGAGCGACAAGAACAACAGAGAAAACAAGAAGCGGAAGAGGCTTTAATAGAAGAAGCTCTAAGAGAAAGTAAGCTTTATCAAACAGTTCTTTCTATTGCATGGATACAGATGTTTCTAATTCCTATCATTCTAATTCCATGCTATTTGTTTTCTGACGAGTTTAATAACAATGGTTGGAAAGACAGAATAAGTCTTATTATGGTTCTTGCCTTTTTAGGAGTACTCTTGTTCGTTATTATTAGCTTTTTTATCCTTGACCCGATTAAAAACAGAATCATAAAACGGATTAAAGAAAACAATATTCATAATTCCTAATTTAATAGCTAACTTGATATGAAAATATTTAGATTATTGACAGCTTTATTATTGATTGCTGTATGCGCAGGATTGGGTTCTTGTGGCGATGATGAATTAGACACAAAGCCATTGGAACCAGTTATAGATGAAATTACAATTAGTGATACTTCTTTCGATTTTGAAGCTAATGGTGGGGAAGAAACATTGTCTTTTTCAACTAACAGAGATTGGACTGTAAGCCTTGCCAATACCGCTAATGGTGAGAATTGGTGTACGGTTACTCCTTTAAATGGAAAAGCAGGAGATAACAACATTCAAATCAGAGTGGCAGCAAACAAAGGCTATGATGATAGGAATGTGTCTCTTACCATAGCAGCAGGTGGCACAAGCAGAACTGTTATCATCAACCAAAAGCAACAAAACGCTTTAACCCTTACAGCAAATAAATTTGAAGTAGGTAAAAATGGCGGTAAAATCAATGTGGAAGTAAAAGCTAATATCCAGTATGAAGTAATTATATCGGAAACATCCAAAAATTGGATTAGCCAATCAGCTAAAACACGTGGATTAACCAGTAATAATCTTTCGTTTGATATTGCACCAAGCGAAGAATATGATAAACGAACCGGAGAAATTATAATCAAAAGTGGTGAATTTTCTGAAACAGTCCATGTGTACCAAAGCGGAGAAGGTGTTCTGTTGCTCACTAAAAGCGAGTATTCAGTGAGTGACAAAGGAGAAACGATTGCTGTTGATTTAAAAAGCAATTTTGCATTTGATGTCAAAATGCCCGATGTGGATTGGGTGCAGTCCGCAGCAAAGACTCGTGGAATGTCAAGCCATACCCTTTATTATACCATTGCTCCAAATGAAACTTATGACAGCAGAGAAGCAGAGATTATCTTTTACGATAAGAACAGTGCAGTGAAAGACACTTTGAAAATAATGCAAGTACAGAAAGATGCTATTATTATAGGAAAGAAAGAATATAAAATATCTGCCAATGGAGAAACTGTTGGAATAGAATTAAGTTCAAATATAAACTATGACATATCACTGCCCACTGATTGCAGTTGGATAAAAGTGATTGATAAACCAATAACAAAGGGATTGGAACAGCATATTATTTATTTGAAAACTGATAAAAATGACACTCCAAATCAGAGAAATTGCGAGATAATAATCTCAAATAAAGCAAGTAATATTAGCGAAACGATAAAAATCATTCAAGAGAGTGGAGGTTATGTACATATTCATAATAAACTATATGAGATAGTAGGCGAAACGACATCCGTCCATATCGACATAGATGCAAATGTTTATTATACTCCTATTGTTCCGGCTGAATATTATTGGATAAAATATGTTAGGTCAAATGGGAATAGATTATACTTTGACATAGAAGAAAACTATTCTAATGAAATAAGAAAAGGGCATATCATAATTGATAGTCCTGCTATCTTGAAACAAGACACTATTCAGATTATTCAGACCCCAAAATCTAATTGGATTAAGAAAACCATACACCTTGATGTAGCTGGAACTTTAGAAAATCTGATAAATAGTGAGCAATTATTTCAAATAAATGAATTGACTTTAACTGGTAGCTTAAATGATGATGATTTTATAGTTTTGAATGACATGACAAGTAAACGAGGAAATCTGTCTTACTTGGATTTAGCTGATACCGATGTAAAAAGTTTAATGAATAAAGCTTTTTCATGGACTCTTTCAGAAAGCTCACTAAGTGATTTCGACTCCAAATTAATATCAATCATACTGCCCAAAAATTGTAAAGAAATCGGTTGGGAAGTTTTTGACGGATGTACAAGATTACAAATCGTTTCTTTGCCAAGTACATTAGAGAAAATAGGAATGTTTGCGTTCGCACAAACAGCTATAAAATCAATTAACATTCCCTTTAAAGTGACATGCATAGAAGAAGCTACATTTTTAATGTGCCAAAATTTATCATCTATCACTATGAAAAATGTGGCTTTTATTGGCAATAATGCGTTTACCCAATGCTCCAATCTATCTCAAATAGATTTACCGAAAAGTCTTGTAACAATAGAACACAACGCATTCTCAGATACAGGAATACAGCAGGTGGAATTGCCTAATGGATTTACTGAATTATCTGACAATCTTTTTATGGGTTGTACGAAATTGGAAAAAGTAATTTTACCTGCAAGTTTAAAATTTATGAATGATGGCTGTTTTAGTGGTTGTGAGCAATTAAAAGATATTTATATTTATGCTCCAACTCCTCCCAGTTATCGAGACATTTATGACGATGCGTTTAGAGATGTTCTTCTTGATAATTGTGTGTTACATATATCCAAAGGAAGCTATGCAGCATATCGTCATGCCGATGGTTGGAACAAATTTACTAATATAGTCGTGGAAGAATAGTAGCAATATTAATAAATGATTCCAATTTGATATTAAGATATAAAAGGCGGCATTGATTATCTTTGCCGCCTTTATTTATGCATTTTCATGAATAAGCAGTATATAACAGCTATAATGTGTTTCAATTAATAATAGTACCTTTTTTAGTGAAAGTTAGTTTTATAGACCCCAATTCAAAAAAGTACTATGCTTACTTTGAATAACTATATGGATATTTGAAACTTCATTTTATAATTGCTATTTTTGCAATGCAGGTTTATTCTGCAAAAGAGATTATTAAATTATTGTCAAACACTTCTTGTTTTTCCTCCAAGTTAAACCAAGAGTTAAACCGCTTCATTTAAGCGAAAAGTAGATATAAGCTAATCAATTTAATGCCAGTTATTTAATGATGATATTAATAAGGTTAGCGCACCTGCTTTGGGAGCAGGGGGTCGTGGGTTCGAATCCCGCTACCCCGACAGAAATTAATAAGCTACTGATTTTTCAGTAGCTTATTTTTGTATATACCCTCTTTCCCACTTATCCAAATAGCAGCGTAAAGCAACTCCCTTTTCCCACAGCAGACTGCACCGTGATATTCCCTCCATGCCGGTTCATCACTTGTTTACATAAACTGAGCCCGATGCCCGAACCGGAAGGCTTGGTGGTGAAGAACGGTACAAAAATCTTATCTTGCACTTCCGGCAGAATGCCTTCACCATTGTCACTGACAGTGATTAGGCATTGCCACGAGAGGGCGGGTAGCATCTTCACTTCTATCCGGGGATGCTCTTTCCTGCTACATGCCTCTTTGGCATTTTTAATCAGATTAATCAGTACTTGTTCTATCTGTGTCCGGTCTATCTGGAGTATGCGGTCGGTCTCCGGAAGCTCTATCCGGATATACTCTTCCGAAAACAGCTTCTGCAAATCCTGCAACAGCTCGCGGACGGCAACCGGACGACGGACGGGGGCGGGAAGTCTTGTCAGCTTCCGGTAATTCTCCACAAACTCCAACAACCCCTTACTACGGCGGTGGATAGTCTGCATTCCCTGCCGCATGACGGGATAGTTCTTTTCCGACATTTCCCGCTCGCTCAAGGTTTCGGAGAGGGAGATGATGGGAGTGATTGAATTCATTATTTCGTGCGTCAGCACACGTATCAGCTTTTGCCACGCTTCCATCTCATTGCGTTCCAGCACGCGGGTACGGAAATTCCTCATCGCTTCGGAAAGCTCGTCCACCATATCCTCCATAGACCGGTTCTTGTAGGGAGAACGGAATGACAGCATCATGTCGTCATAGCGCAGGCTCTCTGCCAGATGGCGCATCATGCGCACCTGCATCATCTGCAGGCGGTACAGATGAACGGCAATCGCCAGCAATATCAAAAAAGCCATCAGTGCACTGAACCACAGTCCGGCATCCACCAGCAGATAAACGCCGACCGAAAGGAAGGCTATGCCGATGATGTGCAGTGCCACAATCAATGAATATCGTTTCATAAGCCCAGTTTTTCAAGTTTCCGGTACAAGGCGAAGCGAGTAATGCCCAAGTATTCGGCGGCACGGGTCACATTTCCTTCACTGAGCCGCATGGCACGTTCCACAGCCTGCCGTTCCAATTGCTCCAAGTTGAGGACTTCTTCTTCCTTCTTCTGACGGGAAACAGAAGCTTGGAACATAAAGTTCTCCGGACGAAGCAGAGAACCGTCTCCCAATATGACAGCACGTTCCACTGTATGCTGCAACTCACGTACATTACCCGGCCAGGCATATTTCAACAACTTGTTTTTCGCCTCCCGGGTCAGCCCGCGCATCTCTTTCTGATATTTGCGGGCATACCGTTGCAGGAAATACTCTGCCAGCAGGAGGATGTCGTTTCCGCGTTCCCGCAGAGGTGGAATATGCAACTCGATGGTGTTGATGCGATACAGCAGGTCTTGGCGGAAGTCTCCTTCGTCCACCAGCCGACGGATGTCTGCATTGGTGGCGCAGATGAGCCGCACATCAATGGGCGTAGCCTGCGTACTTCCCAAACGACTGATACAACGCTTTTCGATGGCAGTCAGCAATTTGGCCTGCATGGGCAGGGAAAGGTTACCTATCTCGTCCAGAAAAAGCGTACCGCCGGTTGCCACTTCCATACGTCCAGCTTTCGCTTTCCGTGCATCGGTGAAGGCGCCTTTCTCGTAGCCGAACAACTCGCTTTCGAACAACTGTTCGGGGATACTGCCGAGGTCTATCGTGACAAACGGCTTTCCATAGCGGGGAGAATTGCGGTAAAGCATACGGGCAATCACATCCTTTCCAGTTCCATTCTCACCTAATATAAGAATGTTGGCATCCGCATCGCGCAACTTCTCCACAGTAGAGAAAACTTGCTGCATGACGGGAGAATCACCGATAATAATCTCTTCGGAGCCTCCCGTTGTGGCATTGCTCAGTACTTCCACCTGCTCTTTCAGCAGATTTATCTCGGTGCGCGAACGGCGCAACTTCATGCCCGAAGAAAGGGTCGCCAACAATTTTTCCTTCTCCCACGGCTTGGGAATGAAATCCGTAGCCCCCGCTTTGATGGCACGCACTGCCTTGTCCGTATCCGCGTAGGCAGTCATGAAGATGACCACTGCTTGCGGGTCGATACTCAGAATCTGCTTCAAGCTGTCGAAACCTTCCTGACCACTGATGGCATCACGGCTGAAATTCATATCCAGCAGAATAATGTCCGGACGGAAAGTGGTCATAAAATGCTCGATGCGGTCGGGGGTCACCGCCACCTTTATCTTCTCGGCGTAGGGTTCGAGAAGAAGGTTCAGTGCAAAAAGCACATCCTCGTTATCATCTACAATCAATATTTTACCAAACTGCTCCATATCTGTTTTCTTTTCGTGCAGGCAAGGCCTACACAATCCCACATCTCTTGTACGGGCAAAGATAAGTATAATATCCATGTGTTGTGCGTGCATTATCGCACTATTTTTGTGCGCAACTGCACACGTTTGGAAAGCTTCGAACCACAACAAACACTTATAATACAATAACTTATACTTATGGCATAGAATTTGAACTTTATAGAGTAAAGAAAACAACTATGCACCGGAATATATTTTTATTGCTTATTACATTCAGTCTGACGTCGAGTGCCGTTGCCCAAGAGCACACGTTGGAGCTGACTTTGGAAGAAACCATCGAGCAGGCCCGCCAGCAGTCGCCCGACGCCCAAAATGCCCGCCATAGCTTCCGTTCCGCTTATTGGAACTACAAATACTACTGTGCCAACTACCTGCCGACGCTCAAGCTTACTTCCAATCCCTATCTGGACCGTGCTATCAACAAAGTGACCCAAAGCGATGGCAACGTCAAGTTCATAGAGCAGAACCTGCTGAGCACTGACCTAACACTGAGCCTGACACAAAACGTGCCGTGGACCGGAGGAACCTTTTTCATTGAAACGGCTGCGCAGCGCCTCGACCTTTTCAGCAGTGACACCTATTCCTGGCAGACTTCACCCGTCAACATCGGATACAGCCAGTCCTTGTTTGGCTACAACAGCCTGAAGTGGGACCGGCGCATCGAACCTATCCGTTATCGCGAAGCCAAGAAAACCTACGTAGAAACCCTTGAGCTTGTTGCCGCCAATGCCACAGAGAAGTTCTTCAACCTGGCCAAAGCACAAAGCAACTACGAAATAGCCAACGCCAACTACGCCAATGCCGACACCTTATATATATATGCGCAAGGACGATATAACATCGGCACCATCAGCGAAAACGAAATGTTGCAGCTCGAACTCAACAAACTGACCGAAGAAACCAACTGCATGAATGCCCGCATCGAAGTGGAAAACTGCATGCAGGAACTCCGTTCCTACCTCGGCATCCAAGAAGACCTCCTTATAAAGGTGAGAATAGACAACCGCGTGCCCGACCTGCACATCGACCTGGATGCCGCGCTGATGCTTGCCAACGAAAACAGTCCGGAGATACAGAACATGCTACGCCGCAAGGTGGAAAGCGAGAGTGCCGTGTCGCGCGCCAAGGCCAATGCCGGACTGAAAGCAGACATCTACCTGCGCTTCGGCTTGACACAAACTGCCGACAAGCTGAAAGATGCCTACCGGAATCCGCTGGACCAGCAGTACGTCAGCCTGGGCATTACCCTCCCCATCCTGGACTGGGGGCGCGGAAGGGGACAGGTACGCGTAGCGCGTTCCAACCGCGACCTTGTCTACACGCAGGTAGAGCAGGACAAGACGGATTTCGACTTGAACGTGCGGAAACTCGTAAAGCAATTCAACCTGCAGGCGCAACGGGTAAACATAGCCGCCCGCACGGACCATACAGCCCAACGACGCGCCGAAGTAGCCCGAAAACTCTATCTGCTCGGCAAGTCCTCGGTACTCGACCTCAATGCATCCATCACGGAAAAAGATACGGCCCGGAGAAGCTATATAACGGCTTTGTACAACTATTGGAGTTTGTACTATACACTGAGAAGCATCACGCTATATGACTTTGAAAAAGAGAGGCCACTGGCAGAAGACTTGGAAAGGGTTACTAATGAAGAATCTATACAGTAATAAAATCGTGGAATAGTTTTAGTAAAAGCTGACCGGAGATTTACTAAAACTCCGGTGACGATTTACTAAATCTCCGGTGAAGTTTTAGTAAAACTCGGAACCCTTATTCAGAAGAACTTCTGAAGGGGGTATCTGAAAAGTAAAAAAAGAGTATATAAAATATTGCATTATGGATATAAAACTTGAAAAGAAACCCTGGTACATCCGTTACCGCTACTATCTGGCGGGAGGCGTTGCCTTCCTTGCCTTCCTGATTTATGTAGTCACCCTTTCGCTGGGTCCCAGCAAACTGCGTATCGAGCAAGACAACATACAGATAGCCGAAGTCAAAAACGGCAAATTTATGGAATATGTAGATGTGGAGGGAGTGATTCAGCCCATCCTTACCATCAAGGTCAATGCACGTGAAACCGGAAGCGTGGAACGCATCATAGGAGAGGAGGGGAGCCTGCTCCGGCAAGGAGATACCATCCTCGTCATGGAAAACCCCGACCTGCTGCGCAGCATTGAAGACCAGCGCGACGACTGGGAAAAGCAACTTATCACCTACCGCGAAAAAGAAATTGAAATGGAGCAGAAAAGCCTGAACCTGCAACAACAAGCCCTGCAGACCGATTATGACCTCAACCGCCTGCGCAAGAGTTTTGCCCTTGACAAGGAGGAGTACCGCATGGGCATCAAGAGCAAGGCGCAGCTCGAAGTTTCCGAGGACGAATACAACTATAAAGTGAAAAATGCCCATCTTCAAAGGGAAAGCCTCCGTCATGACTCTGCCGTCACCGTCATCCGCAAAGACCTCATCAGGAACGACCGCGAACGGGAACGGAAGAAGTATGAACGCGCCTGCGAACGACTCGGCAACCTGGTGGTGAAAGCTCCCGTCGCCGGCCAGCTCAGCTTTGTCAAGGTGACTCCGGGACAGCAGGTCGCTTCCGGCGAAAGCATTGCGGAAATCAAGGTGCTGGACCAATATAAAGTGCATACTTCCCTGAGCGAATACTACATCGACCGCATTATCACCGGATTGCCTGCCACCATCAATTATCAGGGAAGAAAATACCCGTTGCGCATCACGAAAGTGGTTCCCGAAGTCAAAGACCGCACGTTCGACGTAGACCTCGTCTTCACCGGTGACATGCCCGACAACGTACGTGTAGGCAAGAGCTTCCGGGTACAGATTGAGTTAGGCCAGCCGGAAGAGGCGCTCATCATCCCGCGCGGCAACTTCTACCAGAGTACCGGCGGACAATGGATTTACAAACTGAACGCCACAAGGACAAAAGCCGTGCGTGTGCCGCTTGGCATCGGTCGCCAAAACCCGCAACAATACGAGATTACGGAAGGTTTGCAGCCCGGAGATTGGGTAATTACAACGGGATATGATACCTTTGGCGAGGCGGAAGAATTGATAATGAAATAAAACTACGCACTATGAGACAAATAATCTTAGCCATCAATGCATTGCTGAAATTCAAAGCATACACCCTTATCAATGTATTGGGACTGGCGTGCAGTTTGGCTTGCGTACTCACCGTAGCCCGATATATCCACCAAGAAAATACAGTGAACCAATGCTTTCCCGAATATAAACGCATTTGCCTGATAAAAACCTCTACCAGCAGTGGTGAGAACTTCTTGGGAGGCTACCGGTCGGGATTGGAAAAGAATCCTGACGTAGAACAATTTACGGTGATTTATCAAATATCGGATATGCCCGCTCTGTTCGGTGAACAAGAAATTGCAGCGAACGCTTTTTCTGTAGACAGCACCTTCTTCAAAATCTTTCCATATAGGGTGATTGCCGGAAGCGGAAGAATAGTCCGCCCGAGGGATGTTGTCATCACCCGTTCTTTTTGGAAGAAGAAGCTGGGAGGGAAGAATGCCATAGGCGCTACTTTCAAAAACACAAAAGGGAATAAATTCACTATTATAGGAGTGGTGGACGACCCCGATACCAAGACATCATGGATGCCGGATATATTTATGTCGGATGAACTGGATGAATTCCTTTTTTTCGACCCTATATACGCCATGCTGATGGCACCGGATACAGACATTGCACTGCTGAATAAAAAGTATTCAAAAGAACACCCCCGCAGCAAATGGAGCACTTATGAGACAGTACGCTATCAGTATTTGCCTTTGAAAGATTTATATTACGATAAAGACCACGGAAAAGAAAACAAGAACTATCAATATGGCAACCAAAGCTATGTCCGGGTATTGATGGTAGTAGCCTTCCTGGTAGGTATCATAGGGCTGCTGAACTTCATCAACATCTACACTGTCATCATGTCCAAGCGGTCAAGAGAGTTTGGGGTGAAAAAAGTGTTCGGTGCAGGCAGGACAGACATTTTCCTGCAAATATATGCCGAGAACATCTTATTGACGGGACTGGCATTACTCCTTTGCTGGGCTTTAATAGAAATAACCAGGTTTTTCTTTTTCCATGAACTTTATATACCTACCACAACAGACTCCGGCTTTGACCGGAAGGTCTCTGCCATCGTACTTTTAGGATTGCCATTGCTGACTACTGTTTATCCGTTCTTGAAATACACATGTAGCAGACCCGTCAACTCCATACGCGAGCTGGCATCTTCACGCTTTTCCACACGGTCACGCATGATATTACTGTGTTTTCAATATGTCGTAACCATCTTTATAATAACCGTTTCTCTATTCTTTGTACGGCAGTTGGAGTATATGCTCTGCGCCGACCTCGGTTTCCGCTCGCACGATGTGATAACTTGCCGGATGTATGTCGATAAATTGGGCTTATATAAAACAACTAAAGAGGAGGGATTGGATGAAGGAAAAAGACAATATATAAGTAATGCTTTGGTCAATAAACGAATGAGTGAAAGCACTCTGTTTGAGCATTGGAGCAGAGGAAACGACTTGCTGTTCACCGACTTCCGTTTTGACAGTTTTGCGCTCAACAGAGCCGAAAACGGTTTCCATCCGGCATTATCTGCACATTTAACGACCCACTCCATGGCAATATACGATTTTCAACTTGTAGAGGGGCGCCTATGGAACGACTCCATAGATGAAGCGTTCACCAAAAACAGTTTCAAGGTAATTATCAACGAAACCGCTAAAAGAGTCTATGGAATAAAAGACATCACCAAAGACAAGCTGCAACCTGAAGAACCACACTACGCCTCAAGCAGCTTACCGGATTTCTACAATCCACCTTGCGAGATAGTAGGGGTCATAAAGGATTTCAATGTTCGGCACCTTTCACAATCCATCCAACCGGTTGTCATCTATTATCACGATGCAAGCATAGGCGGAATTTATACTGTTACAGCCTCGTATAAGCACGAGAATAAAGCCAAAGTCATTGATTTCCTGCGCCGCTTATACGAAGAATCTACGGGAAGAACCGACTTTGAATATACGCTGATAGAAGATGAACTCCAAAAGATGTATCGTGAAGACCGTCAAGTGGTGAACATTTATACGCTCTTTGCCGGAATAGCCATTTTCATCTCTTCATTGGGATTATTGTCAATATCCTTGTTCGATATTCGGCAACGTTACCGTGAGATAGGTTTACGCAAAGTGAACGGTGCGCAAGCAAAGGATATTTACCCCTTACTCATTAAAAAGTATCTCTCGGTCATGGGAGTCGCCACTTTGCTATCCATACCCTTGTCATGGATTGCCATTACCCTCTATTTGCAGGATTTTGCCCACAAAGCCCCTTTGACATTCGACTTGTTTGCCGTAGCAGTAGCCATAACAACTGCCATCTCCTTGTTGACTATTATTAGGCAAATCAGCAAGGCTGCCAACATCAATCCGGCAAGCATTATGAAAAACGAATAAAAGACACGAATATGAAACTCATACTATTATATATCCGAACATTAAGTAGGTTTAAAGTATATACGGTAATCAATATTATCGGACTGGCACTGAGCTTGGCTTGTGTCATTATTATATTCCGCTACGTGAAGCAGGAAAATGATGTAGATTGTTATAGTCCCAACAAAGACCGGATAGGCATCATGGTGCAGGAATACAAAGATGACAACAATAAAACGGCAGTTATCGGAGGTCCCCTCGAAGATGCAGACATAGAAGCGATGTCCACTTTCGTATGGTTCAATAAAGACTATATCATAAAGGAAGAAAAACATATTGATGTAGAAACGATTGTAGCAGACAGCTTGTTTCTAATAGTGACTGATTTTCCCATGAAATATGGAAAAGCCGAATCATGGGCGGCGTCTCCACAAACCGCCTTTATCACAGAAGAGCTGAGTGAGAAACTATTCGGGAACATAAATCCTATCGGCAAAACCATTGAATACTCTACCGGTGACCCTCTTACGGTGACCGGAGTTATCGGCAAAGACAGAGGGAAACGCTCGCTTCATTTCGACTTGCTTGTTCCTGAAACATTGCAGAAGGATTGGGAGTTCCGTTTCCCGATGAAAATGGCATTAATTCATAAAGGGGCCTCCTTTACGAAGATAAATGCACGGCATGCAGCGTTCCGGCAATCTCCACGTGCTGCGGATGTTGAATTCAGGTATCAACTGCTTCCCATGCGTGAAGTGTATTTTCATCCAGCCATTGATGTTTGGCAGGACATGCTGCAAAGGGGGAATTTACCACAGCTACATCTATTGGCACTTGTTGCTGTACTAATTTTAATTGTAGGCATCTTCAATTTTATGAGTCTTTATACGGTTGTATTATTGAAACGAAGCAAAGAATTCAGACTAAAGAAGGTTTTTGGAAACAATTCAGCACAGCTATTCTCCCAACTATATATCGAGAATTTATGTCTGACACTTGTATCATTATTTATAGCCTGGTTCCTTGTCGAGATTTCCGTCTTTCCCTTAAATAAATATTTTGATGTCATTCAACAACCTAATGGTATATTTGACATAGGAATAACCATAGCTATCCTGATTTTACAGCCATTGACAGCTTCAATCTATCCGTTTTTTAAATTCAAATACAACACGCCTATCCATTCATTACGGAAAATAGGCAGTGGTGAAAAATCGTCTGTTGTAAGAAACCTCTATCTGAGTATTCAGTATATCGTGGCATTCATTCTAATAGTTGTTTCCATGTTCTTCGCCAAACAACTGTATGAAATGACTCATATAGATTTAGGCTATGACACAGACTCTATCGTTAAAGTCCATTTTGAACGCTATGAACGCAAACAGCCTACCACTGAAGCAGAATATCTGAAACAGACCTCCTTGCGCAAAGCCTCCAAAGAAAATATATCCACTGCAATGAATGCCTCTCCTTTATTCACGGCATGGAATTACTCTTTATCCCCTTATGAATATTTCACAGAATCTCCGGTACTTTTCCGTAAGCTCGGAGAAGCCAATTTCAAACAATTGTATTGCATTCCCATAACAGAAGAAGAAATAAGATTTCATGGCTTCCGTTTATCCCAGGGACGTTTATGGGATGCCGACATCGACCATGAAGGTGAAGCAAAACTGATTCTCAATCAAAAAGCCATGCAACTCTTCGGACTCGAAAGCGCAATCAATGCCCGGCTGGAACCCCAACAACCTTTATGGCCGCGTAGGGATTTGAGCCCTTATCAGATTATAGGTATCGTCGAAGATTTTTATTGCGGACATTTATCCCAACCGGTTCTTCCTATAGCTTTTATATACGGTGAAACATATCTTTCACAAATTCCTTTGCAAGCTAAAATTGCTCCAGGACATCAAAAAGATGCCGTTGCCTTCCTGGAAAACCTACACAACGACAATGCTGATGGAGCCTTCAATTATACTTTTGCAAAACAGGAAGTTGAGAATCTCTATAAGTCAGACAAGCAAATAACTATTACCTATTCCTTTTTCGCCTTTATGGCCATTCTAATATCCTCAATAGCTTTGTTTGGATTGTCCTTATTTGACATACAACAAAGATACCGGGAAATAGCTATACGAAAAGTACATGGCGCTACACATAAGGAAATTTTATTGTTATTACTCAAAAAATACATTATCATATTAGCAATGTCATTTTTGATTGCCATTTCTATATCTTATTGGGGAATAACCATTTATCTGAGAGATTTTGCCTACAAAGCCAACATCAGCAGTTGGTTGTTCATTATTGCAGCAATCATCATATCATTAATTTCCATATTAACATTGGTTTATCAAGTAAAAAAGGCTGCACGACAGAATCCGGCGGAAGTAATCAAAAGCGAATAATACAATAATGATACTATTATGATAAGACATTATATTAAAACAGCATTCAGAAACCTATTAAAGTACAAGGCACAGAATATCATCTCTATCATCGGACTGTCGGTAGGTATACTTTGTTTTAGTATCTGCCTATATTGCAGCCGCTATATAAATTCTACCGACAAGTGCTTTACCCACTGGGAACGCATTGCAGACATAAACCTATATACTCCAGCAGAAGAACCTTATTCCGGAACTCCCGCTACGTTGTTTGAGAGTCTGCGCCAATTGCAATTCCAAGAAGTAGAAGCATTTACTTTTGTTGCCTATCCCCGCCCACGTAGCTACAATGTGGAAACTATCGACAAGGAAGAACTGCCTTACGAAGATTTATATGCTATGGAAGTAGATACAGCCTACCATAGCGTGTTCACCCCGGAAGTATTACAAGGTTCATGGGCTGTAGCATCGCAAACTCCCAATGCCGTGATACTGACACGCTCTCTGGCACACAAAATATTTGGTCTCGGAGAGAATCCGATAGGAAAGCGAATGACCTTAGCACAACGGCTTTTCTCTTCACCTGATACCACACCACGAACAGGAGGTACCATCTATACCATACAAGCGATAATAGAAGATATTCCATTGAATACCAGCCTTAGCTTTCTCCAAAAGATTGATATGTTAATCTTGAACGACAGCGAAGGACTTATACAATTCGATGGACGAGACAGTATGACCGGTGGACTTACTTTTGCTCTTCTTCGTCCGGGCAAAACATCCGCGCAACTTGAAGCAAGTTTCCGTGCAATGGACTTGAAGCACACAATATTCAATGAGAAAAATACCGTATCAGCCTCGAATTTCGGAAAACTTTTTCGGGAGAAATCCGTTGCCCCTTACTTTGCCGGAATCACATTCATTGTCGGCCTTTTGATTCTACTGACTGGTCTACTCAACTTTTTTCATTTTTTGACGGGGAGTTATCTGAACCGTTCGCACGAGTTCGGCATTCGTAAAGTGAATGGAAGTAATGGCAACAAACTATTTTGGTTACTTTTTACCCAAGCCATTATCATTTCGTTCATAGCCTTCTTATTGACTTTCTGTCTGATAGAAATATTTACCCCTTACCTTTCATTCTCTTTATTTGATTTCACATTAGTCATTGAACGGGACCTATTATTGATACAGACAATAGAATATATGGCAGGCGTTATTTTACTATGCTTATTACTCTGCTTGTTTACCGTATGGAGGATGAAGCATGCCTCCATCCAGTCAAGTATTTACAAGAACAAATCCAAACGCCACAAACAGAAGATACGAAATTGTCTTTTGGGTATCCAATTTTTCATCTGTTGGTTATTCATAGTCTTTACAGTCGCTTTATATTTGCAGGCTAACAAGACCGGTTCCACACTGTTCAACACACTGACAGAAAAAGAAAAGTCCGAAATCATCAGTATTCCTATGGATTACCGTTTTATGAAAAATGACGAAAAGCTTGCTCTCATAGAGCGCATCAGTCAACATCCGGATATAAAAGATAAAATGCTGACAGATATTAATTATCTGAAAGGTATTTCGGGAACAAGCATGCAGACAGAAAAAGATAACCGGGAAAGTAGCCTTGAAGTCAATATAATGAATGTTCCTAATAACTTTTTCGAGTTTATGAATATCCCCATTCTCTCCGGGCATGTCCTGAAGACAAATAGTGACATGGTAGCAGACCGTAAATTGGTAGAACGTATAAAGAAGGATTTACTGGGAACCACCTTGTACAATTATCAAGATAGCTACACGGTATGCGGCATTTGTTCCGATTTTGTAGCCGACACTTACAATCAGAGCCAGGGCTTCGTCTTTCTGCCTTGTGATTTCAAATATTATGTAGGTCATTGCTATTTGAAGTGTGTACCCGGAAAAGCAGAAGAAGTAGAGGCTTTCGTTAAGAAAATGCTGGAAGAGAATCTTCCACCGAGTATACAATTACACATTTCGACCTTGCAGGAAGACATTCACCAAGCGCAAGCCATCGAGAACAACATGAAAGGGATAATCTTATTCTTCTCATTTGTCAGCCTTATAATCACTTTATTAGGCGTCTATTCGGCAATCACACTGGATACGGAACGCAGACAAAAGGAAGTGGCAATCCGTAAAGTAAATGGTGCAGGATTGAAACAGATTATCATATTGTTTGCCCGTACGTATATTTATCAGCTTGTACTCTCGGCAACAATGGCATTTCCTTTATGTTATGCCATACTGCAGTTATGGAAAAACATGTATATCGTATTCTTTAATGATGGCCCGCTATTTTGGATTTCAATCTTCATAATCGTAGCTGTCATTACTACTCTGACTATTATTTTCCGTATTCTGAAAATAGCAAGGACAAATCCGGCAGAAGTCATTAAAAACGAATAAGAAAATATATTTACCTAAAGATTATGACCATACTTACAATCCTAAAAATAATTACCCGCAGTTGGTGGAGAAACAAAGTTTTCTTCTTCATTTCTATAGTCAGTCTGGCTATAGGGCTAGCATGTACAAACTTGCTGTTCACCTATTATGTACATGATTACAATATAGAGAGTGGCAATCGGGACAAGAACCGTATTTTCTGTCTGCGTCAGGATAATCCGATGCAGGACGGAAGCAAGGTGGCCTATGCTGATGCCAATATTCCCCCTATGCTGAAAGAAAAATATGCAGAAGTGGAAGACTACCTGCGTATCAATTCTCTGGTTCCACAATATTGTAAATATGGAGGGGAGATTTACCACGATATAACCTTTATATCTGCCGATACTACTTTGCAACATTTCTTCCACTATCATCCCATTGCCGGTAGTTTAAAGCAAGTATTGGAACAACCGGGCAAAGTAGCACTCAGTGAAGCTTTTGCACATAAACTGTTTGGAGATAAAAATCCATTAGGAGAATTGCTGGAAATAAAAACCATGACTGATACCCAAAGTTATGAAGTGGCAGCCATATTAAAGTCACGGTCACAATCATTGCTCCAATTCGACATGATTACCGGGAATAACAAAGACTTTTGGGGTGGAATGACGTTTCTGAAACTAATTCCAAATACCGATGCCCAACAGTTTACCGAAAAAATCAACCACGACAAAATTCCCACTTTGATTCCGGAAAAGACACAATATTACGTCGACCCTCTGTCCGACATCTACTTTACTACACCGGACTACGATACACAACAACCTCTGCCGTATATCAATCAAAGTAATGTGCAATTATTGTATATCAGCCTTGCTGCCGCCTTGTTGGTACTTATCATAGCCTGCTGCAACTATACCAACATGAGCCTGAGCCGTGTATTGCAACAGCTCAAAATGATACATGTGGAGAAACTGATGGGAAGCAGCTTGAAGGATATCCGCATCCAACTGTTTGGTGATGCATTCCTCACTGTGCTGCTGGCATTCGGATTATCTTTACTCATCATCAACGACTGTCTGTCTTTTTTCAATGGATTATTTGCATCCCATTTAAACGTACATTTCTTTTTCAGCCTACAGATGCTACCCTTGTTAGTGCTCTTTGTACTAGTTATGTCCATTGTCCCTGCCTGGTATATCAGCCATAGACTTTCACAACTCTCATTCAGCGAATACAAGACACTTTACGGAGGTAAAAAGAAACAACGTTTCATAGCTTTGCTGGTCATTCTTCAGTTTTCCATTTCTATAGGGCTGATATTCGCTACTCTCGTTGCCAATGAACAAATCAATCTCATCAAGGAACGGGCCTACTGTTACGAAAATCGGATTGAAATAGGAGATTTCAATGCCGCACCGGCTACAATACTTAAAGAAGAGCTGGAGAAACATGTACAAGGAATAGAGTCCATCGCCCTGTCACAAGGCTCCATATTGAATTCATGGATACGTGAGCTATCCATCAAACAAGCCGACGGTACGGAAAAAAGTTCCTACCTATTAATGCTGTATAGTGATGCCAATCTGGTAAAAACGATGGGGTTCAAACTCTTGTCCGGTAACGCTCCCGAACAACTGCAAAAACAATATGCCTATCCTGCACTGGTCAACGAAAGCTATGTCAGAATGCTGATTCCAGCAGGAATAAATGCCATTGGAAAACCTTTGAAAGAATTTGACCAGTCTGCCGATTCTTTATACATCATCGGCGGTGTATTAGAGGACTTCCCGTTCAGTTCATTGGAAAATGAAATTACCCCGGTCATACTTTACCTTCCACCTACAGAGAGAATGTCGGGTGCCAACTATCTGCAGATTAAGCTGATTGAAAGCAATAAACAAGAAACACTACATCAAATAGCCCAAATATGGGAAAAGATGAATGAAGGGGAGATATTTCAATACACAGACATGCACCAAGACTTTATGAAACGCAATGGTAAAGTCTTGTCTCTCTCCAAACTCCTTATCGCCTATTCTCTGATTGGCTTGATATTGACCTGCTTCGGCTTATTCGGCATTTCATGGTATGCCACTCGCCAGCGTATCCGCGAAATCAGCATTCGCAAGATTCATGGAGCAACATCCCGACAAATCGTGCTGTTGCTGAATAAACCATTCTGCCTGCAAATTCTGCTTGCATATATTCTAGCTGTCCCCATTGTCTATTGGCTCATGCACCATTGGCATGAACAGTTTGCCTATAAAGCCCCCTTCACCGTTATGGACTTTCTATTGCCACTATGTATTGTCTGGATAATATCTGCCGTCACAGTGTGTCTGCAAAGTTATTTGCTGAACAAAACAAATCCGATTGACTGCATCAAATCCGAGTAAGAAATGAAATATTTATAAACCATAAAAACCAAAGCATTATGATTAAGACAGTAAATTTACAGAAGATTTTCAAGACCGAGGAAGTACAGACTCTGGCTTTGAACGACGTAAACATTGAAGTGAAAGAAGGGGAGTTTGTTGCTATCATGGGACCTTCAGGCTGCGGAAAATCCACTTTACTGAATATCCTCGGTCTGTTGGACAATCCTACATCCGGAGAATATTACTTGAATGGGACGGAAGTATCCAAATATACAGAAGCCCAACGTACCAACTTGCGTAAAGGAGTCATCGGCTTTGTATTCCAAAGTTTCAACCTGATTGATGAGCTGAATGTATACGAGAACATCGAACTGCCGCTACTCTACATGGGCATTCCTGCCACCGAACGCAAGCGCCGGGTGGAAACCGCTATGGAGCGTATGGCAATCATGCACCGCAGCAAGCACTTCCCGCAACAATTGTCCGGCGGACAACAGCAACGCGTGGCAATCGCCCGTGCAGTCGTATCAAACCCTAAACTGATACTTGCCGATGAGCCTACCGGTAACCTCGATTCAAAGAACGGAAAAGAGGTAATGGAACTACTGAATGAACTGAATAAGGAAGGCACTACGATTGTCATGGTGACACACTCACAACATGATGCCGGATTTGCCGGACGTATCATCAATCTGTTTGACGGGCAGGTAGTGACGGAAGCTAACTTATAATTCACGCTTCTCCCGATTTATATGCAGGTTGCAATGTTTTTTCCATTGTAATCTGCATGTTTTTTTGGAAATAGCTTTCCTTTTTTTTGTTTCTGTCGTCCGAAATGCCTAATATTGCTACCAATAAACTTTTTACTTCCACATTTTAAATAACAGAAAATGAAAACATACACACCGTCCCCTTTGAACGCAGAAAATATCACTTTACCGGATAATTTGACGGAACTCACAGAAGCCATGGCACGCAATGTGCATGAAGTATGGGCTTTGGGAAGACGGAGAGACACGCAATGATGAATTAAAGACACATCCCGGACTTGTACCATACGAAGAGTTACCGGACTCAGAACGAGAATACGACCGGCAAACAGCCATACAGACACTGAAACTGATTATGAAACTGGGATTCGACATACAGAAGAAATAATAATCCAATATCTATTATAGTACTATGAGGACGAGTGAGAACAAGTATTATCCTATCCGGCACTGGTGGAAATTCGTGATTCCTGCCTTTATCATTCTCTTTCTGGTTGCAGCATTGATTGTGACATGCACTACATTCCAAAACCTTATTCAATTCTTTCCATCGCGTGGAATGACCTACCTGATGACACTCCATGCCATCATTTCCCTTAGCGTATGCATCTGTTTTTTTCTATGTATCAAGAGATTAATAGATGTATTCTCATTGAATCTGGAACAAGAAAGAAACATTCTTGCATCCTTGTACCAGGAAAAAGAAAAACGGGAGATTATCAATAACGATGAGAAAGAAATCAATAAACTGAAAGAGAATATCAGAAAAGAATTGAAACAAGAAACTGAAAAAAAGGAAACTGCCTAATGACAAAACAAATATGAATCTGCTAACAAGACTTTTTGCCCTTCATTTTGACCGCTCTTTTTCCGGAAAAGGATGGAGGCAGCTTGCTTGGCTTTTCGGAGTCATAGTAACTGTTTTCTTATTGATATATCTGGTAAGTTTTGCATTTATCTTTCCTGAGCCGTCTCTTGAAGAATGGACCGGTATTGATAAAGACGTACCTATGGGGCGTTTGCTTCAGTTGATTTGTCTGTTCATCGATCCGGGGAATATTGTGGAAGTACCACCTTATCTGCGTTGGTTCTCTCTATTGGTCGTAGTGCTGGGATTAATTTTGTTCTGCGGATTATTGATATCCGTAATCTCCAATATGCTGGAACGCAGAGTTGAGCGATATCGTGAAGGCGATATCGTTTACCCTTTGCAAAACCACATCGTCATTATCGGTTTTGACAACATGGTCCCCACTCTTATCCAGCAAATTTGCGATGACACACATTATGGGAATTGCCATATTCTGATTCAGAGTACCCAACCGGCACAAGAAATCCGTAGCAAAATCCATACGGAACTGGATGCCAAAAACGAAAAAAGAATTGTGGTGCTGCGTGCCCGGCGCGACTCTATCGAGGAGTTGGAAAAACTCTATACTACCAAAGCGCGCGAAGTATTCCTTATCGGAGAGAGGAACGAACATGACCATGACTCACTGAACATAGACTGCCTGAAAAAGATAGTTGACATTCATAAACGATGCAATAAATGTTCCCTCATACCATTCACCGTTCTTTTCGAATATCAGACTACTTTTGCCGCTTTCCAACTGACCGATTTGTCTGCCGAATGGAGAAAATATATAGAATTCCATCCCTTTAACTTCTACGAGGGCTGGGCCCAAAAGATATTGGTAAGCCGGCAATACGGAAAAGGGGAGAACTGCATTGAATATCCTCCTCTCGACCGTGAGACAATAACCTACGAAAGCGAAAAACATGTTCATCTTGTTATCATCGGTATGAGCCGTATGGGAGTGGCAATAGGAGTAGAAGCTGCCCATCTGTTGCATTTTCCAAACTTCTGCCGGGACAAGAACATAAAAAGTGTCATTACCTTCATTGATGAAAATGCCGACCGGGAAATGAATTTCTTTTGTGGACGATACCGCCATTATTTCGAGATATCGTCTACCCATTATTACGACATGAGCAAGGACGAAAGGCACGAGAGATTTGTCCTTCCCACCCGTTTTAAAGGAAAAGATGCAGACTTTCTGGATGTGGAATTCGAATTTATCAAAGGCCGTGCGGAAACTCCTGCCATCCAGAACCTAATTAAAGAATGGGTACATGACTCAGGCCAGGTATTGACGATTGCCGTCTGTCTCAATTATCCTCCTCAAAGCATGGCAATGGGATTATATCTGCCGGACGATGTATATGATGAAAACATCCCAGTTTTGTCCGTCAGGAAACCTCCAGTGCACTGCTCAATATGCTTAACAGTAAAAAGAAAGATGAAGCGATTCATAAATATTCCCATGTTTTTCCTTTTGGAATGCTGGACAACTGTTACGACTTGGACAAAAAAAGCCGGAGGGAGGGACAAATCATCAATTATATATACGATTTCAAGAATAAATATGGAAATGTGCCTCAATCATGCCCACCTGACAATGAGCTGAAAGACTCATGGAACAAACTGTCCGTATCCCTTCAGTGGTCCAATTTGTACAGTGCATATTCCATTAGTCCCAAGCTACGCTCCATAGGCATTACGGATGGTTACGTGAAACTGGACAACGACCAGATAACATTGCTTGCCGAAGTCGAACATAACCGTTGGAACATGGAGAAGCTGCTGCTTGGCTTCCGTAAACCCACCGCCGAAGAAGAAGAGTTAATCTATGGCAGCAAGGAAATGGGAGACATCTTCAAAAAGAAACGCTTTGTGCATCCCGATATACGTCCGTATGATGAATTGAAGGAAAGTGTATTGCAAAATCTCATTGACGAACTGGATTTGGTTCTGGTAGATGAATCCTAATGGTCAGGAGGATCCTTCAGGTGAAAGGCTTTATAAAATGCCGTAGCTTATTAGGGCATTTTCATCTTGACCACCTCCGATGTGGCAGAATGAAAAAGTCCCATAAGTTCTTGAAGATACCTGCTACACAAAGAGCGGTATTATATAACGGCATTTTATAGAACAATCGTTTAACTTAAAACAAATCACAATGAGTAATATTCAATATGCAGTATGCCACCTGCAACGTGGCAGTGGAAGTGACAGCGGTATGTCATGCCACATAGAGAGAAAGGATGCAAAGGGTAAAACATATGTGCCGGATAATGCCGATGCAAAACGGACACATCTGAATCGGGAACTGATAGAATTTCCGCAAGGAGTTGCCAACAGAACCGAGGCTATTCAGTATCGTATAGACCATGCTGGTTTACACCGAAAGGTCGGTAAGAATCAGACCAAGGCTATACGTATCATCTTGACCGGAACACACGAGCAGATGATGAAGCTTCAGCATGAAGGTAAACTTGACCAATGGATCAAGGCTAATCTGTCATGGCTAAAAGATACATTCGGTGAAGAGAATCTTGTGTCGTGTGTGCTGCACATGGATGAGAAGACACCCCATCTGCATGCCACCATTATACCCATCGTGACCACAGAACGCAGACGCAAGGAGCGTGAGGGTGATAAGAAATATGAAACTAAGAGTGGTCCACGATTATCCGCAGATGACGTAATGTCTCGTGGCAAGCTGTTCCAATATCAGAATACCTATGCCGTTGCAATGAAACCATTTGGATTGCAACGTGGTGTGGTGGGTTCTACGGCCCGACATAAGACTAATGGTCAGTACTATCGTGAGCAGATGTTGAAATACGAAGATGACATAGAGAGATTGCAGGCAGAGGTTGAAAAGGCACGTGAAGGTCGTTCCAAGATATTGTCATTCTTCGGTACGGGAGAATTGGCTGAAGCAAAGAAAAAACTATCGGATAAGGACAAGCAGATAGAAAAGTTACAGCAACGCATAGCTCAATTAGAACAGGAACTGCTGCAACTAAAGGAGCAACATAAGGCCGAACTAGCGAAATATCGTAATGGTTACATGGTGGAGATTGACAAGGCAATCAAACGGGCTGAAGTTGCCGAGCGAAAGCTCATTGCTCACGAAGCTACCATAGAAAAGCAGAAGCAGCGTATTGACACACTTGACAGAAAGGCCAATCCGCATCGATATCGCCTCTCATCGGGTGCAACACTCACAGGTATTCGCATATCGCCTCGCCACTCAAACATACCAAGCCTTCGCATTCAAACTAAGGTGGAAAATGAGACCTTTGAGGATGCGAAGTATTTCGAGTGGTACAATCCTGTTATACAAAAGTATCTGAATGGTGAGTTTACCGAATATGAACTTGTCAATGAAATCTTTGAGCCGTTTGAGCAAGTGAGCCAGGTTCAAGCCCAACTGCTTGGTGCTATATTTGAGATGCTTTCAGGTGGTCCAGCACAGACTCATGTTGGCACAGGTGGCGGTGGTTCATCATCGGATATGCCCTGGGGAGAGAAGAAGAATGATAATAATCTGACTACCTCTAGACGAAAACGGTAACTTTGGTCGCTAACGAATAAGGAAACTAACTTTTTTACAAGAGAATTGCAGATTTTCGGATATTTCTTCGTGAATCTGCAAATCCTTTTATATATTTGTGTCCAAATATTGACAATTCAAATAAGTCACAACAAATAGAAATGTGATTATGTTTTTAGATTTCATTGTAGATATAGCAGAAGTTGGTAATCAAGTTACTATTAGAACTAGTACCGAGACAATTGAGGGCGCAATTGTAAAATTGTCGAAAGAACTTATAGCCATTCAAAAAACAGATGGTTCTGTTATTATAAAAAAAGATTCTGATATTTCACATGTTGAGATTCATCCTACAGTGACAAATGAAATTGGAGGGAAAATGCAAACTAACGTTTCAAATAGCAATGTAAGGTCCGGTATTACTTTAATCAAAAACGACAAGGTAGAATCTTTTACTTGTCATATTTGTGGCAAGAGCAAAACTTCAAAAAAATATGCTATCGAAGTAAACAATCCAAATTCCAGAATATGCAATTCATGCTATGGATGGACTTTGGCGAGATTAGAAAACAAATAGTATGTATTTAGATTTTATTTTAGATATAGCTAAAGTAGGAGATATTATCAATATCACTACTAAAGAACAAACCATAGAAGGTGAAATAATGAAAATTTCATCTTCCTTAATTGCCATTAAAAAGACAAATGGCGCAGTCGTTTTTTGTAAAGATGAGGACATCATTGACCTGAAATTAAAAGCTACAGATAAATCAAGCAAAGAGGTCAAAGGCTCAAATGACTCTACTACTAATGATAGAACGAGTGTTGCTCCGATCACATCTACCCCCAAAGACGAACATCCTTCCAAGCCAAAACAAGCATTTGTTACAATCGGAAAATACGAGTCTAGTTGGGATCAAATAGACAGGAACAATCTAGTTTCTATCGTTTCTGAAATACAAAATTCACTGACGGTAACTGAAAAAAACACAATAGTTGCCTCGAATGCAAATGTGAATGAAGTAATTCGACGCTCATTTCGTGTAAGTACAGATGAACAACCTAAGTTGTCTGTCAATACATATACGATTATTGAGACTTCGTTAATGCAGGATCTTCTGCACTTTTCTATCGGAGACAGTTTACCAGTTGTAATATATTATCATCAGACTCCGCAGTTTGAAGTTAAAGGAGTATATCTAACCCTATCCCCAAACACTATTATTGGATATGTAGATTTGCTTAAGCAAGCAATTAGTGAAGGACATTATCGTCAAGCAAAAGCTCTTTGTTATTTCTTACGTTCTCAATCCATGGGGCAACAAGCACTTTGGAAAATTGGCAAATTGATCCAAGCGATGAAATGTGTCAATGCCTTTATCAAAGAAAAACTAGAAAGCATAAAGTCTGCGACTAAGATTCCTAAGGGATATAAGGAAATTGAAAAACAACTGAATGAACTAATCAGGAATGGAGAGCACGCGACCGCAATATCTACCATTGATGAAATATTAGATCAAACTTTAGTTGATAATAAATACAAAAGTAGCTTGCTCCTTAGAAAGGCACAAGCATATTCCTCTATAACAGATTATAAAAACGCTCAATTAGCCTATTCTTCATTGATAGAGTTTATCGAGTCTGTAGGAGGTGAGCCTAAGAACTTAAGTCATTTATATACAGAATTAGCCCGTTTACAAGCAATGGATAAAACAGACTTAAGTGACGCACAAAAATCTGTTGAAAAAGCATTGCGATATAATCCGCAAAACAAATATGCGGCAACACTGCTTGATCAAATCAAAACAGGTTCTTTATCCTCTGTTTCTATTGAAAGTTCATCAAGTTCAGTCTCAGACAATTCTGAAGATGATAAAGAATTAATGCTTGAAATAGACGATTCCGCATTAACTATCAGTAAAATGATTGATATTGATATAAAAGAACATAAGTTTAATCATGATCTAATCATATCTAATGGTGGAGTTCCGTCACCTTCAATTGCACAGTCTATTCTTGAAGAAGCAAAATCGTATAAAGGAACCGATCTAGGCGAAAGATACCCAATTTACCTAGAAGCCGCAAAAGCCTTCAGCGAGCTTCCTGTTGGTAGTTATGATTTGTCAAATTACATGGAGTCTGTTGCCTTTTATGCAGTCTATAAAGCTAATTTTCTTTTTAATCAGTTTAATAATGACATAAAATCGTCTAAACATTCAAATATACTATATCTAAAACGACTAAAAGATAGTGCTTGTAGTTATTACATTGAATCACTTAATTTGTTATCAAATACTAATACAAACATGTTAAGCATGATTCTTTGTAATTATATCAAATTGAATGTGGCGATTAGCAATTTTGAGAACAACCTTGAAGTTGATTTAACTGGAAATTTCAACAAGATATTTCTATCTTGTATCAACAGTCATAACCAAGCCGTCAATGATATTTTGTGGAAAACAATTATTGAAGTTGGATCCGCAAGTTCTAAAGCCTGGAATGAATTATGGTTTAACAGATGGAAAGGAGAATGGAGACGTGAGTTCCATAATGCATTAAAGGACAACACAAAACGTCCCGACATATACAACATAATTAATAGAATTAATGGAACAAACATTGAGACTAGCTTATCACCTGGAGTCTTTCTAAAAAAATCTTTATCATACAGACAAGAAAGGAATGTAAACTTCGCCAATTCGTTGTCAACCGTAGTAAAAGAAGAACTAAACATTCATCTTTTGTCTTCAATCCAAGAGAAATGGGATGTAGTTTCAAAATTAAGCGATCTTCTCAATGAAACAGAAACAGAATCAAAAATTGCAGCTGACAAGATTTTATTAATTCTAAGTCCTTACACAAATAGAAACCAAGTAGAAAGAACTAATTTATTAATTCAAGTACAAAGAATCATTGATGAACAGCTTGTTTTTATCAATGATAACACAACGTATTATGGAAGGACTTTTTTCTTTCCACTCTTAAGTAAGTGGAAAAGAGTAGTAATGAATGCTCTTGAAAAGAAAATCGCCGACACAATGCCACAGCTGGTTGTATTAGCTGACCCTCCGTATATAGTTGATCTTGACGGTTCCAAAGTAGTCAATCTACTCATCAAAAATAAAGGTGAAAGTACGGCAGAAGGATGCATTATGATTCCAAATGTAATTAACCTCACAACTGGCGCATCAATTAAAGGCAAGAATACTTACAAGAATGAAATTCCATCTGGTAATAATTTGGAGGTACCAATGAAATTACCTCCAGCAATGAACGAGGTTGAATCTATCAAGTTGGTAATGTCAATAAGTGCGATTTATCAAGGAAAGGAACTTCCATCTACGGAGTTTGAATTCACTCTGGAGAAAGAACCGGAATCAACATTGAAATACGAAGATATTCCATGGAATGATGGACCTATTCCTGTAGAGCAAATGTTTAAGGGCAGAAAACAAATACTTGAAATGTTGACTAAACACTATACGTCAATAGAAAGAGATAAGCCCTATATATTATACGGATTAACCAGGACAGGAAAAAGTTCAATATTAAAATATCTTAGAAACGCACTTGATAAGAAACAAATTACTATATCTGGTGAAAAATATTGTATTGCAACTTTTTACTGGGATTTATCACAAGCATCCAGCTTCGGAAATGCTCATGATATGTGGGAGTACTTGTTGTTTGACCAATTCAACGAGTACCTTGAACCATATATCGGAGCAGAAGGATATAAAGAATTAAATATGCCTGAGAGGCCTAGGGCAAAGGAACTCAATAATGCCTTGACGTTCTTACAGAAGAAGCATATTTACCCTATATTCTTTGTTGATGAGTTTTCTTTCATCAAGGTAATGATGGATAATTCAGTAGTAAACCCTGCTTTCTTGCACACATTAAGACAATTTTCATTTGAGGCAAAAGCGGGTTTCATATATGCAGGAACATATGATGTAGATGCATTGCTTGAAGATCCGAAATATGGAATTCAAGGGCAGTTGGTAGGTTGTAAAAAAGAACAAATCAGTGAGATTGACAAAGATTCTGCAGAGGAATTGATCCAAGTACTAGGAGATAAACTAGTCTTTACAAAGGAAGCTGTAGATCATATTCATCGACTATCTGGCGATGTACCTTATTTTGTCCAAATGATTTGCAAATATTGTGGTTTTTATGCAGTTGAAAATAAAAGATCTATAATTGGCTACCCCGAACTAGAACATGTAATCAAAATTTTGACTGGTGAAATTTCTCCTTCAGAAAACTCATTAGTCAAAACTCTTCCGGACAATGTATTCCAAAACAACATGTTTAGTCCAGCAGACCCTAAAGAAGTAAACGTATTGATAACAAGCATCGTTCATTTTAACAGGGAGAACAAAGAACATCCAAGAGGTGTAAGTATGGTTGAGTTGCAGGAATTATGGGCAGCCAAAAGAGTCTCTGCATTTACAGCAAAACTTGCAGATTCTATAGAACTTTTGACAAAGAAGAGAGTCTTAAAGGATGCTCTAGATGAAGATCTTCCTGTTTATACAATAACTGTAGATCTATTTAGAAGATGGTGGAGCATCCATCATCCTGATATAACTGTAGAGATTGGTACCATAATGTAATTATATTCGCTCAAATTAAAATAATTATGAACATCATACCTTTTCAAGTTAAGGACATATCGAATCCTAAAGAGCTTTTTGGCAGAGAAAAACTGCTCGATAATCTCATTGTTGCCGCAAAATTAAAACAAAACACCAATATTATTGGGGCAAGACGATTCGGCAAAACCTGTGTATTAAAGACCGTCTGCACTCTACTGAAAGAAAAGGAAGACATATCAGTTTATCCCGTTTATATAGATATAAAGACATCTGACATAAAAGGAACAGATGCCGTATATCGTCATATGATAGGCATATTAGTTGAATCATTATATAATAATGGTTTATTTACAGAACCAGAAAAATTCGGTAGTGTAGAGATCACTCCATGTGATGATTGGACAGAAATTGCTGAAAAGCTTGAATCTCTCTCAAGCACTAGAATACAATCTGTTTTTCAAAGACTAGTATATTGGCTTTCTGATTTATTAGACAGAACGATACTCTTCATGATTGATGAGTATGAATATCTCTTCAAATATGCTTTAGACTCAACATCTGGATTTATGAAGATGAGAACCATGAGTAGTGATACATTACCTAATGGCTCACGACCTTTCTGTTTTTGGCTTACAGGTGCAACACCTTGGGATCAATTAATAAGTGAAGTTCCTGGTTCTGGTGAAGCAAATACGATTTCGGGTTATGAGTATGTAACACCTTTATCAAAAGAAGCATTTCTGTCTATGTGGGAGAATGAATGCAAATTAGTAGAAGATACAAAATTGCGTGAGACTCTACTTAAAAACAAAGAATTTGCCTACGAAAAATCAGGAGGAGTACCATTCTACGGCAAAAACGTAATTGGTTCATATATATACAAAAATAATGAACTTCCTGATTATACAATATGCCAAGGTTATTTCCAAGAGCTTACAAATAAAGCATTAAATACAGGGGAATATTCAATATTAAAAGACCTGGCAATTGCACCTCGTAAAGTTCCTAATTCTAATAATTTTGAAAGTCTTAAGAATAAAGGTATTATATCCTTGAAATCAAAAGATTTGTATCATTTGCCTATTGGCTTCTTAAAGGACTTTATTATTGGAGAACTTTCCGGCAAGAAGACTCCAAGCATTCCGGAAACATACAACTTAATGAAGTCAATTACAGACCTCATAGAATTGATAAACAAACAAAGAATCAATTATAAGAAAAAAGTCGTATTTACACCAGTAATAGACGGAGATTCTTTAGCTGATGACTTACGTACACCATGCTATACAAAGGATCAATTATCTGATTTTGCTTCTGCTCTCTATAAATATTACTACGAAAGGCTTAAGAGCAGCAGAGACGAATTTGGACAATTTCTTTATGGAAAATTCGGCAAGTGTGTAGATATAGCAAGACATTCAATTGGAGGCGGTCATGAAATGGATAATTTCGAGCAACATCATGGACAATTCTCTAGAGCCGATTTGTATATTGAGATTATGGGTTCTGCTGATGAATTAAGTACCTCCCAGGAATACTATAAATTTCAGGTTGAAATGCTTAAGAGATTCAAGCTAACACTGGAGACAATGTTTAAGAGAATTAAGGAAAATAAAGCTTAATAAATTCAAGAGATGGCACTCAACAAATTTGCACATGCAATAGATGTTCAACAATTTTTCATTGCAAAGATCCTTCATACAACTAATGGAGGATGGATATGTTCTATTGGTGACTCGGAAGTATTTCTCCCTGGAAGTCAGCTTTATAAAGACATAGAAGATTATGAATCGTATGCTGGCAAGAGTGTTAAAGTTATGGTTCAACGTGCGGACAGATGGAGTACTGTTGTTTCTCATAAAGATTACATAAAGAAAATCTTTGAACGAAAAAATATTATCTCAAATCTTCAAAGAGGGCAAAAGTTATCTGGCATAATTAAAGGAATAACAGAGAAAGGTTACCAGATCAATGTAATGGGTATTATTGGATTCATGCATAAAGAAGAAATGTGTGAACCAGATAACAATGGTATTAATAGCCCTATTGAATTCTCTGTACAAAAAGCAGACCCGGAAAACTCAATTCTTCTATTAAGTCAAAAATTACTGAAAACCCAGGAACACATTGCCTCAAAAGAACTGGAGAAGATTAATGCAGAAAGAATCAGAAAAGAGTACATCACTAAACTTGAAATTAATCAAGTATTAAATGGATTGATAAAAAGAGCGGTTCCTTCTGGATATATTGTAGAATTCTCTAATGGAATAACAGCTTTATTACGTTCAAAGGATATACCATCAAAGTATAAAATAGAAGAAGGAGCTAGCATAGATGTAGCTGTCTCAGAAATCAACATTGATAAGTTATTGTTTTATGTAAGTATATCAAGATTATTAGAAAACAAATGGTTAGGAATCAAAAAGATTGTTGATGACAATTTGATTCCTAATGAAACAATTGTAATTGGCAAGGTTGTTTTTCTTGAAAAAGACCTTGTTACATTACGAATCATTCTTGATAATACTACAATCTATGGTTATATAAAGAGTGAAGATTTGGCTTGGGAAAAGGTTCTTAATGCCTCGGATTTTGTATATCTAAACGAAGATTTAGAGGTTAAATATCTTTATTCCGACCAGCAAAAATTCTTTTTTGACCTAAAATGGCAATCAGAGAAGGTATACCCTAAGGAATTATTCGATATGGATGTTAATGAACTATTGTCAACTTTAAACATTCATGAGAACAAATTCATTGCAAAAGTATCAAAATTATACGACAACAAAACATCAAAATCTGAACCTACAATTTCTGGAGCAATAGCAAGAAACATAATTCCAGCTTCAGAAGCAGATAAAAATATTCAGTTTGTTGATAAATATACAGGAACAAATATCTCTGCTTTAATACCAACGCGGTACGCCTATGGATTAGAGGATGGCAAATACTACACTTTTTCATTAGACGTTGCTTCTCCTGAAAGACGTGAAAAAGAGCACCGACCATATATGTTTTCCGCGCAACTTGCAGGAGGTGCTATTGCTCTCCCCGATCCATTCAAAGAACAAGTTGAGAAGAGTTTTAAGGAAAACAAGACACCTAAGTCGAATCGAGAATCTGCCAGCTACCTAAAAGAGATTGGTGCTGACATGTACACCGATCGAGATAGAATGTTTTATGAGCTTTTACAAAATGCGGATGACTCATCGTCGCCTAAAGGTGTAAAGGTAATGGTTCAAGTAAAAGACAATTACCTTATTTTTACACATGATGGGCTATCGTTTTCTAGACAGGATTTCAGATCGATCGTTTCAACGGCAAATAGTACGAAGAGGCTTGATAGAAAGAAAACTGGATATAAAGGGATTGGCTTTAAAAGTGTTTTCACAGATTCCGAACGGGTTTTTATTAAAACAGCTGGATTTTTCTTCGTTTTTGACAAAAATGCCCATATATTCAATAACTTCAGAGATTTCTACAGATATGTTAATCCAATATATACGGAAGAACAATTACAATTGTTTTTTGAAGAGAATCGAGAGAACGAAGAAGATTTTGAGGGTGTAGATCATTTACCATGGCAATTATTGCCGTTCTGGGTAAATGAGTGTCCAGAAGAATTACGTGGAACAAGTTTTATGCGTAATTGTAATGTCGCTATTGCTTTGGAAATGGATGCGACAGCAGAACAATACCGTGAAATTATCAAGGGTATTATCAAGAAACCCCGATTCATGCTTTTCCTAAGAAACACTCTAAGAATACAATTCGGTGAGAAAAAATGGGAACTGCTTAGCATTGCCAAACAAGAAGACAAACGAACAGGTATTGTAAAACTCAAGAACTCTTTTGATGAAACAGAAGAGGAGGTTTCGTATATAGTAAAAGAAGGTTGTGATATTGCTGTTGATAATAAAAACTTTGAGGTATGTGGTATTCCGATGAAAAAGGAATGCAAGAAACTAGGAAGTCGCGAAAAGTGGTTTATGTATCAAATTGTAGACAATACAGAAATTCCTATTACCTCAATACCAGAGAGAATTATTGCTGCAGACACAACGACTTTGTCATATGCATTCATGTTAGACGAAAATGGTCATGCAATCCCTATACCTGATAAAACGCCATCTCTGTATGCCTATCTTCCAATGGAAGACAGAAGATATTTATTCCCGTTCTATATTAATGCCGATTTTGAGTTGTCCTCTAACAGACAAAACGCAAAACAAGTTAGTGTATGGAATGAGTTCCTCTTTTACAATATTGGAAAGAGTATTGTATCTTGGGTATCTACATTAGCATCTAAAGCTCATCCATCATATCTTTCCCTACTTCCTAAAGAACTTCTTACTGAAGAATTGGAAGAAAGTAAAGTTGATAAATTGGCAAAACAATTTAATCGAGGCTATACCGAATCGCTAGTAACAACTCCATTTATTTTAAATGATAAAAATGAAGTAGTCTGTCAATCTGATATTATCATAGATGAGTCAGGATTTGCAGACATAATTGGTGCATCTGATTTTTGTGACCTATACCGATTGAACAAACGATTGATAAACAGCGAAATCAATATAGAACCTCTTAAAATTTCAAATATTTTCTCTGGTATAGAGCATTTGCAGACAAGCAATGTTGTCGAACGTATTCTTGACAAGAAAAACCGCATTTCTATATTACGTTATTGGCTTTCAATTTCCAAGGAATTGAGATTCTTAGTGTTAAATCATATTGCAAATATGCCTGGCAACAGAAAGAATCTTGACGATCAGATTGCCGATATACCAGCATTTACTTCTATGGGGAGATTGTATAGTTTTAACAAACTACTTACTTCTCGAAATATAATACTTCGTACTGAAACGATTAAAGGAATAGAAGAAATCCTATTAAAATTGGGCTTTGAAATAACAGATGAAGATATTTCGACCCACGCTTTTCAGCATAAACTACAAGAACAGCTAAAAGCATATAGTATATATTTGTTCTCCATCATTGCAAAAAAGACAAAAACAGATGCCCACAAATTATCTGAACAAGAGAAGTCTTCACTCTTTACTCATTTTGCATCAAACAAGATAAGCATCAAAAATGAAGATCTAAATGCATGGGAAATTTTCTCAAATCAAAATGGAAGGATAATGCCTATATCAGAGCTTACTCACATGGATAGTTCACTCTACAATGATATTACAAGAGAATATGTCATTGATGAATCTGAATATCTTGCTGTTGGTAAAAGCTTAGATAGGTATTTGATGAAGGAAAAAGACCAATTTGATAAGGTAGTAGTAAACAAGTGGGATGACCTTGTTAAGGAGATTGGCAGCAACAAAGAGAAGGCAATGTCTTTATACTCATTGGCTTCTACTACTTATATTGTCGCAGAACACGAACAAGCTAATGATAATAAAAAAGAATACTTCTATGACAAGAATTGTGTATTTGTATCAGAATCAATGCACAAAATAGATGATGTGATTTTTAGTTCATCAATTGCAGGCGAAGAAGATATAATACCGATTATAGAGTTGCTTTCTGGCAAATTGGTCGTTACAGATATAGTTCTTAAGGCTTTACAAAAAGATCCATTTAATTGTATTGAACAACAATTAGAGCAAATTTATCTATCCTCAGACAAAGTCATAACAAAAGAACAGGTAAACTGTGTCTTAGACTATTGCCATAGAAATAACGAAACGATATTCAACCATTATTTTATAAAGCAAGTAGAAGATGGCTATGTTTTTTCTATGATTGACAAAGGGTGTTGTATTGCATATACGAACAATGATGCTTTAAGAACTTTCATTGAGAATAATTGCAATAATTTAATTTTACTCCAAGAAGATTTTTGTAAATATACTGATATTCAAGACATATTGACGGAAGAGGAATTGCTTCTTAAAGTCTTGGAAACTGTACAAGACGTTAAGCCTTATGCAGATACTCTGCTTCCAATATATAGGAATAGCATAAGTTCTGTAAAAAGAGCATACATTGAACATATTTCGTCCATACAACTAAACGATTTCAGCTTTACTGAAGATTCCGACATAGATCTTCAGCATTTGCTTATGGCTAGTTCAATTGAAAAACAGGATGAAATCTTGTTTGATAAACTTCGAACTTTGATGGTTGTTGTATACGATGAAAAGCAATATGCTTTCTCTTCTATTAAATTACAACATACAATTGAGTCAAATGGACAAAAATTCCCTCTATCAAAACTTCTGCCTAATGAAGACAAGATTGCGATGCTTGTAGATAGCTTGAAAGAACGTCTTGAGGAGAAGCATGTTTCTCAAACATTTTTAGACAGTCTTTTCGGAAATGAAATTGATGAAGATAGAGCTGATGAAGTATTTGATCAATTGAATAAGACTGATTTTATACTTGAGAATGGAGTACAATTGGCATTTGTTATCAAATATGTGCAAGATAGCAAACAGAAGAAAAACATTCTTTGTAGTGTGCATGATGCTGCATCAACACCTCAGAGTCACTCTATTTCATACAATTGGTATATAAACGGTGAGATTTTCAATGATAGCACTCATATCCTAGCAACAAAATACCAAGATATTGCTAAATATTTAACATTACCGTATACCGAAGCAGATGCTAAGTGGTTCATCAAGAAAAATGTTGATGACTTCCAATATATAAAGAGTAAACTATCTATTGAAGAAGAAGAGGCGCTTTTGGATTATATCTTAGAGATGCATCAAAAAGGTGCCAAGCTGACTAGTGAAGACTTAAAGTGCATTAAGGGGGTTATCGGTATGAAAGATCAGGAGTATGTTTTATCTTCTAAGTATGCCTTGCCTTCTGAACTTCTGCCAGAGACAATAACAGAATGGATATCTTCATCGGATGCTGAAAATAAGAGCAAATTACTTAAAAATATATTTGGAGTCCACACGAATGATTCTGATATAGTAAAAGTTCGAGAGTTTTTGGATAATGGCAATCATTTCTCTATAAACGCTCAAAATAGGACTTTATCTAAAATGTTAAGTAAATGGATTGCCGAGAACTCAATTTCTCTAGATAATACCAAATTCTTAACAATTGTTGATGTGTTAGATGAAAATGATTATATCATAGAAGTCAATTCTGAAGAATTGTCAAAATTTGAATCACCAGAATATCGTTATACTGCTTTTGGTGATTATTATATTTATCTTTGCAACGGAGAAATCCCTTGGACTGTTAAACTTGTAGACACTGGATTTATTTTCCATACCTATAAAGAAAAGGATGTCATCCTAAATGGATATAACATATTCGTAAATTGTAATGAAGAGCAGTCTATTCTTGATCTTGTACGTTCTTTAATCAATACGGATCGATTTACAGCTGAAGATTTTATGCTGTTTTTCGATCAAGAGCAAAAGAGAATCTCTGGTACATTAGATGGTGAAATTGATGATGATATAGACGAAGATGCACGAGCTGCTGCGAGTCAACTCGCCAAACAGGAAGCAATAGAATGGCTTTCTGCAAAAGGTTACGATACAAGAAACGTTCGCACCAGTTATTCTTTTGTTGAAGGAGTATGTAAGGGAACTACCGAATATAATATAGTAGTTAAGAGTTTCAGGTCATCATCTAAGGAATTAAAGATTAATCCGAATGAATGGCTACATCTGTTAAAACCAAACTCACGTTTAATGCTATATATGGGGCACATGTCTTTTGCTGTAGTTGATAGAAAAGCTCTTCTAGGAAATCATGACTTCCTTAGATTGAGAATATCATCTTCAAACTTTAGTGTTGATGGAAGCAAATTAGAGGAAAGTCTTGAACGATTAGCTAATGACATTCAGTATTTTGAAAGAACACACTTTGTGTTTGAACGAGTTCACGATAGTATTCTATCCCGCGCTAATTCATTAGATGATTATGGTTTGTTCCAAAGTAATTCAAATCAAGAATATTCTGCAGGTAATGATGAAGATATAGAATGAATATAGATAGACTAAAACAAAAACAATTCATTCAGGATGAACTCAAAGCTCAAACTGATGCTTTCAAGCAGAAATTAGAAACATCTGCGTTGGATTTGCTCTTAGAGAAGAACGAAGTATTCGTTGGTATGTTCATAAAGTTTATGGACAATGGTGAAGCTTTGTTCAAATTTCCTGTATCTAGAGCATTGCCAAGAAAAAACTCACATTATTATTGCTTTACATTGCCTGATGTTTTGAAAAGATATAAGGATTGGGGAAATCTGACCTATGGGGACCTGATTAAGAAAGAGACATCAGCAACCAGTATTAAATGTGTATGGCACTCATCATCCGATAATCCCAAATTTATGCTTACAGGATGTAAAGGTGTTACAGAGGACTTCAAAAAATACATAGAAAAAGTCCCAGGCGGTATTATCGTTCTTGGTCCAGAAGTACCCCCATATGAATATCTTGCAAATTTGGAAAAAGTTTGCCATTCATATCATCCTAAATGTACAGAAATTCTAGATGCAGACTATGAGCCTAAACCATGGACCCCTTCGTTGTTATCACACGATATGAATCTGTCTGACATTGTATTAGAAGATTTTAAAAACAAAGATGTAGTAATTGTTCAAGGTCCTCCAGGAACGGGTAAAACTCATCGCATATCTCAATTGTGCGATATGCTTTGTGCAAAAGGTTTTTCCGTTTTGGTAACAGCTCTAACTAATAGAGCGTTAATGGAAGTTGCTGATAAATTGAGAGAGAGTCTTATTAAGGAACATAAAGTATACAAAACCAATTTAACAACAGATGAAGCTAAAGAAGTAAATGGTATTCAAAATGCAGAGAAAGTTTATGCAATACCTGGTAAGTTAATGCTTTCCACTTTTTATATAGCAAGTGGCTCTGCGGTAAATGGATATGAAGGACCATTATTTGATTATGTAATTGTAGATGAAGCAAGTCAGGCTTTTTTTGCAATGCTTGCAGCTACAAACATGCTTGGATATAAAAAACTATGGGTAGGTGATGTATATCAGATGCCTCCTATTGTATTAATGTCCCATGATAGAATCAAAAGACAAGGCTATGAACCATTAGTAAATGGACTCGATACTATAACTTCTTCTAACAAGTATTCAAATTATCAATTATCAGATACCTTTAGACTTGGAACGAATGCAGCAAAACTTACAGGATTGTTTTACAAAGGAGCACTAAGGTCTTTGGCAAAAGAATCTAATATGGTTTCTCAAAAGAAAGAAGGCCCCGTTATTATTCCTATTGATATGCCAATAGGAGATCCTATTCCTTCTAATGCAATTAAAGAAGCAGTAAGAATTGCATCCGACTTAATACAGCAAAATAAAAAAATAGAAATTGCTATTTTAAGTCTTTTAATAAAAACGACAACAGCTCTGCAAGTAGAAGTTACTCGTACTATTGGAAACACAAATAATATACTAGTTGAGACTGTCGCACGTGTTCAGGGCATTACTAAAGATGTAACAATATATGTTATTCCAAATACAGATTCAATGGTGCACAGTTTAGAACTTAGATTATTTAATGTTGCAACAAGTCGTGCCAAAGATAATACCTATATAATTTGTCCTAAAGATATTTTAAGTTATACTTATATGGCACCATTAGTTCGAGAATATTTAGTAAAATTGATTGAAAACAGTTGATATGGCACTAGCAATAAACATAAACGACCTGCTCAACAAGCAGAAGATAGAATCCAACCGAATTGAGTTTAAGAAGGGTTGGAATCCGGCGAGCATATACCACAGCGTATGTGCGTTCGCCAACGATTTTGACGATCTTGGTGGTGGCTACATCGTGGTCGGTGTGGATACTGACGAAAAGACGGGTGTAGCTATTCGTCCGGTTGAAGGTATACCTACAGAAAAGATTGATGGAATTCTTCAAGATATGGTGGGTTACAACAACAAGATTTCGCCTTATTATATGCCTCGCACTAGTGTAGAGGAAGTGGATGGTAAGTCTGTGCTTGTGATATGGTGTCCGGCAGGAATCAACCGCCCATATTCTGTACCAGAGAACGTAACAGCCAAGAGTAACACAAAGGAATATTTCTATGTTCGTAGTGGTACGAGTAGTATCATAGCTAAGGGGGAAGTTCTTGATGAACTGCGTGAATTGGCAAGCCGCGTGCCATTTGATGAACGTGGAAATCCCGATATTAAGATAGAGGATATTTCAACGCTTCTGTTACGAGAATATTTGGTGAAGGTGGGTAGCAAACTTGCCAATGAACTATATACAAAACCTCTTGATAGTATCTTGGAGCAAATGGATTTGTATGTCGGTCCAAAGGAAAATCGTATGCTCAGAAATGTAGCAGCTATGATGTTCTGTGAAGACCCAAGCAAATTCTTTAAGCGCACACAAGTTGAAGTGGTATATTTCCCTGAAGGGCGATTGAACAATCCAAACAACTTATACGAAGGTCCTGTAATTAAAGGTTCCATCACCCAGATAATTGATAGAACATTGGAATACCTGAATCGTATGCTTGTAATGCAGACGGTGATAAAACCAAAGGATAGCAGTAGGAGTCAAAAGTTTGTTACCTATCCATATCAAGCATTGGAAGAGAGTGTAACAAACTCACTCTATCATAGAGATTATCGAGAATGGGAACCAGTGGTTATCACTGTAGAACCTCAAGGAATCACCATACAGAATGTCGGTGGACCTGATAGAAGTATATCTGCAGCCGATATTTCAAGATGTGAAATCTTAGTCTCTAAGCGTTATCGTAATCGCAGACTTGGCGAATATCTGAAAGAACTGGATTTGACAGAAGGTCGCAGTACTGGTATTCCAACAATCCAAAATGTTTTGGAAAACAATGGTTCACCCAGAGCTACAGTAGTTACAGACGATGAACGTACTTTCTTTAGAATAACTATTCCTTGTCACGAAGCAGCAGGAAATATTATTGCCGACATTGCACATAAAGATGGTTCACTGAAAGCATCTAAACGAGGTTCACTAAAAACTGCACTACAAAGTGCACCAGAAACTGCACTACAAAGTGCACCAGAAACTGCACTACAAATCATCAATGAAATTAGAAATAATCCTAATGTAACTCTTTCAGAGATTGCAGAAAAGATTGGTGTATCTCGACGTTGGATTGCGACTAATATGAAGCATCTTCAAGATACAGGAGTTGTTAAAAGAGTTGGACCCAACAAAGGTGGTCATTGGGAAATTATAGGATAGTTTAACCGTTAATATAGAACATAAGATGTTATTAGGACAAAAGATAAAAGAACTTAGGTTAGAGAATGGTGTTTTACAAAGACAATTAGCATCCCTTCTTGAGATTGACACCCCTATGTTTTCAAAAATTGAAAGAGGTGATAGACGTGCAAAACGCACACAAGTAATTCAAATTGCCAAATATTTCAATGTTGACGAAAAAGAACTTCTCACCCTTTGGGTAGCGGATAAAGTCCTTGATGCAGTAGAGGATGAGAAAGAATTGAAGTCAGAAGCAATTAAAGTGGCTCAGTCTAGCATCACATTGTAATTACAAAATACGGGAACTTTATGGTATCAATTCATGTAGTTCCCGTTGTTGTATCACTGATAATCAGCAAAGTATTAATCTCATTTCGGTTCAAGGGTGGAGCCGTCATTCCCAAACCCTACCTATTTGTCGAACATTATCCAATTATGAAGGACATATGCTATCAAATGCGGGAACGCGGCATGACCTTCGAAGAAGCCGAAAGCCGTATAAAAGAGATGGAAGATGATTTACATATTTCCATTGCACGCACACAAATCTACTGGAACAATGTCATCAGCCGCATGGCCAACAACAGAACAAACAAAAAACTGGTGCTTCAGAATACTCTGAAATTCATCGATGAACACCATGTGCCGATGAGTCCGGAAATATATTACTCCCTTTTACACACAATCACTTCCATTGAAGACTATACAAAAGTCAAAGGTTTATATAAAGGCGAATTGAATATAGGACATATCTTCGTACTTCTAAAGAAGATTCCAGAATTTGCCAAATATAGAATTGCCGAATGGGCATTTGTCGCCTGCTTGCGTCAGGAGTTTGATGAATGGTATGACATTCTATGTTCCATCAGTGAGAAAGAGCAGGAGAAAAGAATTAAAATCATGTTACAGTCCGAGCACTACAAGCAACTGCAAGTCATCACCCCCAAAGGGTATCTTAACCAGACTTTCTTGTTCTGGTGGACTATCCGCTACGCCGTCTCAGAGACTGAAGAGCAACGGAAGACAGAATTGGATACCCTTGTCACAATGATACCCAACCCCTTTGTACCTCAGTATCCGAAAATGATAGAGAAGTTCTTTATACCTTATCCGCAAGACTTGCTTGAAATCATTCGAGAATATATAGGCCGGATTATTTCATCCGAGCCGCAATAGCCAGCAATACCCCGAGCACCACACCCAATATCGCTGCAAACAGCACCCGCATTTCTCCCGGCAGGAGGAATGTGATGGTGTGTGCCGGATACCAGAAGAAAGGAATTGTTTTCTTGAAGACAAAATTCCATTGTGCATCCCAATTCAGATGCGTAATGATGCGGGTCATCGGGATAGGAGTGAGGAGGCTGCGAGGCGAACCGCCACAATCCAGGATATGCGTATCCGTAATCTTATGGAATGTCATGAATACCGGAGCGAAAATGGTATTCATAGCAACTGAAATGGCGAAGGCTATCCATAATTTGTCCAGGCAGAATTCTCCGTTTATAATGGCGGCGGCATTTGCCATTCCCATATATTCCATGAATTGAGGCACACCTTTGGAGAAGATTATCATGGCCGCATTGATACCCATTCCCAGCAGTCCCCACACTACGGCACGCGGCAGTACGCCAAATCCTTTTCGGTTATAGACTCCGGCACTGATACGAAGTCCCAGCATCTCACCCAGTGTAGCAAGAATTCCGAATTTAACGAAACTCATTACCATGCCATGTGCAGCGTTGAAAGACTTATACCAATTGTAGATGGATTCACTCACAAAGAATGGCAGGAATATTATCACCAGAACAAAAATAAAGAGGAAGTCTTGCTTTTTCATACAAAAGTCATATTTTTCATAAATAATGTGGCAAACATACTAAAATTATTCTGATTTAAAAGCAAATAAGCAAATAAAAGGTGTTTTGCCAAACAGAACAAAGTGTTTCCCTTAACCGAACAGTCTATTTCATTAAAGGGAACACTTTGTTTCCCTTAAAAGAACATTTCGTTTCATCATATAAAAACACTTTGTTTTCTATAGCTAAAACAAAGTGTTCAGCACTGTGAACTAACGAATTATCCCTATCAGCTTCCCCAGAAGCCTATATCATAGTCTCGGCACAAAAAAAGTGGGATTCAGAGAAACCTCTGATCCCACTTCATCATAGTAAGCAACGGATAGTTATTTCTTATCTTTCATATATTCATCCGCTTTCTCCTTGGCACGTGCCACGCGCTTGGCTGTATCCGGATGAGAAGAGAACATCTTCTGGAACTTAGATTCCTTCGGTGCTTCCGCTGAAAGTTCAAGCAATTTGTTCAAAGCATTGTACATGGCATACGGAGCGAGATTATTCTTGATGCAGAATTCAAAGCCATAATCATCCGCTTCTGTCTCCTGCTTCTGGGAGTATTGAGCACCTGCCAATGCCTCGGCCATGGCACCCAGTTCAGAATCACTCAATTTGGATACTGTAGAACTTGCCGCACCGGCAGCATTCTTCACAGCCGAACGGAGGTAAGCATTCTTCATCGCATCTTTGGAATCCGTATGGATGACGTGACCTATCTCATGACCGACAACTGCCATCACTTCATCATCCGTCATGATGTCCATCAGTCCGGCGCAGATGCGTACACTGCCATCACCACACGCAAAGGCATTCACATCTATTACCTCGTAAACACCGAAGTTCACCTTCAAGCCGTCCACTTCCTTGATATTTCCAGTCAGCTTCTCCAGACGCTTGCCGTAATCCGTATCGGGCTTTGTCAGCGGATTGTGTGTATCCATCCATTCCATATATTCCTTGCTCATCGCTGCAATGTCAGCATCGGACAATGAAATGGCCTTGACGGCATCTGTACCGGCTTGGACAACTTTGGTCACATTGATTTTCTTTCCACCGATTTTGAACTGCGCATAGGCAGTGGTGGTACAACTCATTCCGCATACTACAGCAGTAATGATGAAGAAGTTCTTTTTCATGTACTTTACGATTTAATTTTAATCCTACTTCGCTTTGTCTATAAAAAAAAACGCCTAATCATTATTAAACGGTTTTCCGAATATCTGTTTAAATCAAGTTTACTTGATGATACCCAATTCCTTGAAACATTTAGTCAATTTTTCTACAGCATAATCCACTTGTTCGACCGTATGGGTAGCCATCAACGCTACACGCACCAGTGTATCTTGTGGAGCACATGCAGGTGGAATAACGGGGTTGATGAAGATACCTTCGTCAAAAGCCAGCTTCGTTACTATAAATGTCTTCTCTGTATCACGCACATAGAGAGGAATGATAGGAGATTCTGTCTCACCGATTTCGAAGCCTGCATCGCGGAACTTCTTCAAGGCATAGTTAGTGATGTCCCACAGACGTTGGATGCGTTCAGGTTCGGACTTGATGATGTGAAGCGCCTCGCGGGCTGCAGCCGTAGCAGCAGGTGTGCTACTTGCCTGGAATATATAGGAACGGGCATTGTGGCGCAGCCAATTGATTACCGCCTTGTCTCCAGCAACAAAACCACCGATGGAAGCCAATGACTTGCTGAATGTACCCATAATCAGGTCTACATCTTCGGTAACACCGAAATGGTCGCACACACCACGGCCTTGTTTTCCGAATACACCCAAGCCGTGAGCTTCGTCCACGTAAATGCTGGCATTGTATTTCTTCTTCAGGCGGACAATTTCGGGCAGATTGGCCAAGTCACCTTCCATGGAAAATACTCCATCCACAACAATCAGCTTTACAGCATCCGGTTCGCATTTCTGGAGTTCTTTTTCCAAAGCCTCCATATCGTTATGCTTGTACTTCAACTGAGTGGCAAATGCAAGACGGCGGCCATCTACAATGGAAGCGTGGTCACGGTCATCACAAATAATATAATCCCCACGGCCTACAACGGCAGGAATAATACCTTCGTTTACAGTAAATCCGGTAGAAAAACAGAGTGCTTCATCTTTTCCTACGAATTCAGCCAATTCCTTCTCCAGTTCAACATGTATATCGAGTGTTCCGTTCAGAAAGCGGGAACCTGCACAACCGGTGCCATATTTTTCTGTGGCAGCTATCGAGGCATCAATGATACGCTTGTCATATGTCAGTCCCATATATGCATTAGAGCCGAACATCAGAACCTTTTTACCATCCATCATTACCTCTGTATCCTGATGGCTGTTAATTGTGCGGAAATAAGGATATACGCCTTTTGCCATAAACTGCTGCGGCAGGTCGTATTTCGCAAATTTGTCTTGTAGTAAACCCATGAAATATCTTTTATATAATGAATATTTAATTCTATTAAATACAAGTCTTAAAAAACAGGGGGCAAAGATAGCAAAATATGTCGGTATATGTTCTATTTACATTAAAAAAACTACTTATACTTATTTTAAAAAGAATTATGTGGTTAATTTTTCAGATATTTATATTACTTTTGCCAGTTGGAAAACCTGCATAGCAACAACCCTTGCATGAACGAAAACAAGAAGAAAATAGCATTCATCATAAACCCCATATCCGGCACTCAGAGTAAGGAGCAGATACTGAAGTGGCTCGATGAAAAACTGGATAAGGAAAGGTATGCACAAGAAGTGATTTATACCGAACGGGCAGGCCATGCCGTAGAGATAGCGGCACAGAAGGCACAAGAAGATGCACATGCCGTCATCGCCATAGGAGGAGACGGCACCATCAATGAGATAGCCCGCTCACTGGTACATACAAAAACCGCTTTGGGCATCATTCCCTGCGGTTCCGGCAACGGACTTGCCCGCCATCTGCAGATTCCGATGGAGCCGAAAAAGGCCATCGACATCATCAATGACGGACTGATAGACATCATTGACTACGGAAAAATCAACGATGTGCCTTTCTTCTGCACCTGCGGCGTGGGATTCGACGCATTTGTAAGCCTGCAATTCTCCAAGGCGGGAAGGAGAGGACCACTCACTTATCTGGAAAAGACTCTGCTCGAAAGCCTGAAGTACCGTCCGGAAACCTATGAACTGGAAATGGACGGCAGCACCCTGCGATACAAGGCGTTCCTGATAGCCTGCGGAAACGCATCGCAATATGGAAACAATGCGTATATTGCCCCACAAGCCACCTTGAACGACGGACTGCTGGACGTCACCATACTCGAGCCGTTCACTGTGCTCGATGTACCGTCGCTCTCTTTCCAGCTCTTCAACAAGACCATTGACCAGAACAGCCGGATTAAGACGTTCCGTTGCCAGACACTCCGTATTCACCGTTCTAAACCGGGGGTAGTCCACTTTGACGGCGACCCGATGATGATGGGAGAGAATGTAGATGTAAAGATTATGAAGAAAGGACTGCAGGTCATTGTTCCCCGGGATGCGGAAAAAGACACTTCGAATGTCTTGCAGCGGGCACAAGACTATATCAACGGACTGAAACAAATTAATGATGCTTTTGTGGAAGACATCGCCCATAAAAACAAGATGATACTGGATAAAGGCAAAAGGCAATTCAAGAAACTGACAAAAATGTAATGTTGTAAAAAAGGTACTAAAGGAGTTTCTGAAAATAACTTTCCCCTTTTGATGCGCCATATAATATGTTTTATGTATTTTTGCATGTTCAAAATAGTAAATAAGTAAATCGTCAAACAGTAAATAAAAAGATGTATAGATCACACACCTGCGGAGAACTCCGTATCTCCGATGTTAACAAGCAAGTGACGCTGGCAGGTTGGGTACAGCGCAGCCGTAAGATGGGAGGCATGACTTTCATTGACCTCCGCGACCGTTACGGAATTACCCAATTAGTGTTCAACGAAGAGGTGAATGCCGAACTTTGCGAGCGTGCCAACCGCTTGGGCCGTGAATTCGTAATCCAGGTTAAGGGTACCGTCAACGAACGTTTCAGCAAAAACCAGCATATCCCGACGGGAGACATTGAAATCATCGTATCGGAACTGGATGTTCTGAACTCATCGCTGACCCCTCCCTTCACCATCGAGGAAAATACGGACGGTGGCGACGATATCCGCATGAAGTACCGTTATCTAGACCTGCGCCGTGCCAATGTACGCAGCAATCTGGAGCTTCGCCATAAAATGACAATTGAAGTACGCAAATACCTGGACAGCCAGGGATTCATCGAAGTGGAAACTCCGATTCTGGTAGGCTCCACACCCGAAGGTGCACGCGATTTCGTCGTTCCTTCACGCATGAACCCGGGACAATTCTATGCCTTGCCTCAAAGCCCGCAGACACTGAAACAGTTGTTGATGGTTTCCGGTTTCGACCGTTACTTCCAGATAGCCAAATGCTTCCGTGACGAAGACCTGCGTGCTGACCGCCAGCCGGAATTCACACAGATTGACTGCGAAATGTCTTTTGTGGAGCAGGATGACGTCATCAACCTCTTCGAAGGCATGGCCAAATATCTGTTCAAGGAAATCCGTGGCGTAGAGATGAACGAGCCGTTCATGCGCATGCCATGGGCAGACGCCATGAAATATTACGGCAGCGACAAGCCCGACCTCCGTTTCGGCATGAAGTTCGTGGAACTGATGGACATCATGAAGGGACACGGATTCCCGGTATTCGACAATGCCGCCTACATCGGCGGTATCTGCGCAGAAGGCGCCGCACACTATACACGCAAACAGCTGGATGCACTGACCGAATTCGTGAAAAGACCGCAAATCGGTGCCAAAGGTATGGTATACGCGCGCGTAGAGGCAGACGGCAACGTAAAATCAAGTGTCGACAAGTTCTATGCGCAGGAAGTATTGCAGGAAATGAAGGCTGCTTTCAACGCCAAGCCGGGTGACCTGATTCTGATTCTGAGCGGTGACGACGCCATGAAGACCCGCAAGCAACTGAACGAGTTGCGCCTTGAAATGGGTAACCAACTGGGATTGCGCGACAAGAACAAGTTCGTCTGCCTTTGGGTAGTTGACTTCCCGATGTTTGAGTGGAGCGATGAAGAAGGCCGCCTGATGGCTATGCACCACCCGTTCACCCATCCGAAAGACGAAGATATTCCTTTGCTGGATACAGACCCGGCAGCTGTCCGTGCAGATGCATACGACATGGTGTGCAACGGTATTGAAGTGGGTGGAGGTTCCATCCGTATCCACGATGCACAGTTGCAGGCAAAAATGTTCGAGATTCTCGGATTCACTTCGGAGAAGGCTCAGGAGCAGTTCGGCTTCCTGATGAATGCCTTCAAATACGGTGCACCTCCTCACGGTGGTCTGGCATACGGTCTGGACCGTTGGGTCAGCATCTTCGCAGGTCTCGACAGTATCCGCGACTGCATTGCATTCCCCAAGAACAACAGTGGACGCGATGTAATGCTGGATGCACCTTCGGCTATTGACCAGAAGCAGCTGGATGAACTGAATCTGATTGTTGAAGTGAAAGAGTAAAAGCAGGTACGGAGTAGGAGAGTGAAAGAGTCTGCACGCATTTTTCGTTTTGCGGTAATCGGCACGCTGAATGCCTTGATTATGGCTGTTACCGTTTGGGTAATGATGGACGAACTGGACATCAACTATATGCTCTCCAATGTAACCGCATATATACTTGCACAGATACACAACTTCATCTGGTGCAAGTACTGGATATTCCCTACAGAAAAAAAGAGCAACACTTGGCGACAAGTGCTGCTCTTTTCTATAGCTTTCGGAATGGCTTACGGAGCGCAATTCCTTTTCCTCATAGGGCTGGTGGAGGGACTGGACTGCAACGAATACCTTGCCCAGTTCCTGGGATTATTCATCTACGGAAGTGTCAATTTCCTAATGAACAAACGGGTGACATTCCGTTAGTTCTCCCCCAGAGATCCCCGTCGTTATCAGTCAAGAAATCGTTTTGTCAATCCGGCATAGGCATCAATTCTGCGGTCGCGCAGGAAAGGCCACCAACGGCGTACATTTTCCGAACGTTCCAAGTCCACCTCTACAACGATATTTTCCGGCCGTTCGTTTCCTGCTTGGGCCAGGAACTCGCCTTGCGGTCCGGCCACAAAACTATTTCCCCAAAACAAGATACCATTGGTCTGCATGGAAGGATCCGGCTCATGTCCCACGCGATTCACTGAAACCACCGGCAAGCCGTTGGCCACAGCATGTCCACGCTGGGAGATAATCCAAGCATTGAGCTGACGCGCCTTTTCATCATCCGTATCACTGCTTTCCCAACCGATAGCCGTAGGATATATCAGTATTTCAGCTCCCTTCAGTGCCATCAGACGCGCTGCTTCCGGATACCACTGGTCCCAGCATACCAAAACTCCCAATTTGCCCAAAGATGTCTGAATAGGTTCGAAGCCTATATCACCGGGAGTAAAATAGAATTTCTCATAATAGGCGGGGTCATCAGGAATATGCATCTTCCGGTATTTCCCGGCAATGCTGCCGTCACGTTCAAAAACAACCGCTGTGTTATGATACAATCCGGGAGCGCGTTTCTCGAACAGAGAAGTGACCAGCACAATATCGTTGGCAGCAGCCAACTCTGAATAGAATCCCGTAGAAGGACCGGGAATCGGTTCTGCCAAGTCGAACAACTGCGTGTTTTCCGTCTGACAGAAATACAGAGAGTTATGCAGCTCCTGCAAAACAACTAATTGAGCCCCATGCGCCGCACATGCCTCTATACTTTTGGCCAAATTCATTAAATTAGTCCTGAGGTCCTTGGTATTGGCCTGCTGGATAATACCTACTTTTATTTTTCTTGTCATCTTATTCTATGGTTTATTGTTTTACTATGTATAATCGACATTACTTCAACACCCCTACGGGATATTGCATGGTAACACAATGCAAAGAGCCGTGTTGCTTAATCAAAGCACGGCAATCTATCCCGATAATTTCATAACCGGGAAAAGCCTCCCGCAACACTTCCCCCGCGCGGGCATCATTCTCCGGCTGGCGATAGGTGGGGTAAAGCACTGCATCATTCAGAATCAAGAAATTAGCGTAAGTGGCAGGAAGCCGTTCCCCTTCCTCTTCTATCTTATCGGCCATGGGCAAAGCCAGCAAACGGTAAGGTTCCCCCTTCAACGTACGGAAAGTCTTCAGTTGCTCCTCCATGCGATGCAGTTCTTCGTAATGCTCATCATCCGCATCCTTGCATTGTACATAGGCTATCGTGTCGGCAGGGCAGAAACGGGCCAGCGTGTCTATATGACTGTCCGTATCGTCACCTGCCAAATAACCGTGGTCCAGCCAAAGAACACGTTGCAGGTGAAAAACGGAACGAAGATATTCCTCAATTTCCACCCGGTTCATCTGTCCGTTCCGGTTAGGCGAAAGCAGGCATTCGGAGGTGGTGAGCAACGTACCCATGCCGTCACTTTCGATGGAACCGCCTTCAAGGACAAACCCCAAGCGATTTACATACTTTCCTTTCATCACTTCCGACTCCACCGCACGACGCGTAATCAAATTATCCTTATCGGATGCAAACTTCAATCCCCACCCGTTGAACTTAAAGTCGAGCAGAGATACACCGTCAGCATCCAGTAGGGTGATGGCTCCATGGTCGCGTGCCCAAGTATCATTCGTCTCACACTTCAGGAAACGGACATTTTCCATATTCACCCTGCCGAGAATCTGTTTCTTCACCTCATCCGGTTCTGGGGTTACAATCAGCAATGTCTCCCGGGCGGCTATTTCGTGGGCAATGGCTACAAAACATTCCTGCACTTCGTCCAACATATAGGTCCAGTCTGTACCCGCATGGGGCCATGTAAGCTGTATGCCGCTTTGCAAAGCCCATTCGGCAGGCAAGTGGGGAGCACGTGTCTCTACCTGAAAAGTCATATTCTTGCCAAAACGCACCTGACAGTCCTTCTCTGCGGCACCACCCAGCGGCAGTCCTACAAAATATCCCATATTATTTATCTTTTCTAATTCGTTACTTTTTAAGTTAGCAGAGAGAGGGAGAATAAACCTTAGGTTTAGAATTGCCAAACCTCTACTTCAGACTTCTAAACCTCTACTCTATGATTGTAAACCTCTACTCGTCAATTATCACTTATCTTCCTTCGGTTTCCGGTCGAAGAACGGATTCTTGGAGGATGCACTCACCGGAATGGCAAAGACTGTCTTGCATTCTTTCAGCCAATCCAAACGCTGGGCGGCAAGTCCGGCAGAAAACATCACACGGGTATCCACCCTCAAATCGGCAGCCATGGCACAAGCCGAACCTACAGCTATCCCTACATCCACCGTATTCAAGGCACAAGGTACTCCCTCCGGACGACCGGCACAAGTGGGAAAACCGCAGTGTCCGCAATTCAAACCTTGCGTCTGCTCGCGCGTACCTATTATAATTACACATTCAGCCTGCAAAATGTTGTCCGCATCACGGAGAAAGAACTTCATACCGTGCTCTTCAACCATAGCGACCATCTTTTCAGACAGCTTCTTAATGTCTTCACCCGTAACCAGCGCAGCTTCAATCACATCAATACCTTTTCCTTTCGGTGCCGTGCGCGCAGCAGTCAGCATTTGCCTTGCCACGTCAAGCACATGTTCGTGGCGGCAATCCCGTTCATTCTGTATCATAGTCTTTCTTTCCTGAATTAATTAGTGCGTCAAAGATAGCACAAATATTTTTTTGCACTATCTTTGCGATACAGAAAGATTAAAGGAACACCATGCTGCAAATAGAAAATGCCAGTATCGCCTACGGCAACGATATACTTTTCTCGGGTTTCAACCTGCAATTGGAAAGGGGAGAGATAGCCAGTATCTCCGGCCCTTCGGGATGCGGAAAGTCGTCACTGCTGAATGCCATACTTGGATTTACTCCGTTAAAAGAAGGACGCATCGTCTTGAACGGCATTCTGCTGGATAAAGGAAACGTCGACGTTGTCCGTAAGCAGACTGCATGGATTCCACAAGAACTGGCATTGCCGCTGGAATGGGTAAAGGACATGGTACAATTGCCCTTCGGTTTAAAGGCAAACCGGGGTACACCCTTTTCTGAAACCCGTTTATTTGCATGTTTCGAGGATTTGGGTCTGGAACAAGAGTTATATTACAAACGGGTGAACGAAATATCCGGAGGCCAACGCCAACGGATGATGATAGCCGTAGCCTCAATGATTGGCAAACCACTGACCATTGTCGATGAACCGACTTCCGCTCTCGACTCCGGTTCCGCGGAAAAAGTACTCTCTTTCTTCCGCAGGCAGACAGAAAATGGAAGTGCCATACTGACCGTATCCCATGACAAAAGATTCGCCAACGGATGTGACCGACATATAATCATGAAATAACATACACACTATTGGGAACCATAGATATATCATACCTCAGCCTGGGCATCGGATTATTGCTATTATTAATACCGCTGTTTTACATCTGGAAGTTCAAGACCGGACTGTTGCGCGCTACTGTGATAGGTACGGCACGCATGATTGTCCAGTTGTTCTTCATCGGCATATACTTGAACTACCTCTTTTTATGGGATAACCCGTGGATAAACTTTCTATGGGTAATTGTCATGATATTTGTAGCATCGCAGACGGCATTGGCACGAACACAATTGAAGAGGAAGATTCTGCTCCTGCCCATATCCGCAGGTTTCTTATGCAGTGTAGTATGTGTAGGCTTGTACTTTATCGGAATAGTACTGAGAGTGGAAAACGTATTCAGCGCCCGGTATTTCATCCCTATTTTCGGCATACTGATGGGCAACATGCTATCCAGTAACGTCATAGCCCTCAACACCTATTATAGTGGACTGAAACGGGAACAACAGCTTTACCGGTATCTTCTCGGCAATGGTGCTACAAAAGCGGAAGCACAGGCACCTTTCATCCGCCAAGCCATCATCAAATCCTTCAGCCCGCTGATTGCCAATATATCCGTGATGGGGCTGGTTGCTTTTCCGGGAACCATGATTGGCCAGATATTGGGTGGCAGCAGCCCGAATGTGGCCATCAAATATCAGATGATGATTATGGTCATCACCTTTACCGCCTCCATGCTGTCACTGATGATTACAATCTCTCTGGCTTCCCGCAAGTCGTTCGATGCCTACGGCAAGCTACTGCCGGTGATGGTAGAGAAGAAGGGAAAAAAGGAGCATAAATAACTTCAACGGTGATGGGCATCCAGTTTTCCGGGGAGATAGCGTAGCTGCACATATTGTACGCCCGGTTTCACAAAGCCGCTGTCCAACATCACTTTCTTTACACGGAATACTTCAAGCCTATACTGCAGGTAACTTTTGATGCGTTGACTTTGCGGCTTGGTATATGCCAGCAGATTAACTTTTCCCAGCGAATCAATCTCTACCCTTGCCTTGACGGTGCGTAGAGAAAGAGGACCGTCTTTTTTCTTAGCCTGATAATCTTTATCCTTGTCTACCCAAAAGATAGCCGTAGCCTTGGGAGTAGTATCTACCGGCTCCTCCATATCCTCAGATACATCTTTACCGGAACGGTTCGTATCCTGACAAGACAATAACGATAAAAGGAAAAGAAACAAAACAAGTAATGTTTTCATAATAAAGATACTATGTTTGTAGACGTTCAAAATAATCGCTCGTCGGGACGGGTGGTCCCGCCCCTTGCCGCTGGGCGCTCCCCGACCGATGATTAAATAAGAATAGGCGTAATAATAGAATTATTAACTTTGTAAATGAGAGTTTATCAATGAATTAATAATCCAAACTATTACACCTATGGTACAAAGTAAAGGAATAAATTTTAATGGTCAAAATATCTATATAGGTATTGATGTGCATCTGAAGAGTTGGAGTGTAACTATAATAACAGAATCGGGTTATAAAAGAACTCACTCACAAAAACCTTCAGCCAAAGAGCTCTTTGAACATTTGAAGAAACATTATCCCAATGGCAAATATCAAGCTGTATATGAAAGCGGCTTTAGTGGGTATTCCACTTACTATGCTTTGAAGGAGTACGGAATAAAGTGCATGATAATTCATGCTGCGGATGTTCCTACGTCTCAATATGAGAATGTGATGAAGACAGATGCCATAGATTCAGAAAAATTGGCTAAATCTTTAAAAGGAGGGTTATTGAGAGGAATATACGTCAGGGACAAAGAAGAATTGGATGACCGTAGTCTTATCAGATTACCTAAAACTTTACAGAAGCAACTTGGAGGATATAAATCACGTGTGAAG
>CDZR01048538.1_pt1 | contig 54010 bp, 58 predicted proteins | sample 554781 | NCBI WGS metagenome assembly CDZR01 (sample SAMEA3182065, study PRJEB8094) | gut metagenome | biome: human; feature: gut; material: Stool; isolation source: human stools | place: Canada | collected 2013-01-28
GTTCCGGGAGTATCCCGATATTAAGAAAGCATACTACCTCTCCATGAGGCTCGGACTGATATACCACCAATGCAGGTACAAGGATGCGGCATTGACGCGTCTTGCCCGCTGGTATGACGAGGTGGAAAAATCAGGGTTTCTTGCTTTCGGAAGAGTGGCACGTTCCGTACAGATGCATTACCGGGAAATAATCAACTTCTTTGACAGACGTTCAACAAACGCTGCTTCCGAATCGTTCAATGCAAAAATAAAGGAGTTCCGCACACAATTCAGAGGAGTAAAGGACAGAGCTTTCTTCCTGTTCAGACTGGCGAAAATTTATGCATAAGCTATGAATCCCTCAGATTGTTACGTTAACCCTTTTTTTCTTATATAGACTTGCTAAATTATATGCTTAAATATAAAATCCCTCAGATTGTTACGTTGACCCCTTTTTTCTTATATAGACTTGCTAAATTATATGCTTAAATATAAAATCCCTCAGGTTTTTACGTTGACCCGAAAAAGTAGCATAGCCAAAAGAAAATATAGCAGAACTTAAAATATAAAAGAGGTTGTGCCAACGTTTTGACACAACCTCTTTTTTGAGCCTCTTGTCGGATTCGAACCAACGACCCCGAGATTACAAATCACGTGCTCTGGCCAACTGAGCTAAAGAGGCGGGTGGGTAAGCTATCTACATCGCGCCGCTACAACCAACTACCTTTGCTGCGATCAAGCCCTGGAGGATTCGAAGGGAGCTGGCCGTATAGGACTTACCCGTTTTGCGAGTGCAAAGGTAGATAAAAATTTTAAATCTGCAATACCTTCCCCTAACTTTTTTCAACTTTAACAAGAATACAGGGTCTACAACCAATATTATTTATAACTTTGCGCCATATTTCTTAGAAAAATGGCAGAAAATAAAGGTTACATGCAATATGCAATGTTGTTCGGCACCTATTTGGGAGGATATTGGATTTTAAAATTCATCCTCTTCCCTTTAGGATTGACAATTCCGTTTTTATCTTTCCTTTTCGTAGGGCTCACGTTATGTGTCCCTTTCATGGGCTATTATTATGTACGAATGTATCGTAATACTGTATGCAGCGGCAGTATCAGCTTCTTGCATGCATGGATATTCACAGTATTCATGTATATGTTTGCCGCATTGCTGACGGCAGTGGCACACTACATTTATTTCCGTTTCATCGATCATGGTTTCGTTATCAATGCCTACGAATCTCAAATTGATATCTTAAACAAAAGCGGTGTACCGGACATAGAAGCCTATACAAACATGTTTCAAGAAACATTGGAGACTGTGAAATCGCTCACTCCCATAGATATCACCATGCAACTGGTGTCATGGAATGTATTTTGCGGTTCATTGCTCGCGCTTCCTACCGCCTTATTTGTAATGAGGCGTAAAAAGGAATGACAAGAACAGACAAATTTCAAATAAATCAGGTATAGTATAATATAGTAAAATCGTAAATAAGCAAATGGATATTTCAGTTGTCGTTCCTTTATATAATGAAGAGGAGTCTCTTCCGGAATTGTTTGCATGGATTGAACGGGTAATGAAAGCCCATGACTTTTCTTATGAAGTTATTTTCGTTAACGACGGAAGCACCGACCGTTCCTGGCAAATAATAGAGCAATTACAAACAAAATCTGATAAAGTGCGCGGAATAAAGTTCCGTCGCAATTATGGCAAATCACCAGCTCTCTATTGCGGTTTTGAACAGGCCCAGGGCGATGTTGTGATTACAATGGATGCCGACCTGCAAGACAGTCCTGACGAAATACCGGAACTATACCGCATGATTACGGAAGATGGCTACGATTTGGTGTCCGGCTGGAAGCAAAAAAGATACGATCCGCTGTCAAAGACCATACCGACAAAACTGTTCAACGCTACGGCACGCAAGGTTTCCGGCATAAAGAACCTGCACGATTTCAATTGCGGCTTGAAAGCCTATCGCAAAGATGTTATAAAAAACATAGAAGTGTACGGCGAAATGCATCGCTATATCCCCTATCTGGCAAAGAATGCCGGTTTCAAGAAGATTGGCGAGAAAGTCGTACACCATCAGGCACGGAAATTTGGCAAGACAAAATTCGGCGGGTGGAATCGTTTCTTCAACGGATACCTGGACTTGATATCCCTTTGGTTCCTTTCCACCTTCGGCATCAAGCCTATGCACTTCTTTGGCATATTGGGTTCGCTGATGTTCTTCGTCGGATTCGTTGCCGTCATTATTGTCGGCGCCAGCAAGCTGTATTACATGAATCAAGGGATGCCCTACCGCCTTGTGACAGATTCTCCCTATTTCTACCTGTCACTGACATCCATGATTATCGGCACGCAGTTATTTGTGGCAGGTTTTCTCGGAGAGCTGATATCCCGCAATGCACCAGAACGCAACAAGTACCAAATAGAGAAAATGATTTAACCATGAAAGCATTAGTCAGATTTATAATATTCGGGGCTGTTCTTTTCCCTGTTTTCAGTATAGCAATATCCTGTTCGGAAGAAGCGGACTGTTCAATGACAACGCGAGCCATGATGCAATGTTACCTATATACATTGGATCCTGACACCAAAGTGGTATCCAATGATACCTTAGACTCTTTGACGGTTACTGCCTTTGGCACGGATTCCGTCATCATCAACAATCAAAAAAAAGTGCACGATCTCTCGTTGCCACTGAGATATACCGCCGACTCCACCGTACTCGTGTTTCATTACAGCAAGACATTGACAGATACGCTTGTTATTCACCAAACCAACACACCTTACTTCTTGTCAATGGATTGCGGTTATCAAATGAAACAAGCCATAACAGATGTCCGATACAGTCGCCACAGTCTTGATTCTATTCGCGTTGCAAATAAAGAAGCCGGAATTTATGGAGCAGAAAATCTTAAACTATTCTATTAGTCTAGCGTTCTGTTTGCTGCTGTCTCTTCCATTACAGGCACAAAACAGTGACATTTCCGCCCCGCCGGCAAACACTCCGCCCAAAAAGGAGAAAAAAGAGGCCAAAGAGGAAGTGCACTATCCGCTGTACAATGGTATTTCTGTCAGTGTAGATTTATGGGGACCCGGAAGCAAACTGTTCGGGAGTGACTTTTTCAGCAGTGAGGTAGCCGTCGATGTCAATCTTAAAAATCGCTTTTTCCCGATTGTAGAATTAGGATATGGCAATACTGATACTTGGAGCGACAAAGGAATACATTATAAAACCGGTGCTCCCTATTTCCGTATCGGTATGGACTATAATGCGCTTTATAACAAAAAGCACGGACATATGATACTCGTTGGCCTGCGCTATGCGGCAACGAGCTTTAAATATGATGTAGAAGCGTTAGGCATCAACGACCCTGAATACGGGGGAAGTTTGGGTAATCCGAATTTGGTAGACGGCATTTGGGGAAACAGCCTGCCTTTTAATTATAAAGGAATGAAAGGCTCGATGCAATGGGCCGAATTTTGTGTCGGCATACGGGCGCATGTATGGAAAGACCTGTATATGGGTTGGGCGTTACGTTTCAAATTCCGTATGAGTTCTTCCGTTGCCGAGCATGGTGATCCATGGTACGTACCGGGCTACGGGAAGTACAACGGAAACACAACCGGGGTTACCTATACAATAACTTATAAACTACCATTCTAAGAGATAATGACAGGATTAGAAATCTGGTTGCTTGCCATAGGGCTTGCTATGGACTGTTTCGCTGTATCCATAGCCAGCGGCATTATATTAAAACGTGTTCAATTGCGCCCGATGCTGATAATGGCATTGGCTTTCGGCTTTTTTCAGGCACTCATGCCATTGCTTGGCTGGATAGGCGCCAGTTTTTTCAGCCATCTCATTGAAAGTATAGACCATTGGATAGCTTTTGCCATTTTAGCTTTTCTGGGTGGACGTATGATTATGGAATCTTTCAAGGATGAAGATTGCCGGCACGAGTTCGATCCTACCAAGCTGAAAGTAGTAGCGGCATTGGCGGTAGCCACCAGCATCGATGCCTTGGCGGTAGGTGTTTCGTTCGCTTTTCTGGGAGTTTGCAACTTTGCATCCATTCTGCCCCCTATCGGCATCATAGGATTTATGTCGTTTGCCTTATCACTGACAGGATTGATGTTCGGCATCCGGTGCGGATGCGGCATCGCCCGCAAGCTGCGTTCCGAACTGTGGGGCGGCATTATCCTCATCGTTATCGGAACGAAGATATTGATAGAGCACTTGTTCTTTTAAATAAAGAGTGAAAAACGAAGAAACGGCAGGCTGTCCGATAAAAGGCAGTCTGATAGAAGGATAAAAAAGAAGATCGCTTAATTTATTTATACAGCATCATACATTATGGAGAAGAAAGCACAACGTAATTTTTTATGGGTTGCCCTGCTTGCCCTCGGCACTATCGGAATACTTGCACGCCACAACCGCGCTGTTCCTTATCAAACTGTCAGCGGACTGATATTCGGAACGGTCTATAACATAACCTATCAGTACGACAGCAATTTGAAAGCCGAGATAGAAGCTGAGCTTAAACGGTTTGACGGATCTCTATCTCCGTTTAACGATACGGCAACGATTACGCGCATCAACCGGAACGAAGAAATCATTCCCGATACTTTCTTCACCAACGTATTCCGCCGCAGCATGGAAATCTCCCGGGAGACCCAAGGTGCTTTCGACATTACGGTAGCCCCGCTTGCCAACGCATGGGGATTCGGATTTAAGAAAGGCACATTTCCCGACTCTGCTATGATAGACAGCTTGCTGGACATTACAGGCTACCCGAAAGTATCGTTATCCGCCGACGGAAAAGTTATCAAGCAGGATCCCCGCATCATGCTTTCGTGCAGCGCCGTAGCCAAAGGCTATGCAGTAGATGTCATTGCGCAATTGCTGGAAAAGAAAGGCATCGACAATTTCATGGTAGATATAGGCGGCGAAGTGGTGGTGCGCGGAGAAAACCCGAAAAAAAGTTTATGGCGCATCGGAATCAACAAGCCGATAGACGACTCGCTCGCTGTAAATCAGGAATTGCAGACCATACTGCAAGTTACCGATGTGGGCATAGCCACTTCGGGGAATTACCGGAACTATTACTACAAAGACGGCAAAAAATATGCCCATACCATAGACCCGCGCACAGGCTATCCAGTGCAGCACAGTATCCTGTCGGCCACAGTGATTACCCGCGACTGCATGAGTGCAGATGCCTATGCCACCGCTTTCATGGTCATGGGCCTGGAAGAAGCCGAACGCTTTGCCGATGCACAACCCGACCTTGACGCATGCTTCATATATGCGGACGAAAAAGGGGAAATCCGGATGTTCTACACGAAAGGAATGGATAAATATATGACGGTAAAATAGCGATTCGTCCCGGTTTTCATCCTCCACGAAATTTTTAATTTAAAAACATCTGTCACGGGACATTCATTCAATAGGGACATTCATTAAATATTACAAAATTAGCCAACTAATTCATACACAAAGTATTGCGAATTAGTTGGCCTTTTTGATAGTCAGTGCCATCCGCAATGAGATAGCATCCCGCCTTGACATTGATTCTTTCTAGGAGATCCTGGCTTCACACTGGAAACCTTATCTTGATAACCTTCACGTCTGCATGACCGATGCCACATGCTATGAGAGCCACATGCGTTTTCCTACGGACATGAAACTCCTTTGGGAAAGCCTCGAATGGCTCTACAGGCATATATGCCGGCATTGCAGGGAGCTGGGCATAAGGTGTCCGCGCAACAAATACAGGAATGTGGAGGAATCCTATCTGTCCTACTGCAAGAAAAGAAAGAGGAGAGCTTCAGGACAAGAATGCTTAAGCGCCGTATGATCAAGCTTCTTGAAAAGCTCCTCAGTCAAAGGAATGGGATCCATAACGAGTACGGTGCTTTACTCTGATATACCCTGTCACGCTATCACAAAAATAAGATAATAAGCTATCATACAGTAGACTATAGCGTGACAGATAAGTATAACAGATAAAAATCCTTATAAATAGCTATCACGCGTTGTGTCGTCTTGTATCGTCCAGATTCGGCTGACCGATTCAACAGCTCCGAAATGAGAGAAGGTACACCAGCTTGCTTATCCAACAGTCCAAACAATAGCTAGCACATTAGTTCTCAGCATAAAACTTTTAGTTTAGGCGGTACAAACAAAATGTTTCCCCGTGAAAAACTACCGGTTCCAACCATTAGACATCACATTCGTCCTATTTATAAAAGACAAAATATACCGCCAGTACCAGACAAACGAAAGCTGCAAAATGATTCCAATGCAGAGATTCTCCTTTAAACAGTACGGTAGTGAATATCGTAAAGATGATAAGCGTCACTACTTCCTGGATAACCTTAAGCTGCATCAGCGAAAAAGGACCGCCATTACCTATGAACCCGATGCGATTGGCAGGAATCTGAAATGAATACTCAGACAACGATATAAATTTGCCCAGCTTATTGTTTATTACTATATTTGTCCTCATTAACAAGATAAATATTTGTACTTATGAAAGTTATAGGATATTCCAGAGTTTCTACCACCAAACAAGAGTTATATAGACAACGTGATAAAATTAGTAAATTCTGTGACGAAAAGCACTTTTTCCTCAATCGTATTATTGAGGACTTTGGTAAATCTGGTGCTACCAATGAAAGAAGTGGATATAAACAGTTACTAGACTTAACCAATGAAGATTGCGATTTACTCATTATTTCTGAAATTTCTAGACTAAGCAGAAATGATGAAGTAACAGAAACACTACATGATATTCAAAGCATTATTTTAAAAGGAATATCAGTTGTTTTGCTGGATAATAAGGATAAGATTTATAAAGCAAGTGAAAATCTAGATTTTTCAGAGCTTCTCATACTCATATTCCAATTAAAAGGAGCTGCACAAGAAAGAAAAGACATTAAAAAAAAGAACCAAGACGGGAAAATGGCTCTTTTTAGAAGATTCCCATATATTGTAGTAGACTCTCATATTCCATACGGTTATAAAAAAGTGTGGAATAACACGATTAAACGATATGTTCTTGAAGAATATCCAGAAGAACTCAATAATGTAAAGAAAGCATTTGAACTCATATTATCTGGACAAACACTTTATATGACTTCTAAATACTTTACTGATAGAAATATTAATTTTCGGAATATGCCTGCAACTGTAAGTTATCTTAGTAGAATGACAAGAAATGACTTATATCGTGGAATTAGAAGAAGAACCAGTAAATATGATGATTCGATAAAACCAATAGTTGTAGAAGTGCGTATAAAACCAGCTATACCAGAAGTTGATTTTCTAAAAGCAAGAGAAATGATAAAAAACAACAACAAATATATTTCCAGAAGCATTCACAGATTTAACCCATTAAAAGGTATATTCAGATGTAGATGTGGAAAAGCAATGACTGTAAAAGATAAAAAGCCTCAAAAAGGTATTTCCAAATTAACCTATAGATGTAGTAGCGTATACCCCAATTCTAGTAGTTATGCCTGTACTTTTAAGACAGACGAAGTGGGTTATGACCTCACTAATACGATTATGCATCATCTATTTCTCCAACGATATTCAGAAGTTAAAGAGTTCTTCAATAATAACAGCGAAAAAAAGATAAAGGAACTTAGAGAAATAATCAATGGGCTAGAAAGTAAAAGAATTTCCAAAGAGATTGAAATAAATAATTTGAAGCAAAGAATTATTGAAAATCAAAATAAAATTATCAAATTGTCTAGCACTGATTTAGATATGGACTTCATTCAAACCCTAAATCAATATCACAAAGATTTGCAACAAAAATTGCATACAGTTGAAAGTGAAATAAAAAGTATAAATTCAACAGTAGTCCAATATCAAATACAAATAAGCCAGTTGAAAGTTGCCTTAACCAGAGATAATCAAATAAAACCAGAGATTTCTAATGAGGAATTAAGTGAAATATACCATACATTTTTAGAAAAAGTCGAATATTATCCATATAACCTAATGAAAGGAACATATAAGATATATTACAAATCTGGACAAATCTGCTACATTATTGTCAATAAAGTAAGAAACCTTCACAAAGCGTATGCACTTACAGACAATAGTACAATAGACTTAAAGACAGGAAACATTACATTTAACTATATCCCAATATCTCATAACTCACAAAGTCTGACTTTCCCTCAATTGGTAACTAAAACAATCAATATCCATGATATATTTGCTTCCTGTTACGTACAAACATCTGCATTTACAGAAATAAGCATAGATGATAATTATAGGAAAGAATATTTAGCGAAAGTACAGACACAGAATAAATAAATCGAAGCAAGATATTATATATTAAATTCTTATGTTATAAATATGAAATGCCTTTAATTAAAGGCAATATCGTGAGTTAATCTGCACTTCCAGTCGATTTTTACAGTTTGTGGTATTATCTTTTGGTGGGTTGTCGGAAGTTTTGTATCTTTGTATCAGCAACTTACAAATAGACCGACAGATATACCCACCTCAAAGATTCCTCTTTTTTACACCTTTTTATCCATAAACTCATCATGCGGCTACTCACTTACGGAGAAATCAGAGAAAAAGCGTTATCACAGGGCGTTTCAGACAATAAGGTCAGCATTGGCATGTGGGCAAGTCTGAACGGGTACATTAAAACCAGAAAACAGATAAGGAAGAAAGTGCACACAGTTTATTATCATCCAAACAGTATGGACTGTTGAACAGGTATACAGCTTCCATAAAAAATGAAGACTATCCGTTTATAAAGTCGAATTTCATCAGTGTTTCATCCAGGTGGTGTATGGGTGTTTCATCCAGGTGGGCTACTTATAAATACCTATGGAAAATAAATACACTACCTGCTTCATTTTTGCTATCACAAAAATTCAGTGGCTATATTTTACAGCAGATTTATCATTCCGTTATTAAAACTACACTCTTATGATTGTTCATCTTTCTACAGGATTGCAGTTCAACACACAAAAAGAAGCCAAAATATTCTTTGGCAATCACAGATACAGGAGATTAGTAAGAAAAGGAGATATTCATTTCACCAATTATCAAAGTCCTGTTGCTAATGACAGAAGCAAAACTATCCTATCGCAGAATAACTGAAAGAATTGCGGGAAAATTGGATTTACTTGAAGCCTACTTGTTTTATTGTTTAGCCTTATGCTCTGATTGCTATACTGCTATATCCCATATAAGACAGGAGAAACTGGCAGCTTTCTACGGTATAACCAAAGAGGAACAGATAGGCAAGTGGCTGCACAAATTTGAAGATATGGGATTGATAAAGATACATAGTAACCTTGTTAAGGGAAAATACGGTACTTTTTCCAGATATGAATACGAGTTAGATACGGAACATTATGTACTAATAGGAAATACACTATATGACGAGCCTATTTCCAGAGAATTGAAAGGTTTTCTCGTTTTGTTGAAATGCAAATGTCTGAATGGTACGAATACATGCAAGTATTCCCAGAATATGTTAGCGAAAGAATTAGGTTTAAGTGCATCCACTATATCAAGATACATAAGACAAGCGACAGAACTCAGATATGTAAAGAAAGATAAGAAAGGTATTCATTTACTTGACAAAGATATATTCTTGATAACGAGTGAGACGCAAATAGCTGTTCTGAAAAACGTATATCCGGAAATTTTAACGGATGAGGATATAGCCAGAGGATTTTGCTGTTAATATCCTTATTCTTATTATATACTACTGCAAGATAGCTGGATATACTATTTTCCCTTTATGAGAATGTACGGTTAAAAGCTCCTTCTTTCAGGAGCTTTTCTTTTATTGTATTTGTACTTATAGTAGAAGGGCAATTCCAATTTGGCTATTTTCTCGTATAGTTCCAACAGCTTGTTTCTATCTATCTTTATAGTACGGGTATTGCAGATGATATGCTCCACCGTATTGTCCGTAATGGTTATATTGGCATCGGGTGTGGAAATGTTTGTTTCGTCCATAGTTGGTTATGATTTAGTGATTAAAAGATAAGATTATCTGATTTTTATTTGGATACAGGTTTTGGAGAGATAATAAAAAGCCGCACGGGAGTAGACGCCTAATCATACTCAAATGCGGCTTTTTTTGTGTAAAGTCCATGATGTCTATCAATACATTGCATATAGCACCATTGATTTTTACACTGTTGGCAGATTTTTTATCAGCAGTGAAACGGACAGGTCAAACTACAAATAAAACTATCAATAATAAATAGGAAGATTATACCATGAATAGAAAAATATCGTCCGTTTCATGGGGATACACAAAGGTACACATCTTTAATAAGGTAAAAAAACAAACGGCGGTTATCCTTTGAAATCCGCATATACACAAAAACGGGATTTACACAATATATCCGTTTCTTCCACAGTCTTGAAAATACAGGGAAATACGTATACTAAAGCACAGGTACTTATATAAATCACCCCCCGCCCTCTTTTCTTGAAGCTGAAATATATATCAGACTGACTATCCACAGGTTTACAGATTGGTAACTACGAATGCGAAAGTAGAGTACGCCTCTAACGCCCCCCGAGAGTATTTGAAGATAAACGAAATGTTTACCGCTTCATTCTATCAATTTATAAACCATTTAAAAGTAATTCATTATGAACAATTTAGTAATTGGCAGTCTGCCACAGGAAAGAAGAACGTTAAATTTGGGTGAATATGCGGAAGAAGCCGTTTTAATAACGGAAGAACAACCCGCAAAACAGAAAAGACCGTTATTCATTGAAGCCAATACGGTTGACGTTACCATAGAGCATTTAAAGAATGACTGTATCATTCCCGTATTTGCAAAGGACAATGAAGCCACCTTGTCACATCCTGCATTTATAGAGACTGTACAGGATGCCGCAAGCACATTCTTTCAAGGTGAAAGGATTGAGATACCCGATATAAGGGTGTCCCATGTCATTAAAGGGCGTATTCCCGAAGCAATACACAAGCCCGCTAATCAGTTATTAGAAACAGACAAGACCATTTATTACGAAAGATGCGCCTTTGTGATAGAGATACCAACTGTTTATGAGACAGTAAACGGTAACAAACTTACTTTGACCGTTGGCGGTGTCCGTGCCTATAATCACACCAACCTGTACAGCAAAAAAGGTATGGAACGGTTTAAGGTGTTTGTAGGCTTTACCTGTAAGGTCTGCACTAACCTGTGTGTCTCCACTGATGGCTATTTAAGTAATTTGGAAGTAACCAATACCAAAGACCTGTATAAGGGTGTATTGGAAATGCTTCATGGCTACAATCCCGCAAAGCACATACATCTGATGCAGGGTTTGGGCGATACCTTTATGAATGAACACCAGTTCGCCACATTATTGGGTAAGATGCGTTTGTACCAATGCTTGCCGCAAGGCTATCAAAAGCGGCTGCCACGTATGCTACTTACGGATACGCAGATTAATGCAGTGGCTAAGGCATATATCAGCGATAATGATTTTGGCGGTTTTGGCGGTGAACTCTCTATGTGGAAATTCTATAATCTGTTGACGGGAAGTAACAAAAGCAGTTACATAGACAGCTTTTTGGATAGGGCTTATAACGCTACGGAACTTGCAACGGGAATAAATGCCGCCTTGCATGGTGACGAACGTTATAAATGGTTTATTGATTGAGTGAACGGGAGAATATTCTTTAAAGGGTATTCTCCTTTTTGTATAACTGTTTAATATTGAAAATTATGTCTTATAAACAATTATTCGTATGGCTGTTCTGTTTGATTGCCTCGATTTTTACGGGCTGTGTACCACTTATTCTTATTATAGCTTCTATTCCAAAAATGATATTGATGGAAAGAGAGCCAAAGGTAAAAATGAAAGATTACAGCAGACCTGTAAAAGGAAGACACCCCGATGCCCTTGAAAAGAGCCACCGCAGGGAATGGATAGACAGTAAGTATTCCAAAATGTAATTAAAAGGGGGTTGTGTTCAAATAAATCTGAAAAGGTGGTTTGAACACGACCCTTTCCGTTATCAATTAATTCAAAGAATAATATGAGGACAAAAGCAGTAATTTATGCACGTGTTTCGTCTGTGAATGACAGGCAGGACACTACAAGGCAGATAGAGGATTTAAAAAGGTATGCCCTTTTGCAGGATATAGAGATAGTACGGATATTTCAAGAACACATAAGCGGAGCAAAGAAGATTGAGGAAAGGCAGGTTCTTGCAGAATGCTTGGAATACTGTACGGAAAAGGGGGTTGACTATCTGTTGTTATCAGAACTTTCGAGATTGGGAAGAAGTACGTTACAGGTGCTTCGCTCTTTGGATATACTGCATGAAGCAAAGGTATCCGTTTATATACAAAACTTAGGGTTATACACATTGCAGCCAAACGGAGAAGTAAACCCGATTGCTTCGATTATGGTAACTGTACTTGCTGAAATGGCTAACATAGAACGGGCGAATATACAATACCGTTTGAACAGTGGCAGGGTAAACTACATTGCCAAAGGTGGAAAATTAGGTCGCAAGGCTGGAAGTATCAAGACAGAGAAAAGGAAAAGGGAAGAATACAGGGAAACGATAGCTTTACTAAAGAAAGGCTATTCAGTAAGGAACATCGCCAAATTACAGGGTATAGGTGTTTCAACGGTTCAAAGGATAAGAAGCCAATTTATAAAATAAACCATTCAAAAGCAGTGGATTATCATGCAAGATTGTAAAGAGACAGATAGTCCACTGTTCGGTTTATATAACTCTAATGTAGCGTATTATTAGATAGTTAGTTTTTTTTATCAAAATATACTTTGTATGTAAATCAAATTTAATTAATATATTTGCAGAGTAATAATTTTTCAACAGATAATACTGATTAAAAATAAGATTATGCGTACATTTAAATTTATTGGAATGGCTGCAATGGCAGCCTTTATGAGCATGGGGATGATTTCATGCGGTGATGACAGTTTACAGTCAATAACCGAAGCACCCGAAGAAGTTGAAAAGCCAGCGGACAAAGACCTTGAATTTGCCTTGTCAGAAGAGAGTGAGAACCTTGTCAATAATGAAGTTAGCATAGGGGCAGAGGGGAAAGAACTGGGTATATCCTTTGCCACAAATACGGATTGGAATGCTAAAGTTTCTTTCAGTGATGAAAATGCCAAAGAGTGGTGTAGCATAACTCCTATAAATGGCAAAGCGGGAGTAAATTCATTGAGAATAAAGATAGACAGGAATAAGGAAGTTGATAGAAGCACTAAGATAACCATTCTGTTGGAGAGCGCATCAGACCAAAGCCACATATCTGAAATCAAATTGAACGTGACACAATCCTATATGGATACAACTAAAAAATTACATATTGAAACGGCTGGTACTTTGCCAACCTTAATGTCAGGAGAAGAGTCCAAAGCCGTCAAAGAACTGACATTGTCAGGATTTATCAATGGAATAGATATTAAATTTATCAGATACATGAAGAATTTGGTGAAAATAGATTTGTCAGATGTAAATATTGTCAGTGGTGGGGATGATTATTGGTTTACAGCATGTGGAACAGGGGTTGAAATAGCAGATAATGTATTTCCTATGGGGTTCTTTGAGCATCTGAAATACCTGGAAGAGATAAAACTGCCGAATAGTATTGTTGAAATAGAAAAACAGGCATTTTACGACTGGAAAAATAGAATATCCATTGATATACCTAATGGGGTCACTACTATTGGAGCGTATGCTTTCAGGAGTTGTATAAGTTTAAAATCAATTAATATTTCCAATAATATTACTACACTTGGAGCAGGAGTTTTTTTAAATTGTGTAAATCTTACTTCAATAACAATACCAAGTAAAGTCATACAATTCGGGACTTATTATACGCCAAATGGGGTAGAAGGTAAATGCTTTTATGGATGCACAGCATTAAAGGAAGTGCATATAAAAAATCCAAATCCACCTGCTATTTTAGAAGATACCTTTTCAGTATATGCTGATGCTACTTTATATGTTCCAATAGGTAGTAAGGAAGCATATCAAAATCACTCTATATGGGGAAAGTTCGGGACTATTATTGAAGAATAAATAAAATAGAAAGACAGCATTTGAAGCAATTCATTTGCTGTTTTTTTATTATCATTGCAAATAAAAAGCAATGGTAAAGCCAATAGAAAATTTCTCATTTCAATATAACGAGGAAGAATATAGCCTTCTTGATTATATCTATCCAGTGGCGCAAGAGTATGCACCAGACTTTGACTATAATGAAGATACAGGTGAATCCTACATGGCAGTTTCGCAAGCTCCGGATATTTTTAAAGGAAGGTATAATGCACGTAAATTGCGGCATAAATTCACAGTAGAGGAATATATGCAGGATAAAGAACTGCAAGGCTATCTGCAAGCATTGGAATTGGATAGTGAGAAGTTCTGGTATCTGTTGCTCTTTTGCTATGACTATAGTTGGGGGATTTGCATGAAAGGGATTGAAATAAACAAATTTCCTGTTGAGCACATAAAAGACTTTGTAGACACAATCTATAGCAATTATGCAGGCAGTGGCATGCTTGGGGCTATTTTCAATGAGCCAATAAGCCTAACTTTGAAGATAGGCAGGAAAAATATCGTGATTGATAACAATAATGCCATAGCCTGTATTGCCAAATTCTGTGACGACGGATTGGAAAATAACGATTTGGCTGATTTATCCAACGGGCACTTTGTGGATTTAACCCGTCAAAGTTCTGATTCCGTTTCCGTATTGGCTTACTATTTTTCTAAGATGATAATTTCCGCCTTTAACCATCAGGAGCATTTGAAAAATAAAAGGAAGAAAGGGGCAAACCTTTCGGATAAGGAGAAAATGGTTATCTCCCATTCCCTGTACCTTACTGGCATTATAAACAATGAAAGCGTGAGGGAAAGCGATGAATATCTAAAGGCTATCTTAAAGAGATATAAGGATACAGAGATAAAGAAGCTGAACTCATTCTATCTTTAAGGAATAACTTCCCACATTAGGAACAATCCTGTTTGTCTGTTTTTATTAGAAGTCCATAAACAGATAAACAGGATTTTTTCTTGTCTGGTTTTCTGATTCTACGACATGGAAAACATTGATTGATAGATGTTTCTTGTAGGGGAACAGTATTTGTGTGTTTTTTTGTTCCTGTTAGCTCTCCGATTAAAGGGTAATCTTTGCAGTATAAAATAAATCGGTGAGCCAGATACCCAAATAAGTCCGCAGGGCAGCGGCAAAATTGTATGAAAAAATTTGAAATTGTTACATTAACTTCGTTAGTAAATGAAGGAAAGAAGATTGCACGTTTAAGTGGTAATCGTGATTTGAATGAAAAGATTGTGAAGGCTAAGATGAAGTCACTGGAACAATACGGACAGTTAATACCTGCCGTAGTGGTAGATGCTACTGATGCTATCAATCAAGGAATGGAAGTTATTGACTTTACTACAGGTGATGTTATAGGAAAGGAAGAAGCTGTGAATTATTTGGTGCTGCTGGAAGGTAATCATCGCTATGAGGCACACTGTGAGCTTTTAAATAAAAATGAGAACTACGCAGGTGAGTTTTATATAATGTATGCTTTGAATGTGGAAGTCACAATAGCTAAGATGTTATCAGAAATCAATATTGCCACTAATCCATGGAAAGGTGGAGACTTTGTGAAAGGAGCGAAGATGAACAATCTGCAAAAAGAACTGCCTTTGTTGGATGCTATAAATGATTTAGTAAATGAAGGATATAATTTGTCCGTAGCATCGAAGTGGCTGACCTTTACTGCAAATATTGATAAAAAGGTTATGAATTGCGCTATGGACAATATTATTCTCCCACAGTTAGAGAATACCGTAGGTTTGGAAAGAGGGCAAAGATTAATAGAAGCGGCAAAAGAACATTTCACAGAGAAAAACATAAAAAGTAGATATTTAATTGACTGGATAATATCCAAGTATAACGCTACTGGCGATAAGAGAAAACCCGATTTCACTGACAAAATGGAACATTTCCTTAGAAGTATCAGCAAAGAGGATGCAGACTATATCAAAAAAGCTAAGGGTAAAACAGGCGGAGATACAAAGGAAAATCTTATCAATCTGAAATTGAGTGAATTATGGAATGGATTTGAAAGATAGTCCTTTGAGAAAAAAGCCAGTGGGTATTACCTGCTGGCTCCCTAACAAGAGTAATAACTATTAAATGATATATATTATGATTAAAGAGAGTAAAGGCAATATGTATGAGTTCGTGACACACACATGGAATCCTATTAAGGGTAAATGTTTTCATGGTTGCACCTATTGTTATATGAAAAAGATGTGTACCCGTTTGAAAGCTCCCAGACTGGATGCGGCTGAATTAACCAGCTATCTTGAATGCTCGAACTTTATTTTTGTAGGAAGCAGTATTGATATGTGGGCAAAAGACATACCAAGCCACTGGATAAAAATCGTTTTGGACTATTGCGATAAGTCTGCCAACAAATATCTGTTTCAGAGTAAGAATCCTTCCAGAATATTGGATTTTATAACTCACCCTGTATTTCACCATTCAGTGGTTTGTACAACCATAGAAACCAACAGGTCTTATCCAGATGTGATGTACAACTCACCAGAGATAGAGGAAAGGGTACAGGCAATGCAAAGAATTGCAGATTCGGGTATAGATACCTATGTTACGGCAGAACCGTTGATGCAGTTTGATTTGGATAAAATGGTAGAGTACATAAGGCGATGTAATCCGAAGCAAGTCAATATAGGACGGAATACCAACAGAAAAGTAGAGTTACCAGAACCAACAGCAGATGAAGTGAAAGCACTTGTGAAGGAACTGGAAAAATTCACAAAGGTGGAGATAAAGAAAAACGCGAGAATATGGTTTAAGTGAGAAGATATAACCTAGAACTGGAAAATCCAATTAGCATTTCTGCTAGTTGGATTTTTTATTTCCAGAAGTGGTAGTTAAGTTACATTCAATAGTATCGCAATATAAAAACAGAATAAAGAATTATCTTACAACTATTTCATAAATACAAAATACACAGCCAATATCAAACATACGAATGCTGCAATATGATTCCAATGTAATGATTCTCCTTTAAATAGTACAGTAGTAAATACCGTAAAGATAATAAGGGTTATCACTTCTTGAATTATCTTTAACTGCATTAAAGAAAAAGGACCACCATTATCTATAAATCCAATACGATTAGCTGGAATTTGAAAAAGATATTCAAAAAAAGCAATTGACCAACTGAAAGTTACCACTCCTATTAAAGGTAAAGAAGCAAACCAAGAAGATTCTTGTTTCAACTTCAAATGACCGTACCAGGCAAAGGTCATAAATATATTAGAAATAATTAACAGTCCTATTGTATAAAATGATTTCATAAGCTATTTTATTTATTATCAATTATTTATAACTATTTAATAACAGGGGACTTTTTATTGCATTATTCTCCGCCAACGCTATCATCCACGAGAACAAAATAACGGCATAGAGAGGCCAGTTGGAGATAACTTTCATCTCCTGCAACTTCAAATGCCCGTACCAGGCAAACGTCATGAAGACATTGGATACAATTAAAAGTAAAATGGTGTAAAAAGCTTTCATATAATGATTAGTGATTAAAAATTGCTTGTCAGCGGCTTGTCCCGCCTTCATTCTTCCGTGGCAGCAACTCTTCCTGCACATTGCTCATGCTCCCCCACAAACTGTACCGGGCTTCGGGATTCATCTCTTCCAGACGATGCAAGATGCCTTTCATCGCGCTCCGGCTCGACTGCGACTCGTAAGGACAATTCTTCACCTGCTTCCGATAGTTCCTTATCGCCGCCAATTCCGCCAAATCGGATTCGTGCACAAGGCACATCGGGCGGATAATCGTCATGTCGAACTTCTTCATTACCAGCCGCGGCGGCATCGAACCGAACGCCCCCTGATACGTAATATTCATCAGCAGCGTTTCCAGAATATCATCCATGTGATGCCCCAAGGCTATTTTGTTGCACCCTTGTTCCTTTGCCACAGTGAACAAAGCCTTGCGCCGGTTCCACGAACACAGGAAACAAGGAGACTTGCGGGTATCCGTACTCGCATCAAACTCCGTTTCGTACAGCACGAAAGGCACTCCCTGCGACTCCGCATAGCTTCTGAGATAATCCGTATCGCTCTGATAAGGGATGTTTCTCATTACCACATGGGCGGCAACCACTGAAAACCGAGGCTTCAGAATCCGAGAACGGCGCGCTAGCAGTTCCACCAACGCCAAAGAGTCCTTGCCGCCGGAAAGCCCGATGAGGATTTTATCGCCCTCTTCTATCAGTCCGTACTCCACCACTCCTTTGGCAAAGCGTTTCTCGATACGCCGCAATGTCTTCTCTTCCTCTGTAAATAGTGCCATAAAAATCAGTTGAAAATCGGCTGCAAAAGTAACTGAAAAGAATCATTTAAAGAAGAATTAACATAATAGAATTAAGGAAAAGAACTTTATTCCGGATTAATTCGTATTTTTGAACTCATTAAAAAAGATTTTTTAGTATGAAGAATAAATATATGCTGTTTTTCTTGTTTGGCTTCTTTGGAATACATGCTTCAGCACAAACCCTTGCCCAAGCAAAAATACTCTATGAAAAAGGACAATACGAACAGGCAAAGCCCGTTTTTAAGAAATTTGTAAAATCACAACCTAATAACGGGAATTATAATTTGTGGTATGGCGTATGTTGTCTGAATACGGGAGAAGCGGAAGAAGCTATAAAGTATCTGGAAACAGCCGTAAAACGCCGGGGCACCAGCGGACAACTCTATTTGGCACAGGCTTATAATGCCGTTTACCGATTTGAAGATGCCGTCGGCACTTGCGAAGACTATATTGCAGAACTGACAAAAAGAAGACGTTCGACCGCTGAAGCCGAAAAACTTCTGGAAAAGAGCAAAGCCAACCTCCGTCTGCTGAAAGGCGTAGAAGAAGTGTGCTTTATCGACAGTTTTGTCGTAGACAAGAAAGATTTTCTCGAAGCGTACAAAATCAGTCCTGAATCCGGGAAATTGTTCATGTACGATACCTACTTTGAAAATTCCAATAGTAAAGGCGGCACTGTATATGAAACGGAGTTAGGGAATAAAATCTATTATAGCGAGTTACAGAAAGACAGTACGCTCAACATCTTATCGCGCAATAAAATGATGGATGAATGGGGCAAAGGCAATATGCTCCCCGGCAGTATCAACGAGTCCATGAATGCCAGTTATCCATACGTATTGGCTGATGGCATCACTATCTATTATGCAGCAGACGGTCCTGCATCAATGGGTGGATACGATATTTTCGTAACACGCTACAATACAAACACAGACACTTATCTGACCCCGGAAAATGTAGGCATGCCTTTCAATTCGCCTTATAATGATTATATGTACGTTATAGACGAATTCAACAACCTCGGCTGGTTTGCATCAGATCGTTATCAGCCGGAAGGCAAAGTATGTGTATATGCATTCATTCCTGCCTCATCCAAACAAGTATACAACTATGAAAGCATGGATAAAAACAAACTGATAAAGCTTGCCCAACTCCATTCCATCAGAGATACCTGGACGAATGAAAGCCTGGTAGCCGATGCAAGGAAACGCCTGCAGGAAACGATGCAGGAAAAAACAGAAATAAAGAAACGGCACGAATTTGAGTTTGTAATTGATGACAGGAATATCTATCATTATGCTGCCGATTTCCGCTCTCCACAAGCAAAAGCGCAATTCAGGAACTATCTCCAACTGAAAGAAAGCTATAACCAGCAACAAAATAAACTGGAAAATATGCGCATCCAATATTCGCGTGCCAACCAGAACGAAAGAAGCAAAATGGCTCCGGCTATACTCGATTTGGAAAAACGAGTGCTACAGTTGGCAAACGAAGTAGACCGTACTGCTATCCAAGTGCGGAAATTAGAAAAGCAAACCATTAAATAGAATAGTTATGGACATATTCATCATCGCAATTTTAGTCGTTGCAGCAGTTATACTGTTCCTCGTAGAGCTATTCATCATACCAGGCATCAGCATTGCCGGATTTTTGGCAGGCGGTTGCATCATTTATGCCAACTACTACGCTTTTGCCAATTTAGGAGCAACAGCCGGATTCATCACACTTGCCATATCCGTCATCACCTGCGTTGGTTCATTAGTGTGGTTCATGCATTCCAAAACCCTGGATAAGATAGCTTTGAAGAAAAACATCACTTCAAAAGTAGACCGTAGTGCCGAAGAGAAAGTAAAAATTGGCGATACCGGCATTACCACTACCCGTCTTGCCCTCATTGGGTATGCCGAAATAAATGGTGATATCGTAGAAGTAAAATCCACAGACGGCTTTCTGAATGAGAAAACTCCCATTATAGTAAACCGCATTACAGACGGAGTGATACTTGTGGAGAAAAACAAACCGTAAATTGCAAATCATTAAATAAGTAATCATTAATAACTAAAATCATGGATCCAAGCACAATGTATCTCACTGCCTTCACTATCATAGGCGGTATCATTTTCCTAGTACTATTTTTCCACTATGTACCGTTTTTCCTATGGCTGTCTGCCAAAGTCTCAGGAGTCAACATATCACTGGTTCAACTGTTTCTGATGCGTATTCGTAATGTGCCGCCCTATATTATTGTGCCTGGCCTGATTGAAGCACATAAAGCCGGCTTGAGCAACATCACCCGCGATGAACTGGAGGCACACTATCTGGCGGGCGGACACGTTGAGAAAGTAGTGCATGCTTTGGTATCCGCTTCGAAAGCCAACATCGAATTGCCTTTTCAAATGGCCACCGCCATTGACCTTGCCGGACGCGATGTGTTTGAGGCAGTCCAAATGTCAGTAAACCCAAAGGTGATTGATACCCCGCCCGTCACAGCCGTGGCAAAAGACGGTATCCAGTTGATTGCCAAAGCCCGTGTAACCGTACGTGCCAATATCCGTCAGTTGGTAGGTGGTGCTGGAGAAGATACAATCCTTGCCCGTGTAGGTGAAGGTATCGTATCGTCTATCGGTTCTTCCGAAAACCATAAATCGGTTTTGGAAAATCCCGACTCCATTTCCAAATTAGTGCTTCGCAAAGGATTGGATGCCGGTACGGCTTTTGAGATCCTGTCTATTGATATTGCCGACATCGACATAGGCAAGAACATCGGTGCAGCTTTACAGATAGACCAAGCAAATGCGGACAAAAATATCGCTCAAGCAAAAGCCGAAGAGCGCCGTGCCATGGCCGTTGCCAGCGAGCAGGAAATGAAAGCCAAAGCACAGGAAGCACGCGCTAAAGTTATCGAAGCCGAAGCTGAAGTACCTAAGGCTATGGCAGAAGCTTTCCGCAGCGGCAATCTGGGCATAATGGATTATTACCGGATGAAAAACATCGAGGCTGACACTTCGATGCGCGAGAACATTGCCAAACCGGTAACCGGTACATCCAACCAGCCATTGAGCAAATAAACCGGTAAAGTTACCTATATAAACGTCGGAACCGGTGAACAGAAACCAGTTGCCAACGTTATCTCTTTATAAACGAACTTATAATACCTCGTAACATGAAAAAGTATTTTGCATCTTCCGAACTTATTATTAACGAAGACGGTTCCGTGTTCCATTTACACGTAAAGCCTGAATGGCTGGCAGATAAAGTAATCCTCGTAGGTGACCCCGGCCGGATAGCATTGGTTGCTTCACATTTCGAGAATAAAGAATGTGAAGTGGAGAGCCGCGAATTCAAAACAATTACAGGTACTTATAAAGGTAAACGAATCACCGTTGTTTCCACTGGTATCGGTTGCGATAACATTGATATTGTTATGAACGAATTGGACGCACTCGCCAACATCGACTTCCAGACGAGAGAGGAAAAGCCCCAACTGCGTCAATTGGAACTGGTCCGTATCGGTACGTGTGGCGGTTTGCAACCTTACACGCCCGTAGGAACTTTTATATGTTCTGCCAAATCCATTGGTTTCGACGGCTTGCTGAACTTCTATGCCAGACGTAATGCAGTTTGCGACCTGCCCTTTGAACGCGCTTTCCTCAACCACATGGGATGGTCGGGAAACATGTGTGCTCCCGCCCCTTACGTAATTGATGCCAATGCCGAATTGATAGACCGTATAGCGGGAGATGATATGGTACGAGGCGTCACCATCGCCGCCGGCGGTTTCTTCGGTCCGCAAGGACGTGAACTGCGTGTTCCCCTAGCAGACCCGCATCAGAACGAAAAAATCGAGCAATTCGAATACAACGGTTATAAGATTACCAATTTCGAAATGGAAAGTTCCGCACTGGCCGGCCTCAGTCGTTTGATGGGGCATAAAGCCATGACTGTCTGCATGGTAATTGCCAACCGATTAATTAAAGAAGCCAACACCGGATATAAAAATACAATTGACCATCTTATTCTTAAAGTACTCGAACGTATTTAAATATCTTATCAAATATAAAATCAGGAGAAAGCACTATCTTTGCGTCATAAAATAAGCTGTAAATAATGAACCAAGATACTATCTGCGCCATAGCTACCGCCCAGGGCGGGGCTATTGGATGTATTCGCGTTTCCGGACCGGAAGCTATCGAAATCACATCTTGTATTTTTACTCCTGCCGCTACTAATAGAGAGTTAGGGGACAGCAAGCCTTACACACTTACTTTTGGACGGATTTATGACGGCTCTGAAGTTATAGATGAAGTACTCGTTAGTCTGTTTCGTGCTCCTCACTCCTATACTGGTGAGAACAGTACGGAAATCACTTGCCACGGTTCTGCCTATATTCTTCAGAAAGTATTACAACTACTCATCAAGAATGGTTGTCGCATAGCTGCTCCGGGCGAATATACCCAGCGTGCATTTCTAAATGGGAAAATGGACCTGAGTCAAGCAGAAGCAGTTGCCGATCTGATTGCCTCATCGTCTGCAGCGACCCACCGTCTTGCCATGAGTCAAATGCGAGGCGGTTTCAGTAAGGAACTTGCTACCTTACGTGACCAATTACTCCATTTCACCTCACTCATCGAATTGGAATTGGATTTCAGCGATCACGAGGAACTGGAATTTGCCGACCGCTCCGAACTTTGCCAACTAGCGAACAACATAGAGAAAGTCATAGCTCGTTTGGTTAATTCATTCAACGTAGGTAACGCCATCAAAAACGGCGTTCCTGTAGCCATTATCGGTGAAACGAATGCAGGAAAGTCTACATTGCTCAATGTCTTACTTAATGAAGACAAAGCTATTGTTAGCGACATTCATGGCACTACACGGGATATAATAGAAGATACTGTCAATATAGGTGGAATTACTTTCAGATTCATCGACACAGCAGGTATTCGTGAAACTAGCGATACAATTGAAAGCCTCGGTATCGAACGCACTTTCCAAAAGTTGGATCAAGCAGAAATTGTCCTTTGGATGATTGATGCTACGAATGCCCAAGCTCAAATAACACAGTTGGCCGGTCAACTCCTTCCCCGTTGTGAAGGAAAGCAGCTTATCCTTGTTTATAACAAAGCCGATTTAGTGGATAATATACAGAATAGTATTCCTGACAATTTCCCTGATAATGTACAGTCAATCACCCTATCCGCAAAAAAAAGAGAACATATCGAAGAACTTCAACGAATGCTGATAACATCTGCCCATCTTCCTACAATTACGCAAAATGATGTTATAGTTACTAATGTACGCCATTATGAAGCATTAAACAATGCATTAGAAGCTATCCATCGAGTGCAAGAGGGTCTGACTAATAATATTTCCGGTGATTTCATATCACAAGATATTCGGGAATGTATTTTCCACTTAAGCGATATTGCGGGAGAAGTGACAAATGATATGGTATTACAGAATATATTTCAGCACTTTTGCATCGGCAAGTAGGATATTGTAATCAACTGCAACGAATTAGAACCAATCATAATGAAGTCGCTGATTTTCAGCGGCTTTTTTATTTGCCGAAAATCCAGCTATAAACAGTTGGATACTGTTGTTCACCATATTTTTCTACCGTATTTCTACCGCGGAACAATTAAGGGCTTTTGCCCGATGTCACACTGACGCATTTGTTGACGTGTGTTGACAATGGTTTACGTGAATAGACAAAAAGGGAAATAATCCAAGCTGTAAAAAGCTCATGTTTCACTAAAATATGGAGAATAACAAAAATGGAAGTAAAAAGAATCTGCCAGTGGTGCGGCAAGCCTTTCATGGCAAAAAAGACCACTACCAATTATTGTAGTCCGCAATGTTCCAAAAGAGGTTACAAACACCGTATGAAGGAACGTAGAATGGAAATGCGCGAATTTCAGGAAATGCTGGAGGCAAAGAGTAAACTGGAGAGCCAGGAATACTTTACCTTTTCTCAAGCAGCCAGACTAATGGGTGTTTCTCGCCAATATGTCTATAAACTGGTAAAGGAGGACAAACTTCGTGCATCAAGGTTAAGTTCAAGAATGTCGCTCATCAGAAGAACCGACATCGAACTGATGCTGAAAACAAAACCTTATGAAGTTCTCAGACCAAAAGATGAATTTGACGTTACCGAGTATTATACCGCTGAACAGATTGCAAAAAAGTACAAAGTCAATGCTAAATGGGTGTGGACCTATACCCGGCAACACAATGTTCCCAAAGTCAGAATTCGCCAGTTCAATTATTACAGTAAAAAGCACATAGATGCGGCATTTGCCAAATATAAGACGGATGACGCCTTGACCGAATGGTACACTCCGGAAGAAATCGAGAAAAACTATGGGATGACACGTGTAGCCATCCGTTCACATGTCTATCGCAACAACATCCCTTCAAAGAAAGAGCACGGCCAGATATTCTACTCAAAACTTCACTTCGATCTGTCCAAGAAGACAACCGAAGATGATTCTTCAGAATACTATACCGTGCAGGAAGCCATGAAGAAGTATAGCCTCACACGGGATTCAGTTTACGGCATTCTACAATTCCACGAAATAAAACGGGAGAAGAAAGGGCGCTTTGTGAGATTCCTGAAAGTGGAATTCGACCACATTATGGGAGCCCATTAGTGACTAAATGCGACCGACTGTAATTATCGGGAAATTATTTCCTGCTGATTATGGTCTGTATAAAAGCATTAAGGATTTTCGCAGCAAAAATCAGTTACAACCATTTAATATTCAACATTATGTCAGAATGCAAAACAGTAACACTGAGAACACGTCCATTGAAGAAAGGGATGTTATCTTTCTACCTTGATTATTATCCGGGCTACCGGAATCAGGAAACAATGAAGACCATCCGCCATGAAGGATTGAACATTTACATCTATGCCAATCCCAAGAATCAGCGTGAACGCGACTTCAACGCCGCCATGTCAGAGAAAGCGGAAGCTATCCGATGCAGACGGTTTGAAGCCATCGTAAATGAACGGTATGATTTCTTCGACAAGAGGAAATACAAGGCCGATTTCCTGGAATACTACCGTAAGCAACTTCCCAAGCACGACCAGAAATGGGGATTCGTCTATCAGCACTTCTACAACTTCGTCCACGGCAAATGTACTTTTGAGGAAATAGATGTGGACCTGTGCAACAAGTTCCGGGAATACCTGCTTAACGTCAGGCAACTCCGACGTGACAGACCAATTTCAAAGAACTCCGCTTCCGGCTACTGGTCCACTTTCCGTGGATTCCTGAAGATTCTGTATCGCAACAGGATGATAAAGACCAATGTCAATGACTTTCTGGAAAAAATCGAACCGGAAGATGTTGCCAAGGAGTATCTGAGTGTGGAAGAGCTGTATTGCCTTGCCGAAACCCCGTGCAAGATACCTGTTCTAAAGACTGCTTCCCTCTTTTCGTGTCTGACCAGTCTGCGACTTAGCGATGTTCTTTCCCTTTGCTGGGAAGAAATCGTCGACTTCGCTGCCGGAGGGAAATGTGTCCATACCATCACCCAGAAGACCAAGACCGAGGACATCATCCCGATAAGCGATGAAGCATTGGAACTGATAGGCTACAGTCCTGAAAAGACCGGTCTGGTATTCAAAGGTCTGAAACGGAGCTGGACACAGCAGCCGATGAAGGAATGGATCCGTTCTGCCGGGATCATCAAAAACATCACATTCCATTCATACCGCAGGACATACGCGACCCTTCAGGCCGCAGCCGGTACTGACATCCGTACCATCCAAAGCAACATGGCTCACAAAAGCATCACCACCACCCAACGCTACATGAAAGTTGTGGACAGCAACAAGCGTGAGGCGACCACCAGAATCACATTGACAAGAAAGGGCTGACCTGACTGATTCGTACCTATATTATCGGTTATAGTATGATTTTTCGCTGAAAATCATACTATAACCATATTTTTTCTTAATTCCCTGCTGATTTTCCGTCATTATTTACAACTGTCTGAAACCGGACATCTATTTTTGTCCTATCATAATTTCAAACAATAACAGTTTATGGCAGATAACAACCGAATTTCCATCAAAGGGACAAGCCGGGTCCTTGCGATTACATGTGTCGCCTATACAACAGTGGCAACAATATTGTACGACAATTATCGGATTGACCTGATTGCCTATTCCACTCCGGTCATATTAGGAACCGTAACTGCAATCATGTCATGCGCTGTACTGCAACGCCTGTTCTGTTCACTATTCACCAAGAACTATCTTTCTTTTAGCAGCAAGGAGTTATCACCAATAGGGACTATACATTCCGAGACAAATCCTGATACCCAAGAAGAATTTCCTCGAACTGAAAATACAACCAGTGCGGTCAGCGTTGTAACGCAAAAATCTCCATATCTCGAAAAATATGAAGCCCGCATAGAGGAATTGGAACATGCCAAAAAAGAAAGGCGAACTGCAATAATCAGCACCATACATGATTACACCACATACATAATGGCCGAGTTTTTCACCAAAGAAGAACTTGAAACGCTCCATGAGAACATCGAAGCTTTAGCTTACGGACAACAGGAGCTATACAAACCAATCCGTTCCAGAGAAGATAATCCCATCAAGTCTCCGGCACTAAGGCATTTTGCATGGAATATCGGAGAGAGACTTGATATTCCGCTAATCGACAGGGCAAAATTCATAAAAGAAATATTCCCGCACGAACTGGGGAACGCAACAATTGAATATCTTTCCAAGAATCTCCGGGACTCAGTTACAAGCAAAATCAAGATCGATGTGCCTGAAAACGGAGACTACCGGTTTGACTGCATGAGAAATTTTGCTGACGGAAAAATTAGTTCTTACTGATTATAGTCTGCGTAATATCATTAGATTGGTTTGCAGCATGTTAAACAATTAAATCGTTTAGTCATGCTAAAAGAAAACCTTACATTCAATGATTTGCCGGAAATGGTCGGCAGACTGTGTGAAAAGATTGAGAGTTTAGAGAATGTTCTGAAGGAAAGTCTCGCCAAAGAACCGTCTGCCAAAGAGAATCTTCATGTCCCCATGACTGTGGAGGAAGTATGCAGCTACCTTGGAATATCCAAGTCATCCTTCTATTACAAGGCCAAGCAGGGAGGGATACCTGTCATCAAGCAGGGAAAGCATCTGTTCGTATATCGCGACGAACTGGACAAATGGCTGGAGACCGGAAGAAAAAGCCAGGTGCCGCTGAGCATCGAGGAGGAACACGGGCAGATACTTGCCGCGACAAGACGTAAGGCAAAACCAAGAGAACTGTAGGAATATGGAAAAGACGAACAGCAATATTCCTACTTCGGAGGAACTGAAAGCCTACATAGATGAATCGGTCATCAGCGTAACCGGGACATACGACCAGTCCGCTTCCGTGCTGATGGTGGATGATTCCACAATCGGGACTCTGGGAAACTTCAGTGCGTCCATCGGGAAAGCCAAAAGCAAGAAGACCTTCAATGTCTCGGCCATAGCTGCAGCCGCTCTGATAAATGGCACGGTGCTGCATTACCGTGCCTGCTTCCCGGAGGGAAAAAGAAAGATTCTCTACGTTGATACGGAACAGGGCAAGAACCATTGCCAGATTGTTCTGAATAGAATCCTGAAACTGGCAGGTCTGCCGAAAGACTGTGATGCAGACAACCTGACGATGCTGGCACTCCGGAAATATTCGCCCGAAGTACGACTGGCAATAACGGAAGAGGCAATCGGCATGATACCCGATTTAGGTCTGGTCATCATAGATGGCATCCGGGACTTCATCCATGATATCAATTCACCCGGTGAATCCACCGTTGTGATATCCAAATTCATGCAATGGACCGATGACAGGCAGATACACATCCATACCGTCCTGCATCAGAACAAGAATGACGAACACGCGCGTGGGCATGTCGGCACGGAACTGAACAACAAGGCGGAAACAGTCATGCAGATAGAGCCAGACAAAGATGACAAGTCCATAAGTGTGGTGGAAGTCATACACAGCCGTGACCGTGAGTTTGAACCGTTTGTCTTCCAGGTAAACGATGATTCCCTGCCCGAACTGGTGGAGTCATATCAGCCTCAGGAAAGGCAACCAGGACGCCCGCCTAAGGAACCGTTTGACCCGTACAAGGAGATACCTGAGGATACGCACCGTTCCGCTCTAAACGCTGCTTTTGAGGGCGGCAATATCAACGGCTATGACAACTTGATTGAACAGCTGAAAGAGGGCTACGGACGGCAAGGAATAAAACTGGGGCACAACAAAGCCGTAAAGCTCGCAACATTCCTGAGCAACAAACGGATGGTCGTCAAAGAAGGGAAAGAATACAAATTCAACCGTGATTTCTATTACTGAGCCGATAGCGTTTAACCCCATCGGTGTGACATTTTTCTGTGACATTTCCCGGCTTTACTTTATTGCCGGGGTGTAGATATGGGAATAAAGCAAAGCTATGGCAGGTTTCATCATGCAGGTGCAATCTGCCATGCTTCCTTTTGTATGTACACTGAAATCTGGCCCCCCCGCATCGTATGAGATGTAGTATTAATCCGTGCCGGGCTTGCCCGTCTGCCAGTAATAAACTCTATGGGGGAGCCTAATACCCCACTTGCCTTTTGGCGATGGGATGAGTGCCACTTAAAACAGCAAGCTGGGCACAGGAAAATCACTGTCGGATTTGGATAGAACACGAAAAATTTTATCTCTCTTATTGCCGACTATGACACTTACATTTTGCTCATAGTTCTGCAGAAGAATATGTCAGGGATTTAACCAAGTAATGATTTGGAACAGTAATTATGGGAGTACAAAAAAATGAGTCATGTGAAACGAGAGCTTTTATCGAAACCTAAGAACGATGTCATCATCAACTATCACTCCTAAAGCCTTTTGGCAGGATATCGGACAGTCCAATGCTTTACCTATTGGATATGCTATTGATTTTGTCTTCCCTATTTTTGAATCTGATTCATCACGTCCATAGCCAAATTCACTATCAAAATCAAGTTACACATGTCCAATGAGTATACCATATACTTCCTTACAAAGATTGGCTCAAATTATAGTAGTTATTACATCAGTACATTTGTTAGGCTGAATATTCTCGTTTGGACAAAAATGGGATGTTATTGAATTTGATATAGACAAAATTATTCTGGTATGAATCTCAAAAAAATGAATATTACCAAGTATATAATCAGAAACAGATGTCCGTCATGATACGACGAGCTGATGATTAGTTTATCCACAGCATTTCCGTATATGTAAAAATAGAAACTATTTCAAAAAAAACGTGTAGTTATGTTCTTTCAAATCTATTTCATCCACTTCTCTAAAAGAGATTTCAAAAGACTGTTGTAAGTTTTCTCTTTTCATGGGGAGTCTATTCAAAAAAAACAGCGGTTTTATTTACTAATAAGTAGAAATAATATATCTTTGCAGCATGAACGATACAAGAAACGAAATAATACGTATAGGTAACGAGTTGGTTCGTTCCGTTGGGTACAATGCTTTTAGCTATGCAGATATTGCTAAAGCATTAAATATAAAAAACGCAGCAATTCATTACTATTTTCCCTCTAAATCCGATTTAGGGGTAGAAATCATTGAACGCAATATAAAAGCTTTTAATGAATTGACAAGCCAGTGGAAATCATTAAACTATAAAGAGCAATATTATAACTATATCCATATGCATGATAGTTTTGTAAACAATCATTGGGTCTGCATCGTTGGTGCTCTTGCTTCCTCGTGTGATACGTTGCCTGAAAATATGCAGTCAAGACTGGAGCATCTAATAAATACAATTTTAGATTGGCTAACTGAATTGTTGGATGTAGGAAAAAAACAAAAAGACTTTTCATTTCCAGAAGAGCCTAGGACAAAAGCCCTTATGGTTCATTCTACGCTATTATCAGCTTTACAAGTAAGTAAAGTGCTGAAAGATAGCACTGTTTATAAAAAGATACAGCAAGGATTACTTAAAATATAATTTTTTTACAGTATAACTTACTTACTAATAAGTACAATTATGAATGCAACAATAAACTCGATAGGAATCTATCACCCTGCACAGAAAGTATATAACACCTACTTTGAAGAAAGATTAGAAACATCAGATAAATGGATTAAAGAAAGAACTGGTATTGAAAGCCGTTTTTTTGCATCATCTGACGAATATACCAGTGATATGTGTGTACAAGCAGCAATCAATTTATCTGATAACTATAATAAAGATTTAAGTGATGTTGATTTTATTATCGTAGCAACTACGACTCCAGACCAAATTGTTCCTAATGTTGCAAGTCAAATCCAAACACGTCTAAAAATACCTCATGCCGGAGCTATTGATATATCATGTGCTTGTGCTGGATTTTGCAATGGGCTAATACTGGCAAAAGGGTTGGTAGCGGCAGGAACACATAAAAAAATCTTAGTTTTTGGTGCTGATACTTTATCTAAAGTAACAGATTTTGCAGATAGAACAACCTGCATATTATTTGGCGATGCCGCTGGAGCTGTAATTGTAGAGCGTAGCGAGGAAAATTGTTTATTGGAAACAATAACAGAAACAAATGGAGAATTTGGAAAAGACCTCCATCTGACCAGTCAAAAAAATACCATCAATGATGAAGAAGTTATTGCCAATAATAAACTGCATCAAAATGGCAGAATTGTATATAAGTGGGCTATTCAAACATTGTCTTATGGATTACAATCTCTCGCTCGCAAAAATTGTTTATCATTGGATGATATAGCATACTTTTTACCACATAGTGCCAATTACAGACTACTGGAAGCTGTTTGTAAGGAATTAAAAATACCTATGGATAAATGTTTAGATAGTGTAAGAAAGTATGGTAATACTTCTGCTGCATCCATACCACTAGCATGGTACGAGGGTATTAGAAGTAATAAAATACAGTTAAATGACAAACTGTTACTTATGGGTTTTGGTGGCGGTTTTACATATGGCGGAATATGTATAAAAAACCAAATTCCCAATTTATAACATATAGAATTAGAAAAAAATATAGCAACATTACGATTAATATAGATTTAGAATAGATAAAATAGTATGATACCTTTTGAAGCATATAAACTGAAATAATCAATTTAACCTATAAAAAGAAATTGGAAATTCGGAGGTATCATCAAGAACAAATGCTATCTTTGTAAAGGTAACAGAAAAAAGAATTGTTCAACCCTTATGAAATGGCAAGTGTGCATATAGCTGCGTTTAACGGGTAGCATTTTAATCAAGCTATTCAACAACGGACAGGCTTATAACAGGTTTGTCCTTTCTTGTTTTGCCATTATTTCCAAATTCATAATCATGCAATGTGTCCTGCCGCCTTGTGCAGCAGCAGGACTTGTCGCATCCTATCTAGTTGAACAATGAACTATACATATAAGCATATCTGGCTCATCAACTTTCCTATAATGATGAGCATCCTTATCGAACAACTCATCAATATCACCGATGCCATTTTCCTTGGGCATGTGGGAGAAATAGAATTGGGCGCATCCGCCCTTGCCGGGATTTGGTATCTGGCTGTCTATATGCTCGGCTTCGGTTTCAGTCTGGGCTTGCAGGTCGTTATCGCACGACGCAACGGCGAACAACACTATTCCGAGACAGGAAAGACGTTCTTTCAAGGATTGTTTTTCTTGTCGGGGCTTGCTGTCCTTTTGTGTCTGTTCTCCAAGCTGTTTTCTCCGATTATTCTAAGTCGGCTGATTGCTTCTGCGGAAGTCTATCATGCCGTGATTGATTATTTGGACGGGCGAATCTGGGGACTGCTGTTTTCCTTCCCGTTCCTTGCCTTGCGCTCGTTCCTGGTCGGCATTACCCGTACAAAAGCCTTGAACGTGGCGGCTCTGACAGCTGTGTTGGTGAACATTTCGGGCAACTGTCTGTTCATATTCCATTGGAACATGGGGATAACAGGCGCAGCCATCGCATCATCTTTTGCCGAAGCGTGTTCATTGGCTGTGCTAACAATTCATGTCTTACGGAAAATGGATAGACGGCTTTATGGTTTGTTTTGGAGCTTTGATAAAGGTGTATTGCTCCATGTCTGCCGTGTGTCTGTATGGAGTATGTTCCATTCGTTTATCGGAGTGGCCTCGTGGCTTGCCTTCTTCGTAGCCGTCGAGCATTTGGGAGAAATGGAACTGGCAGCTACCAATGTCATACGCAGTGTCTCGACGGTGTTCTTTGTCATCGTCAATTCGTTTGCAGCTACTACCGGTTCGCTGGTGAGCAATTTGTTGGGAGCTGGGCAAAAGGCTCAGGTAATTCCGCTGTGTAACCGGGTCGTCCGTTTGGGATATGCCATCGGTTTTCCGCTGGTCATCCTTGCTGTGATTTTCTATCGTCCGATTATTGGTATTTATACGGGAAGTACGGTTCTGATGCAGATTGCCCATTTGCCGTTTGTGGTCATGTTGCTGAATTACGTCTTTGCCTTGCCCGGCTATATCTATATGAATGCCGTTACAGGTACGGGGGCAACACGCATGACATTTATTTTCCAGTTGATAACCATCGTGGCCTATCAGATTTATTTGTGGAGCATAAGTCGTTTCAGTACGTCATTGCCCGTTTATTGGACGGCAGAATATCTGTATGTGATATTACTCGGCCTGTTGTCTGTCATTTATCTCAAATATAAACACTATTAAAAGCTGAATGTCATGATGAAAAAGGTGTATCCACGTACTGGCGACACGCAGACCGTGTACCTGAATGCTGTCGTGAAAGACCCGTCTATCAAGGTGGGAGACTATACCATCTATAATGATTTTGTATCCGACCCGTTGCTTTTCGAGCGGAACAATGTGCTATACCATTACCCCATCAATCACGAGCGGCTGATAATCGGCAAGTTCTGCTCCATTGCCTGCGGTGCGAAATTTCTGTTCAACTGTGCAAACCATACCTTGAAATCCTTATCCACCTATACCTTCCCGCTCTTTTATGAGGATTGGGACCTGGAAAAATCAAATGTCGCAACGGCTTGGGACAACAAAGGTGACATTGTGATAGGCAACGATGTGTGGATAGGTTACGAAGCGATGGTTATGGCTGGTGTTCACATCGGCAACGGGGCAATCATAGCCGCTCGTGCCGTTGTCACGAAAAACGTACCGCCCTATACGATAGTCGGCGGTGTTCCTGCCCGACCGATAAGGAAGCGTTTCGATGAAGACACGGTACGGAAACTCGAAACCCTAAAGTGGTGGGATTGGCCTGCAAAAAAGATTCGCCGATGCTTGCCTTATATCGTGAATGGTGACATCGATAACCTGTTTGATGACAGGGAATAAATGATCAACTTTAATACCTAAAGAGAGTATTCCACGAATTACTCTCTTTTAGGCATCAGATTCCTATTCCAATTAGTATTTTAGCTTTCCTCAAAAGTAACATTAATAATTACGAACTCCAATTATAAGAAAAGTAGCATTAGTTCTCAATACCAATAATTATATTCATTAGAGTTTATACAGAATAAAGAACAGGGCTATTGATAATCAATAGCCTAAAACCTTATTCGATATAATGTCTATTCTTAATCCTCTTAATTATGTAAATCTATAAAGTTACATCTCCTCGTTTCTCTGCTTCTTTTATTGCTACAATATGATCGAATAAGGTGCTAAACTTCTCATAAAATTTTTCATCAATTTTCCCTTTTTTACAATCTTCCTCCAATTTACATTTGAGACCATCTTTACTCTTTATTGTATCAAGAGAGGTAAATGACAAAATATATTTACGAAACAATTGACATGTAAAATAGTCCTCAACATTAAAGTTCTCGATATTTTTTCTACGCGCATATGGAGGATAAAATGAGAACCACGTACGCTGATTCTTGCGAGCCTTACCAAAATTCTTAATATCCCATTTTATTTTTTTACCTAATGTACATGGAATAACTTGGTTCATACTTTTTACACCTGCATCATCTCCATCAAATAAGGCAACAACTGTTTGTCCTTCTTTTGGAGTAAATTTTTGTGCAAATGCTTTCACATTGGATGCTCCTCCACAAGGAATAAATTCAAATGACAAGCTTGTATATCTCCCATTTTTTTTGAAATACTTGAGTGCCGCAGATATAAATGTTTCATCGGTTGGACCTTCTACTATTAATATATCATCATGAGATGCAAGGAAAAGATTTTGTTTTTGAGAAGTCCAAATGCCACTAGTTAATCTTTCAACTAGGTTAACAATGTCTTTGTCAATAACCTTCGCCTTACCATTTTCATCCTTATCAAGCATAACGATTGCGCCTTTAGTTTTCTCTTCAAAAGAAGCGGTCAAGGTTGGCGAGTGTGATGTTATTATATTACTACGATGACTCATATGATCAAACATTTCTCTCAGTTCACTCTTCCTTGATATATGTATATGACTGTCAGGCTCATCCATTAACACCAATGTTTGTTCATCTGATATAGCCTCTAAGATGAATAGTATAACCATCATCTTCTTTTCGCCCTCACTTAAAAATGCAGACTCAATTCCGCCGTTAAATGAGATATTCAAAATATCTATAACTTGGCTAGCGCCCATATACTTATTAAATAGCAGACGAGCGTCATCATCATTAGGATTGAATTTGGAAATATCATTAGATGATATGCTCGGGCTATCTCCAAATAAAGCACGAAGTTGACGGATGAATAATGTTATTTGATTCTCCCTTCGCCATTTACTTAGCTTTGCTGTATTGAAAATCAAATCAATGGAATCCAAATTACCTGAAGCTATTCCCAATTTTTCTTGAAGAAACTCATCAAATGCAATATTAACATCTCGTGTTGCAAGCATACATAATAATATGTATTTCCACATAGTTCTATCAATGTATATCATAGATAAAACATTGGGAGCTTCAGCTGTACGCACACTTTCTAAATATTCTTCATTCGCTTTTTTATAGTAGTTATCCCACATTCGAGTGTCTTCACCGCTGTAGTTACATACTATTCGATTGGGATAATTCATATCCGCATCAGTTACTACAACATCATTTTTTTTGTATTCGGTAGTAGATGTAGCTTTATCATGCTTTACCCGATATGTAATATCGTTGATCTCGTAACGTAATACAAAGCTGAATATGAAATCAGTTGAATGACTTAATAATGTTGAAAAAACACTACTTAATGCTTCTAATATATTCGTTTTACCAGTACCATTGTTGCCTATAATCACATATGTATCATTGGTCGAATCAAAACGTAAATTTAAGCCTTCAAGGTTTCTAAACTCAGAAGTAATTTTCAGTGCTAGTAGTTTCATATTATGAGAAAATCTTGTTGTTGAAGTATTCTATACTTTTTTGCATCTGTTCTTCCAAAGATTTTTGAGTTTCTCTTATCTCTAAAATCTTTGCTAAGAGGTTACGTTGCTCATCAATTGATGGTAAAGCTATTAACGTGTTTTCAAATACCTTCTGAGACAATCTTCTTCTTCCTGTAGTTCCACTACTTGAAATAGAGAACTGATTCAAAATAGCATCATTAGTTAATACTAACTCTAAATATTCAGGAAGTATTTGTGTCGTATCAATATCATATACCAAAAAATCCGGAGTAACAATAGCCCCTTCGAGAGATGAGTCCACAATACCAAAAGCCGCACTTTTGCCATCTATCTTTGAAATAATAAATTGGCCACCTTTTACTCTAGTTTGACGTTTGGTACCAATTTGAGCACCTATAACGGTATCACGTTCCTGAATGCCCTTATTGAATAGTTTTACTGTTAATCGAGTGTATTCAATATTAGGTTCAACGCAAATAACATCTTTACTTAATGACACGACATCTCCAATCCTTACTTTTTTATATAAAGGATTATAGTTAACACTAGTTGTGTCAAAAATAGACTTAACACTCCAGCTAGATAAATCTGAACGATTTACTATTTTTGTATATATCATATTTGGCTGAACTTCTCCACTTAACCAAGAAGCAACTTCTTTAGCCGCTATCGGCAATTCTTCGTTGTTTGAAGGTAATCCTGTAGAAGAAATTCCGGCATCATTTACTTTTGTAACAGATAACAAATAATCTTTTTCTGGTATCTCGCCATCCATGAACTTCTCAATAAAGACAAGACTTGGTTTTATATTTGCACCAGATGACAAAAACACATCGGCCGGGATTGATGTAATGTTGAGTATTTTAGCACGTGATTCTATAAACTTACGAACACGGTCTAATGCAGGATTATCCAACACTCCTTCAGGTAACACAATACCTGCGCGTTTCCCCGGCTTTAGCAAATTTATACAACGTTCAATGAATAAGATTTCTGTGCTATTGTTGTTTATTTGATATAGTTCTAATATACGCTTTCCGATTCTCTTGTCTTTTCCTATTTCTTGTGCATACTCTTTAATAGGAGTGTATACTTTACTAATGTATTCACTACCAAATAACTCCTCATATAAAGCTCTTTCCCTATCAGTAGGGATGTCAGAACTGGTAATACGCATGTCTTTTTCTACATGAGCTCCGAAGGGTGGGTTTATAAGAATCACGTCAAAGTTATTGTCATAAACACCTCCTACATTAATAAGACCATCGTGTAGATAGACTCCCACATGCCCATCACCATGCATAATCATATTCATTTTTGAAGTACGGGCCATACGAGCATTGGCATCCACTCCAAAGAAATAATCATGACAAAGTTTGTGATAACGACTGCCTTCTTTTGTCTTATCACACTCTCTTAGTAAAGTGTTAATTTTATATTGTTTTTCAGTATCGGAAAGACTCTGATTATCCATCAAAATAGTAATCTGTTTATGGATGTCTTGATCTATCTGATTCTGTACATGTTCAAATGCTTTTATAAGGAATCCGCCACTTCCACAGCATGGGTCACATACTTTATCGCCTTCCTTTACATTAAGTACTTCAACCATATAATTTACTATGGTCCTAGGAGTGAAAAACTGTCCTAACTCTCCTCTGAATGTTTTACCTAAGAATAGTTCGAATGCAATTCCCTTTATGTCGTCAGAGGTGTCATATAACTCAACACTACTTAATTCCTCCAAGATAAGCAAGAAACTTTCTCTACGAATTCTTATTTTATCTTCTGAATCAAAAAGGCCGTCTGTCGAATATGCTTTCTTAACTTCATTAAACAAATGTTGGATGTAATCAACTTCACCATTGTAAGATAGCTCATCTTTTATGAACTTATCTTTACTATAAACAAGTTCCTCCTTTGCGTCACGTTCATATAGCATTTTTATGAATAAGATTTTACTTATCTCATCAAATGCAGCTTCTGGAGAAAGCTTATCAACATTACGTATGATGTTATGACAGCGAGTTAAGCTTTTCAAAAATTTGTCTTTTGAATACCCTCGTACCTTATTAACGAATGACGTAAGATTCTGGTCAGAAACAATATCTAAGGCCGTAGGAAAGTCGCTAATACGCTCTATTTTTAGAGGCCTAGCATTTCTGTCAATATAAAAAACTTTTGTTTCCTTAAGATTATGAGCAACATAAAATGCCATATCATTAAGAACAGCCTGCTTATATTGCTCAAAATAATCTTCTGCCTTAATTTTTATATGCTCGGTCTTACATGTAACAAGAACATAAATATCAGGGGCTAGTCCAGATTTCTTGTCGTCTGGACTACGCCATATTGCGATATCTGCAACCGATGTTGGAGATACCTTTACATCAAATTCCATCTGCTCTGGCAGATATCCATAAGAATCTACCAAACGTTGAAAGAAAGTTTCTGCCAACTCCTTCTTGCTATGATTAATATCTGTTATCATTAAATACAATAATCGTTATATTTACAGAGCGTTAACTTTATAGCACAACACACCCAATTAACAGCAAAATTACGAAAACTTTGCGGTATATGCAACCTGAAAAGTTTATTTCTTTATCCCACTCTCCATATGACTATTTATCGATGCAACATTTGTCAACTAGAACAAAGCAAAGAAGATGGCACATTACGAATCAATATACCTACACAACACTATTAACCTACAAAGCACTGAAAGATAAGAATATATTTGTAGCAAAAGAATCTAATGAAAAGTGATGTAAAATTGGATTTATTTGCTAATTTTGCATTGCTTTTGAGACAATTAAACATTAATAATGCAAAGAAACAGAATGAACATATTATATCAATAACAACCACAATTCAGAGCAATACACGCACTGAATCTATGTCGTGTGTTCATGTTTCACGCATTGAACCTCTTGCATAGTAAAAAAAATTCCAACAAACATAACAAGCACACTATTGTACTTTGAATGAAAATATAAACTGAATAGTTGGAGAGTCTTTACGAACTTTCCAACTATTTTGCTTTATGCCCATTTGTGACAGTCGCCTTTATGATGCTCTTCTGGCATTTCCGTCTGATGGGCGATTGATAACCAAATTATTAACGTGCAGTGATGTACATAAATTGAGAAAAAAAATGAACTATAAATTTGATGGCAGCAAAGTGTTTTTTATATCTGACACCCATTTTTATCATGGGAATATCATTCGCTTTTGCAACAGACCATTCAAAAGTGTGGAAATGATGAATGAAACTATCATATCCAACTGGAATAATACAGTCGGGCAAGACGGTATCGTTTTTCATTTAGGCAATTTTTGTCTTGGCGGTTCAGTTGAATGGAATAAAAACACTTGACAGGTTGAACGGCAAGATATATCTGATTATGGGCAATCACGATTTGAAAAATATACGTCAAGGCTATATTAACAGATTTGAGCATGTGGCAATGCAGATGCATATAGAAGTAGGTAAACAGAAGATATATTTGAACCATTACCCTTTTCTATGCTTTGACGGCGGATATAAAGATGTGTGGCAACTGTTCGGGCACGTTCACACAAGGCAAAACAACACAGGAATTGATGCTGCCCGGCTTCAGTATCTATATCCAACACAGTACGATGTCGGGGTTGACAACAATAACTTCACGCCGGTATCATTTGAACAAGTCAAGAGAATAATAACTAAGCAAATTGAGAAAGGAGGACAATAAAATGAAGATACAATATATGAGCGACCTGCATTTGGAATTTTGTGATAATAGCAGGTGGCTGAAACATAATGAATTGCCGGTAACAGGCGATGTTCTGGTACTTGCCAGAGATATATTCTATCTGAAAAACAAGATTGCACCTCTAAGTAATTTCTGGAAATGGGCTTCAGAGAATTATCGTCAGGTGCTCATTGTGCCCGGGAACCATGAGTATTACAATTATTGCGATGTAATAGATTGCAATGGGATTGGATGTTCAAGAACAATATAGGATACTATCAAAATCTGGTAGTGAGGATTGATGACACCGACTTTATCATAAGTACTTTATGGTTTCAAATTACTCCTTCCGACGAATATTTTGTGTGGAAGGGTATGAATGATTTCAGATAGATAATGTATAATGGTAAATTGCTCCAGACAGAGGAGTTTAACCAAATGCATAACTTCTGTTTGAATTTCATCAAGCAAAGTCTGACGGAGAGTACCGCCAAGCACATTGTAGTGGTAACACATCATCTTCCCACATTGGAGGTTGTTGCCCCTCACCATAAGGGTTCAGCACTGAATAGTGCATTTGCCACCGATTTGAGCAAACTCATAGCAGACATTCGCATTGATGCCTGGATTTATGGACATTCACACACAAATATTAATGCTGAAATTAATGGGACAAAAGTCGTATGCAATCAGATGGGGTATGTATTTGATAACGAACATATCAGCAATGGCTTTGATCTGAGCAATTGCCTAAATTTGTGACAAGTAGATTCACCTATCACGCTCTAAGGTTTCAATATATCATATAGTTAATGGGAAAACACCTATTTCTATATTATATGATATGTTGGGGCTTAATATTTTCAGTTAGTCACACAAAAAATCTTGCTTGTCAGAGGAAAGTTACCTTTACTTTATCCCCGTACTCATATATACGCCTAATAAAGTAAAGCCAGAACAGAGGGAAGAAAAGAGATGGCTTCGCCAGACAAACCAATCGATTTATCAAAATCCATACATGATATAATCTATTTTTCTTTTGGCTGCAAAATATTCGCGACTACCTCTTGTTTTTAGTTGACTTCAATTGGTGAAAATCCCACTTATTTTCGTACCTTCGCAGCGGATAGAAAACAGGTGGACTTCGGACGGGAAAAGGGAGTTTTCCCGTTGGTTCTGATTCAAGTGAAAAGTGCAGCAAAACAGACGGTTTTTGGTCTGAAAAACAAGCGAAAAAGACTTTTCTACCGTTTAAACCGTAATTCTTTCATATTCAAGCTATTCGGTATACTGCATCGGCAAGTAAGTGGTGATTACCAACGATTAGCATATATCATCAATGATTATCAAGGCGTTCATTTTGAGCGCCTTTCTTTTTAGCCTTATAAGCGATAGTTATCGTTTATAGGGCTTTTTCAGCTCATTTTTGTACCGCATTTGTTGCTCGCTTGTTACTCTCCGATTTTAGGTCGGAAAGGTCGTGGACACACTGGTACGTCATGGTACGTGGTGGTACGCGATGAAACAGATTTGGCGAAATAAATGGATAAATAATGAGTAGTAAAATCGACATTCAGAAAAGATGTAAGTGGTGCAGTGCTATTTTCACAGCCCATAAGACAACCACAGAGTATTGTTCACACCGATGTGCTAACCTTGCCTACAAAGACAGGGTCAGGAAACAGCGCATTGAAAGTCTGCAACACGAATTAGGGAAAAGCATAAAGACACCTCCTAATTTGAACAAGGAGTATCTTACTCCGTCAGAAGTATCCGCGTTATTAAACATTGGCCGTACTTCTATATATCGCTATATCCGCAATGGAGTAATCAAGGTAATCCGATTTAAAAGAAAAACCCTTGTTCGTAGAGCTGATATAGAAGATATGACAGTCTTTATTGTTCCAGAAACAGAGAACAAACAGTTAAAAGAAAAAGCCCCTATCACCGACTTCTACACCACAGCAGAAGTGAAAGAGAAATACCATGTAAACGAGTCATGGATATTTGTGGTAGCCAAGAAGAACAACATTCCTCGCACTTTCAATCGTGGCAAGACCTACTGGAGCAAGAAGCACGTGGATGCTTACTTCGCTAAGAAAGCCCCGGATCCCGACATTACAGAATGGTATAGCACACAAGAAATACAGGAAAAATTCGGCATGACCTTATCCGCTATCTACACTTTCGTTTCTAAGAATGCCATCCCGAAAAAGAAAGAGGGTATCATGGTGTACTATTCCAAGAAGCACGTGGATATAGCGAAAGGCATTGCGGAACCCGAAGAACCGCAATACTATACGGTAGCCGAAGCAATGGAAAAGTTCAATCTTACCCGTGACCAACTCTATCATTATGCGAAATATCATAATATCCCTAAGGTCAAGAAAGGCAAATACACGCTTATATCCAAAACCGAACTGGATAAATTGCTTGAAGCCCCAAAGATTGAATAAGTTATTTTTCGGTGAATGTTGTCACCATTGAATCACTCTATTCCTTTGCACCAAACAAATGTAAAACTCTAAATGTTAATCAGTATGACACACACGTGTACAAAAGTAACAGTTCGTCAGAGAGCGATTCGGAATAATCGCATCTCCTTGTATCTGGATTATTATCCGGCAGTTCGTAACCCTGAGACGATGCAGATGAGCCGTCGGGAATATCTCGGCATCTACATCTATGCCTATCCTAAAAATGAAATGGAACGGGAATTCAACAACGATATGCTGAACAAGGCAGAGGCTATCCGTTGTATCAGAGTGCAATCGCTCATCAATGAAGAGTTCGGCTTCTTAGACAAGACCAAACAGAAAGCCGACTTTCTCGCCTACTTCAAAAAGATGTGCCGAAGCAAAGACCAGAAATGGACGTTTGTCTATCAGCATTTCTACAACTTCGTCAAAGGGCAATGTACCTTCGGCGAAGTGAATGTGGATTTATGTAAGAAGTTCCGTGAGTACCTGTTGAATGCCAAGCAGCTCAAACACAGCAATCGTACCATATCTCTCAATTCGGCATCCGGCTACTACTCTACTTTCAGAGGATTGTTGAAGATTGCTTACCGAGACAAATGGCTTCGAGAAAACATCAATGACTATCTTGACAAGATTGAACCAGAAGATGTGAAGAAAGAATACCTGACGCTGGACGAGGTGAAGCAACTTGCCGCCACTCCTTGTGACATCCCAGTTCTTAAAGCCGCCTCATTGTTTGCTTGTCTGACAGGTTTACGCATCAGCGATATTCTCAATCTTCAATGGGAAGATTTTGCCATTGCTCCCGACCAAGGCTATTGCTTGCGTATCAGAACTCAGAAAACCCAAACGGAAGCGACACTCCCCATCAGTTACGAAGCCTACGAACTATGTGGTACGCCCGGCACAGGCAAAGTATTCAAGGGCTTGAAACGGAGCATGATTAACTATCCGCTGAAGAACTGGCTCAAAAAGGCAGGAATAACGAAGCCGATAACCTTCCACGGATTTCGTCACTCCTACGCAGTTATCCAAATCTCTTTAGGCACAGATATTTACACAGTCTCAAAGATGCTAACCCACAAGAACGTTTCCACTACTCAAATCTACGCAGATTTGGTAAATGTAAAGAAACGAGAGACAGCCAATTAGATTTCACTGAAATAAATTACAGCTATGAAACGAGGAATCATAACAAACAACGGACATGGCATCCATATTTCTGATGGAGAAGTATGGATGACCGTTTGGGAGATTGCCGACTTGTTCTATACAACAGTTGGATCAATCAATTCCCGTTTAAAAGCAATATTGAAAGCCAATGCCTTAAAGAAATATGACATCTGCCAATGTATAAAGTTGGAAAATGGGAATAGTGCCGATGTGTATAATCTCAACATGATCATAGCCCTATCCTATCAAATAGACACTGGACATTCTGCAGCATTCAGGAGATGGTTAATAAACAAAGTTACTCATAATCAAGATTACAACATCCTGTTATGTCTCAACAAAGGTACAAACCATACATTGTATTGACAATAAACTATACCTCTATACCCTATTGATTATCTGCATTGTTTACCCAAAATGATGCAGATAATTTTTATTTTTGAGATACACAAGTCTGTTGCTCCAACTATTTTTCATCTAAAAACAAGAAATTTGCAATACGCTTATTATTAAGTATGTAACATGATGAAAAGTGATGAAATATATCGTCAAAAGCCCATTGACAAGCGGTTGATAAAGAAAAAGTACCATCATTTCAGTGTCAACTACACTTTTTCAAGTATATTATCATTAAAACCAATAAAAATCTCTTATCCATCAAACATCCAACAAATATCCTATAACTTGAGTAAAAACTTGAACCACTATCCCACCACAAATTCAGCGCCAAAACTGGATTAGGGCTCATACAGACAGTGAGTTTAATCCATAGCTTGAAACACTGATACTCAACAACCATCTAAAACTGTATCGCGCTATTTTGATTTAATGTCTTAATAATGGTATGTACCATTATTTTTTATTAATTTTAGCGACGTTAAAAAACAATTCAACATGGATACATACATCGAAGAAATTTTCCGTAGAAAGGCAGAAATGACTGACCATTGCATCCTAGTAGCTCAATGGGAATACGACAAAAGGCTACTACCCGATGCTTTGAAGGCAATCAATCAAGTTTTTCCGCACTACAGTTTGCACGACGAAAGTCATTCTATTTCCATACTCAACAATATAGTAAATGTTTTGGGTAAAGATACGATTGTTCAGTTGAACTGCATGGACCTTTGGTTGATTCTTGAAACAGCCTATTGGCACGACTTGGGGATGGTCGTTACAGCCGACATGATACTGGAAGCACTTGAGGATGACTTTCCGAACTATTTCAGATACTTGTTAGCCAATCCTTCTGCCGGCTCTGTCAAATACTCCTCATTTTTTAAACTGCATGATAATAAGCTGATGTTTAAGGATGCAGCGTTCAGTGTCGAAGCATACAATGCGGTCAGATTCCTGTTTTCTGATTATTTCAGAGGTCACCATGCTGCCAACTCACAAGCAGCTTCCAATCATCCGCGTGAACGTTTGTCGTTGGCTTCTCCTCGTATCCTTATACCTATTCGATTATATGGTATTCAAAGTGAAATCTGTGCTTGTCACACGAAGCATTTTGAAGATGTCTTCATACTGCCCCAAGTAGAGAATGGTTTGTCCACTCAGTACGCCCATCCCCGGTTTGTTGCCTGTCTGTTACGAATCGGGGATGTATTGGATATAGACAATAACCGCTTTTCCGATGTGTTGCAGCGTACTATTCAGGTCTTGCCTGACAATTCGCGAATACACTTGGAGAAACATCGTTCCATTACTCACTTGCGGATTGATAGCAAACAGATAGAAATCGTTGCCAAATGCCCTAATCCACAAGTGGCGAAAATCACCAATGACTGGTTTAGATGGATAGAAGAGGAATTTGCGAAGCAGACTAGTGCATGGAACAAGATTGTTCCCGAAGACTTGATGTATGCGCTACCAAATGTAAATGAAACCCGCGTTACGATGGACGAGTACTATAGTGTCAATTCCGAAGATAGCCCACAATTCACAATTGACACATCCAAAGCCCTTGAATTGCTGAAAGGACAGAATTTGTATTCAGACAAGTTTGCTAGTATTCGTGAGTTGCTGCAGAATGCAGTCGACTCTACCCTGATACGATTTTATTTGGACAATCAGGATAATCCGCATCTGCTGGAAGGTGTGAACCAAGATTTTTTGAATATTCTCAAATTTTATCAGATAGAAGTGGAGATAAAGGAGAACGACTCAGGCTTTTTATCAGTATCCATTTCCGATAAAGGCATTGGATTGAAACGCAATCATTTACAGTTCCTTTCCAATACTGGAAGTTCTGAAAAAAATGTAGAAAGAAGTGAAATTATTGCGAGAATGCCCGAATGGCTGCGGCCTTCCGGAGCTTTTGGCATTGGTTTCCAAAGTGTTTATCTGATTACCGATTGCGTACGGATCGAGACAAAGGCTTACTTCACCGACGAATGTTATGGGTTGGAGATGTATGATCCGAATTCAGCCATGCACGGAGATATTTATATCAAGAAAATCCGACGTTTGTCGCATCCAGGTTTGAAGATTAGTTTCGAGATCCCATTGGACGAACCTTCACCAGAGAATAAGGACCCTTTTGCTCGTTTACCATTTAGTACCAAAGATCAGACAATTTTCCAGAAAATAAAGGAATTTGCAGAAATGTCTTTCGTTCCAATTTCCATCAATGGTGAAGTTGTCAAGCGCAAGGAAATGCAGTATTATGACAAGGAAACAGGAATTGAGTTGGCGATTCTTCCCAAAATAGAGATCAAAGACCTGGCCAACCTATCCTTTGATTTGTATTATAAGAATGTAAAACTACCCAATCAGTCTTTGGGAGAATTGTTGTATCTGAATTTGCGAGTTAATTTGCACAAGGGCTCGGCTAAGGATATGCTATCTGTCAGCCGGGATAAACTCAAACCAGAATGTCAGCCGTATTTGCATAATCAGTTAATTAGTACTATCAAGAAGTACTTCCTTTCCGATACGTATAGTAAACCTGAGGGAAATGAATTGCCATGTCAACAGTTTTTTGCCTTGTATTATGAACTTGGCCAAGCTGTATTGGATCGCCTTGGGTATAAAGGAGAGACAGAACCGCTACTCTACGTCATTAATACATCTACTGAACCCAAATTTACATTGGAAGCCATTAAAAAGTTTCAAAGGGTTGTTATCAAAACGGTTTCCAAAGAACTTATTATCCAATGTGATAAATGCTCGGATAAAGAAGTGATTCTCGAAGGTAATTTAAATCGATTAGACACGGTTTTTCATCAAATTTTTCCACTCTTGTTGAAGTTGGCTTCTGAGCGTTTTAGAAACTGTTATGTGAAAAGGAGCCTGCCGGGTCATATGCCTGAATTGGCAAAACAATTAGGTGGTGCAAATCTCTTTGATGGACATGAATTCATCTTCACCAATAACGAAAATGAAGAGCTTGAAACAGAATATTGCATTGATAATATTAAAAGCCTTTTTCCATTTGGTCCACTTCGTTGCTATTTCTATTACATGAAAGGTTACGAAGCACTTTTAATACCGGCTTGTGTACAGGATGGCGTAGAAATTCCGTTTCACCTTGGTTGTCCCATTCCCAATCACCGTGTAGCGCGAATCCTCTCTCCGTTCATACAACAGGAAGAAGGGGTTTACGATGCTCGGACTGAGTCTTTCTACAAGTATGTGCATCAATTGAACAAGAAACCTATGGATGAGATTAAGGCATCTTATGATCGATTTGTGAAGGAATGCCGGGAAAAAGGGATTGTACCAGAAACATTGGCTGAACTTCCGCTTCAATAACATGATGCGCATTTATCAAATCGGCAAGTAGCTTCAAATAAACAAAGACATAATATTTATCATAAAACCGTTATAATTAGGGACATTCAGCAAATAGCAAGAACTAGCAAACTAATTCATAAACAAATAATTGCAAATCAGTTGGCTAATTTTTACTAGGGACTATCCATCTGATTGTGTAAATAAAAAAACTACGAGATTTCTCTCGTAGTTTTTTTATTTATATATTAACTTTATAAAAATCAGATTTTATGGACATTCCTAAAGAATTTTTAAGTAAAGAGTTTCTGTCCCTGTTTAAGACTGGCGAAGATGTGACTGCTTTCATGAAAGAGCTTCATACTCGTGTTTATGAACAAATGCTGGAAGCAGAGATGAATAACCATTTAGGTTATGAGAAACACTCCAATCAAGGAGATCATAGTGACAACTCCCGCAATGGTAGTTATAGGAAGCAGATTCAAACCGAGATGGGTGAATTGGTTATTCAGGTTCCTCATGATCGGAAAGGTGAATTTGAGCCTATTGTTATTCCCAAGCATCAATCCCGCGGCTTATCTATTGAGCGTCTTGTCATCTCTCTTTATGCCAAAGGTATGAGCGTCGTTGACATTGAGTAGGAAATGCAGGAAATATACGGTATTAACCTCTATACCTATACCTCCACCACCTCCATTACCACCAATAAAGTTAGCCAGGCTGCAACAGAGTGGCAAAATCGTCCTTTGGACAGTTTATATATGATTGTCTGGATGGATGACATCGTATTCAAAGTCAGAGAAAACGGTAAAGTGATTAATAAGACTGTTTACCTATGTGTAGGTCTGAATAAGGAAGGCTTGAAAGAAGTATTGGGTATGTGGATTGGCAAAAATGAGAGTGCCGCTTTCTGGTTGGGCGTTTTAACGGATCTCAAAGCCCGTGGTGTAGAAGATATTCTGATTACAGTTACTGATAACCTAAATGAATTTACGGAAACCATCAAGAGTGTATTTCCTGCATCTACTACTTAAATATTTATGGTACAACAATTTAGGAGCTACTGTTGCTATATTGTCTGGAAAGAAAAGAAGGAGTTCACTGCCAATTTAAAGAACATCTATAATGCACCTACTAAAGAAGCAGCTGAAATAAAGTTGGATAATTTTGAGCAAAAATGGGGTGCTAAATATCCATATGCGATACGCTCATGGAGAAATAATTGGGAAGAACTGACCGTGTTCTTTGATTTCCCTGTCGGGATTAGAAAGATTATCTATACCACTAATCTTATTGAAAATCTGAATGGGAAAATTAGAAAGTACACCAAAAATAAGCTATCATTTCCGAATGATGATGCGTTGAAAAAGTCTGTCTATCTGGCCATTAACGAAATCGAAAAGAAATGGTACCAACCTATTTGGAATTGGGCATTGATATTTAACCAATTTATTACTATATTTGAAAACAGGATTCAAGTATAAAACCCAAATCCTGAAGTTTTCTATTTACACAAAATATTTTATAGTGCCATATGAAGTGGTCATGCCCTATCATCTTCATATGCCATCTTATTTTTTAGGGACATTTACTGAATATCCCTATTTAGTATGCACATTTTTCAATATATCCTTCCTGTTCATACACCCTACCATAGTGATGAATCATTTCAACCAACCCATTCAAACGTGAATCTATAATCTTCAGATTTTTATATCTAAGATATTGAGTGTCATACAGTCCCGTATTCCCAGATTTCAACCTTTCTTCAATATCTTCGGGAATAAGAAAACTCGCTCTGTCGCCCCAAAATTTATAAAACTCTGATTGATATATACATATACCTGCCAGATCAAAATCTCCAAAATGTATATATCTATTAGGAATTTTGATAAGCCATTCCCTTAAATCTGCCGACTGGGGATATCTGGAAACAAACAAAACTTTATTATCTCCAAACAGATATTTCTGACTCCGTATACGACAGAAGTTCTCACCATTTTCCACTCCAACCACTGTCACGTCTGACGGTATATAAAATTCATCTGGATTTTGTATGAAAACAGCACTTCCTTCCAGGGGTGATATAATAAACTCACTATTCCCTATTCTTGCTTGAATTGGTTCGTAACAGTTGACAAGAAAACCTCTGAAAGTTCGAAGCTTTATAATTTTGGAGTCACCGGTTTCCTGCACAAGCGTACTGCGCTGCAAATCTTTGTTATCGCCAGAAAAGATTTCAATCCATCTTTCGAGAGAAGTGCCGGATGTATAATTATCTGAAATATATCTGCTGAACGCCACTGAATCTGTAAGGCGATATGAAATCCTGCTGCCACTGGTTATTCCGGTTATAAGGCCTTCTATCCTTAATTCATCAACTATCCATCGCGGAAGTGAACTTGAAGGAATAGTTCTTCCTTCAAGCATATAAAGCAATTTTTTCGCAACAGATATTGTAAATCGTTTTTTATTTATTTCCATATTATTACAAGGTATTTTTTATTTTCGTGTAAGCAATGGCACTACCCTTGTATTGCTTTTCGCATCTTTGCTTAACAGATAAGTATATTTATAATCCTCAACATTATAAGTGGTAGGCGAACTGTTGATAAGTAATATGTTGCGGCAATTGGCAAAGTCAAGTATGCCTTTCACATTATTAGGATGCAACTTACCGATTTCATCCATCATACAATGCACCTTGAAATCTCCGAATTTCCTTGAAAACATTGATAAGCATGATGTTCACCATTGCTTTAACCAGTATGTCTGTGCCATCAGAGCCTACATTCGCTATTTTCTCTACCCAGCCTGTGTCGTTATCATTTTCGATAATACGGAACTGCAGGTTAAAAGTATCAGAAACGACAAGACTCTTTCTGGAAGGCTCATCCTTTAGCAGTTTGCTGAATGCATTAAGATATTTTACAGCCCTGAGATTCACGTTCTCACGCGAATCCTGTGAGAATAAGTCCATTTCACCCATGTTGAAGGTGTTCTCATCATTGAAATTCTTTATTTCTATAAGAAGCTGCATAAATTTGTCGTTACTCTGCAAAGGTCTGAGTTCGATACTGCGGATAACTCCTGCAAAATTACGCTTAATGAAATCGTCATTAATATCTTCAATAGTCTTATTAATAATACTTTCGCTTTGGGTAAGCTCTCCTGTTTCCTTTGGTATCAGCTCCCTTACCGTTTAACTCCTCATTCTGCAACTTGTGAAGTTCTTTTTTTCTGTTATCCGCATCCATACGCCGGTCGGATAGTTTCTTGTGTGCAACCTGTATCTCAACATCAACAGCACTGCGTTCTTTCTTTTCCGCCTTTCTCTGTTCTTCATAAATCTGAAGAATCTGCTTTTCTCTCTCCTGTTTCAAAAGTTCTTCATTGTTGCAACATTTTTGTCTTTCCTTTTCCTTACCTCCAATAAGTGTTTCTATCTCCTCGAGCCTGTTTCTTTTCCACTCCGATTCTTTACGTTCCCATGAAGCCTGTTCCGCCTTTATATTCTTAATCTGAAGAGGATATTGCTGTAACTGAATTTCAATAAGATGCCTTTCACCCGATATGGCTGAAATCTGTTTTCTGTACTTATTCTTTATCTCTTCAGTACGCTTCGTTTTTTCTTCATTCAAAAGGTTTATTTTTCTCGTATATTCATCTCTTTCGGAAGATTTGGCCTTAAATTCAGCTTTAAGCTGTTCCGGTGAGCGTAACTCACGCTGTACTTCAGCTAAATTAATTTTTACACCATATAAAGAGCTGCCCCATCAGTTGAGAGTTCAGGAGAAAGGTTCTGATTATAGAGTATAAGTTTTTCATCGGCAATCTTACCTATACTTTCCTGCCATCCTGGCCTGTTCTTGTCGAGCCACTCGCAAAAAGAGCCTTTGCTACTGTTTATCAGGACATTCAACGATTCTATTTCTGCGTCCAACTGTTTCCAGCAGCGTAAAATCTCATCAATTTTCGCATCATACTCTTTTTCAGCTATCATAGTTTCCGTATCTGACTTCTGTCTAAGGCGGTCGCACTCCAATTTCAGACGGTCAACTTTCACGGCGGTATCCTTTTCTTCGGAAGATATGTTTCTCAACCGTTCCTCATAATCACTTATCTCATCCTTAAAATGAACAGTACACTCAACCCTTGTTTTCTGTTGTTTCAGGTTGGATATTTCTTCCAATAGCATCTCCTTGCTGTCGGCTAGTGTTTTAAGTTTCTCTTCATAAACAGAGCGTATTTCTTCAGTCTGACCGTTGCTTTTCTTTGTCAATTCTGAAATTCTTTTACCAAGTTCGTCTTTAAGGCACAATACCCTTCTGTTGATTTCATTCTCAAATCTTGCAAGATCGGCATCAATACTCTGTTCCATCAAAGAGTATTTGCTTATTACATCCCGGTACGTACTCGTGAGTTCATTATACACCTTATTCAGAGACTCCAGTTCGTATTTCAGTGTCGGTTCCCTATTTACTCTTGATATAACCTCATCAATGTGTTCCTGTTCATAATATTTACGTTTTTCCCTTATCTTCTTAAGGTCAGATTCTATAATACCACTTAACTTTATAAGTTTGTCGCGCTCACTGTCAAACTTGAATTTTTCTTCCCCAAGTAAACGTGTAAATCGTTCGGCTCCCTCTTTAAGTTGCAGAAGCTTCCAGTACTGGAAGCTTCAGACGTGCCACCCTTTCAGAGTAGTTGAGCTGCTGTCTTCCGTTTTTAATCTGCTTTTCAGCAAACAGAAGCATTCTGTAACCTTTTATTACTGTATCAGCCTGTTTTCTGACAGATACCATACCATTCTTATCTTGCTTTATCCACAACATTACGTCGGAATATTCCTGCTCGAAAGTCTCTATCTGATTCCGACAATAACTCAAATCAACAACAAACTCATTATCATCCATTGACTGTATGATGGTATCCTTTATAAAATCGGCATCAAGCTTTGAGTTAAGGAATACATTCTGAATTGTACGCGGTATATTCTGATATCGCGAACTCTCTACAATTGCATACTTACGGTACTGAAGCAAATCCGGCTTTCTGTTGTTGCCGAATATTATATCACGAAACATATCATAGCCTGTAACCAGCGACGACACGTTTGCACCCGATTCCGACACTCTTGTACGAATCACACTCCAGTCGGCCGAGACCTCATTTTTGCAGTCAACAAACCAGTCCTTACTATATGGAGCATCAATAAAGCGGAAGGCAGCCCTACCCATCGACTTCGTTACAACTATGGTATAAGCACCGTTTTCGCGCATTACTTCATAAACTATATATGAATTGGCAAAAGGAAGATAGAAAGAATCAAAATTTTTCTTTTCTTTCGGTATACCCAATCTGAGTTTGTCTGCATTATAGAAAAACAAGACAGCGCGTAAAAGGGTGCTTTTACCTACTCCCTGGGTGCCAATAAAATGTACATTACCATCCAACTTAACTTCGGCATACGGAACATGTGCGCTATTCAGAAATATTACCTTATTGAGATATCTCATCGTTCATTTCCTCCGATATTGTTATGCAGTCCACCAAATCCTCCATATAGTGAAATGCCGTTAATACTTTATAAGTGTTATCATGTTCATTCTCAAGCTCTATCGTTCCTGCCTTTTCAAGTTCAGAAACAAGTTTCTCCACAACCTCATTATATTTCTTCTTATCCTGAAACAGTTTGGAAGCCTTATCCTTCAGCTCAATCTGGCAACTTATCTGAACTTCTATGTCTGCCGGGCGGAACTTAAATCCGGGACCGAATGTAGCATCATACGTTTTAAGGAAACTTAAGTAGTCTATCCACTTCATAACTGCTTCAAGTTTGCGCTCAAGGTCGACTTTCGCCTCTTGGCGGATGAACATATAATATCCGTCACCACCTTCGAGATAAAAACCAATGCCTTTATAATATTCGTAATAATCGGTCAAATCCTCTTCTATGGCATCATAGTATCGTTTTATTGCAGGAGAAACGCTATTTGCAGAAATAAATCCACCCTTACTCAATATATTGAATATTTCTTCTGTATATTTCATGCTTATTCTGATTATATAATTATTGGGAACAATCGGGAATTATTTAGAGTTATTTGGAATATATCAAAGGATATTCCACGTCATAACTTGTTTCATACTTGTTGGTGAAATTCAGTCCTTCGGCATACTGCGATGCTATCTGGCAGAAAAACAAGATTCTGTCGTCAGCGCTCAGTTTCTTATGATAATTGTAGCTCATTACAAATTTAAACAGATGACTACTTGATGCTGAGAAAGCATTATAAATTTCCTGTAAGTTTATCTGATCAAGAACTTCACCTTCTGTTTTCATATATTCCTGAGGTATAGCATCGGCCATATTCTTAGGACCTTTAGCCCGGTTCTTCCTTTTTGATATGATTTTTCTTATTATTTCCAATGCCACAGCAGAAGTACGTAAATTATCTACCGACAACTTTATCATAGGCTAAGCACCCGGCGCCTTTCCATTTGTTACAATGGTAGGTTTCCAAGCACTCGCCTCCGAACCGTGCATACAGGTCTCCCCGTACACGGCTCTCCACCTTATCATTCAGTCTAACTTTCCCGAATGTATTTTGTGATGACATACTGAACATACTGCTAATGTTTTACGGTTACGGGAAATCATTTTTATTTCCCAATCACTTTTACCTTTCAAGTCTTTGAGTTTGCGAACATGATGCATTTCAAGATTGTCGGTTGCACCGCAGTTTTCACATACACGTGCATTTAGTCTTGTAATCAGTCCATTTCTGCCACCCGTTATAGCGACTGTGTTAGGTAATCTGTCATCTAAATTACGGTTCGGTAGTTCCTTGCGTTTGAAACCTTTGTCATAAAACTCACGTCTAACCTCGTACCCTTTCTTGTTTGTGTATGGTATGGAGAATACACCGTTTTTCTTGTACTTCGCAATAATCTTCTTTTTGGAAGTAGTGTATTTTGTGGCGTATGTCTTGTACATACTATACTCCATAATGTTGTAGAAAGAGTCAATAACGGGGCTGTTGTTTGCTATTGAGTAATAGTTGTAGAACCC
>CDZR01026778.1_pt1 | contig 53324 bp, 62 predicted proteins | sample 554781 | NCBI WGS metagenome assembly CDZR01 (sample SAMEA3182065, study PRJEB8094) | gut metagenome | biome: human; feature: gut; material: Stool; isolation source: human stools | place: Canada | collected 2013-01-28
CCATTTATGGATATGTTTAACGGAGAAATTCTGAGTTTTGGCATATCTCAAAAGCCATCTGCCGAGAACATTATGAGTGCATTAGATAAAGCTATTACTATCACTAATGACTGTTCATATCGCAGGACTTTTCACTCTGACAGAGGATGGGCTTATCAGATGAAAGCATATTCACAAAAGCTGAAAGAAAACAGAATATTTCAGAGTATGTCAAGAAAAGGAAATTGTCACGATAACTCTGTTATGGAAAATTTCTTTGGAATATTAAAGCAAGAAATATATTATGGAAAAGTTTATTACAGCTATGAAGAGCTTAAACAAGCAATTATCAAATACATTGATTACTACAACAACAAGAGAATCAAACAAAAACTCGGCTGGTTAAGTCCGGTTGAGTACAGGATTAATGCCTTAGTTGCATAACAAAAGCGTAGCAGCTAAAAGCCACTACGCTTTCAAATCTAACTTTTGGGGGTCACCACATTGTTGCGGTGTTTTTTATTTTTATATACAAAGAAACAAAGGGATTTGAAGCCGACCGTTAAGAAAACAGTCCGGTGGACTGTTTTTAGGGAGGAGCGTTGATGATATTATAATTGAGAACAAGCCGTTATATACGAGGCATAGAGTAAAAGAATAAGAAGAGTACTTCGGGTGGGCCAAAAAATAAAAAAAGGATTTAAGCCGCTTTTGTGGGGCTGAAGAACTTTTTTGAAATTTTTTAAAAAAGTTTGAAAAAAGTGTTGACATTTGGAACCTCGTATGGTATTATATATGAGCAGTCAACGAGAGATACAAAAACAAAATCTCTTGTGAAACAGCGAAAAACGCTGGTGTAGCTCAGTTGGTAGAGCAGCTGATTTGTAATCAGCAGGTCGGGGGTTCAAGTCCGTCCACCAGCTCCAAAAAAAGCCTACTGTTTAGGCAGTAGGCTTTACATATGGGAGAATTCCCGAGTGGCCAAAGGGGGCAGACTGTAAATCTGTTGCGTTTCGCTTCGATGGTTCGAATCCATCTTCTCCCACCAAGCTTAAAAAACGCCTTAAACGCTGATGTTTAGGGCGTTTTTCTTTTGCGTTCATTAGAGATAAACCCCCTCTGAAAATCTGTTTGTCTAACAGTTGTCTAACAGAACGCTAACTAAGCATATTTTCAAGCGACTCTGTAAGCCTTGTTTTTGACTTTGCTTGAATGTGAGAATAGATATTAGCAGTTGTGCTATAGGAACTATGACCTGCCCATTCTTGCAATTCTTTCATACTTGCTCCGCTTTCAAGAAGTATGCTGATATTTGTATGCCTTAGTTCATGCAACTTAATTCTTTTTAAACCAGCCTTTTCACATAACTTCGGTATTGCCCTTGAAACATACTCAAGAGGTAACAAACTACCGTCGGGTCTGACACAAACGAAATCGTCCCAAGTGTGTATATATAACTTGTTTTTTTGCTTTCGTTTTTCCTGTTTTGTCTTTAATTCAGACAAATACTTTACGGCTGAATCAGACATAGGAAATGAGCGAATGGAGGAAGAGGTTTTAGCAGTAGGTTCGTAGTACAAATTTTTGATTTTAGAACCAGACATGCCTTTATCCTTAACAGTACCGTTAATATAAAGTATTTTATTTGTAAAATCAATATCCTGCCACCTTAAACCTATAATCTCTCCTCTGCGTAAACCAAACCAAGAAGCAAGCAATACAACAGGTTCAATTGGCGAACCTTTAGCGGCTTTTAGCAACGCTTTAAGTTCCTCTACTGTGTAAAAGTTTGCTACGTGACGGTTCTTTTTAGGCAAATCTACTTTGTCGGCAGGATTGCTTTCTATACGCCCCATTTTATAAGCATAGCGTAAAGCCTTACTTATATTAGCGTGATAATGGTGTATAGTGTTTGCAGTTACCTTGTCACTGTTCAGCTTATAAGTATAAAAATCCTGAATATGATAAGGTTTTAAATCGCAAATTTTAATTTTGCGTTCTGCAAAGTAAGGACATATCACATTGTGAATAACTTGCTTATAACTATAATATGTATTCTTTGAAATGGTATATTTGGTTTCTTCAAGCCATTGCTTGAGATAATCAGAAAATAACATTTCAGATTCATCAAGTACAAGTTTGTCTTGCCACTCTTGAAGAACTTCAATCCTTTTTTGCTCAAGTTTACGCTTATTATTTCCGTTAATCGGAAACTCTGTTTTAATCCACCTTTGAACACGCTTACCGTTTGAAAGGTAGTAGCTGACGATTATATAATAATAATCTCTGCCTTTTTTCTGTGAAATTACAGCTGTAATTCTTTTATGCCTTGCTGTCAAATGAATTCCTCCTTGTGCGACAGCAATTACCTAATATTTATTATATTCATAATTGCCCTAAATTTCAACAGTTTTCATCAGGAAGGCTTTCTACAAGCTCAAGAAACTCCTGGCAAGAAGTCCGTCTGCCGTCCTTATCTCTGGTGGGATTATAATGTTGACTATGCAATGAATATCCACATCTTGCAAGTACATATCTCAAATCCTCAAAACTAAAACCGTTGTATGAATTGCCTACTCTTTCTCCTGTGAGGATATTTACTACCCAATACCTCTGACACGGACGGTATCGAAGAGCTTTGTATCCTACATATACAGGCTCTAATCTAAAACCAACTTCTTTTAGAATCTCTTTTATTCGCCATTGCGAATAGTTCTCATAACCCGTCTGAAAGATTAAATCGCTGAGCTCGCGACCGCCTGTATATTCAAGGATTTCCTTTGAATCATCTTTATCACACATATTCTTTTCTTCAATCATATACATCACCTTACACAATTCTCACACATAGTGAAAACTCCTTTCTGAATTATAAATATAAAAAAGAATATGGAGTTAAAATATTTTAGTTTTTCGGATTTTCGGTTTCTCGGTTTTTCGGTTTCTCGGTTTTTCGGTTTTATATTTATTTGAATTAGTTAGTTTTTAGGAAATAGTTTTTGGTTTTGAAATATATTTCACTTCATATTCTTTTGAATAAACTAAATATCATCGCCACGGATTAGGTGAAAAAAATCCTCCTCATCTAATCTTTTCTCTTTTTCGGACTGAGTTGTATCTGCTTTTACTACCTCCTTAGATTGTTTAGACTCATTTTTTGAAACAATTTCATTTCCAGTAAGGAAGGGAAAAACTTTTTCAATGGTACTATTTTGCTCAACTGAATTATCTTCAAAGAAGGGAAGCAAAATGTCATTAATATATGTTTTTTCCTTTCCGTATCTCATAGCAAGATTATCCCACTGCCTTATTCTTATAAAATCAGAATCCATTCGAATATAAAATTTGCAACGACGTTTTAACTGATTGATAGGTTCATTTTCGTGTTCGAATACATTATGGTAAAACTCATCAATCTTTAAAACAGAAGTAAGTATAATTAATTCACAATTAACATACTTGTTTTTATACCGACTTTTAACAGAACAAGGCGTATGTGGGTCAGTCAGTTTAAGAAGGTCTGAAAGACCGAGTGCGGACGGTCTTATGTCATCCAAAATTATACAAGGCTGTTGACAGTAACCGTCCAATACATCATTGCTACCCGAAGACACAAAATAGTCCATATTATGTGTATCAGCTATCTTTTTTGCTAGTGTTGTTTTTCCTGCACCAGCTTGTCCGCAAATATAAATACAAGTCGTATTTCGCTCTGATTGAGTACTAAGCAAGTATTCGGCTCTGACCTTAAAAGCGTTTTCAATGAGTCTTAACGAATCGGGATAGACTAACAACCTTGTATCTATCTTCGTGGTTTTGTTGTACTCTCTTATCTCTCCGCTTAGAATACGGTCAATTATGTCACCTAATTTATCCTTGCTATTGGCATTATCTATAGCTTCCTGAATATCAAAATTAGCGGTTATATCCTTGACATCATATTGAGCTTTGTCAGGTGCATTAAGATGAGCTAAGTATAAAATAGCGTCATCAAATGTACCGTTTATTTTTGAAACGAAGTTTTCGCCAAGATTAAACCATTTAGCTATATATTTGGTACTCTGAGGCTGTGATCTTTCAAATCTTAGCAACAGGTGGATATGAGCAGGCTTGAATCTTCCTGCTTTATGCTCAGGATTTCTGCTTTCATCCACGGTAGTATATAAATCTTTATCGTGGATAATAAACGCATAATCTTTAATAACATGTGATTTAGCTTCCAACACTTCGGGCAATTTATCTATATCAAATAGCACTTGCCCTTCATCATCAAGAAGTCTTGACACTATCTCACAAGACCGCACATTTGGCATTTTAATGACCTCCTTCATCAGATGACAATAACGCCCTTTTGATTATTAAATCTGTTTTAGACATATCTTTAATGGTTGGTATTGAAATCTCTGTCAGAGGCTTTCCATCAACCCTTAAATAGCCTTTCCCCCTCGGCTTTGCTTCTATTACATCTGTTTCATCAGGAAACAACATACGAGCCGATTCTTTTGAAAGTCTGCCAAGACCAAGAGCAACGCCAAAGTTATCTCTTGCTCCTGATGAAAAGTTACTTGAATCAGCTCTTTGTAAGGTAAGAATTACATATATCCCAAGCCCACGACCAAGCATAAGGATTGAAGCTAATCGTTGCTTGTACTCTTCCTGTGATTTTTTTGGTGTCGAAGCTAAGAAACCTGCCCATTCATCAAACACAAGATAGCAAGGTTGCTCACACCCCACATCGCCGTTAATTCTCTTCTGCATTAATTCAAAAACAACTTCTAATCCTTTATTAACATCACTATGCTTAAAATAATTTGGACAATCACTCATCGCAGAGAAGTCAATTGCTTTAAAATCACAAAGATAAATAAGAGAATCAGCCTCAGCTAATTGTCTTAATATGTATTTGAGTGCATATGTCTTACCTGCACCCGATGGAGCAACCAAAATAATATGAGGAGTGTTTTTAAAATTGATTTTTAAAGGAACTACAAATCCTTTAGAAAGTGCCTTTTGACTTATTCCTATATTAAACGTAGTTTTAAATGTCTTCATCATATACCGTCCTTTCAATATTTACTGCATTAACTGTATCTCTCTTAACAGCGTTTTGAAGGTACAATAAGTCATTCTGTGTGCAAACATACAGAACATCTATAGCAATAATATGTTCATCTTCAAAGTAAGTGATTTTATCTATGTACACAGAGTACTGTACTGTCGTTGAATCTTGATATACACTTGACAACCCAACAATCCCATAATGATTCAGTTGTGCAATCACCGTATTTTGAAGAATTGTCCGAAGATTAGCTTCGTCAATGTGAGGTACTTCTGCAATTGGGATTACGAAACGGTATATCACACCCTGATTTCTCATAACATAACCTTTAAGATTTATTGATGCCTCATTAACTGGTATATCAATAATATCATTGCTTTTTATAACATCATACAAAAAGCTTTTTAAATAATAGGAGATATACTGCGAATTTTTAAAAGCTTTTTCTTGAGCTTTTTTCTGCACCCACAAATTCACCCCTGTTTTATAAGCAGGATTTTCGAAGAAACGCACTAATATGTAACATATAGTACCTAGCGGTAATATACTTATAGCAAAAATTACTAGTGCTGAAATTAGAATAGTAAAGTCAGCGAGAAAAGGTACCTCGTTATTATTTTCCTGTTGATATTGTGCTATGTTAATTATCAGCACGGCGATTAATCCAAGAACTGCCGAAATAACTGAATAACCAACTAAGCGTTTATCCAGTTTAAATTTATATTTTTTCATCTAAAAATACCTCCTAGATATACTTCTTTTGCCATTACAACTTTTCTACCGTTCTACCGCCCGATGGACAAGCCCAATCGGGCGGTAGGGACAGAAAAAAGCTGAATAAAAATGACGTTTTCTACCTTCTACCACAATGATATTAAAATTAATCAATAGGCATATCAGCCGACCAGTCAGAAAGAACATTTAGTTCAATAACCTTGTTGTTATCAAGGCGAAGCTCAAGCAATGCACCCCAGCTTACTGTTGACAGAAGCTCAGATGTTTTTTGTTCGATATCTGAAGCCACCGTGTATTTGCGGATAGATTCAGCACGCCTTTCACCGTAAGGCAATACCGTGATAACATACCCAGCCTGCCACTTAATAAGCTGACCGTTTATTTCTGCACTGCCGTCATCACGGAAAATATCAAAGAGTAAAAGCCCGAATATTCTTTTCTTAGCTAAGTTTTTCATTGAAAACTACACCTTTCATATAATTTATTTTGTTTTTTGCATAAAGAAATAATAGCTTTACTAGGAGATTTGTTGCGTACCATAAGAATATCACCTCTAATTTGTTCAGCGGTATGCGACATATATAATAACTTCTTATTTTGAACTAATCTCTTAATTCACACATATTTTAAGATATTGTATTGTCACTTTTTGAGAATTTACATTGACAAATCTATAAAAGAGAAAATTCTTTTGCCAGCCTTAAAAATCCCTTTATCAGCTCAATCTGCGTGTAATATGAATAGCCATTTAACACGCTATCTAATTCACAAGGTAAATCCATAAATGAGTTTGCTATTATATAGTCGGCAGATAAACCGAATAAATTATGATAAGTTATGAGGTGTTTTGTGCTTATCATTGTATTTCCCTGTTCTATTCTGTAAATGCTTTTAACACTAACTCTACATGCTTTTGCAACGCTATCTATTGGTAGGCTGTTCTTTTCTCTTGCTTCTCGCATACATGTTATACCTTCATCATCAAGTTTGAAATTATCACACAAAGCATAACAAGCACGAATGTACTCTTGATACACAGTATTTCTTGATTTACCCTTATTGCGTAGTTCTGACAATAACGCAACCTCAGTTATTTTTTTACCAAACAACAGTTCATCAATGTTCACACCAAAAGTTTCTTTTATACTACACAAAAACTCCGATGTCAGAAGTTGTTTTCCATTTTCTATTCTGTTCAGCATAGAAACAGAGCATTTTCCACCGTCAACAATGATTTTACTTACAAACGAACTTTCTGTTAGATGAAATTTCTCCCTCAACAGTCTAACTCTCTTTCCTATTTCTTCCTTTTTGAATGAAATTTCTTTCATAACTATAACCTTTCTGCAATGAAAATTTGCAAGCGGTGCTTGCGTTGCAGAAGTAATAGTGTTTTTGAAGAAAATCAGAAGTATATTCTAAAAAAAGAGGTGTGTTTTTAACTGCACGAACTTTATTTTTTAATAACCTATACCATATGAAGCAATTTAGAGGGGTGTTTTAGAAAGATAAAATTTTTGACTGAGAGTTGTCGAAAGTGCTATGTTAGAAGTCAATAAGTGCCTTTCATAAAAATCAGCCATAAACCACAAGAAACGACAATTTATTTTAAGGCATAAAAAATAGCCCAATCAGAGTAATGATTGAGCTATTTTTGGATATAAACAAAAGAAACCACAGGAAATTTTTTGCATTTTCTGCGGTTGTTTAATAAGTTTTTTAGATTTTACAGTTTCATTCATATAATTTTTGAAAGTTATTTTACAAAAATATTGAATTTTCACATATTGTATGCTAAAATAAAAATGCCAAACAAAAATTTAATTTCAAGTTCACCTAAGTGTGTATTTTTATTTCGGTAAAAATACAGGCTCTTATTTTGATACACTTAAGGTGACTATTGAAATTTTTGTTTGGCGACAAAAGGGCTATGTGTTTTTCGGGTGCGTAGCTTGTCTATGTACCCTTTTTTTAATGAAAAATAAAAAGTTTTAATAAAATTTAATTTTTTCTCGCAAAAAATGAACCTTTTTGACATTTCAATTGTCTAATATATAGAAACGCAAAAAAATTATAAAGGAGGAAATATTATGAAAACAATCAAAGAGCTTGTATTGAGTGCTAAAAACGGCAATAAAAAAGCATTTGATAAGCTGTATAAACTTACAAGCAATGATGTATGGTTCACTTGCGTTTCTTTGCTCAAAGATGAAGAAAACGCAAAAGACATAATGCAGGAAACCTACATCACCGCATTCTTAAAACTTAATACACTCAAAGATGAAGAAAAATTTTGCGGTTGGCTCACGGCAATAGCAACAAACAAAAGCAAAAATAAATTGAAAGGAAAGGTGGAATATCAGATTGACGATGAAGTTCTGATTGCGAAAACTGAAACAGATGAGTTAATGCTCCCCGAAGAGTACATAAACAAAGCCGAAAAAAGAAAGGTGCTTTTACAGATTATAGAAGACACACTTTCATTCAATCAGTATCAGGTTGTTTTGATGTTCTATTTCAACGAGCTGTCAATTGCCGAAATTGCTCAGGCACTTGAAATTTCAGAGGGAACAGTAAAATCTCGCCTTAACTCTTCAAGAGCAAAGATGAAAACTGCAATTGAAGATTACGAAAAAAAGAGCGGTGACAAGCTTCACGGCGTTGTTGTTGTACCTTTCTTTACAACTATTTTCAAGGAAGAAGCAAAGAGCCTTGCAGTACCGAACATTACAATCAAGCTCCCGAACGGACAGACACTTGCAACCTCTGCAACAAAAGGCATTGCAACAGGTGCAAAGTCAACAGTTTCATCTATCGTAAAGGCAACAGCAACTGCGACAGTAAAAACAAAGGTAATTGCCGTTGTCTGCGGTGCTACAATACTTGCAGGCATATCAGCAGTCGGCATAAGCATTCTTGCAGGCTGTAACGCTGAGAAAGAACCGACAGAACCGTCTGTAATATCTTCAACCGTACAGACATCAACTGTTCCAACAACTGTACCTAAAACTACAGTACCAAAGGCAGTTAAAGATTTGGTAGACAAGGGTGAAATCAAGGTCGACAAAGACGGCAACATCACTGATAAGAACGGTAAGAAAGTCGAAGTAAAAGACGGCAAAGTAGAAGTAAAAACTGATGACGGTAAGACAGTTACAGTTAAGGTTAACGATGTAAAAACTACGGTATCTAACAACAATAACAGCAACAAGGGTAACACCGAAAAGAAAGAAGATACCAAGTCAAATACATCTTCAAAGAAAGACAACACTTCAAAGACAAATACATCTGATAACGACAAGAAGCCAGCATCTAAGCCAAGCAACTCTTCAAGTAATAATCAGAAGCCAGCTAAGCCAAGCACTTCTTCAAGTACTGTAACAACTACAGAAAAGCCAAAGCAGAAGGTATGGGTAGATGATTATAAAACAGTACACCACGAAAGAGAGTGGATTGTAACAGGTACTCACGAAGAAGATGTATATGGATGGGTAGGATACAATGTATGTAATAATTGCGGTATGAAGTTAACAGATGCTAACCTGAGAAGAGAACATCTTCTTTGGGAAGCAAGAGAAAATGGAGCAGGGGCATATCATTATGAGAAAGAGTATGTAAAAACATGAACCAAAACAGTAGAAGACGGCTATTGGAAAGAAGCCTATGACGAGAAAGTCAAAGACGGCGGTCACTATGAGTACAGATGATTAAATTTGATAGCAAGAGTAAATCCTTAAAATAATTATTGGGAAGAGAGGGTTCTTTATGAACCCTCTTTTTCTATGCTAAAAATAAATATTATACTAAAGAAAGTATTCAATTTAATTATAATATATGGTAAAATATAATAGAAATAAAAGTAAAGGTGTGGTTGTACTTATGATAATTTTATATATTTTCCTTGTAGTGTTTTTTCTTGTAGCTTTGGTAGCGACATATGAGAATCATTTATATAGTATAACTTATGGTAGGAATAGCTTTTTAGGTATCTTGGTAATTATTTCTTCCTTAGTAGCTATGGTGTTAATGTTTATTGCTATTTATGTATTTCAGTAATTTGTAAAATTTATTGGAGTATAGTTTGATTTTGCGAGAGTTAAGAAATGTATTGTTGTTAAGAATTTTATTAATCTTGTTTAAAGAATTATAATGACGGATGGTTTTTAAAAGTAAAACAACAATAATGTTGAAGAGTATATGGGTATTGATGATTGTTTAATACTATTGTTTGATTATTTAATAGTAGTAGTAACTTCGTGTGTGTTAAATTTAAATGATTGGTATAAGAGGGGCAACCATAGTGTGGCTTGCAGTGTATTAGTGCTTGTAGGTGGAATACTATGTTTAGCGATTGTGCTTTATATGTTGTACACTTTTAAATAGTATCTTTAGAAAGTAATTATATTTAAAATAGAAAAGAGGTATTAAGATGACAATATGCAGTTTTGTAGGTGATGAGTATTTAAAGAATATTTTTCATCTATCAGCTGAGGAAGCGGTAAAGCACCCTGACTATAATAAATACATAAGGGTATTATCAAAAGCAATCAAGGATGAAGAAATTTCTTTATCGACAGTAGAATCTCACCTGATAGGTATAGCAATGACTTCAACCCTAAGAAGAAAAATTATACAGGACTTAAAGGAGGTATTTTAATGAAAATCAGAGATATTAAAAAGGCAAGACTTGAACATAGAAGTGTTTACTGTATTGATAAAGACACTTCTGATGTATTAAGATGTAGTGTAGGTTTATTTGGTTCTTTTGACTCTCAATTCGATGTAGAGCTTACACCTGAATATAACGAGTCAACCAATGAATGTACTCATAAGAGATGGTTTTGCATAGCACCAGAAAATGTTTATGCTACAGCTGAAGAGGCTTTTAAATCAGTAGGGTAAATGATAGGAGATGAAGCATAATGTTAATTAAGAACAAAAATATAGAGGATAGTTATGGTATGGGAATGCTCTGTAATCAACAAAATAAAAAAAGAGGTTAAGCATTAGAAAAAATTGCTTAACCTCTTTGTTGTTATTGAAATGATACAGCTCCCGTATAGTTACGAAAAATCGTATTTAAGTGAATTTACTGTATATTTTTTTACTTTAGTGCATTTAAATAAATCAGGATAGAATATTGCAAGATTATTTCCGCCTGGATTTAGTGTACTTGAATATTCTACACCGCTATATTTTTCATCTGATTTATAAGTAAGAGTTTTAATAAAGTCGCATAAATATTGTGTAGGTATATAATCAAGATGATTATCGCCTGCCCTTAAAGCACGTCCCATCTCTTTATCGATTTTATTTAGTATAGGTTTGTTTACCAAATATTCAAGAAAATCGAAATCTCCGTTAAAAGGACTAAATTTACTTATTCGCTTAAAATCAATTACAGAAATATCTTTGCATAAAGAAAACTTTCCGATACATATGCTGTCAAATGCTCCAGAACGTATTTCGTGAATACAAGTTTTTTCACTATCGGCAAGGTATAATCTTCTAATACCAGTTGAATTTGCTCGACCTTCCTTTGCAAATTCAATTGGAGGAGCGCCCATTTCTTTTGGCTTGTATTCCTTGTCACTATAACATAAGCGACCTCTATACATAGATTTGCCTTTTTCGTAATCTTTTCTAAGATAAGATAAATATGTTTCTAATTTATCTGTATTGATAAGTTGTGTATGAAATCTATTGTCATGTTTTATACTTTCGACAAACTCCTCCCAACTATGCCCTCTAAGTATAGAATGTATTTTCAAATATTCCTGGTCATATTTTTCGGGTACACCAACAGGACTAATAAAATAATTAGGAGTTTCAGAATAAATCTTTGGAGATAAAGTCTTAATTATATTGTAAATATCACTTGTTTTAAGTTCATCTGAAAAAATATTCCATTCGTTTTTTAATTCATCTGCAATCATATGGACATCATTAGAAGGATAATCAGAGGGTAATAAATCTTGCGGAGTATAAATGTTAATTAATTCATAAAAAAAATCATTTAATTTGCTGTCTTTATCTGTATTGTATAGAAACACATTCTTTTTACCGCATATGGGACAATTACCCTTTGAACGATTATCCCTAAGATTTGTTCCTATAATTATAGATTTTATTTGCTCATCTTTGAAACATTCATCACAGAAAATCATTTTGACACCTCATCTAAATAATTTCCCATCCATTCAATATGGTGCATGATTGAGAGTTTTTTTATAACTCCAAGACCTGGATATGTTTCATTACGATACATACTCTCAAATCCTCTTATTGCTAAAGTGTTTAAATTTTTTGTTTTGTTCCAACTAACTAACTTTGTTAGTGCTTCATAAAACTTATTTGCAGGGTCATCAATACCAAAATTACTATCAGATACGAAATGATGTATTCTTAATGATTTATCTGAAATAGATGTTGGATAAACAATATGAATTGCAACAGCATAAGGAGCAAAACCAGAATTAGCATATTCCTTACCAACGATGGAATAATCTGAAAATCCTTTATATCCATCATCTTCATAGTAAATATGGTCATCGGAAAAAAATTCATCATCACAATTTAAATAATCACTATTGCGTGGTAATTTATCAAACTTGTCATCCAACATCACTCTGCCTTTACGAATATGTCTAAATGATGGTGAATATGGAATGATATTGTATATAGGCGAATTATTGATGAAAACAGATTTCCAGTTATCTATAGAGTCACCCTTTAAACATAGTGCAACCATTTGACTATACGGAATTCTTTGACTTAATAAGAGATTCACGTTTTCTTTACTATTATCATCAATTATTATACCAGAATATATATTGCTGTCACAGAGGACTTGTTGTATACTTTCAAATATACCTTTATTTTTTGAAGTATGACTGTCAGCAATAAAATTACCAACTTTTGGATTTCTGATAATAATCATTTTTTTATTATTATTAATAAATGTTTTGATAGTACTTAATAAAGTTGAGGTTATCTTGACAGGTTCAATTATGGGTATAATATTATCACTTAATCTGTCATTTTCGATTAATTCTCTTAATGCGAGTAATTCATATTGTCTGCCTCTTAAGTAAGGAAAATACATGGCTTTAACCTCCTATATTAGATGATAAAAAGTGTTCAAGATTAGAGTAATCTATATCTTTGTATTGAGAAAAATATGCAAGTGATTTTATTTCATAAGGTACTTTTTTAAACGAATTTTTATTTGTAACAGTATTACGTTTTTTTAATCGTTTCAAAAAAAGGCTGTATGCTTTTTGCAAAGGAATTTCAGAAAATAATTCTTTACACTTACTATAATATTTTACTTGAGTAGCGGTAGGTAGTTTACCGTAATATTGTTTAATTATCTCTTCAAATTCAGGCTTATTTAAAACTCTAAATATTTCTTCTTGATTTAATAAATCATCAAATTTTTCGGGTTCTTTTAACCGTCTTATATAATCTCGCTCAGTCAAAACGTATATTCCTACTTTTGTGTTAGCTAATTTATCAAGTAAGATAGAAGCATATTCGTCACAAGTAAGAACACATACATGATTAAAAGCTTTGTAATAGTTGTTAATCTGGCTTTCCAAGCGTTCAAGATTATCCAATTCTGTTTTTATCTCATATACAACTGCTTTACCATTTATTAAAACAAAATCTGCTTTTGATGTGGATATTGGAATTTCTGTTAATGCAGTAGTAGTATTGATACTGTGTACACCTAACAAAAGTCTGTTTAAAATTGTGTTTTTATAGTAGTATTGATTTCTATATTCTTTTTTCATAAATTTGTATATTTCTGCAATTGCTTCACCGTTTGTATGAACAGCAGATTTATCTACATATGAATTCACGATTTCTGAATAGACTCTACTATCTGTTCCGTCAATTAGTTTTTGAAAGGCTGCTAAAGTAAACAGCCGATTAATTATTAGATTGTTAGCCATAGCAACCTCCTTGTGATTTTATACTAACCCTATTATATTATATCAAAAATAGGATTAGTTTGCAATGTGTAAAGTCAAAATTGTCTAACAAACCATTTATCAAATTAAAAATAAATTTAATAATCAGAAATTTGCAAAATCAGAAATAGTTATTTGAATGGGTTTTAACTTATTCAAAACTAATTTTAAGGTAATTGCTGTCTGTGTTTGTCTAACAGTTTGTCTAACAAAATAATTTAAAATTGATTTTTAATTTTTCCTCTCCAGATGAGGATTTTTTTATATTGCCCAAAAGTAGACAAAAACTATAAAAACTTATTTATCTACTCCTGCGTATGTTTTTTTACAGTTAGCAATCAGACTGTAAATCTGTTGTCACTGACTTCGGTGGTTCGAATCCACCTTCTCCCACCATAATGGTTGTGCAAAAAAGATATAACCACAAAAAAGTCCGATAAAATCGGGCTTTTTTTGTTATATCTCCAGTGATTTTTAAAGACATAACCGTAGATGTTTTTTTACCCTTTTCCCACTTTTGGAGATTTGAACCCTCGAAAATACAATTTAATAATATCATTAATAGTGCCGATTTTATAGAAATATAATTTCGGCTCTTTTTTTATTGCAATCGTTTTAATTTAGATTAAGACGGTTGCTTTTTTTATTTTACAAAGAAAGGGAGATTTTAATGTACTTTACAGACACACCTGAACTTAGAAAGTTTGAGCGACAAATGAAACAAAAGCCTAACTTTGATAGGCGTAACGATTACTCTTTTGATAATGAAAGTAGTCATAAAAGAAAAGACATCAAATCTGATGACAACAAAAAATTTAATAACGGAGGTTAGACATATGAAAACAAAAATCAGAAGTCCTACTTAAATTCAACAAGATTACGAATTCAATTATGGAGGTAATAAACTTGAATAAATTTGATAGAAAGCGCAGACTTGCTGCAAGCGTTAAGCAGATGTATCCACCCGGCACAAGAATCGAGCTTATCTGTATGAACGACCCATATTCTCCTGTGCCATCCGGTACAAGAGGTACAGTTCGAGCCGTAGATGATATGGGTACGATTTTTCCTGATTGGGACAACGGTCGTTCTCTTGGTGTTGTTCCCAGTGAAGATGTATTCAGAAAACTTTCGCAGGAAGAAATTGAAGCTGAAAACCAATCTTCATCAGCAGTTGAAGAAGAAACGCTTGATGAAGATAATGAAATGATTATGAAACAGTGAGGTGAGTATAAAACAAATCTTCAAAGGTATGAAGATTTATGGCAATCAAATTTTTTGATATGTTTGCCGGTATAGGCGGTTTCCGTTCAGGTCTTGAAGCCATCGGCGGTTTTGAATGCATAGGATATTGTGAAATCGACAAATATGCAAAGCAGGTATATGAAGCAATGTATGATACAGGAGGCGAACTTTACTTTGAAGATGCAAGAAAAATCATACCCGAACAGTTACCCCATATCGACCTTATTACAGGAGGATTCCCTTGTCAGTCTTTTTCAATTGCAGGACAAAGGAAAGGATTTGAAGATACCAGAGGAACGCTGTTCTTTGAAATTGCAAGAATTGCTTCCGTTAAAAGACCTAAGTATCTGTTCCTTGAAAATGTACCCGGACTGCTTAGTCATAACAAAGGCAGGACATTTAAAACAATCCTCAGTTCGTTGGACGAATTGGGGTATGATGTCGTATGGCAAGTGCTTAACAGCAAAAATTTCGGAGTTCCGCAATCCAGAAAAAGATTGTATATTATCGGATTTCATAGAGAAAAATGTGCCGGACAAGTATTATCTTTCACGCAGACAAATTCTAAAACTACTGTACAAAGATACCCGGGCAAAGAAGGTGACCGCATATATTCCTCAGAAGGAACAAGTATTACATTAACAAGTAATGCCGGTGGCTTTGGTGGCAGAACAGGTCTGTATAGCATAGAGGAATTTGGACTTCCGATAAAGGTAAATACCAAGGACGGATACCAAATTGCCTATCCCGGTGACAGCATTGATACAGCTTTTTTGGGACAAAATTCAAGGCGTGGACGAGTTGGAAACCAAGTTGCACACACCCTTACAACATCCCAAACTCAGGCATATTACTTTATTGATATGAACCCTGACCCTAAAATGACCGAAATTGCAAGGTGCATTACAGCCCGTCACGCATCCGACATCAGCAATAGAAAAGGAGAACATTCTGCTGTGTTCATAGAAGATTACAACCTTACAGATGATGAGGAACATCCCCTTGTTGTATTCGTGGATAAGGAAAAGAAAATTCATATCGGCAGAATAAGAAAGCTTACTCCAAGAGAGTGTTGGAGATTGCAAGGCTTTACAGATGAGCAGTTTGATAAAGTCCTTGCAACAGGAATGTCGGATTCCCAGCTTTATAAACAAGCCGGAAATGCTGTTACAGTGAATGTAATATCTGAAATAGGAAAGATAATTAAACAGGTCAACGAAAACAGTAAAACATAATAAAAATAACAACTGATATCAATCGTTCCAAACGACTGATATCGGTTTTCATATATATATAAGCCGTTGGTTAGATTTTTTAATTTAATCAACGGCTTTTTGTCGTTTCAGGGGCGATTGATATTGCCACAGGAGGTGGATAATATCAAAACACCCGTAACATGGGTAGGTAATAAGACTTCAATATTACCTATTATTTATCAGGTTATTCCATTGGAATACTGCCGATATGTTGAACCTTTTGGTGGTTCAGGAGCAGTAATGCTTGGCAAATCAAAGCCGGACAAATTTGAGGTTTACAACGATTATAATCAAGACCTTGTAAATTTGTTTCATTGCATAAAGGAAAGACCCATGGCTTTTTTAAAAGAACTTGGGTTCTATCCTCTTAATTCAAGAGATGATTTTAATGTACTCAAAGACTTTTTTAAGCACAAAAATTTTAGAAACGACTTTATTGACGAGGAAACAGAACTTACTAAAATAATGTTACCTGAACCTCAAGCTAAAGAAATTATAGAACTATTTAGTAAATCTGCAACGGATTATGATATTCGCAGAGCAGTTATGTTTCTAAAATTACTGCGATACAGTTATTCAAGCAGTGGAAAATCTTTTGCCTGTCAACCCTTTTCTATACGAAGTCTATTTAGGTTGATAGAAGATGTAAGTGTGAGAATGTCAAATGTGGTAATTGAAAATCAGGACTTTCAAACGCTGATAAACCATTATGACCGAAAAGATACTTTCTTTTATTGTGATCCTCCCTATATTAAAACTGAACACTTTTATTCTTGTGGTTTTAATTGGGATGACCATTTGCGACTTCGTGATACTCTTTTCGGAATCAAAGGGAAATTCCTGCTTTCATATAACGATTGTGAAGAAAGCAGAAACTTGTATAAAGGATGTTACTTTTTGAGGTTTACGAGAGTTCACAGTATGGCTCAAAAGTATAAACCGGGAGAGGAATTCCACGAAATTATAATATCAAATTATGATATGCGTGAGCGTGAACGGTCAAAGCCGTATCAACTCAACTTTTTTGATACAAACCAAACAAGAGAAGTGAATAAAATTATAAAGGAGAATGTTGTTTACCATGGAAAATAGAGTATACATCAGCATGCCGCTTGATTTATTAATTGTATCAGGCATCATATCAGGTTCGATTATCAAGATTACAGCCACAGATGGCTTAATTATTCTTGAAAGATGCAAAGATGAAGTATGTGACTGCGACTGCATCTGTGATGATTGCAGAGAAAAGCATGAATTTGAAGGAAGTGAGGATGAATAACGATGAAATTATATAGGTTTCTCGGAAAGAGAGGACGAATCACAATTCCATATGAAATTAGAAAATATATCGGGTTTAAGTACAATGATGTGTTGTCATTTACAAAGCTTGATGACGATTCGGTAGTTGTGCGTAAAGAGAAAATCTGCGATAACTGCAATGAATTTGCAGAAGAATTCGAGGAAAATTACACTCTTGAAGATTTCCTTGACAGTCTGTCCGAAGAAGAACAGAAAGACGCACTTGTGCATCTTTCTCTGTTGTGGGCAGAAAAACAGAAACACTAAATTGGAGGTAAATTTAATAATGGCACAGAATACAAATTTCAAAGGAAACAAAAACAACAATCAGAAAAAGAAACTGCCATATATCAAGGTGAAAATTGACAAGATCATAAGTCTTGAAGAAAGCAAAACAAAAGCCTTTGCCAGCGTCACAATCGGTGGTGCTGTAGTTGTTCACGGCGTAAGAATTATGAATTCAGCAAAGGGTCTGTTTGTTGCTATGCCTGCAAATGTATATGTTGATGATAACGGTGAAAAACATTTCAACGAGATTGCCCACCCAATTTCCAAAGAAGCCAGGACTTTACTAAACAACAAGGTTATGGAAGCATATCATCAGTCACTCGACGAACAGCAGGCAGAATCAGAAACTGAGAATATGTCGGAAGATGAATCGGAAAACTTTTTGCAGAGTATGTAGTAAAATTCTCTGGACATTTCAAAATCTTTGGATATACTTGTTGCTTGAAAGGACGGCGATAGCATGAAAAAGAAAATCGCAATTATGTTTACATTGATTTTAGCGGCAGGAACATTCACGGCTTGTACAGCAGAAGAAAAAGCAAATAATGATATTAGGACATCCGTAGTTTCAAAAACTGCGGATGTTTCTGTATCTGAAACAACTTTTGTAAGCAATACAACAAGTAAGATTGAAACTACTGTAACAGCAGAAACCACGGTAAACCCCACAGTATCGCAAGAAACAAAATCTTTGAAAACGGATACCAAATCCGAAGAAAAAGCCGACAGTGGGCAAAATCCGTCGGTTGTTTCGGCAACTGAACCAACTCAAGCAAAGCAAGGTTCAATACCAAAAGATACGGAGCAGAAAACCAAAGCAACCAAAGAAAAACCTACTCAAAAAGCAACAGAGAAACCGACCGAAAAGATAACACAACCACCCACAGAGAAGAAAAGTGTTGATGTAACTTCTGCTGTAAATTCAGCCATAAGCTACGGCAAACAGCTTGGTATGAAATATGACAGTTCTCTTAACACAGGCAACGCAAGTTGGTTCTCACCTACAAATGCATCATACTATGATGATACACAAAGTTTGATTGCAGACTGTTATGCCGATATAGAGTATGTGGCACACTACTACAAAAATGACGGCATAGTTCCAAGTGACCTGTCATTTAATGTAGTAGCAGAAAGCAACAAAATATATGTGGTCTATTGTTAGTCGGGTGGCCCGACAGCCAAATTTTTCTGCACTCACCTAATTGTGGGTGCTATTTTTATGTGAAAGGAAAATGTAAATGACAATTAAAAACATTACAACAAATGATTTAAGAAAGATGAATAACAAGGAAGGACTAATCCTCCAAGGTTGCGGAGGTGAAGTAAAGGAATGGGTTGACGGTATAAATGATATTCTCACAGAAAACGGAATACTCCTTGATGATACAAAATTCGATAATGTGTCTGTGTTTCAAAATGAGGGAGTTACCTGTATTCTATATCCCTTTGATAATGTTCACCTTGATGTTGGCAAGCTGTCAATGTGGCGATTGCAGTCATATACAGCCTTTGCCGGAACTTGGCTTTCCGATTATGTGGATAACAAGCTGGGCGGTTTTGAGGTAAAGCAGAAACCCGACTGTGAATTGATAGGTCAGGACGGCAATATTTTCAATCTGATGGGAATTGCAAGTCATACCTTAAAGCAAAACGGTATGGCAGATGAGGCAAAAGAAATGTGCGGTCGTGTTACAAAATCAGGCAGTTACTGCGAGGCGCTGAGCATTATCGGCGAGTATGTCAATATAACGGACGGCGGTAAGCAGTCCGATGATATAGATGAAGATTACGATGAAAGGCAGATGATGAATCTATGATTGGATTAAAAACAGAATAAAACATCAATCGGGGCAAGGGTAAAATCTTGCCCCATATTTTTTATGAAAGGATTTTTAATATGACGAATTTAATCAAAAACAAGAAATTTACAAGAATAATGGCAATACTACTTGTTGTTCTCATCGCATTTAGCACAATGTTTACTCTCCCCGTAAGTGCGGCAAGCGGTGATAAGGTTACAATCACTTTTGATTATTGTTATGACAGCACGGGCAATACAATCAAATTTCAGCAGACAACTGTCAGCGATGGTTACACGGTCGGAACTCCCGGCGAAGAACTGTGCAAGATTTTTGCAGACGGAAAAGAAGCCTACTGCATTGAACCCGGTCACAGCTTGTTTTCAGGCAATTCATTGACGGAAAACGGTTCGACTGTGTGGAAAAATTTAGGTACTGCAAAGCAGAAAGCAATTAACCTTGCTCTGCTGTATGGTAAACCCGGTTCGGGAAAGAATTTAAGCGGTACAGAAGATCAGAAATGGATTGCAACACAGCTCATTGTCTGGGAGTTTGTGTCAGGTTGCAGAAGTACAAATGACGGTTACAAATGCACCAACACAAAATATATAGACGGCATTTGTGCAGGCGGTGCAAACCCAGGTGTTAAGTCGGTTTACAATGCAATTTCAAAAAGCCTTGCAAACTATTCAACTGTTCCAAGCTTTGCATCAGCAATCGCATCAAAGGCAGAAACCTATGAAATGAAGTATAGTGATGGAAAATATTCTGTTACACTTACTGATAGCAACAAAATTCTTGATGAGTTTACTTTCAAAACAACAAACGGAATTACAGCCACAAAATCGGGAAATAAATTGACATTAACCTCAACTTCAGCAGTAAATGATGCATTAACCTTTAATTCTGCAAAGTCGATGCCGGATGTGGGCAAAACTGTGCTTGTTCCGTATGGTGATGCAAGTTTGCAGGATGTAATCACAGGTGTTGAAAATGATGCAGACCCGATAAGAGCATATTTAAAAGTAAAGACAAGCTCAGGTAATCTGAAACTTGTAAAAACTTCCGAGGACGGAAATGTTGCAAATATTGAGTTTATAGTTAAGGGTGAAAATTTTAATAAGACCGTAAAAACGAACTCAAAGGGTGAATTTAAGTTGACAGACCTTGTGCCCGGTACTTACACAGTAACCGAAAACACAGAGGGAAAATATGCAAAACAGAACAGTAAAACTGTTAAGGTGGAGTCAGGCAAAACTGCCACAGTTTCATTTGCAAATATCCTTAAAAAGTGGAGTTTGACTGTCACCAAAACCGATGCCGAAACGAAAACAGCACAGGGAAACGCAACACTTGCAGGTGCAGTTTACGGCATCTACAATAACGGAAAACTTGTTGATAAATACACCACAGACAAAAACGGAAGTTTCACAACCTCATACTATGTATGCGGAGATAACTGGATTTTGAAAGAAATTGAGCCGAGCGAGGGTTATCTGCTCGATGAAACCGAATATCATATAGGTGCGGAAGCGAAAAATTATACAGTCGAAAACAACTCAATTTCAATGAGTGTTACCGAAGACATTACAAAGGGGAAAATCTCTATAATCAAGCATACCGATGATGGAAGTACAAAAATAGAAACTCCTGAAAAGGGCGCAGAGTTTCAGGTGTATCTCAAGTCGTTGGGCAGTTACAGTAAAGCAAAAGAAACGGAAAGAGATACACTTCTATGTGATGAATACGGCTTTGCAGAAACTAAAGATTTACCATACGGCACATACACTGTTCATCAGACCAAAGGTTGGGACGGAACGGAGTTCATAAAGGACTTTGATGTGTTCATAAACGAAAACGGCAAGACCTATAAGTATCTAATTAACAACGCAGGTCTTGAAAGTTATGTAAAGATAGTAAAGGTGGATTCTGAAACAGGCAAGCAGATTCCATATGCAGGCGCAGGCTTTCAGATTTACAATCCAAAGGGCGAGCTTGTAACAATGAAATATACTTATCCAACTGTTACAAAGATTGATACTTTCTATACAAATGAGGAAGGCTGTCTTATCACACCTGAAACTCTACCATATGGAAAAGGATATTCCATAGTAGAGGTTCAGGCTCTATACGGATATATCCTCGACAGCACTCCTGTATATTTTGACATTACAGCAGAAAACACAAGTGAGGAAAACGGCGTTACAATCGTAAAAACAGAGAAGAAAAACACACCGCAGAAAGGTACAATTACCGTAGAAAAAACAGGCGAGATTTTCTCAAATGTAACTGCAATAGGCGGCGGATATACAGATGAAAACGGAAATGATATTGCACTTCCGACCATCTATCAGCCTGAATATTCTGTAAGCGGTTTGTCAGGTGCTGTCTTTGAAATCTATGCTGACGAGGACATCACAACTCCTGACGGTACAGTAAGAGTGAAGAAGGATACACTTGTTGCAACCCTGAAAACAAACGAAAAAGGTACAGCAACAAGTAACGAACTTTACCTCGGTAAATATCGTGTTGTAGAAACCGTCGCTCCTAACGGAACTGTTCTGAACAAGACAGTAAATCATATTGAACTCACCTATGCAGGACAGAACGAAAAGGTGACAAACACATCAACTTCATTTGTAAATGAAAGACAGAAGGTGGAAATCGACCTTTTAAAAATTCTTGAACAGGACGAAACTTTTGGTATCGGTAATGGTAATGAAATCAAAAGTGTTTCTTTCGGACTTTATGCCGATGAGGATATTAAAGCATCAAACGGTACGGTTATTCCAAAGGACGGACTAGTTGAAATCATAACTTGTGATGAAAACGGTAAGGCAACATTCACAACAGACCTTCCGTTTGGAAGTTACTATGTTAAGGAAATAAAAACTGACATCCATTATATTCTCTCTGATGAGAAATATCCCGTTGTGTTTGAATACGTAGGGCAGAATATTGCAACTGTAAATATTACAGTAAACAACGGAGAACCAATTAGAAATGAACTTGCTTACGGAACAATCAAAGGCTTGAAGATTGACCGTGAAACAGGCGAAAATATTAGTGGTGCGTTGTTCGGTTTATTTAGCACTGATGAAACAGAGTTTACGGAAGAAAACTCAATCCTCACAGCAAAATCAGATGAGAACGGTGTGTTTGAATTTTTCAATATTCCTTACGGTCAGTACATTGTGTGTGAATTAAGACCTGCCGAGGGTTATCTGCCAAACGCTGAAACCTATCCCGTTACTGTATCAAAGAATGATGAAGTAATTGAAATCACAGTGGAAAACGATAAAATCCCCAAACTGAAAACCACAGCAACTATTGACGGAGAAAAGGAAGTCACAGCAGGAGAAACAGTTACCATTGATGATGTTGTAAGTTTCAGACATCTTGTACCTAACAAGGAATACACTTTAAAAGGTTTTTAATGGATAAGAAAACAGGAAAGCCGTTTGTAGTTGACGATGAAGAAATTACCTCTGAAGTAACATTCACTCCGGAAACATCAAACGGTGAAGTAACTGTGTCTTTCACCTTTGACGGCTCTGCTGTTACAAAAGAAACCGATATTGTCGTCTTTGAATCTCTGTACAGTGAAGATGTAGAAATTGCCACACACACAGATATTGAGGACGAGAATCAGACCGTTAAAATTCATCCACAGCCTGAACCTGAAAAGCCACAGACGGGCGATAACTCAAATATCGGTTTTTGGATTGGACTTGGTGCAGTAGCCTTGGGCGGACTTGTATCTGTTGTAATTATCAAAATCAAAAAGAAAGACGGGGATGATGAATAATGCGAAGGGCATATATATGTTCACCACTGAGTGGCAACATTTCCGGAAACATTGAAAACGCAAAACGATATGCCCGATATATATTTAAGTGCGGTATGGCTCCTGTCATACCGCATTTTTACGCCCTCATTTTAGATGATGCAATCCCTGACGAAAGAAAACTCGGTATGCAGGCAGATCTCTCTCTGTTGTGGGTATGTGATGAAGTATGGGTGTTCGGTGATGAAATAACCGAGGGTATGAAAAAGGAAATTATCTTTGCCGAGAAGCTCAATATCAAGGTGAAATATATATCGGAAAAGGATTTGAAGAAAACGGAGGTTATCTAAATGAAAGTAAAAAGTAATAGAGTGAAACTTTTAAAGATTTTTCTGACTGTTGCCGTTGTTGCTGTTTTGTTTGCAATATCGGCAGTAACGGTATTCGCCGCAGGTGATGTTTCAAGTGCAATCGAAAGCACTTGGACGGCGGCTCAAACACAAATCAAAAATGTAGTTAATAATGTAGTTTTTCCTGCTGTTGATATGATTCTTGCAATTCTGTTCTTTGTCAAACTTGCAACAGCGTATATGGACTATCGCAAACACGGTCAGTTTGAATTTACTGCACCTGCAATCCTTTTCGGTTGTCTTGTATTTTCGTTGACCGCTCCTCTGTATATCTGGACAGTACTGGGATAGAAAAGAGGGAATTAAATGTTTGATTGGTTAGGAGATTTTATCGGAGGAATAGGCGATGCTATCGGCAGTACATTTGACTTTCTCGGTGAACAAATCTCAAACGCAATATGGAACACAATGCTTCAGTGGTTTTATGAAACCATTTACAATGCCGTGGCTGACTTCTTCACAATGATGGGCAATATGGGTGCAGATATTTTCGACCTTGAATGGGTTCAGGCAACAATCAATTTATTTACCCTGTTCGGCTGGGGTTTGTTTGTTGCAGGCACGGTAGTTGCCGTATTTGATGTAGCAATAGAATACCAAAACGGCAGGGCCAACATTAAGACAACTGCAATCAATGTTCTAAAAGGCTTCTTTGCCTGTTCTCTTTTTGGTGTTGTGCCTGTGGAACTGTACAAATTCTGTATCAGCCTGCAAAACACATTTTCAAAGGATCTGTCATCTATAATGGCAGGACAGCAAAGCCTCAATTTGTCGGGACAAAGTACAAGTGTTTTAGAAGGCTGTTTTGCAGTATCAACACAGACAACATTTGGGTTACTGAATCTGTTATGTATGATAGCCTTTGCTTATTGCGTTATTAAGATCTTTTTCGCAAATATAAAGAGAGGCGGAATACTTTTGATTCAAATGGCAGTAGGCTCTCTGTATATGTTCAGTGTTCCCAGAGGATATACAGACGGTTTTAATCAGTGGATGAAACAGATTGCTGCCCTTTGTCTTACAGCCTTTTTGCAGACAACTCTGTTGTTCCTCGGTTTGCTCACATTTCCCGACAATATGTTGTTGGGGTTAGGCATTTTGCTGTCGGCAAACGAAGTACCGAGAATAGCACAGCAGTTTGGTCTTGATTCATCTGTAAAGGTGAATATGACAAGCATTGTTCACGCAACTACAACAGCAGTAAACCTAACAAAAAGTGTAGCGAGAGCTACGAAATGAGGAGAATTAAATGACCACATATTTATATCCGAAAAACTTAAAAGCCACAGCCAACTTATGGCTGTGGAGTTTGAGAGATTTTGCAATTATCTGTATAGCGCTTTTGTTGTCTGTGCTTATGTTTGCACAGACACAGTTTTTTCTACCACTTGTTGTAACTCTATGCTTCGGTTTCCTTACAATCCGACTTGAAGATACAACTGTGCTTGATTTTATCCGCTATGCTGTGAAGTATTTTATTTCAACACAACAAGAGTTTATATGGGCAGAAAGGAGAGAAAAGTAAATGAAGAAAACAAAAAGGAAGGACAAATCAACGCAGGACTTAATCGGTATAAAGACCTTTACCAAAAACGGCTTAAAGGTTGGTAAAGACGAGCTTGTTTTCTTTATGGTACAGCCTACAAATATTTCTGTGTTGTCACACATCAACATTGAAATCAAGATTCGTCACCTTATGATGATTCTTTCTGCTGTGCCTGATATTGAGATAACCTGTACCGATTCCTGCGAATGTTTTGACACAAACAAAAGCTATATCAAAGACAGAATTGAAGAAGAACACAATGAAAAAGTCAGAAAGATTCTGAACAAGGATTTGAAATTTCTCGACAGTATTCAGACGGAAACTTCAACTGCAAGACAGTTTTTGTTTATTGCAAGGTGCAAATCCGCAAAGTTGGAAAATGTGTTGCAGAAAGCAAACAGGGTTGAAAAAATCATTGCAGACCAAGGCTTTGAGGTAACACGAATGAGCAAAGGTGACATCAAGCGGTTTCTTGCAATCTACTTTGATGCAAGTATGAACGGTGACCTTATGCCTGACTATGACGGCGAGCAATATATTTCGGAGGCTGAAAATGAAGAAGCATAAAGGGAAAATCCAAATGGGAATTGTTATAGGTATATTTTCTGCAATTTTAATTACCTGTCTTATTTCGGTGTTCTCACAGTTTTATACTGAAGAAAAGGAAAAAGAAGAATTCAGACAGCTTGCAGACATTGTTACGGAAAAAACAACAGAAACAGAAATCACCAGAAAACCTAATATCATAAAAATCAGTGGTTCTGATGTTGAAAACAGGTCTGAACAGCCTATGTATTACACAACTGACTATCAGCCACATTCAATATCAGAACTCACTTCAATGAACTCTGATTGCTTCGGGTGGATAAGCATAAAAGGCACAAACATTAACTACCCTGTTATGCACACACCCGATAATCCGCAAATGTATCTAAACAGGAACTTTTACTGTGAATACAGCTTTAGTGGTGTGCCGTTTCTTGATGGAAGATGTTCAGCCGACAGCACAAACCTCATAATTTACGGACACCATATGAACAATGGCACAATGTTTGCAGACCTCTGCAACTATACCGATTATTCATACTTTACGGAGCATCCGACAGTTGTGCTTGAAACTAAAGACGGGCCATTTCCTTACTCCGTCTTTTCTGTTATAAAAGTAAAGTCCGATGATGATTGGTACAGATTCACAACAGTTGGAACGGAAAAAAGCTATAACTCAAGAATTGAATATGCAAAAGAGAAATCCATATACAACACAGAAATCACACCTGCTTACGGTCAGCAGATTTTAACGCTTTCAACCTGTTACGGCTACAATCAGGATGACCGCATACTTGTGTTGGCAGTCCAAAATTAAAAGGAGGCTTATGATATGGGACTATTCAAAAGTAAACCAAAGGTGCTCACACCCGAGCAGGCAGAAGAAATATACACAAAGGATTTCTTTGATATGATTCTGCCGTCAACAATAAAATTTTTCACCGATTATTACATTGTCGGCGACTCGTACCGCAGTGTATGGGCGGTTCGTGAATATCCGCCGAGTACGGAAGAACAGGCGATTCTCTCACAGCTTGCAGACAGAAACGGCGTTACTCTCCGCATATATCACAGACTTGTTGAGAGTATGGAACAGAGAAAAATAATTCAGAATGCCACACGCAAAAACAAGCTCAAGTCAAGCGGTAATGATGTAAACGAAACGATTGAAGCACAGGGTAACTTACAGGATGTTGTCACTCTTATGGCGAACTTACGAAAGAACAAAGAACCGTTATTGCATTGCTCTGTGTTCATAGAGCTTAAAGCCAAGAGCAAACAGAAATTAAAGGAGTTGCAAACAGATATTGCAATAGAGTTGACACGGTCAAAAATTGAAGTTGACCGTCTGACTTTACGACAGAAAGAAGGCTTCCTGTCTGTAAATCCTATTGGCAGTAATCAGTTTGGCAGTCTATATGAGCGTGTATTGCCTGCCTCATCAGTTGCAAATCTGTTCCCGTTTAATTTCAGTGGTAAGACAGACCCTAACGGCTTGTATATCGGTCGAGATAAGTACGGCACGAATATTCTCGTTGATTTTGACCGCAGAACTGAGGACAAGACAACGAGTAACATCCTTATTCTCGGAAACTCAGGTCAGGGTAAATCGTATTTATTGAAACTTATCCTTACAAATATTCGTGAAAGCGGAAAGAAAATCTTATGCCTTGATCCCGAAACGGAGTATGAGGATTTGACAAATGCCCTCGGCGGTTGTTACATTGATTTTATGTCAGGCAAATACAAAATCAATCCGTTAGAACCAAAGGATTGGGGTAATGCAAATGAAGAAATTGACTCCAAAACACCCGAACCGTTCAAGCGTGTTACCCGACTGTCACAGCATATTGCATTTCTAAAAGACTTTTTCAGAACCTACAAGGATTTTACGGACGCACAGCTTGATACAATCGAAATCCTGCTTATGAAGCTGTACGCACGATTCGGGATTACAGACACAACAGATTACAGTGCAAAAAAGCCTACTGACTTTCCTGTGATGAGTGATTTCTATGACTTGTGCGAAGAAGAATATATGACCTACGACAACAAGAGAAAGTATCTTTACACCGAAGAAATTTTGCAGGAGGTTTGTCTGGGTATTCACAGTATGTGCGTCGGTTCAGAATCAAAGTATTTCAACGGTCACACGAATATCACTGATGACAAATTTCTCTGTTTCGGTGTAAAGGGTTTGCTTGACACTAACAAAAGGCTCAAAGACGCTATGCTTTTTAATATTCTCTCATATATGAGCAACAAGCTCCTTGGAGAGGGAAACACAGTTGCATCGATAGATGAATTGTATTTGTTCCTTTCAAATCCAACTGCCATTGAGTATATCCGAAACGCAATGAAGCGTGTGCGTAAAAAGGATTCGTCTGTAATTCTTGCAAGTCAGAACATTGATGATTTTCTAATCCCGAGTATTAAAGAATTTACAAAACCGCTTTTCTCAATTCCAACTCACCACTTCCTGTTCTATCCGGGCAATATCAATCCAAAGGACTTTGAAGATGCCTTAATGGTCGAGCCAAATGAATACGACTTAATAAAATTCGCAGAAAGAGGCACGTGCCTGTACAGATGCGGTAATGAAAGGTACTTGTTACTCGTTCAAGCTCCGGAGTATAAGGCAGAGATTTTTGGTAGTGCCGGGGGAAGGTGATAATCGTTGACAAAGTGTTTTGTAGTGCTATAATGAAACTGTAAATAAAAATCGGTCAGGGTGGTAATAGTGAAAATTTCTAGCGTTAATAGATTTTTGCCTTACGAAGCGGATTATGAACTTTTATCAAAGTTTAGAAAATGGGAAACAATTGGATTGTGGATTATAGGTGTATTTTCTATTGTTCTTCCTTTTTTGAACACTTTTTCATATAATGTAATTATTCATATAATCAATGATGTTGCTAATTTCTTGTATTTTTTTATTTTAATAAGTTACTACATACTTGATTTATATACAGAAACATTTTTATATCCTGCAACTGCAAGAAAACGTAGAAAAGGATTTATTGACAATTCGTTAGGCTCAAAGTTTTTAGAAAAAGCAACCCAAAACTATTATTCTAATGATGAAATAAATGTTGGACCATATAAAATGCTTGTGAATTGTTGTGAGAATTGTTATTTTACTTTTAACATTGCAAAAGCTATGTTGCCAATTATTGTGCTTAAGAATATATTTTTTAGTATTGTTGCTTTGGCGATTGCATATTTTGGGATAAATAATAATTTAATTGCTATTCCTGTTTTGCAAATTTTATTATCGTCTTTGTTTATAACCGAACTTGTTCATCATATAAATTTTGTTGTAAAATTAAATCAATTATTTGAAAAATTTTTAGATGCTTTTGTTAATATAAAAGATAATTCATTATTTCTGCAACAGGCAGTACTTTTATATGTAGAATATGAAACTGTATTAGCATATAATAAAGCTCCTTTAAGTGATAAGGTCTATAATAAATTAAATCAAAAATTAACAAAAGAATGGGAGGAAATAAAAGAACGATATGAAATTAGTCAGTAATATATATACAACAGAAAGTGTATTAAAAGGACATCCTGATAAGATTTGTGATCAAATTAGTGATGGTTTATTAGATAGTTTTTTGGAAGTTGATAGCAACGCTAAAGTAGCAATTGAATGTCTAGGTACAAATAAAGCAATAGTGGTAGCTGGTGAGGTTGATAGTAGATATTCTTTTTCAATAGAAAATAAATGTAAGCAAATATATAATGAAATCACAGGATTAACATCTCCAAAAATCATTAATCTTTTAACTCAGCAATCTTCTCAATTAAGAAAACCTATAGAAAATGGAAGAGCCGGGGATCAAGGTATTATGTACGGTTTTGCCTGCAATACAAGATATAATTATTTACCTTATGGATATTGGATTGCTAATAATATAGCAAAACGTTTAGATGTTTACAGAGATAAAACCAGACTTTTTTTACCAGATGGAAAAATTCAAGTTTATGTTGTAAATGGTTCTATTGAACAATTAACTATTAATGTTCAACATGAGGTCGATGCCGATTTGGAAATATTAAAAAGCACTATAGAAAAAGAAATTTTGTACGATGTGCAAGCTGAAAAAATATTTGTTAATGAAGATGAAGGCTTTATATCTGGTGGATTTGAGAATGATACAGGTGTAACTGGAAGAAAAATTATGGTAGATACATATGGTGGCATTATTCCTCACGGTGGGGGTGGTTTTTCAGGTAAAGATCCATCAAAATTAGATAGAAGTGCGGCATACATGTGTAGATTTGTTGCTAAAAACATGGTAGCAAATTCGTTTGCTAAGCAATGTTTAGTGTCTGTTGCTTATGATTTTGGTAAGGCTTACCCTATTATGTTAAATATTGTAGTAGATGGAGAGGCTTCTACTAATTTAAATGATTATGTGAAAAATAAGTTTGATTTTCGTCCTGAAGCTATAATAGAATTTTTAGACCTGAAAAAAACTAAGTATTTACCAACCGCTAGATACGGACACTTTACTGATGAGAATTATCCATGGGAGAAAATAGTAAAACTATAAATAAAACGATTGATTTTCTTAACGAGAGTCAATCGCTTTTGCATTTCCGGAGGTGATACAATGTCTGCCACAATAGGTGCGGCACTAAAGAAAATAGCAGTTGCTCTGCTTACAAACCCCAAAGTTATAAAAACAATATTCGGAATAGTAATCGGCATAATCATAGTTGTGGTTATGCCGATTGTTGCTGTTATTTCCATTTTCAATGGCAGTATGGATATTGACACGGACAAGTTAAGTCAATCCATACAGGAAAATATTTCTGCCGAGCAAATGGCAAACTTTCAGCTTATTAACGACACAATGACCAAGGTTGAAAAACAGCTCGATAAAAATAAACTGTCTGATTGCAACACGCAGGCAGAGGTAATATATCTGTTTTTTCTGTCTGATAAATCAAAGGAAAAAGATTTTGTGAAGAACTTCGTTTCCTGTTTTAAAAAGAATCAGTCTGACAAAGATTTGATTAAAGCAGTAAATGCAAAGTTTGGCACAGAGATTGAATACGCAGAGTTTCAGAAGATGATGCAGTCAATCAAGGGTGCAGAAATCAGTACGGCAAACTTTACCGATAAAACTACAAAGAATAATCTTGACCTTGTTAAGTGGTGCGAGAACGCATACAAAAACGGTTGGGGCTATGTCTATGGAGGTTACGGTCAGATATGTACAGAGCAGTATCTCGACCAGCAGGCGAGCCTGTTCCCCGGCAATAACGAGGCAGGTGGAGAGATGAGAACTGTCGGTGAAAAGTGGCTTGGCAAACGAGTTGTTGATTGCATAGGACTTATTAAATCATACGCTTGGTACAATGCCGATAGCGGTCAGATAACAGTCGGTTCAAACGGCTTTACTGATTGTGGTGCGAATACAATCCGGAACAATGTGAAAGAAGGCGGTGCAATCTCAACTATGCCCGATATACCAGGTCTTGCTGTATGGATGGACGGTCACATAGGTGTGTATGTCGGTAACGGCGAAGTTATTGAGGCACAAGGCACAGCCTACGGAGTTGTAAAAACACAGCTTAAAAATCGTGGCTGGACTAAGTGGATGAAGATACCAAATATCAAATATGTGGAGGTAAAATCAAAATGAAGAAAACAAGCGTAAGCATAATGTATGATGATGAAAAACTGTCTGCTGTCAAGCTGTATATGTCACAGCGTGATTTGAATTTCAAAGAAGAACTTAAAAAATCGGTTGATAGTTTGTACTCAAAATATGTTCCTGCAAATGTCAGGGAATTTATTGATATGAAGTCATCGCAGGCAAAACCACCCAAACCTAAAAAGCCAAAGCCACAGGAAGAAAATACCGAGGTGGTAACTTGAGAACTCAAAACTTTGGTGTAGAAATTGAAATGACCGGCATCACTCGCAGTACTGCGGCTAAAGTGATAGCCGGTTATTTTAATACCACAGCAACTCATATCGGAGGTTGCTATGATTCATATTCTGTCCGTGATAATGATAACAGACAATGGAAGATTATGCGTGATGCAAGCCTTAGGTGTACCAACCGTTCAGGTGAACAGGCAAGTGCTTTGTACTCTGTTGAATTCGTCACACCCATTTGTAATTACAATGATATTGAAACTATACAGGAGTTAGTAAGAAAACTTCGTGGTGCAGGAGCAAGAGTGAATTCCAGTTGTGGTATGCATTGCCATATTGACGCATCAACACACACCCCGAAAACACTTCGCAATATAGTTAATATCATGGCATCAAAAGAGGACTTACTCTACAAGTCGCTTAAAGTGAATGTTAGCCGTGAGCATTACTGTCAGAAGATGGATACAAGATTTCTTGATGAAATCAATAACCAACCTCCACTTTCAATGGAACAACTAAAATCAATGTGGTATGACGGTGGTGACTACAGCTACAGACACTATGATGACAGCCGTTATCACGGATTGAATTTGCACAGCGTGTTCAGTAAGGGTACTATTGAATTTCGTCTGTTCAATTCAACACTACACGCAGGAGAAGTGAAAAGTGCAATTCAGCTTTGCCTTGCAATAAGTCATCAGGCTTTAATTCAGAAGTCTGCACGACATACAAAAACAGTATCAGATAACGAAAAATATACTTTCCGTACTTGGTTGTTGAGGTTAGGACTTATCGGTGACGAGTTTAAAACCGCCCGTCATCATCTCCTGAAAAATCTTGACGGCAACATTGCATGGAAAGACCCTGCACAGGCTGAAAAGCAAAAGGAAAGACTTGCACAGCAAAGACTTGAGGTCTTGCAGAACAGTACAAATGAAAATATAAATTCAGAACCCGAAGTTGAAACTGCTGAACAGCAGGAAGAAACTTCGGGTTTAGTTATGAGAATGTAAAAATTTTTAGAAGGAGTTATTTTTATGAGTAAGTTATATGTTGCCTATGGAAGCAACTTGAATTTAAAACAAATGGCATTTCGTTGTCCAACTGCAACTCTTGTAGGAACAGGAGTGATAGAAAATTATCAATTGCAGTTTAAAGGTATGCCGACCGGAGCATATGCCACTATCGCACATTGCAAAGGAAAGTCCGTTCCCGTTGCTGTATGGGATATAAAACCTATTGATGAAATGCGACTTGACCGATACGAGGGTTATCCCTCACATTATTTCAAACAGGATGTTCCTGTCAAGATGAACAACGGAGAAGAACTGTCTGCTATGGTTTACATTATGGACTTAAAGCAAAAGTTCGGATTGCCGAGTAGCAATTACTATTACACAGTTCTTCAAGGTTACCATGATTGCAATCTTGATGACAGTGTGTTTAAAGATGCAGTAAAGAATAGTGCAGATAGATTTATGAAAGAACAAAACAGTGAACCGAATTTATCTGATGATGAAGATTTCAGTATGGGAGGTATGAAATTGTGAATGAGAGAAAGAAACTGAAAAAGCAACTTGGAGATAAATATATTTTTAAGAAGTATCTTTCGTCAGCCGAGGTCAGAAAGATACTTTCCGAAAATCCAAAGGACAAGCATGAAAAGTTATTTGCATCTCTCACAGTAGGTTGTGTAAAAATCAATGCAATAATATTTCCCACACCTGACTGTATGATGATGGGATATGACATTCTTGTAAAGGACACTCCCGACAGCAAAGAGTGGATATGCTATGACACTTTAAATGATGATGTGAAATACAATTCTCTGAATTTGGAGCAGGAAATGTTCAATATCCTGAGCCGTGAAGTTAAAGAGTACGGTTTGTCATATACCGACTGCAATTTTGAAGTTGTAAACGGCAAGGTTATGAATAAGGAATAATCGGCGAAACTTTCGCCACATTCGCCCCGTGTCGGCTTTTTAATGAGATGTCGGAACGTTATCCGAAAACTAAATAAAACCAAATTAAGGCGATTTGTGGCGAAGTTATAGAACAAGTAAAAACGGCAAATTGGGTGAGATATACAGGGTAGAAAATCAAGCAGGATAAAGGCGTATTCCGTTGCAGAGCAACGGTTGCCGAAACACACCGACCGGCAACGCCGTTCGGGGATTTTCAAAGGTGTTACTTTTTTAGCATTGTGTTACCGCTTGTATTCCTAACTGCCCGATTTTGCCGTTTTGATGAGATTTTCTCATAATACTCGAAGTGTTACCGAAAGGAAAGGTGAAAAATGGACAACGACTCAAAGAGAATAGGACTGTATATAGGTAAGGATTTACTCAAAGCCTGCGACAATGCAATCTCAAGAACCAATGCAACATCACGAAGTGAGTTTATTTCAAACGCTATTGAATTTTACATTGCTTGGCTAAACTCAAAGAAAGAGTGTTAGTAAAGTGCTTACTCCTGCACTTGAATCTGTCATCAGTTCAAAAATCCTTGATACCGAGGACAGGATCGCAAGGGTACTATTTAAGCAGGGTGTGGAGCTTGCAATGCTGATGCATGTTGTTGCGGCGACCAATGATATTACGGAAGATCAGCTGAGAGATTTAAGAAAAATTTGTGTTGATGAGGTCAAACGCAACAGCGGTAAATATAAGTTTGATGATGCTGTAAGGTTTCAGAAAGGGTAAGCTATGCCGAGAATTATTATGAAATCACCCTACATCAAACCGAATTCTAAAACCCATATCGGGAATTATGTTTCATATATTGCGACTCGTGACGGAGTTGAAAAGGTTGACAGCACACAAAAGTTTATGGAAGCAACCGAAAGACAAAAGCAGATCATTAAGAAATTGCTTTCTGATTATCCTGACTCAAAGGACTTGTATGAGTATCAGGATTATCTTGATAAGCCGAACAGAGGTAATGCAGACGAATTGATTTTGCGGATTGCCGAAACCCATGCAGAGTTATTCGGTGACCGTGAGAAATATGTAAGCTACATTGCACAGCGACCGAGAGTAGAAAAAATATCTTCACACGGCTTATTTACCGATGACGGTGTGCCGATAGTTTTATCTGATGTGCAAAAAGAGGTTGCAGAAAGCAAGAGTAATGTGTGGACGCATATTATTTCTTTGAAGCGTGAGGATGCGGAACGGCTGGGTTACAACAATGCAAAGGCATGGATGAACCTCATTCGTTCACAAAGAAATATGATAGCGGAGAATATGAAAATCGCTCCCGAAAAATTCAGATGGTATGCCGCATTTCATAACGAGGGACACCATCCGCACATTCATATGATTGCATATTCTACAAAACCGAACGAAGCGTACCTGACGGAAAGGGGCATTGAAAATATCAAGTCAAATCTTGCAAAGGTAATCTTCCGTCAGGACTTGATAAGTATTTATCAGAAGCAAACCGAACATAGAGATAGGCTCCGTACTGAGGCTCGTGACATTGTAGAGGATTTGGTTTCAAATATTAACTCTGAAATATATATCAGTGCGTCAATTCAGCATAAGCTGTTAGAGCTTGCCGACAGGCTTTCAAAAACGAAAGGTAAAAAGGTTTACGGTTATCTGAAACCCGATGTAAAAGCAATCGTTGATTCCATTGTTGATGAGCTTGCCAACGACAATAGAATTAAAAAGCTGTATGACCTCTGGTACGAGCAAAAGGAAAATACAATCCGCACCTACACGGATGAAATGCCTGACAGGATTCCGCTTGTCCAAAACAAGGACTTTAAGTCAATCAAGAATGCGGTAATCAAGGAAGCGTTGAAATTAAATGTCACCGAAGATGAAGCAGAAGAAAGCGAGAACACAGACGAAGAATCTGTTTCAAATCCCTTTGAATATGAAGAAAACACCTCTGCTGAATCAGTCTTTGATTCAGGCAGAGGCGTTCTGTATCCTCGTTATTCAATTAAAACCAACCGGAACAGCGTTGCAGTTTCTTCTCTTTATCTCCTGCGCTACCTCTGTAACATAATTCAAAATCAATTAAGATTTGAAGAAAGGCAGAAAGTACAGAGGACAGATAAAAAATTACAGCAGAAGATTAATGATAAGAAACACGATCAGGGGCTGAAAATGTAAGTTTGATAAACTGGAATTTTATCGTGATTTATCTGCCTCATCTAAACACAATAATTTGAAATATATCGGATAATGGTCTGACACATTATCCTCGATTTTTTCTATCTTGACATTTTTACATTGATATTTTTTTGCAAGTTCGCTATTATTATTAATCAATACGTGGTCAATTGGTGTTTTATACACAAATCCATTAGGAAATATCATTCTCCTTGTCACTTGACCCTTGCATATATCTGTATATCCACATATCAATTTTTTATAAAATTCTCTATTCTCTACAAACTCCTTTGCTTCATATCTTTTCTTATAATCTCCTGCATTAAAATCTCCCAACATAATATTTGGAAATTCATACGCTTGTAACAACTCAAGCAGTTCTTTCGCATTATGTGCATGAACACCAATAATAGACAAATCTAAATACTTTATTCCAAATGATACACACATATTATTGTTTAATGTGTTATTTTTTTTATAAACCAATTCTTCCAGACCTGTTTTCTTTGCCAAAACAACAGTCATCTTAATCTGCTTTTCAGAAGAAATATTATATAACATAACATATTTATCATCTGGAAAAAACTCCAAAAATTCACTAAACAATCTATGTTTGTTAAATCCATCAATATTGCACTTGAGAGGAATCTCTTGTAATACAGCAACTGCCTCATTTTTTGAGTCCAAGAACTCTTTCACTTTGTTAATAACAATCTCAAACTTCTGCTTATCAATCTTTTTAACAGCTTGTTTTTTATTTAGACTATTTCCCATTTCATACAATTGCGTATTCCATGTCAGAAAATGTATTTCTCGCACTTTATCACCCCAACAAATTCCGATTTATCAATCAGTTATGTTGACATTATCATACCACATATAAAGGAAGTTGTCTATCCAAAAACAATCCTCCACCAAGAAATAACTGTACCCAAACGCTGACAGGTGCCACCTATCACAGTGATAGGAGAAAGAACTACCCACTATAAGATATTACAGCAGAAAAGAAAAATATATACAAGGAAGTGATTAAAATATCAACCTACATTCATTTTACAAAAGAACAGCGAGAACAGGCAAGGCAAACAGACCTTGCTAATTTTTTAGTCAGTCGAGGCGAGAAAGTCAGGAAATCAGGCTCGGAGTATGAATGGCTTGACGGCTCGCAAAAGGTCACAATCAGAGGTCATCTCTGGTATCATCAGTACAAACAAAAGGGCGGTGATGCAGTTGACTTCGTCCGCAGATTTTACAACAAGGACTATACCGAAGCGGTTCAAATGCTTTTGAATAACGGTGGCAGTCAAATCATAACATCACCGCCCATAGAAAAAGAGCATAAACCCTTTAAACTGCCACCGAGGAATGACAGAATGAGCCGAGTTTTTTCTTATCTGCTGTTGACTCGTGGTATTGATAAAGATGTTTTGTATGAGTTCGTGCGGCGGAAAATGATTTATGAATCGTCAGACTTTCACAACGCTGTCTTTGTCGGCTACGATTCAAACGGTAAACCTCGCCACGCCCACAAGCGAGGAACTGTGACGAACAATCCGTACAAAGGAAATGCTGCAGGAAGTCAACCCGAATTCAGTTTTCACTGGCACGGCACAAGCGATAAAATTTATCTCTTTGAAGCACCGATTGATATGCTTTCCTACATTTCAATGCACAAGGAAAATTGGAAAGAACACAGCTATGCGGCATCCTGCTCCGTTTCGGATAGGGTGCTTTTTCAATGTCTTAAAGATAATCCAAACATCAAAAATGTGTTTCTCTGCTTTGACAATGACGAGGCAGGACAGACAGCAAACAAACGGATAGCCGATAAATTAAACTCAATGAATATCAAAAGCGCAATCCTCATTCCTATCCATAAAGACTGGAATGAGGATTTAACTTTAACAGAGAAAGAAGATGAACAAATATGCCATCAGGCATTGTAACTTTGATTATAGTGACAGGCTCAATGTTTGCCTTGTTCATAATAATTTCAATGGTTGGCAATCACTATTCACTAAATCGAATAAAAAATAAAACAGTTGGACAAGGGCAATACGGCACAGCTCGTTGGGCGACCAAAAAGGAAGTCAAAAAAACATACAAACGAATTGATTTTCAGCCTAACGAGTGGAGAAATAATCCTGACAGCAGACCAAAGGAGCAAGGTATAGTTGTTGGCTGTAAGAACAGCAGGAAAGGAACAACCGCATTGGTTGATACAGGAGATGTCCACGCTCTGATGATTGGTGCGGCAGGTGTCGGCAAGACTGCATTTTGGCTTTATCCATGCATTGAATATGCCTGTGCAACGGGTATGTCATTTTTATCAACCGACACTAAGGGCGATGTAGTTCGGAATTATGGAACGATTGCAGAAAAGTATTACGGCTACAAAATTTCAGTAATAGATTTGCGTAACCCAACACGCTCTCACGGCAACAATCTCCTGCATCTTGTGAATAAGTATATGGACTTATACAAAGCCGAACCCGAACAGCTTGTTTACAAGGCAAGAGCAGAAAAATATGCAAAAATCATTTCAAAAACGATTATTCTTTCAGGTATGGACTCGGCTTCATTCGGACAAAATGCTTACTTCTATGATGCAGCAGAGGGACTTTTAACAGCAACTATTCTGCTTGTTTCAGAATTCTGCGAACACGAAGAACGGCATATTGTTTCGGTATTCAAAATCATTCAGGAATTACTCGCACCGACCAACAAGAAAGGCAAAAATCAGTTTCAGATTTTAATGGACTATCTTCCCGACGACCACAAGGCAAAATGGTTTGCAGGGGCGGCACTGAACACAGCCGAGCAGAGTATGTCAAGCGTTATGAGTACGGCATTGTCAAGGCTCAACGCTTTTCTTGACAGTGAGCTTGAACAGCTTTTGTGTTTTGATACGGAGATTGACGCTGAAAAATTCTGCAATGAAAAGTGTGCAATCTTCATTGTAATGCCGGAAGAAAACCCCAACACATTCTTTATGGTGTCACTCATAATCCAACAGCTCTACCGTGAAATTCTTTCTGTCGCAGATGAAAACGGCGGTGTACTGAAAAACCGTTGTGTGTTCTTCTGCGATGAGTTCGGAACCTTGCCGAAGATTGATTCGGCAGAGATGATGTTCTCTGCCTCTCGTTCAAGGCGGTTACAGATAGTGCCAATAATTCAATCCTTCGCACAACTTGAGAAAAATTACGGCAAAGAGGGTGCTGATGTTATCATAGATAACACACAGCTGACTATTTTCGGCGGCTTTGCTCCAAACAGCACAAGTGCGGAAGTCCTATCAAAAGCACTCGGTTCAAGAACTGTTATGTCAGGCTCTGTAAGCAGGAGCAAAAACGATCCGTCGCAATCCTTGCAGATGATAGAAAGAGCTTTGATGACTCCCGATGAGTTGAAGTCACTTCCGAAAGGCACATTCGTTGTTATGAAAACAGGCTTTTATCCGATGAAAGTTAAATTGAAATTATTCTTCAAATGGGGAATAGAATTTGAGGGAAAGTATGAGGCCATGGAAAACGGCAATCGTGAAGCTCACTATGCAAACCGTTCGGAGTTGTTCAATAACATAATTCAGAAATACTATCCTCACTATCTTGAACAGCCTGCAACTGATTCGGATTTTGATGAAGCAAACGGTGAGAAAAAGAAGAAAAATGAAAATCTTAAGACCTCACCAAATGCGGAACAAGCCGACAGTGGAAATACTATCGATTCTGAACAGAAATATGAGCCAACAGAAGAACCCGAAAATTCAAACGTTGAACAGAACGCAGACAAGCAAAGAAAAGTAGTCATAAGAACCGAAAGACCACCTCAGGAGGTGCTGGACAATGAGTAGATTAACTTATCTCTATCAAATGGACTTACCCCACAGAGCTGTAGCAGTCTATACCTACCTCTACGACCGAGCAAACAAAAACGGCGAATGCTGGCCCTCAGTAAACAAAATAGCAGGCGACATAAAGCTGTCGCCTGCCACAGTCCGCAGAGCTATTAAAGATTTAAAAAAAGCTGGGTTAATTGAAACCGAACAGCGCTACCGTGAACAGGGCGGTAAGAGCAGTTTGCTATATGTCATAAAAAAGAAATCTCTAAAAGTGTAACATATATATCCTTTAATTGTTTTTATATTTGTCGACTTCAAAAATAATCTTATAAAGTTGTTCTTGTTCAAACTTGCTTTTTGAGGCTATAAACTCATAGCACTCTAAAGGAATATTGCGCTGATTGCCTATTGAATCATCAATTTTCTCAAACAGTTTTGAAAGAGGTATATTTAAGGCAGATGCTACTCTCTCAATACTTTCGAGAGTAGCATTTTTCTCTCCACGCTCAAGCTGTCCGATGTATGTTGGGTGGCATTTTGACAGCTCTGCGAGCCTTTCTTGACTTAAGCCAAGCTGAGTTCTGTAGTTGCGAATGCGTCGTCCAATCAATTTTGCTATATCACTCATAGTAATCACCATCCTGTTTATAGTCTATAAGTATTTTGATGAAATAAACACAGACTATTGATATTATTAGTTAAAAGTGATATACTATAAATATCGTAATTTACAGTAAAGTGCTTATAGTATGTGGGGTGGCAGGTTTATGAGTAGCAGTAAAAGTAATTGCTGTGCATTTGGTCATAGAAAAATATATTTTAATATTGAATCTGAATTATATGCGATTATTGAAAGCTTAATAAATGAATATGGAGTTGAGACATTTCTAACTGAAGGTATGGGAGAAACCGATGAAAAATTTTCATCGGTTGTGCGTTCCTTAAAAAAGGTACATCCGAGTATAAAATTAGTCTTAGTAATTCCATACTTTTCAGATGTTTTAAATGCTGACAAAGAATACTATGAGAGTATGTATGATGATATAGTGTTGCCAGACAAATTGATGGGGGTTCATTACAAATCAGCTATTACAAAAAGGAACAAATGGATAATAGAAAAGAGTGAATATATCATTGATTGCACATATAGAGATTTCGGAGGTGCTTATAATGCAGTAGCATACGGAAAAAGTTTATGCAAAAAGATATTTAAAGTAAAAAATAATGCCCAATTCTCTGATGAAAAATGGACATAGTTTTTGTGTAGAACTATAGGTTCTATACAGAATTAATTGAGTATTCCTATTTTATGAGGGTTTTCATATTTATTGACCACAAATATGACCACATTTATTATGCTGATGTGTACAGCTTTTCAATTTGACTTTTCTTTATTTCCATTGACGGATGCACATAGGTGTTTAGTGTAGTAGATACATTAGAATGACCCAATATTTCGCTCAAAGTCTTTACGTCAACACCAACATCAATACACCTTGTCGCAAACATGTGTCTTATAGTATGAAAGTTGAAAATGCTTATATTGTTACTTTTTAGCAATTGTCTATATCTGTAGTCAAATGTGCGAGTCCCCATAAAAGAATTGTTCGATGGAACTACGTAATTTGATTTTTTATGTTTGCTAGCAGAAAATAGAATCGGTTTTAGGACAGATGAAATTGGTATATCGCGCTTAGAGGATATAGTTTTTGGACTATCAATAATAAGCTTCGTTTTGGAAAACTTATTTGTAGATTTTACTCTTGCTACTGTATGACGAATGTGTATAACATCATTTTCAAAATCAACATCCTCCCACATCAGAGCACATATTTCTCCAATTCTCATACCTGTGTGCAAAGCTATTATTATTCCTAATGAAACTTCACTTCCATCTTCAATCAAAATTTTTTCAAATGATTTTTGAACATCGGAAGATAAAACCTGCAATTCTCTCTTGTGTACGGTCGGTTTATGAATGGGTGTTTTTAAAGGCTGGCACAAACCTTCTGTCACAGCATATTTCAATGCAGCTTCAATAATAATTGCAATTGTTTTTACATAAGACGGAGATAAACCTCCGCTACTATTTAATTTCCCTTCCCTTAACTGTTCATCAAGAAAATCATTAACACCGAAGATGTTATTTTCGAGATTCGCTTGTTACCTAACTTTGGAAGTATATGTGATTCTATCATATAAAGGTATTTATTCTCGGTTGCACCTTTTAATCTCACACGATTAGAACTCAACCAAAGACTTAATATTTCAGAAAATTTCAATTCTTTGTATTTGCTTGTAACCATATCAGAGTTCAATCTATTTTTCGCTAGTTTATTTTTACATTCTGTATATGTTTTTCCATACACAGAGTGATAGGCTGTTGTTCCGTCTTCTTTGATTCCGCTCCTATATCGTCCTTCCCAACGCCCATCTTTGCGTTTATGAATATGATCTCCTCGTCTTGACATATAAATACTCTTTTCGCTTGCAATGTCATAAAATATAGCGACACCATTTTTAATCACAATAATTATATATTCTTATGATACATTTCATAAAGCACGAACATATTCGTTACTTTTTCACAAAAAAACAATGAAAATCCGACAGAATATATTGACAAGCGGTTGCTTAAAAGGTATAATTTTGTGTGATAATAAGTCGATACTTCCCAAAAATTGAATTTTATAGATAATTAGAACCTTTAGTTCTACGCAAAGTTTTTTGTTTGTTCATCTTATCTGCATAAATTTATTTATTGATTTTATTTTGAAGGGGTGCTGAAAATGAAAAAGATACCTTATAGAATTATTGCAACTTTACTAGTATGTTGTATGATTTTATCTTTATTTCCTTTGAATGTTTTTGCTGTTGCGACGGAAACAGTATATGTAAAAGCCGATAACGGGTGGGAAGATATATATTGTTATATGTGGAATAGTGAAAGCGGAATAAATAATAGCTGGCCGGGTAAGAAGATGACAAAAGTTGAGGATGATGTATATGCTTATCCTTTGGCGGCGGATTATAATTGTGTAGTATTTAATAACGGAAACAGAGGAGATGATAATCAGACAGAAAATCTTGATTTTCCGGGAGATGGCTATATTTATGACCTTGCTGAGGGGACTTGGTCTGCATATAGCGGGAGCAAAGAATTTGAAAACTTTTCGTATAAAGCTTTAAATGGTACATACTGTAGTATAACCGGATATGAAGGAAATAATAAAAATGTTGTTATCCCATCAGAATTAGATGGATACTTGGTTCAGTCAATAGCACAGTATGCTTTCCAGAATTTATCGTATGTGGAAAGCGTTACTATTCCTGAAAGTGTAGAAACTATAGAAAGTAGTGCTTTTAGCGGATGTACGGGATTAACGAGTATAAGTTTGCCAAGCACTGTTACAAAAATAGAGAGTAGTGTATTTTCAGGTTGTAGTGGACTTACTAGTGTGACACTGCCTGAAACACTCACAACAATAAGCGGATATGCATTTAGTGGTTGTACAAGTCTTGAAAACATAGAAATACCTGACAGTGTAACGGACATATCAGCAAGAGCATTCTACAATTGTACCAAGTTAAGCAGTGTAAAACTACCTTTAGGCTGGAAGAATGTACTTGATTATTATTATGATAGTGCAGATCGTTATTCTGATTCTAGTGATTGTTATCAGAGTCCGTTTGTAGGCTGTACGGTGCTAAAGGAAATAACATTGCCAGAGGGAATGACAACAGTTCCGAAACAGGCCTTCAGAGAATGCTCATGTACGGTAGAGAAGCACAAAGCAAAACAAGGATAGCCAGCCCTGCCACTATTCCGAAGTCAGGGGAACGCAATAGAAAAATTCATAGCTGTATGCTATACTTAATTAGCATTTGAACATATCAAGCTGACACAGCAATCTCTTTACTTGCCGTTAATGCGCGTCTACCAATAGTCCGCACAAAGCAAGAGTAGCGTAAAGGTATAAAAATTTCAAACTTCTTTGTAACGAAATTCCGATTTCTCCGTCTAACCTATGAAGCTGAAGGAGGTGATGACAAGTATGGACTATGAAAAACTCTATAAAGCCTACTATTTACAGGTATACTCGTATACTATTTCTCTTGCCAAAAATCGTGAGATAGCAGAGGAAATCACGCAGAACACATTCTATAAGGCTGTTTCTACAACATCACAATTCAAAGGTAAGTCAGATGAATTGACATGGCTCTGCTCCATAGCAAAAAATCTTTACCATGATGAAATGCGAAGCCGTCAGCGAGTAGCTGATGTGAGTGAAATCAATGACTTGCCATCAAATGAAAATGTTGAGAACTCAGTTGCAGATTCTGACATGGCGTTCCGCATACACCTCGTTCTTCACCGTTTGGAAGAACCATACAAAGAAGTCTTTCAGCTTCGCGTATTCGGGGAACTATCTTTTTCACAAATCGCTGCAATTTTTGGAAAAACAGAATCATGGGCGAGAGTTACTTATCATCGTGCAAAGCTAAAAATTCAAGAAAGGATGGATGAAAAGCATGAGTAAACAATGCGATATTGTTCGAGATATTCTTCCGCTGTATGTTGACGATGCTTGCAGCGAAGCAAGCGCAGAGATGGTAAAAGAGCATTTGAACGCCTGTGCTGACTGTAACGCAATTTATCAGAAATTGCTTTCTCACACGAGCGAAGATGTTCTTCACGAAGAAAGCGAAAGCGTTATTATGCGCCATGAGGCAAAAGAAAAGCAGAGAGGCAGAAAAAAGATAACGATTGCTGTTCTCGTTTCCATCGCTCTTTGTATCATTGCAATTTTTACAGCTCTCTTTCTGTTACCTATAAACATTGCTTATGAGCCTGTCAAAATCGACTTCCCATTTGAGGTTGAAGATGTCGAAAACGTTGAAATGTACCACTATGACGGAGTGCCTGCATCAGCAGAAAAGAAAGTAGTTGTTGCTGAAAATGATATAAAGACCCTGTATGATAAGTTCAAGGGCTTATCCCTAAAAGACAAAACGACTGAGGAAACTGCCGGAGCAGATGTGACCAGCTTTAGATTTAACCTCTCAGATGGAACAAGCTACGATTTGATTTACGCCTGCTATGGGGTTAAAAACGGCGAATTGAAGTCAGCAGCAGGCGGTTTTAAGTATTTCACAAGTGCGGATATCGGCTCTTATTGGAACAATTTGAATACGGAACTTGAGGCAATTCCTATCAATGAGAGTGAATTGCCGTGAGCAGATAGCAAACCCAGCCGAGCCTGTCAACGGTCAAGATGAACGGCGCAAATGCGCCGCCGTTGACAGCCCCGCCCGTCTTTGCTGTTCGGTAATCAAGAGGGCGACAGCACAAGATGCTGCCGCCCTCTGCCATTATTCAGAAAGGGGGATTTTCCATGACCGAACACGAAAAGTATCAAGAACATATCCGGCATACACACGATGCCTTTTGCAAGACTGTTATTCGCCACGCTGCCATAGACGCAGCCCGGAGCATACGGAGCCGCCGCAAGCGGGAAATCTCGCTTGAATATCTGATAGAAGAAAAACACTATCCATTCAGTACCACAGATAAATACTTTGCGGAGCAATCCGGCATGACCAGCTATCCGCTTTTCGTCTGTGGTCAGATGGTGCTTTTGGAAAGTCCAGAGCTTGCCGCAGCCCTGTCCGCACTATCACAGATGGAACAGGAAATCATTTTCTTGTACTACTTCCAACGATTGACGCATAGGGAGATTGGACGGAGATATGGACGGGCTGGCAACACAACCGGGCGGCGTATTCAGATGATTTTACGGCGGCTACGGGCAGAGTTGGAGGGTTTGTCCTATGAGCCAGCTACTTCCCTATGAGACAATCGTTAAGGCAAGCGAGGGCGACCCGGAAGCTGTTGCCGCCGTCCTATCCCATTATGCGGGATATGTCCGCTCTTGTGCGAAAATGGACGGACAGATTAACACGGATATGCAGGAGCATATCGTCAGGCAACTGATAGAAAGCCTGTTGAAGTTCCGCTTTGACCGCTAAACAGAAAAGTTGTATAATTAGAGCCTGACAAATTAAACTTCAATGAGGGTAGAGCAAATGGAACAGATTATCAATTATAGAGACATACCCACAGATAAAAGGATTGACATATTAAATGCTCTTGAGCGAATAGGTTTTTTTCCGGCATACGGCGGCGTGAGAACAATGCAGCAAATTATGGAAAAGTCAGTTCCAGGTTCAGGCCCACAATTCTATTTCGTTTTCCGTGAAAATGAGTTGATAGGGTACAATTTTCTCATTGGGGACACTAAGAAATATAAAGCGTTCCCATGGCTTGCTATTAGCAATATGGATGAGCAGAAGTTGACTGTTTGTGAAGAACTGATGAAAATACAAATTGCCTTTTTTGAAGAACTCGGAATGCAAAAGATAGCAGATCATTGCGTTAGGATTATGGAAGATTACAGAAAAGGAATTGGAAAGCGGAAAGAAAGCGATTGCAGATAAATTCCATTTGAAAAACGGCTGACAATTTAATACCGCCGCCCATCACAGCGGCAGATAAGCAGTAAATCTTGAAAAGGTTTACTGCTTTTTTTGCGCCCATTTTCAAAAATCTTTGGCAAACCACACCGCCGGATTGTTGTAGGGAGCAGACAGGGAAAATAAAAAAATTTTCGCTGCGTTTGCCAAAACGCCCCCTTTTCACCGTTGTAGTGGTGAACAGCGGGCAGAACACGCCGCCGCAATCGCTATATTGGTGGAGCAAGCCAGTATATCCGCAAACCAGAGCCGCCGAGGAAAGCGGTAGTTTTTTAGAGCAAGATTCTACCACGGTGCCAAAATCCGCATATCTGCGGTTTTGCCCCTTTGGTAAATCTTGTTGGGGAGTGCCTTCCCCAAACCCTGCTCATGCGCCCTGTCGGGCGAGAAAGGAGGTCAACGCTTGAAGAAAAAATACAACACACCCCACCGCTGCCATGTGGTCAAAACCCGCATGACCGAGGAAGAATACGCCGACTTTACCGAGCGGCTGAAACACTATGACATGAGCCAAGCCGAATTTATCCGGCAAGCCATTACACGGGCGACCATTCGCCCCATCGTTACCGTTTCCCCGGTCAATGATGAACTGTTGTCCGCCGTTGGCAGGCTGACCGCCGAATACGGAAAAATCGGTGGCAACCTCAATCAGATTGCCCGCGCCCTCAACGAGTACGGCACACCATACAACGCCCTGTCCGTTGAAGTCCGCGCCGCCATTTCTGACCTTGCTGCCTTGAAGTTTGAAGTCCTGCGAAAGGTAGGTGACGCTGTTGGCAACATTCAAACATATCAGCTCTAAAAATGCGGATTATGGCGCAGCCGAGCAGTACCTCACCTTTGAACATGACGAGTTTACCATGAAGCCCACCCTTGATGAAAACGGGCGGCTCATGCTCAGGGAGGACTATCGAATAGCCACGCTGAACTGCGGCGACGAGGATTTTGCCGTTGCCTGTATGCGCTCCAATCTCCGCTATGGGAAGAACCAGAAGCGGGAAGATGTAAAAAGCCACCACTACATTATCAGCTTTGACCCACGGGACGCGGTGGACAACGGTTTGACCGTAGACCGGGCGCAGGCGTTGGGCGAGGAATTTTGCCGGAAGCAGTTTCCCGGACACCAAGCCATTGTCTGCACCCACCCGGACGGACACAACCACAGCGGCAATATCCATGTGCATATCGTTATCAATTCTCTGCGGATAGAGGAAGTTCCGTTCCTGCCTTACATGGACAGACCGGCAGACACCCGCACCGGGTGCAAACACCGCTGCACAGACGCGGCGATGGAATACTTCAAAGCCGAAGTCATGGAGCTGTGCCACCGGGAAAATCTCTATCAAATCGACCTTTTGCATGGCAGCAAAAACCGCATTACCGAGCGTGAGTATTGGGCGCAGCGGAAAGGGCAGGCAAAGCTGGACAAGGAAGCTGCTGCCTTGCCAGCCGAGGAGCAGCCAGCCAAGCCCACGAAGTTTGAAACAGACAAGGAAAAATTGCGGCAGACCATACGCACCGCGCTGTCCTCTGCCGCAAGCTATGGCGAGTTCGCCGCCGTTCTCTTGCAACAGGGCGTGACTGTCAAGGAGAGCCGAGGGCGGCTATCCTACCTCACGCCGGACAGGACAAAGCCCATTACCGCCCGCAAGCTGGGAGATGATTTTGACCGCGCTGCCGTTCTTGCCCTTTTGGAACAGAACGCCCACAGAGCCGCCGAGCAGACCGCAACCGTACCCGAATACCCCCGCAACATAAGGGAGCGTTTGCAGGGCAAAAAAGCTGTCCAAACCACCCCGGAAAAGGACGGTATTCAGCGCATGGTTGACCGGGCAGCGAAGCGAGCGGAGGGAAAGGGCGCGGGCTATGATTGCTGGGCGGCAGTCCACAATCTGAAACAAATGGCGGCTACCGTTGCCGCCTACGGGCAGTACGGCTATTCGCCGGAGGAGCTGGACGCAGCCCTTGTATCCGCCAATGCGGATTTACAGGACAGCACCGCCAAGCTGAAAGCCCTGGACGCTGCTATCCGGGAGAAAAAGGAGCTTCAGACACAGGTGCTTGCCTATGCCAAGACCAAGCCTGCCCGTGACGGTCTGAAAGCGCAGAAAACGGAAAAAGCCCGCAGCGCCTACCGGGAACGGCACGAAAGCGATTTTATCATAGCGGACGCAGCCACCCGTTATTTTCGGGCGCATGGCGTTTCCAAGCTGCCAAGCCATAAAGCCCTGCAAGCGGAAATCGAGCGGCTTACCGCCGAAAAGAACGCCCATTACAACGAATACCGGGAGAAAAGAGCCCGTGTCAAGGAGCTGCATACCGTGAAAAGCAATCTTTCTCAAATCCTGCAAGGCGAGAAAGACAGAGAGAAAAAGCACGAACATGAGCGTTAAAAACCGCCCCGAAACGATACCAAAACGGGGATATGCCCTGCACCCTATCCGCAATACTGCCCACCTTTGAAACGGGGTGCACAGCGCAGGAAATCCCCGAAAATGACACCGAGAAACTACATTTTTACCGACCTATCCGCTTATACCAGCGGAAACGGCAGAAAGGAGCGAGAAATGCCACGCATGAGCAAAAAGCGGCGGTTGGAATGGAGCTTTTTCCTCAACCACCGAAACCGTATTACCTACAATGACCTTTGCCGGGGCTGCACACACGGCTGCAAGCAGAGCTTCCGGGCGATTATCATCCTCTGCCCCCGGTATTTCTCTAAGAGATGGAAACACAGGGAGGACACCGCCAATGGCAGATAACCGCAAATATTACTACCTCAAACTGAAAGAAAACTTCTTCGACAGCGATTCCATTGTGCTGTTGGAGGACATGAAAGACGGGATTTTGTATTCCAATATCCTCTTGAAGCTGTACTTAAAATCGCTGAAAAATGGCGGCAGATTGCAGCTTGACGAGCATATCCCCTATACCGCCCAGATGATAGCCACGCTGACCCGTCACCAAATCGGGACGGTGGAACGGGCATTAGCCATCTTCCAGCAGTTAGGGCTTGTGGAGCAGCTTGACTGCGGGCTGCTTTATATGACCGACATCGAGCTGATGATCGGTCAATCCTCTACCGAAGCGGAACGGAAACGCGCCGCAAGGCTTGAAAATAAGGCACTTTTGCCGCCGCGGACAAATGGCGGACATTTGTCCGACATTCGTCCACCAGAGATAGAGATAAAGAAAGAGATAGATATAGAGTTAGAAAAAGAGGGAGAGTTAAAGGGACAAGCCATCGCCCGCAGCTATGGCAGATATGAGAATGTATTTCTGACTGATACGGAGCTTTCCGAACTGCAAGCGGAGCTGCCCGAAAAATGGGCGTACTACATTGAGCGGCTTTCCGGCTATATCGCGTCCACGGGCAAGAAATATAAAAACCACGCCGCCACTATCCGCAGATGGGCGGCAGACGATACCGCAAAGGCTGCCCCGAAACAGGGCATACCCGAATACGCCTGCAAGGAGGGCGAGAGCTTATGAGTAATCTGTTTACAGAACGAGTTTTGAATATGGCGGCTGTTACCCCACAGCCGGAGGACTACACGGGCGAGGACGGACTGCTTTACTGCGGCAAGTGTCACACTCCGAAAGAAGCCTACTTCCCGGAAAAGCAAGCCGCCCTGTTTGGGCGTGACCGCCACCCGGCAGAATGTGACTGCCAGAAAGCCCAGCGTTTGGAGCGTGAAGCCGCCGAACAGCGCAGAAAGCACCTTGACACCGTGGAGGACTTGAAACGCCGGGGATTTACCAATCCTACCATGCAGGAATGGACTTTCGCCAACGACAACGGGAAATGCCCGCAAATGGAGATTGCACACTTCTATGTGGAGCATTGGGAAATCATGCGCGAGGAAAATATCGGCTATCTGCTATGGGGCAAGGTCGGCACAGGAAAAAGCTATTTTGCCGGGTGTATCGCTAATGCCCTCATGGAGCAGGAAGTCGCTGTCCGCATGACGAACTTCTCTGCGATTTTGAATGACCTGACCGCCAGCTTTGAGGGGCGCAACGAGTATATCGAGCGTCTTTGCCGTTTTCCTCTGCTTATCATTGATGATTTTGGAATGGAGCGCGGCACAGAGTACGGTTTAGAACAGGTCTACAATGTGATTGACAGCCGCTACCGCAGCCGCAAGCCCTTAATCGTTACCACCAATCTGACATTGGACAGCCTGCAAAATCCGCTGGACACCGCCCATGCCCGGATTTATGACCGCCTTTTGGAAATGTGCGCCCCTATCCTCTTTACGGGAGAGAACTTCCGCCGTGAAACGGCGCAAGCCAAGCTGAACAGACTAAAAGAATTGATGAAATGAAAGGAGTTGCCTATGGCAGAGAACAAGCAGAACACCACCCCGGAACGCCGCCCGGACTGCGTGACAGAGATCCGCATGGGCAACACCGTCCTTGTCGTTTCCGGCTTTTTCAAAAAAGATACCACCGACACAGCAGCCGATAAGATGATGAAAGTGCTGGAGGCGGAAGCCGCCGCAGGACACAAAGCCCAGCTTTCGCCCTAACGCTACAAGCCGCACAGAAAAATCGTCATTTTACCGGGCGGTAAAGAAGCAGAAGCCGCTATACAGACAGCCGCCCCATGTGGTATAATCGAAATACGGAATAGTGGGGCTGGCTGTCGGAAACGGAGGATTTTATGTTAAGACAGACCACCCAGAAAATCACTGCCCTTTATCCAAGACTATCCCATGAGGACGAGCTGCAAGGCGAAAGTAATTCCATTTCCAACCAGAAGCGTATCCTTGAAACCTACGCAAAGCAGAACGGCTTTTCCAATCTGCGCTGGTACACGGACGATGGCTATTCTGGTGCGAACTTCCAAAGACCGGGCTTTCAATCCATGCTTGCGGACATTGAAGCCGGGAAAGTGGCTACCGTTATCGTAAAGGATATGTCACGGTTAGGGCGAAACTACCTGCAGGTGGGAATGTATACCGAGATGATTTTCCCACAAAAAGGAGTCCGCTTTATCGCCATCAACGATGGAGTAGACAGCGCACAGGGCGACAATGATTTTGCCCCTCTGCGGAACATTTTCAACGAATGGCTGGTGAGAGATACGAGTAAGAAAATCAAAGCTGTAAAACGGTCAAAAGGCATGAGCGGCAAGCCTGTTACGAGCAAACCCGTGTACGGCTACCTCATGGACGAGGACGAAAACTTCATCATTGACGAGGAAGCCGCACCCGTGGTCAAGCAGATATACCGTCTGTGCCTTGCCGGGAACGGTCCGACCAAGATAGCCCGTATGCTGACCGAGCAGGAAATCCCAACGCCGGGAACGCTGGAATACCGCAGGACGGGCAGCACACGCCGCTATCACCCCGGCTATGAGTGCAAATGGGCGACAAATACCGTGGTGCATATCCTTGAAAACCGGGAGTACATGGGCTGTTTGGTGAACTTCAAGACGGAGAAACCGTCCTACAAGACCAAGCACAGCATAGAAAATCCCATTGAGAAACAGGCAATTTTCGAGAACCACCATGAGCCTATCATCGACACCCAGACATGGGAGCGTGTGCAGGAATTACGCAAACAGCGCAAGCGTCCGAACCGCTATGATGAAGTGGGCTTGTTCTCTGGTATGCTCTTTTGCGCGGACTGCGGCAGCGTCATGTATCAGCAGCGTTACCAGACCGATAAGCGGAAACAGGACTGCTATATCTGCGGGAACTACAAAAAGCGCACCCATGACTGCACCGCACATTTTATCCGCACCGACCTTTTGACTGCGGGCGTTCTCTCCAATCTACGGAAAGTGACGAGCTATGCGGCAAAGTATGAAGCCCGGTTTATGAAGCTGCTGATCGAGCAGAACGAGGACGGCGGCAAACGCCGGAACGCCGCCAAGAAAAAGGAACTGGAAGCTGCCGAAAAGCGTATCGGTGAACTTTCCGCTATTTTCAAGCGGCTGTATGAGGACAGCGTAAGCGGTCGCATTTCTGACGAGCGTTTCACGGAGCTTTCGGCAGACTATGAAGCCGAACAGCAGGAATTGAAAGAGCGTGTTGCCAGAATACAGGCGGAGCTTTCCAAAGCACAGGAAGCTACCGTAAACGCAGAAAAGTTTATGAACATTGTCCGCAAGCACATGAACTTTGAAGAACTGACCCACACCCTCTTACGTGAGTTTGTAGAGAAAATCGTTGTGCATGAGTGCAGCTACGATGAAAATGGCACACGCAGACAGGATATTGAGATTTACTATTCTTTCGTCGGCAAGGTGGACTTGCCCGAATGACCGCCTGCCCTATCCGATACCAAAGACAAGTACCGGATAGGAAAGGCAAAATTTTTTACACTTCTATTACTTCTTTATCACACATAAGCAAATTGACAAGCCTTGAAACTGTTGTACTGCCTGACTCGATAAAAACGATTAGTGCTTATGCGTTTTATGGTTGTACAGGATTAAAGAATATTACATTTTCAAAAAACCTCGAAACAATATCAAGTAATGCATTTTACAATTGCAAGTCACTGACAACTATAAATTCACCGGATAGCTTAAAGACAATAGATTATTCAGCGTTCTATAACTGTAGTGGTCTGACAAGCGTAACATTCTCAAAAGGATTAACAACAATAGGTGATTCAGCATTTAGCAATTGTAGTGGCTTAACGAGCGTCGAAATACCTTCAAGTATAACCACAATTAATAGCAGTGTATTTTCAGGCTGTAGTGGACTTACAAGTGTGACATTTCCTGAAACACTTACAAAGATATACAGCTATGCGTTAAGTGGATGTACAAGTCTGGAAAGCATAGAGATACCAGACAGTGTAACAGATATATCAGCAAGAGCATTTTATAATTGTACCAAGTTAAGCAGTGTAAAACTACCTTTAGGCTGGAAGAATGTACTTGATTATTATTATGATAGTGCAGATCGTTATTCTGATTCTAGTGATTGTTATCAGAGTCCGTTTGTAGGCTGTACGGTGCTAAAGGAAATAACA
>CDZR01028649.1_pt1 | contig 51961 bp, 45 predicted proteins | sample 554781 | NCBI WGS metagenome assembly CDZR01 (sample SAMEA3182065, study PRJEB8094) | gut metagenome | biome: human; feature: gut; material: Stool; isolation source: human stools | place: Canada | collected 2013-01-28
ATCCATATCTATCCGGTTTAGATGACAAAGAACGCGAAAATGCCCTTGCTCTGGAAGCCCAATATTTAACAATGCTTCAAGAAAAATACGGCGAGCAAAATTGGTATGTGAAATATCAACTGAATACAACTACCAAAACCTATGAACCAGTGTTCTACAGCCAAAGCCAAGTAGAAGATGCTGACTATAGCGATAAAACAGGAGCATCTCTATCAGGAATAAAATCCTATGTATACGGTCAAGCAACAGAATCTCGAGAAATAAAAAATGCAAAAGCCCGAGTAGAACAAGATACTTCAGGTCGCTACATAAGTATTCTTATTTATGAACTGGACGAAGATGGTGATATAAAATTAGACGAAAATGGAAATGAAATCGGTACAGAATATACTCTAACTGCTACCACCACAACAGATGATAATGCATACAATGATGCAATGAATCAATATACATACGATAAAACCCAATATGATAAAGAAATCCAAGAAATCAACGCAAAAATAGAAATTATTCAAGCCCAAGATAAAAATCTGGAATTGCGATTGAAACAATTGGATACAGAAGAAAATGCAATATCAACAGAAATAGATTCAGTCAAGAAAGTTATATCAAAGAACGTAGAATCAAGTTTCAAAACATTTAATGCATAGTTACAAAAAGGTTCAAAAATAAAATCCAAACGGATAAGCAAAAGAAACAGAAAGCTCATAAAAGAATTTCTGATAAAAAATATACAAAAATTTTCCTTTCCCTTTTTCCTATTGATTTTCAACGACTCGTAAAACAGTCGTTTTTTTTACATTTGGTCTAGTGATATAGCTTTTACTCCAGCATATCTGGCTTTATCCATTAGTTTTACAACAGCCCCATGAGTAGCTTCTCCATCTGTTTCGATTAATAATCCGTCAGGGTAGTTTTTTATTTCCTGGCTTAATACCGTTCCTAATCTATCAGGTGAAATTTCTTCGTTATGAATATAATATTTATTATTTTTTGTTACTACCACTGTTAAAATTTTTGTTTCTTTTTCAACTTTAGATTGTTCAACATTTTCTGGAACAGTAAGACTTATACCTTGCTTATCTAATAATGGAGCAATAACCATCATAATAATTAATAGAACAAGAAAAATATCTGTTAATGGTGTAATATTTATTTCATTGAACGTTTCTCTCATAATTATTCTCCATCTGTTGGTGCATTAAACTTACTAGCATTTTGTGATAATTCTTTTTGTTCTTTTTTGTTTAATGGTTCTCCTGCAACAACAAGCTTTTGATATTCTGCATTTTGTGCTGCATTCATTATTTCCATAATTTTAGCACTTTTAATGTTTTTATCTGCTTTAACAACAACTTCTGGTTTTTCAACAGTTCCTTTTGCTGCAATTAATTTATCTGTAAGTTGGGTTAAAGTTGTTGGTTCACCATTTACATACATTGTTCCATCTTGAGTAACAGATACTGTTACTTTTGAATCTTCAATGTTTATTCCGTGATTTATTTCAGGAACATCAACTGCGTTGTCCATTGATTGAAATGATGGTGCCACTACCATCATAATAATTAATAGAACAAGAAAAATATCTGTTAATGGTGTAATATTTATTTCTGTAAATAATTTTTGTTTTTTATTACTGCTGAATGCCATTTTTATACCTATGATAAATTAACTTTTGAAGATGAATACTTTGAAGATGTTTCATTTTCGTCAGAATCAACAAAACTTAAGAATAGTAATTTAATTAATTGGAAATCATCTTCATAGTGTTTTACAATTGATTGGAATGAGTTGAAAAATATAACAGCAACAATAGCTACTCCTAAACCGAATGCGGTAGCTATCAATGCAGAACCTATACCTGATGCTACTGTTGCAGCTTGGTTTCCTGAATCTGCAAGAATATTAAATGTTAACAGTATTCTGACAACAGTTCCAAATAGACCTAAGAAAGGAGCTACACCACCAATTGTACCAAGTATTGTTAAATGGCTTTCAAGTTTTCTTGATGCTAATGCTGCAGAAATATCAAAAGATCTTGAAAAGCCTTTTTTCTGTTCTGAAAAAATTCTTACAGCTTCTTCAATTACTTCACCAATTACACCACCACAGCGGATTGCTATATTTTGAGCTGCACCTAAATCATTTTTAGATAATTCTCTATTTAACTCTCTCATATAAATAGTAATATCTCTTTGATTTTTTTGATAGAATGACCATTTGCTGATGACTACACCAACTACCAAAATAGAACAAACAAATATTGGTAACAGTACCGGCCAGTCCATTTTAATTGAATCTAATAATAATTCCATAATTTTTTATCCTCATTTTATGTAATAACTTTTCCCTAAACTTAGTATTTTGTTGCATATACATTATAATCAAATGTAAATTGAATATCTATACTTGCACCTTTGTATTCAAGTGGAAGTGGTCTGAATGGTGCAGCTAAATGTACTGCATTTATTGCTGCTTTATCGGCATTTGGTAATCCTGATGATTTGAATACACTACAAGATAATAGTCTACCATCTTTTGCTATTTTAAATAGAAGAACTACACGTTTACTTTCATTTCCTTTTGGAGGATCCCAGTTCATCTTAATACGACGTTGTAATTCTTTCATGTATGGGCCAAAGTCTGGTTCTCTAATTGCATCAATACCAGGTCTGCCTCCTCCTCCTCCAGGATTTCCGCCGCCTGAGCCAGAACCACTTCTGTATCCAGAGCCAGAACCAGAACCTCTTGAGCCGGAACCTGACGCAAGTTTTGAACCTGAGCCACTGCCCACTGGCGCAAGTGAAGGATTAGGAGAGAATGAACCTCCACCTTTTGAACCTCCATTTTTAGACGAGCCGGAGCCACTTATAGGTCCTGTAGCGTATTGTCCTGCTCTTGTTCCTCCTGGAGGAACTGGTACTTTGAAAGGTGATGATGTCGGTTTTGAAATCGTTTTTGGTGTCATTGGCGGACGCACAGAAGGTCTCGTTGTTGGAGGTTGAGGTTTGGCCAATGCTGGTTTTTGAACAGGTTTTTCAACTGTTTGTGAAGGTGTTATATTTTTTTGTGGTGTTGCACTTTGAGAAGGTGTTTTATTTACCTGTTTTTTAGGTGTAACACTTTGGGTAATTTTATTCATCAATGATTGCTTTTTAGGCGCAGGAGAAGGTGCAGGTGATGACGGTGCAGGCTTTGATGCTTGGGCTGAAGATGGCATAGATACAGGTTTTTTAGGATCATTAATTCCTCCTGTTCTTGAGTTTCTGTCAGCTCTGAATCTGGTATTTTTATTTAGCGGAGTCTGCTCCTTGTCAACCAATACAAATTCGATATCATTGATTTTTGGTTTTGGTTTTTCAAACATAGTTAAGTGGATGCCTAAGATTGCTAAAATCGTTAATATCAGCCACAAAGTTAAAATTGTTGCAGGATGTAATATTGAAGATATAACAATCCCTGTTTTTAACGAAATTGATTCTTCATCTTCTCTCGTAACTGCCGGCATTTTAAATTCATTTTTTTCTTTTAACTGCCTAGAATTTTGGTCTCTTCTGTTATTTATATTTTCAGTGTATTTTCCTAATATTGACATTTTATTCCCTAACAACAAATGATTTATTCTTTGATATTTGTTAATAATTTTATTTTAAATTGAAAATAAAATTATTACCCGATTTACTAGTTTTCTATACTGGCCGGGTTGACTGTAATTGGCTGTGTTAATATAAGTTCAATAGATGCATTTGCTGGTATTTCTACATCAGAACCTTTATCCCATAATGATTTAACTAATCCACCACCGGCACCAACTGCAGTCATTAAAGCTGCTCCTCTGCCTACACTGCCTCCAGAAAGAGGTCCGGCTATTGTTCCAAGTACAGCTCCTGCACCTGCACCTATTGCAATATCTTTAGCATATTCAGTTGTAACTTCAAATTTTGTCCCTCCAATTAGAGTTCCTGAATTATCATCAGTTTTTACAACTGCAGAAATTGGTATATTTAAACCTGTTGGTGTAATAATAGATGTAAACCTAAGAGTCATTTTCCCATTCATTGTACCATGTTTTGCTTTTGAGACTTCTATAACCGTTCCAGTAACTGAGCTTCCTGCAGGTGCAATCCTGTTGCCATTATAATAAAAATCTGAATTTAGTGCCAATGTGATTGTTTGTCCTGCGTATGCTGTTTCAGAACTTATTGGAGCCATTAGTACAGATCTGAATGTTTGACCTGCTGGTACTGTTATTACACTTCCTTTCAGGGTATTATTATTCAACTTAAAACTATCTGAATTGTAGTAAGTAGGTTGGTATGTTGGTGTAACTGCGTTTTGTTGATAACTAAAGTTTGATGCCGCAAATGTTGAATTGGCACAAAATAAAAGTGCAGTTAATATGATAAGTTTTTTCATTGAATACTCTCCTCCCTAATACATAATCTTCTATTATAAATATAATAGCTTACTTAAAGATTTTGTCAATTCATTAATGGTTAATCTGTTAAGGTATGTGTAATAGATGCAGGAGCTGTAAGTATAATAATTTGTTGTTCTCCTGCAGATATTTTTGTATGTTGTCCCATACATCTTTTCCCGCCTGGTCTGATTTGCAGTGTTGCTCCTCTGTGATTCCACGATATACCTTGAAATTTACTTTGATAATGAGGCATTTTTACCCATTCTGAAGGGGGAGTGAGTTCCCCTCCTATTAAGTTATTATTTGATGTATATAAGTATCCTCTTATAGGAATTTCAAATCCGTCAGGCATAATGATTTTTGTTATTTTAACTTTCATTGATGCATTTGTTCCTACGACAGGTTCATTAATTTTTTCTATATATCCGTAGAATTCGGTATTTCTCGGAATGATATTTGTTTCGTACATAAACAAATCATTAGTTGCTATAAATTTAACTTTATAGCCCTCAGGGCATGTTTCTGTTGAAATTTCTTGCAAGTTTATAACAGGAATAAATGTTCCTACTGGTAAAATGATTTCGTCGTAGTTTCTCATTTCCAGTTGAATATTTTGTAGCGGCTCTTCAGCTTTTGTTTGATGTTGAGTATTTACAATAAGTATAAATACGATAGATATTATTGTTAAAAATATTCTCATACGGTTATTATAACAATTTTTGTACGGATTTCAATAGTATTCTTTTAAATGACAGCTATATTAGACAGTTTTCGTACTTTAAATTTTCTTTTTTTATATATTCTATATATTCAATAATTTTATTATAATTTTCTTCAAGAACTAGTACCCCTCGAATTTTTGAGGCATTTCTTATACCCGTAATATAGTATGGATAGAATTTCCTAAAAAATTTTATCGCAATTTTTTCGCCTCTAAGTTTAATTTCTTCATCGAGGTGGAGTTTCATTATATTTAATTTTTCTTCAAGAGTCGGGGAAGGGAGTTTTTCCCCTGTTTTTAGGTAGTGTTCAATTCTATGAATCAGGGTTGGATCTCCAAGTATGCCTCGCCCTATGGCAATCCCGTCAGCATTGCTTTTATCAAGGCATTCAATGGCTGAATCTATTGATACAACATCTCCGTTTGCAAAAACCGGGATATCTATATTTTGTTTTAATATCTTTATTTTTGACCAATCGGCACTCCCTGCATAAAACTGGGAACGTGTTCTGGCATGTATTGTTATAAATTCGGCTCCAGCTTCCTGCATTTTTTGTCCAAATTCAACATAATTCATTTCATCTGCGGTATATCCTAGTCGGAATTTAACACTAACAGGTTTATCTGTTCCATCTTTAACTGCTTTTACTAAATCTGCAGCTAGGGACGGATTTCTCATTAGTGCGCACCCATCTTGCCCTGTTACCACTTTTTTTACCGGACAGCCCATATTTATGTCCAATATATCGGCGAATTGAGAGAGGTATTTAGATGAGTAATTCATTAAATGTGGCTTATGTCCACATATTTGGTATGCAATAGGATGATGTGATGTATCCAATTTTGTTATTTCTGTTTCAACATTTTGGACTAGAAATTCAGAGCTAATCATTTCTGTTGTTAGAAGGCATTCTTGAGAGTATTTTCTAACAATTGATCTTAAAACATAGTCAGTTATACCTGCCATTGGTGCCAGCGACACTTTACTTTTTATTAATTCGGATATTCTGTTATTATTTTGCATATTGTTTTAATTCTTCTGCACGGGCTTTTGCGTATTGTTTGTATTCATCATCCTCAACTTGGGAGTTTGCGTACGCGCTATAATAGTTATAGGCCTCTTTGTATTTTCCGAGCGCATCATAATCTGATGCTATGAGGTAATTACAAATAGTAAAATCATTATTTAGGCTGTATGCTTTTTTTAAATCGGCTATAGCTTCATTGCGTTTTTCCTTTGTATCATATATCATACCACGATAATAAAGTGCGTATGAATTTTCAGGATCTTTTGATAATAATTCGTTAAATTTAGTAAAACTTTCATCCAGTTTATTGTCATCATAAAGAGTAATTGCTTCATTTAATAGGTTTGATTTATCTGCATCCTCAATAGATGCGAGATATTCAACAGCTTGAGTATTATTTTTATTTAATGTAATTGCTTTATTCAAAAATACCTTAGCATTTTCGTAGTCTTCTTTTTCTCCGTAAAGAACTGCAATATAATATGCAATATCAGAATCCATAGGTTTTAACTCAAATGCTTTTTGATAATATTCTATTGCTTTATCCTTGTCTCCCAGTTCTTGATAAGAAGTTGCAGCTCCGAGCATAGAATTTGCTGTAGCTGGGGTAATGCTGAGATATGAATTTATTGCATTTTGATAATCTTTATTGTTATAAAATTCAGCAGCTTTAGCCATTTGATTATCTGATTTCATATTTGCAATATTTTTGGATGTTTTTTCAATTGTTGAATCTTTTGGAAATTTTGTTTGTGCTGTTTTTAGTGTGTTAATAGCACTGTCATAATCATTGCCTTGAGCCTGAGCTAATGCTAAATTGACATATATTTCCGGGTTGTCTTTTATTACTTTAATTGCTTCGTTGTACATATATATTGCATCATCAATTTTTCCGCTTTTGTGAAGTTCCAGTGCATAATCATAAAATATACTTCCGGGGTCGGAATTTGCCATGTTTGTATTAACATATTCTACAAATTGAGCGGTAGGCATGGTCTTTTTGGCATTTGCTACCATTTGTGTCTTTATATAATCGTTGTTTGGGTCGAGAGCCATGACCTTTTTATAACCTTCCTGGGCAATTTTTGTTTCTCCTAATTTGTCATAACACTGGGCTCTATACAGGTTTGCGCTAATGTTATCCGGATATAATATTAATACTGATTCATAGGCTTTGATTGCTGTTCTGTAGTCTTCTTTTTGTTGGTATAGTGTACCAACATTAATTCTTGTATTTATATTAGAAGGGTCAAGACTTTCTGCTTGTTTGTAATAAGTAAGGGCTTCATCAAGTCTACCTGCTTTTTGTAAAACTGCTCCCATATTGGCATTTAAATTGCCGTTACTTGGAGTATCTTGAAGTTTCTTTTTAAATGTTCTTTCAAGAGTGTACAGTATATCTTTGTTGTCAGCATTAGATTTTTCAAGGACATAGCTATATTCTTTGATTGCATCATCACCTTGTCCTGTATTATCCAAAATTTTTGCATAAGATAATCTAAGATTTAAATCGCTAGGTTCAACTGCCACGGCCTTTTTATAGTATTCAGCAGCTTTGGGCTCATTTCCGAGTATTTTCATGATATCTCCGATTTGTTCAAAACTGCTTTTTTGAAGATTTTTATTGCCTAGTGATTGATTGAATTCATAAGCTGCAGCTGCAAAATTTCCTTGGGCTCGAAGTTGTTTTGCTGTATTAAATCTGTTTTGAGGATTTCTATCAAAATTTATTTCATCCAAACATCTGTCTAAATTATTTGTAACTTGATTGATAGCTTGGGCAGAATTTTGAACTGCACTTGGATTAGGGTAGTACATTAGATAAAATAAGGCACTTCTATAATCATCAGCGGCTTTTGCCCAGGCTTTATCTTTATTGGCATATTCAGTTCCTCGTGCAAGGTAGGAATTAACCAGACCTATTCTTGCAGATGTATCAAGATAATTTATGCGAAGCGCATTTTTAAATTCAGTTATCGCCCCTGAATATTGGAAATTAGCAAGATAATTTTGGCCTAAATCAAAATGTTCTCTAAAATCTGCAAATGCTGCTCCGTTGAGTAAACATATAATTAATGAAATCTTTGCAAGAGTTATCAATGGTTTCTTCATGTTTGCCCCCTTCACACGATACATTTTATTACAAGTTTTCTTTTGTGTATATACACATTTGGTTAATTGTAAAATTCCGTTATATAAAACAAAAAGAGTAAGATAGTTTAACAATCTTACTCTTTTTAATGATTAGTTTGAAGTCTGCCTTTTAGATATTAAAATCATTTACAGATATAAAGTTTAGACATTCATCAAATAATTCTTGTAAAGGTTTTCCTACATCAACAATTTCCAACGATAAATCCTCTGCCAAGTTAAACTCTTCAACTTCCATAGTCCTGATCATCACTTCAGCTTGTGTTGTTTCCATACTTTAATACTCCTTATTTAATCTGTAATGTGGGTAAATATCCTTAATCTTAACAATTTTTTTATCGGAAATTTTTATTAAAACTTTAATCTTATTTTTAAATTTTTTATATTATTTTTAAAATCCCAATTATACTGCTATTTAGGGATTTTACAAATCTTAATAATAGATTAATTACTAACTATGTTGTATTTTAGGTTTTTGTGATAATATTAAACCGTGGTATTACTTTAAGATAGGAGATAAAACAATAGCTAACGATACTAGATCCGCAAGGGATAAGGACAAGACAATAATGAATGAGCGTATACGCTCAAAAGAAGTAAGATTAATAGATGAAAATGGTGTAAATCATGGAATTATACCTACAGCAAAAGCCTTGGAAATGGCAGATGATGCAGGTCTGGATTTAGTATTGATTAGTCCAAATCAAGCTCCTCCTGTTGCTAAGATTTTAGATTATGGCAAGTATAAGTACGAACTTGCAAAGAAGGCTAAGGAAGCTAAAAAGAAGCAGCATGTTATAGAAGTAAAAGAAGTAAAAGTAAGATATAAAATTGATACGCATGATTATGAAGTCAGAATTAAAAGTGTTAAAAAATTTATTTCACAAGGAAATAAAGTTAAAATTGTAGTCATGCTTCGTGGAAGAGAAATGCAACATTCAAATTTAGCATTTGAATTGGCAAATAGATTTATTGCAGACTTAGCAAATGAACCTATACAAGTTGAAAAAAAACCGCAGCTTGAAGGTCGTAATGTAACTTTATATTTGGCTCCTCAAGCATAAAATTTGCGGAGTTAAATAAATAGGATTTCGATATATAAATCAAATCTCTTGACTTTGAATCTTTATCATATACAATAAAAAATGTAGCCAGCATGAGTGCAACACTAATAACTAGCCGCAATAGCTCAGTTGGTAGAGCAAGGGACTGAAAATCCCTGTGTCCTTGGTTCAATTCCGAGTTGCGGCACCATTTTAAAAACAGCTAGAATGTTCTAGCTGTTTTTTTATTATTGTACTAAAAATTTCTTTTTGATTGTTTGCGTTCTATATATTGGTAAAAACTTATAATACTTTTTCTTATGTTTTTATAGGTTATTGTATTTGTTTGAGTAACGTGATAAGCTCAACTGGTGTGATTATTTTGGGCTATCGGCATTTGGTGTGGGTTTTAGGGGTAGAAAGCAAGCAAACCATTTGACCCAGCAACCGGTCAAATTACTCTTTTGCTGGTCAGGTCAGAAGTATATTGTCTGCATAGTAAAAGTGAGAATAATAACTAATTAATTGTTGGGCTATAAGCCCAACCTACTAAATCTGCCAAAATGTAAATTTTTCTAAAAATATAGTTAAAAATTTTTATTTACAGCTCTTTAGTATAAGTACTTGCAATTAAAAAAAGGAGTATTGAAATGAAAGTAGATAAAATCTTGGTATCTAACCCGTTTAAAGGTAATCAGTCTTCAAAAAAAAGAGTTGCAATTCCTACAGCAGGAAGCCTTTATGCTGCATCTATAAAAGATGGGGTAAATCCTTCTGAGGCAGTAAATGAGTATTATAAAAATGAATTTGAATTGAGAAATAAAGATTACGGCTTAAGGGAACTATCCAGATTCTCACTGGAAGAAAAGCTTGATATACTTAATAAAGCAGAAGATATTAAACTTTTTTCAAAAGCTTTTTCGAGGATAATAAACGCTAAATATGAAGATAAAACTCCGAGATTTAATGGTTCTGAAGCCTTACAACTTTTTGAAGATGCAGCTGAAAACATTGAAAAATATCCGAATATTTTTAAAAAGATATTGGAAGAAAAGGATAGTAATGACAAACCAAGATTTAATACATCTGATTGTGCCTTGTTAATGAGGAATGCAGAAGCTATTTATAATTACCCAGAAGCTTTCAATTCAGTATTAACCTTAAAAAATCTTAGTGCTTATGATTGCTTGAATGTAGTGTATAGTGTAGGTGAAAAAATAGAGGAAAATCCTGCCATTCTACAAGAAGCATTATTGTCTTCTGATAAACTAGACGGGGCAAAAAAAATTATTCAGAAAATAAACAGTATCTATGCTCAAAAAGAAGAGGCTCTTCAGAAGGCTGAGGCTGAAAAACAAGAATTACTTGAAGCAGAGGCTAGAAAAAAAGAAGATGAAAAGGCTCAAATAGAAAAGGAAAAACGAATACAGGCAGAAGCTGCTGCAAGGCAAAGAGGCGAAAAAAAAGCTAATCAGCTAGCAGAAGAAAAAAGAATTAAGCAAGAGAAAATGGATGCCTGGGATAAGCAGGTTGGCTGGATAAGCGCAGATTGTATTTTTGAAAAAGTAAATACCGCTAAAGTAAATAAAACACCTCTTGTTTTAGAAAACGGAGAAGTTTTTCCGGATGAAATGGTAGAAAAAGCTGCCAAGCATATACAAAAGTATCCGACTAAGGCTAGAAATATTATTAATGCAAGATATGATAATTTACAGCCTATGTTTAATGAAAAAGAGTGTTTAAATATTCTTAGTGAAATGGATAAATATTTTTATGTAACAGACATAAAGCATATGAAGTTTATTGATGAAAATGGCAAGCCATTTTTCACATCTGAGCAGTGCAAAGAGTTGCTGCAGGTAAAAGATTATTACAGAGACAGTAATATTGGCAGCTTTATGCAAAAAGAACGTAAATATAGTGCGCAAGAAATTATAGAATTGGTTCAAAATAGCGATATAACAACTAATGCTTATTGGTATCCGTATGACAAATTCGCAAATGAAAAGAATGAACAAAGCGAATATAAGTATACAGTTTCTGAAGCCATAGAACTTGCTAAAAAAAATAGAAGAAAAGAAATCAATTTATCCACTTTTTAGGGTCAAATTTGATGTCAATAATACGCATTTTTAATGTTTTGAGATATTCAAATTTTCTCTAATACAAGATTGGATAAATTTTCTTCTTGTGATAGTGATATGAACTTATTAAGGTACAAGGAAGCTATAAGCGATATTGTGATTTAGGTGTTTCTATGAACTAGATATATATCCTCAAAAACTATTTAAAATGTTAGATGGCATGAAAGCTTTTAAAGCCTGGGAATTGTGATGAATTAGCAAATGCAACATGTGTAGCTTTGAAAATGAACGGTTTTAAGAATTCCAGAGTTTTGTTATTTATATTCATATAATCCCAAAACTAAAGAAATTGTTGATTTAGACCATTCAGTTGCAGTACTAAATTTAGATATTCCCAAAGATTATAAGTTTAGATGCACAGACACGCCAAGATTTGAAGAAAGTAGGATGTGGTAAATCTATGATTTACCGCATCAATAATATAATGATTCGGTAATCATAGATTACCAAAATCTACAAATTTTTATACTCAAACCAGTTGTCCAAAATCATCAAACCGATTGTCATTTTACATTGTTCTTTATTATCTTTTAATGATTTGTTATCAAAATATAGCAATCTATTGTAATAGGACAGAAAGGAGATAATTATGAACATTGTTGAACCTATAAGAAAAAAAACAGATTTAAGAAAAATTGAAAAAATACTTAGTAATAAAAGTCAAAGAGATTTGTTAATTTTTACTATAGGTATAAATTGCGGGTTACGAATTTCTGATATCTTAGCTCTTAATGTTGAGGATGTTAAAGGGAAATTGTATATTCGAATTGTAGAGCGAAAAACTCATAAATTTAAAAAAATTCCTATAAACTCAAAATTAAAACCAATGATTGAAGAGTATACTAAAAACCGAGCTCTCAATGAACCTTTATTTAAGTCTGTTTTTAATAACAGATTGGAACGGACTATGGTTTATAAAATAATTAAACAAGTTTGCAAGCAAGCTGGGCTTCATTTAAATGTAGGGACGCATACTCTTAGAAAAACTTTTGGTTACCATCACTATAAAAAATTTAAAGATCTTGCGCTTCTTCAAAAAATATTAAATCATTCATCTCCACAAATAACGTTGAGGTATATTGGTATAGAACAAGACTTGATTGATAAAAGTTATAATAATTTTGTTCTTTAAATTTTATATTTCAACAAAATAGATATTTTGTTGAAATTCAATATTAGCCATGCGGCTAATAACATAAGAAATCGTAACATAAATATTCATAAATATCAAAAACCCAAATGGGTATTTATATATCAATAAGAGCACTATCCATACATCACTTTAACAAAATTGACTTCAACAAAATATCTAAATAGTTGTGGTATCGTTGAAGTCAGTTTTTGTAATGGTATTTGTATATTTAATTGGCGAAAGGATAAAGATAGCTATGAAGTTATACTCTTTTGATATATTTGATACTCTCGTAACTCGAAGAGTGGCCTCTCCAAATGGTATATTTGCCATTATGCAATCAATTTTAATTAATAAAACAAATTTTTCTGATTTTATTAAAAATAATTTTTATAGAATACGAATTGAATCAGAAAAACTTGCGAGAAAGTGTATAAAACGTAGGTTTGATATAAATGAAATTTCATTTGATACTATATATTCATATATTCAAAACAATTATAATCTAACATCGGAACAAGTTGATTTTTTAAAGAATTTAGAGATAGCCACTGAAATTAATAATATGGTTCCAATAGAGGAGAATATCTCAAAATTAAAAGAGCTTATAAAGGGAGGACAGAGGGTTGTTTTAATATCGGATATGTATTTATCTGAAGAAAATATACGAAAAATCCTTGTTCATGTTGATTCTGTTTTTAGTGATGTGAAAATTTATGTTTCATCTGAATATAAACTGAGAAAGTCTGATGGACAATTATATATAGAAGTTGCAAAAGCTGAAAATGTAGAATTTTGTGATTGGCTTCATACCGGTGATAATAAAAATGCTGATATCGTTCAAGCCAAACTGTTAGGAATAAAAACTGAATATTTTAAGAATAAACCATTAAAACCTTATGAAAAATTTATGCTTCAGGATTCAAATGATAATGTATTTTTCCAATTGACAGCCGGAAGTGCAAGGTTAGCAAGATTTATAAAACCTGCTCTAAATAAAGATAAATATGATTTTGGAGCTTCATTTGCTGCTCCGGTATTGTATAATTATGTTGATTATATTATTGCTCAGGCTTTAGAACGAAATTTAAAAACTTTATATTTCGTAGCAAGGGATGGGTATATCTTAAAACTTATAGCCGATAGAATTATATCTAAAAAAGGGTTAGGATTAAAGACAAAGTATATTTATGGTTCAAGACTTGCTTGGAAATTACCGACAGAGGATAATTTTGATGTTTATTTAGATAGAATTTTTGAAGAGTACAAAAAGTTTTTTGAAATTCCGTTAGTTGCAGTGCCGCTTGGAGTTTCACCGGAAGATCTTTGTGAAATGTTGGGTTGTAAAAATATCAATCAAAAATTGAGTATTGAACAACAAGAAAAAGCTTTGGAAAAATTTAAAACTACTCCAAATCTAAGACAGAGATTGATTGATATTAATAAACCTAAAAAAGAAATGTTAATTGCTTATTTGAAGCAAGAAATAGATTTCACAGAGGAAAATATTGCTTTTGTTGATTTAGACGGTAGTGGAAAGACACAAGATATAATTTCAGAGGTCTTAAATGAAATAAAACCTTGTAATGTGTACTTTTTCTATATAACAAATCCTCTAATGGAACAAAAAAATCGCTCTATAAAACTTTGTTACGGAATTTATCGTCCACATTTTTATTGGGTTGAATTGCTTGGACGAACTACGTCAGGTCAGACTATCGGTTATAAATATGAAGATAATAAAGTCGTACCGATTATGGAAGAAGGTATCGAGAAAGTTATGTCTAAGTGGGGATATAATGAATATTTAGAAGGACTGCTTGCTTATACAGAGTTTGCTATAGACGCAGAAATAGTAAACAATATGAGCTTTAGTCATATAGATATTTATTGTAAATATTTTGACTATATAAATAAAAATTTAGATAGAAAAACTGCAGATATATTGGGGAGTGTTCCTTGTACTCATGTTGGCTCGGAAACTCAACTCAAATATTCTTCTGCTCCATACAAGCTTAGGAGATTATTGATGGAATATTTGACCTCTTGGAAGAATTTGTATCCACAGCCTTATTTACCATTTGTGTCTGTAGCAAGGTCATCTGATAGATGTAAATCATTTTTAAAATTCAAAAAGAAATATCCTAGTCTGCTAGATTATATATTCACATTTACTGTTGATAAATTTTCAGGAAAAGCTTATGCCGATATATTAGGTATAAGAATATCATGTACACATTTATACAGGAGATTTTCAAAATGAAATTCATTGAACAAATTTTTTCGTTGCGAAATGAACATGCTCACAAAGTTCTTACTGTTTTGGGGCTGAAATTAAAATTTAAATATTCAAAAGAAGCATATATTTGGGAGCATTTATATTGTATATTGTTGCATAAGTTTTGTAAGGTGAAAAAAAACAAAGTCGTTTTTGGTAATATTGCAAATATGAAATACTCTTGCAATCCCAAGTATCTGGCTTTAGAGTTGTTGTCTCGAGATAAGAAAGATTTGGATTTAGTTTGGTTAAGTTCCAAAAGTACTGATGTTGATTTGATACCGCCTGAATTTAGAATTGTTAAATATAATTCTTGGCAAGCCTTATATGAACTTGCTAGTGCAAGAGCTTGGATTTCAAATTCTCATTTTTTTCTTCCTTTTAAAAAAGGTTTGATTAAATCTAAGGATACTTTATTCTTTCAGACCTTTCATGGCTCAATGGGAATTAAGAAAATTGACGCAGATACAACAACTTATGATGATTTAGGCTGGACACAATGGCAGATAAAATCATCTAAAGCAATGGATTATCTTTTTACTGATAGTGATTTTGAAGTTAATGTTTTTAAGTCTGCATTTAGGGGATATGGTGAGATATACAAGCTGGGCAAACCTCGTGATGTAGTATTTTATCAACCAAGGAAACCTTTTGTTGAAAAGGTTAAATCTTTTTATGAAATTCCTTCAGAAAATAATATTTTGTTGTATGCTCCAACTTGGAGGAGTGATAAAAGATGCTGTTGCTATAATATTGATATAAAACTTCTGAAAAAATCACTGAAAAAACGTTTTGGTGGAGAATGGTCCATTCTGATTAAATCTCATACAAATATGAAGAAAAAAATATTTTCTGCGCTATATGATTCGGAAGAAGTTATTAATGCAACAAATTATCCTGATATGCAGGAACTTTTAGCTGCATCTGATATTTTGATTAGTGATTATAGCAGTTGTTTGCCTGAATTTATTATTTCAAGACGTCCTTCATTTATTTATGCGGCGGATTTAGAAAAATATGAAAATGGATTTTATTATCCTTTGTCAATATTACCTTCTCCTATTGCTGCTGATAATGGAGAGTTATCGGATAATATTTTAAATTTTGATTATAGTGAATATAAACAAAAGGCTGAGAAATTTCTTGAATTTGCAGGTTATAGTGATGATATAAATTCTGCAAAACGAATCATTGATTTTATTTTAGATAAAATTTAGCAAATTATTATAGCAAATTTTGAAATTTACAGTTTTTTGATTTGCTATGTATGTTCAGCTTAACAAAATAGAAACTACTCCTAGATGTTCATTCAGACCGGAGAAGAATAAATTAATATCATTTGGAAATATTTATCAACCGAAAGATATTTTTTGTGATACAAATATAAAATCTATCAATTTTGATTCAGATAATCATATCGCCAGTATTGATTTCAAAAGACCTTTAAATATTTCTAATGCATTGACTATTTTTGCTGATACTGATAATGAGCTTATATCTTATGAATTGTTAAGAAAGTGCCATCTCCAAGATAATATTAGAGATATGGCGTATAGTCTTAAAAGTGTCAAAGATTTAAAAGATATTCAGGTAAAATCATTTGTTGGTATGGGGGCTTATGCACTTGCGTTTGAAACTACTGACGGTATAGTTTTAAAATTGACTGATATGGAACATTTTCCTAATGGAAGAAAACCTGCATCTTTTGATTTACCAATAAAAAAGTCAGGCAAATTTCAAGGCTTAGAAAGAAAATATTATTACTATTTTGAAGAAAAAGTAGTTCAAGATAACTTAACTCAGGCTGAAATAAGGACTCTTATAAAAGAAATAAAATCTTTAGGATATAGAATGAAAGATTATCTTTTACACTATGAAGATGATGATAGCTGGGAATGTGTTATTAAGATGGAGCAGTTTGGCAGGGCAAAAAATGGTAAGGTTTATTTAATCGATCCGGGGTGTGCTATTGAGACAGATGATGTTTACAAGCCAGGTGGATATAGCAGTTTAAAGAGATTTTTGAAAAAGTTATTAAAATAAATTTTATATGAATTAAATAGATGTATTTTTGGGGAAATAAAAGGTATTATTATGAATAATTTATATTTAAGAGTTTTAAATTCGTCTGGCCAGTTACTTAAAGATGGTAATGTATTTCGTACATTTAGAACTAAGAATCAAAAGATAGTGAATCAAACAATTACTCCTAATGGAAGTTTTTCAACTGTTGTTCTTGGCAATAATAATGTTGTGGAAAAATTTATTAATAAGGGGGTAATTAGTGATAAAGCTTCGACTATTGATACCTGGGATTATATGAAATCTATAGGTTATAATCGCTCAATTGCTGTAACTAAAAAAGGAATGGCGTTTTTGCAGAGAATATTTAAAAAAGTTTCTGATAAATATGTTGATCCTAATGGTGTAATGGCACTATATTCCAAAGGTTCTAGTAAACCTCTTTCTTCCTGTAATGTTAAATTGTTTGGCTCTACTACTATTCCAACATCCGGTGATATTTGGATTAATTCAAAATTCTATGAGTTTTTTAAATAAAATGTAACATTTTTTTAATATTTCAAATTAATTTATCAATTACTGATATTGAGTATTCTTGCATACTATATGATAAATAATATTTTATATGTACAGCCTAATAGTTTTCAGTTTGCCTGTTCAAAGTCAAATCAAATTAGTTTTGAAGGTGGTTTTAGACCGGAAACGCTAAAATACACTAATATTGGAAGCTGTATGGAAGGTTATATAGGAAAAATCAGACTTCGCAAAGGTGATAATATCGGAGAATATTATGCTAATGTTTTTAAAAATTATATAGGGCATAACGCTGAGCATTATTCAGTTTGTGATGATTCCGGAAATGTTCTTGGCGAAGTTAATATTGAAATCCGTAAGTATCAGCCTGGTTCGTATTATTCGTATGATTGTAGTGATGATCCTAGCCATGTATTTGTTGATAATCTTAGAAATTATACAAATCCAAAAACTCCATACTATAAACAGGGATTAGAATATTTAAAAGATATTGGTACTCGACTTTTACAAATTGCACAACGCCGTAGTGATGAGGCTCAATGTGTTGGAAATATTAAGCTGGTGTCGAAAGAAGAATCTAAAGCTTGGTATAAAAATGTTATTGGTATGGTAGAAGAATTTCCACCGGACTCTATGGGTAATTCAATGTTTAAGTTTTGTGTACACAATCCTAATTTGTTAATTTTACCTCCACACGCCAAGGAACCACTATCAAGACTTCAAGGTGGTTTATAAATGAGGATTGATTATTATTCTTTGATGTGATACTTTATAATCGTAAGTTATTAAATATATGGATGATTGTTAAAATGAAAATTACCCCAAATCAAGCCAGCTATAGGCCATGTTTTACGGCTTATGAAAAAACTTTTGTTATGTTAAAGCCTGATGCTATAAATAGACATCTGGATTCAAAAATTATGGATGAGATTAAGTCTTCAGGTCTTACTGTTCTTACTCAGTGGAATGGTACTCCTACACGTAGCAAGATGGAGGGAAACTACATTACTCATAAGGACAAGTTTTTTTTCAAGGACTGGATTGATTTTTTGGTTTCAGGTAAAATTAAGGCAATGGTTCTTGGGGGTGAAGATGCTGTTGCCAGAGCAAGTACATTGAAAAAATCTATTCGTTCACAATATGCACCCGGAGAAAAAAGATTTAATTTAATACATTCATCAGATGATGTTGAATCTGCCAAGAGAGAAATTGCAAATTTTTTTGATACTGAAGTTTAGCTGTTATTCTGCATTTATAATAATTCTTAACAACTAATAAATTAATGTCAATTTTAATTTTTAAAATTTGTTTATAAAGTAGGGGATATTAATTTATTATGCTAGACACAGTAATTTTAGGTCCATATATATTATCTTCACCTTCTTCAGTGTTAAAAGGTATAAATAACTGTGTTAATATGAATTATCCTAATGCCAGAAATTTGATGAATATTTCCCTAACTACTCCATCAAAGATAAAGGATAATGAAGAATACGTTGTTAAGAAAAATAGTGAAATAAAAAAAATGCGTTCTGAATTGGGGCTTCCTGATTCAAAGTCGGATAGAATACTGATTTATTCAAAAAATAGCGACTTAGCTCATGAACTAAGTACATCAAAAAATATAAGAAAGGCTGTTCAGGATTGGAAATCCGGTAAAATCAAAAATTCTGATGGAACCAGAAAAACAAAATTTGTTGTTGCTGCAAATGATTCTGAAGATATGAAAAGAGCTATAAATGGATGTACTCTGACTGGTTTAAAAGAAAATCCTGATGGCTCAGTAAGCGGTTATATTTATGATATCTATAATTTTGACTCTCATTATACGGATATGAAAGATTCGACTAAAAATTTGAATTTTGTAAATAAAGTTGCCTGTTATCTTCAAAAAATGGGTATAATACATAATTATCAAATACTTGTACCTATAACTATCAAAACAGATATAAAATCATAGATTCTTTCTATTCTTATCATAATAAATGAGACCAATGATTTATTCTTTGGTCTCTTCATTTTTATTGGTTGCTACTCCTTTACTATCTTTAATAATAAAAGGTCTGACAAATGCCCAAGTACCGTATAGTGATGTTAATAATCCTGCTATGCTTAAGGATTTTGAAATTTTAGGTGATTTGTTTAATATTGAACCTAATGTTATTAAAGTTGTACCTGTCATTATTCCAAGGTACCCTTTAAATATTGTTCTGGGAACAACAATAGTATCTGTCATATCTGCAGAATTTTTTGTGCATTCATGAAACTTACTCAGTAAATCAAATTTTGGCTGTTGATTTTGTAATGTATTATTTTTTGACGTAAAATATGGATAAGTTATTTTATCTATTTGCATATATAATATTCCTTTACACTTATCTGTCTTATGAAATCTAAATATTGCAAAGCTGCTGAATATAATTTTTTGCTATTTGTTTTTTTGAAAAGTAAAACCAGTTTGGATAATATTTTTTCCGAATTTTGATTCCAATTTATCAAAACATTGAGTTAAATTCTTTTTCTTTATTTCAGTGCTTGAATCAGTATATAATGATAGCTGTTCAGAGCCTTGTTCTCCTATTTTTTCCAGTACAATTCCGGTGCTGCGGTATAAAATGTCTGGTTGATAAATTTGTTCCAGTAAATACATTGCAATATTTGAAATTTCCAGTTCAAAATCTGTGGGGGATATCAATTCCTGTTTAGTATAGTAGACTTTAAAGTCTTTGGTTCTTAACATTACTCCTATTTGAAGGCATTTTGTATTATACTTGCGTAATTTTCTGCAAGAGGTATGTATATGTTTATTTAATTCATTTTTAATATAATTGAAATCTGTTGTGAATATTCCAAAAGCTCGTGTATTTTGTATAGATTTTGGTATTCGTTCTTTGTTTGAGACCGGAGAAACCATTTTCCCCAGAAGTTCATGTTTCATTTCAAGTCCATGAATTCCAATTACCTTATCAAGCCAGATATCACTTTTTTTTACGAGTTCTTCCGCTGTCAGTACCCCGTACTTTCTCAGGTTTTTAGATAATCTTTTTCCGATTCCCCATATTTCTTCAATTTTTGTTCCCTTTAGTTCTGTTTTTATTTTTCTTTTGCCTATTAGGTAAACTCCGCCGGAAATATTTTTTGCTTTGTCTGAAGCTAATTTAGCCAAAGTTTTTGTAGAGCTTACTCCTATGGAAACTGGAATATTCACCTCTTGTAAAATTTTTTCTCTTAAATATACTGCTAATTTATAATAATTTTTTTTGTATAATCTTGTTAATCCTGTTAAATCAACAAAGGCTTCATCAATTGAGTATATTTCTGCGTAGGGGCTAAAATTTTTTAGAATACTCATAATTGAATCTGAGACTTTTTTGTAATAATCGTGATCAGCAGATAAATATATAGCTTTTGGATAATTTTTTTTTGCCATAAAATATGGCTCTCCCATTTTTATTCCCATATTTTTGGCTTCTCTGGAGCGGGATATAACACAACCGTCATTATTGGATAGAACGCATACTGCTTTTCCTGCATATTCAGGGTTCTTTTTCTGTTCGCAAGATACAAAAAAAGAATCACAGTCAACAAGTGCTATAATTTTTTGTTTTACCATATTTATAGTATTCCTCATAGTATTTGTTAAGTCAATTTGTATTTGGTTTGTAATAAAACTACACGAACTAACAAAAAATAACTTGATGTTTTTTTACACATAATATATTATTAAACTCGAAAGTAGGTAGAAATTTATGAATATGAAAGAAGACAGGTATATTTTTCCTCAAAAATCGCAATTAGAAAAAATTGATATAACAAATATTGATTTTAAGCTTCCGGAATTAAAAAATATAACTGAATCAAAATCGGTAGTTATTGCCAAGTGGTTAGCCGATTGGATTAAACATGATTTACAGTGCGGAAAAATAAAAATAAATAATATTCTTCCTTCAAAATCTGAGTTTGCCTATCTTCTTGGTGTAAGTATCGGTACTGTTCAAAATTCTTTCAGATATCTTGAAGATTTGGGTTATGTTGAGTCCAAGCAATGCATTGGCACTCTGGTAAAGGATTATAAAAAGCAAACTACAACTCTTCGTAAGTTGACCTCAAAAAGAGAGCTTGCTATAGAAGAAATAAAACGATATATTTTGACGGGTGGTTTTAGTGTAGGCTCACAGCTTCCTTCTTCTCGTACGATAGCTACAATAATAGGCTATTCAGCTAATACAACCAGACTTGCTCTTGAATATCTTGCTACTAAAAATATTTTGCTTCACAAATTTAAAAATTCAAAAGATTCAGGTTGGGTTCTTCAGAGTGTAGATTTTGATATTAAATCTTCCAAAAATAATTATGGACCTGAAACTCTGGTTGATATGGTTGTTAAAGATTTAGAAAATTATATTACAAAAAATTTAAGAGTTGGAGATAAAATTCCATCTCATGCTAAACTTTCTAAAGCCTTAAAGGCTAGTATAAAAACGGTTCATGATGCTTTATCCGTTTTAATTGAGCGCGGAATACTTCTTGCCAGAAGAGGAAGGTATGGAACTTCTGTAATAAGGATGCCTCATAGTGAAATCCCATCACAAAAGCCCGAAACTTCTATATTTGCGCCGGCACAGGATACGGCTTTTTATCATTATGAAAAGACCCAAAACTATATAAAAAGAATGATTGCCCAAAATTATGAAGTAGGGGATAAGCTTCCATCTATAAAAGAATTGTCTGCAATGCTTGATTTAAGTCCAAATACAATTCGAAAAGCTTTTCATAATTTGGCGCAAGAAGGTTATCTTGTCTTTTCCAGAGGTAGATACGGCGGAACTTTTGTGATTGATATTCCTGAAGTTGAGTCTCAAGCCTTTAAATGGCTTGCTGTTAATCCTTTATATGCTAAGGAATATTCTGCTCAAAGTTTGGATAATTAATATCTTAATTGTAAATAATAGTACATAAGTTTGACATGACTATATTTGAACTGTCATAATAGATACAAAGACTATACTCGGGTAAATTTATGTACATTAAACAACTGGAAATAGATAATTTTAAATCATTTGCAAATAAAACAGATATCCCATTATTGAAAGGTTTTACTACGGTTTCAGGACCTAATGGTTCTGGAAAAAGTAATATTATTGATAGTGTTATGTTCGCACTTGGTCTTAGAACCGGAAGTGCCTTACGAATTGAAAATTTATCCGATTTTATAACTACTTTTAATAATAAAAATGAGGCGTCTGTAAAAGTTATATTTGGTGATGTGGAAGGACTTAATGAGTTATCTGTAACCAGAAGAATTAAAAAAACTAATCAGGGGTATGCCAGTACTTATTATTTAAATGATAAAGTGGATACATTAACCAATATAAGAACTATTTTAGAAAAGTATAATATTACTCCAAACAGTTATAATGTTATGATGCAAGGAGATGTTAACAGTATTGTTATGTGTTCATCTAAAGTCCGACGTGGAATAATTGATGAAATTGCAGGTGTAGCTGATTTTGACAGAAGAATAGATCAGGCAACTAATGAATTAAAAACTGTTGAACAACGTGTTGAGGCAGCTTCTCTTATATTAACAGAGGTTGAAAAAACTCTGGAACAATTAAAGGCCGAAAGAGAAGTTGCGTTGAAATACAAAAAGTTACAAGAAGAAAAATCAGGACTGGAATCGCAAATTAGTACTGTGAAGTTTTTTGATTTAAAGAGAAATTTAGAGCTGGCTCATGAGAATATTCTTCAATCAAATAAAAAATTAAAAGAGGAGCAAATCAATAAAAAGGATTTAGATGAAAAAATTCGTCTAATTAATGAAAAATACAAAGAGCTTGATGCTAAGTTGAAAGAACAAGGTGAAGAAGAACGTAATAAATTAAAAGATTTACAAAGTGATTTATCAGCAAGAATTCAGACTAAGAAAAATGCTATTGATTACTCAGAGACTCAAATTCAAAAGGGCTTACATTCTATTGAAAATGCCAAAAATGGTATAGAATCTTACAAGAAAAAAATTGAAGATGAAAGATTAAATATTAAATTGGCACACGATAAAATAGGAATACTTGAATCTCAGTTAAAAGAGAAAAAAGATGAGTTGACAAAAAAATTGGAGGATATTTCTGGTTTAAGTTCTACCGCTGATAAATATATTCAAGAAAGAAATGATGTTTCTCGGGCTTTAGATGTGCTCAAGGATAAGGATAATGAATTACTAAAACTCTCTTTCCCAAAAGAGAATGAATTGAATAATTTGAGAAAAGAGATTACTGAAGCAAAAGAGTTTATTGAAAATGCACTTAAGGCTAAAGCTAGTTTTGATGATGATAAATCATTAAAAGAGATGCAAGTTTCTGATTTGAAGAAAGAAATGGATGAATTGAAAGAAATTCAGACAAAAACTATGAAAGATTTGGATGATGCAAAGACTGCTATTGAGGACTATGACCACGATGTTCGTGCCGCGTATCGTAAATTTTCGGATATGGAGGCTCAAAGAAGGGCAATATCTTCTTCCGGTTCCAATTTGCCGATAAATACAGTCATGCAAGCTAACCTGGAAGGGGTTCATGCTCCGTTAATGCAATTGGGTTCTGTTGATGAAGAGTATTCTCTAGCACTTGATATTGCTTTTGGTGGAAGATTATCACATATTGTTGTTGACGATCCTCATGCCGCTTATGTGGCTATGGAACTTCTTAATTCATCTAAATCCGGGCGAGCAACATTTATACCTTTAAGTAAAATAAAGAAAGCCCCTTCACGTTTGCAGTTGCCAAAGAATCAAGGAGTAATAGATTTTGCAATAAATCTTGTTGATTTTGATGATATGTATATTGATGCATTTTACTATGCAGTTGGAGATACGTTAATAATGGAAGATGCAGAGTCTGCTGAAGCTTTGATTGGTAAGTATAGAATGGTTACTCTGGATGGTAAACTTTATGAAAAGTCGGCCGCAATTACAGGTGGATATGTAAAAAAATCTATTTTCGGATTTGGGCAAAATGATGATAAAGAACTTGAAAGAGCAAAAGAAAAACTTGATGAGTTGCAAAAAAAATATGATGCAGCAGTCGTAAAAAAAAGAGAGTTAGAAGATAAGCTTGATAAAATCAGAATTGCGTATTCCTCTTCTTCAACTGAATATTCAAAAGCTAAAATAGAACTTTCAAATATGAATTCGCAGTTTGAAAATAGCCAAGCTTTATTGGAATTGAAAACAACATTTGTTAAGGAAAACGAACCTAGAATTGAAAAACTAAATTCTGAGCTGGATAAAATTGAAGAAAAAAGAGTTGTTCTTTCAGATGAAATCAAAAATTCTCAAGATAAGTTAGCTGAATTGGATAGTCTTTTAAATGATAAAGATTTGAAAGATTTAAAAGAGAAAACTCAAGGTATTGAGGATGAGATAAGACGCCTTAATGGTAATCTGATGAATGTTAATAGTGAGATTCAAGGGTTTGAAAATACTATCAAATTTAACGAGCAGCTTATTACATCAAAAGAAGACGATATTAAGAATACACTTAAAAATAATGATTCTCTCCAAGCGGATAAAGAAACATATAAAACAGAAATCAATCAATTAGAGGAACAATTAAACTCCCTATCTGATAAGATAGCTGTAATTGATGAAAAAATTGGAGAACTTGTGAATCAGAAAGAAGAAATTCATAAGAATCTTGTAGAATTACAAACAAGCAGTGCAGTAAAAACATCTGAAATAGACAGAATTAATGAGCAAATAGAATCTTTTAAAGCCAGAAGAAGAGAACTTGAGCCTCAATTGAAAGAGGCTTCCGAATTTCTTTCTAATTCAGGTGTGGATGTTGATAAATTGGAACCTGTTCAAATTTCAATTGATGAGTTAAATGCAAAGATTCAAAGATTGGATAAAAGAATGCAAGAACTTGGTGATGTTAATATGCGAGCAATCGTTTCTTATGAGGAAAAGGCTGCAAGAAAAGCCGAGTTAGATACTCAGATTACTACTTTATCAACAGAGCGTCAGTCTATTTTGGACAAGATGAATGGTTTTGAACAGCAGAAAAAAGAGGCATTTATGACTACTTTTACTGCTATTAATGAAAATTTCAAAGATATTTATCACCAGTTATCCGAGGGCGAAGGAAAACTTATTCTTGAAAATGAGAAGGATCCGCTTTCTGCAGGTATGACTATTGAGGCTAAACCAAGAGACAAAACTACAAATAACAAGCTCGGGGCATTATCTGGAGGGGAAAAAGCTTTAACTGCGCTTGCGTTGGTATTTTCTATTCAAAAATATTTACCGGCTCCTTTTTATGCTTTGGATGAGGTAGATGCAAGTTTAGATACTATGAATGTTGAAAGAATTGCAGATATGATTCAAAAACAATCAATCAGTACTCAATTTATTGTAGTTAGCCACAGGCGCCCTATGATTGAGGCCGCTAACAGGACAATCGGTGTTACTCAAAAAGAAAAGGGTAAAACTAAAGTTACAGGTGTAAAATTAAGAGATGACGACAATGAACAATAATCTAATAAATTCGCAAGATTTGGAAGCTTCTATATATGGTAAGACATCAGAATTTGATGCAAATGACGGAATTGGAATTCTTGTTGATATGGCTAAGCAAGGTAAGATTGATCCTTGGAATATAGATATTCTAGATGTTACAGAAAAATATTTGCAAAGAATGATTGAGTTAAAATCTTTAAATTTGCGAGTAGCTTCAAGAACTCTTTTATTCGCTTCTATTTTGTGCCGACTTCAGTCCAATGTGCTTGCCGGTTTGTCTTTAGAAGATTTTCAAGATGAACAGACGGATGATGTTATTTATGATGATGACGGTTTTATAGTTGAATACCCTGAAGATCAGGAATTTATTCCAACAAGTAATGTGGTTAGTTTTGACGAGGCTTTACAAAGAAGAACCAGTATCAGACTTAATCGTAATAGAGTAGTTACATTGAAAGATTTGATTAAGCAGTTGGAGTTTTATGAAAAATTAGAAAAACGTGCATCGTTAAAAAGTGCTCATGAAAGAGCAAAACGTCATGTTAGAAATTATTCAAGACTCACGCCTGATGAAATTGTTTCTATGGCTCATGAAGAATATATTGAAGAATCGGTTCTTAAATTAAAAGATAATTTGGAACAGATTTTTAATCGTGTGGATAGGATTGAGTTGAATGAGTTAACAATATTAGGTATGGATAAGATTAGTGCATATCTGGCATTGTTGTTTTTAAGTAGGGATACAGATTATGAGTTGGAACAAGAGGAATTCTATTCTGATTTGTATGTAGTTAAAGGTGGTAATCATGCAACAGCTTAAATCAAGAATTGAAGCTGTACTGTTTGTTACGGCTAAGGCGTTATCTTTAGAAGAAATTGCAACATATTTAGATTGTGAGCCTGAAGAAGTTGAAGAAGCGATTTTAGAATTAATTATGGATTATGCCTCAAGGGATGGTGCTTTAGAAATTGATGATGAGAATGGCTATATATTGCAAGTAAAGGAAGATTATTCGGATATTGTTGAAAAAATTTGTCCTATAGATTTGTCTCCTGCTGTATTGAGAACATTACTTGTAATTGCGCTTAAAGAACCGATAAGACAAACAGAGCTTGTAAAACTTCGTTCTGCTGCTTATGAGCATGTTTCCGAACTCGTTGAAAAGGGACTTGTTTCAAAGCATAAAGATAAAAATGGGCGTAGTATAAATATTAAGACTACTCCAAAATTTGCTGAGTATTTTAAGCTAAAAGGTGATACAAGAGCTTTGGCGCAGCAACTGGAAAAGGATTTGGCTGAAAAAAAGAATGCGTAAATTTTTACTACTTGTACTATTAATTGTCCTTATTGTGTATATGGTGTATAAATCACCTTTGAGTGCTGCTTATTACTATAAGAAAGCAAAAAATATGTATACCATAGGTAAATATGAGGAATCCATTCCTTTATTTGAACGTTCATTATCTGCTGATTCAAAAAATATTTTAACACGATTTTATTATGTTCTTGCGCTGTCTAAAACTGAGCCAACTTATTCTGTTCAGAAAAAATTATATCAAATGGGTAATTCTAATATCGATGATGAAGCTAAAAAATATGCAAGATATCAGGCTGTATCTTTGCGCCATAGGCTTTTGGAGGGAGTTGAAGATAATTATATATATAATGCAACTGTGGGTAATGATATATTAAGGTGGGATATAAAATCGTTTCCTTTGAAAATTTATTTTGAGAATTTGGATTCTGTTCCTCCTTATTATAAAGAGAATATTGATAGAGCTCTTAAACAGTGGACTGATAGAACTACATTTGTAAAATTTGTTGAGACAAATGATATTAAGAATGCTAATATAGTAATAACTTTTGCGGATTTGCCCGAGGATGTTTGTTCTGGCGGTATTTGTATGTATACGGTTGCCTATACTGATCCTATAATATCTAGTGATGGATTGTTGGAGCGAATGAATTTAACATTTTATAAAACAAATCCTAGAAAAGAAAATTTTTCATCTCGTGAAATTTATAATACTGCATTGCATGAATTGGGGCATACTTTAGGTATTATGGGGCATAGTGATAAAAAATCTGATTTAATGTATTCTTCGAATGAAAATAACATGAATATGTATGCTCTTCATCGTTCGGATTTTCAATATTTATCAAACAGAGATTTAGAAACTCTTGCTCTTTTGTACCGAATGGAACCTACAATTACAAATGTAAAAGGTTTGTATAGTGAAAGTTTCTATTATCCGCCATTGATTATGGGTAGTAATGATGCGCGCCTTAGAAAAAAACTAGAGGAACATAAAAAATATATTCATGATTATCCAAATTTTGCGGCAGGTTATATTAATATCTCTTCTGTTTATGTTGACCTTGGTGATTTTAATTCTGCATTAATGGCTTTAGATAGCGCTGCATCTTTGGCTAAAACAGAAGATGAAAAATACTTAATAGCATATAATAGGGCTATTGTTTATTATAACAGACAAGATTATGAAAAGGCTCTAACTTTTGCGAATCAGGCAAAAAATATCAAACCCGGAGAAAATATTGAAGAATTAATCTCGGATATATACAAGTTAAAATGATTTCTTAGTAGCAAACTATTCCGTATTTGCCTATTCTTTCCAGGCATGTAAATAATTTAGCTTGCATTTTTTTTAGAAACGACAAGAGCATTTGATAGTGCGATTCCTCCGACTTGGTTTGGACGATTAACAATTTGTCCGTTAACATACATTACTGTTGAGCCTCCTCCATCTAAATTGATTGCATTTGTACAACCAAGAGATTTCATAAAGTTAGCAAGTTCAACTAATGTAAGACCGACAGAACTTCCTTCTCGACCGTCTGCAGCGAGTAAAATTAAATCATTATCTTTTGTGTAACCTATTGCAGTTCTAGGATTTCTGCCACCTATAGATTGAAGGCGTTGAGCCGTCATATCTATAAATATTTCATTGTCTTTTATCAGATAAGGGCCTCCGCTAATTATGTGTTTTACATTTTCCCATCTAGGGTTTATATTAATACTGATATCAACATATTCAGCACCAAAAAGTTTTCCTAATTGTGATTTTGGACCTACAAGAACATAACCGTTTTCTGGAATAGAAAGGGGATTGGCGGAGGCTGCTGTGATTCGATTTCCAACAATTTGTAGTTGGACACCATACTGAGGTGAGGCAGGAGCATATTTCCCCCAATCCCTTGTATAAGCTATAATATATGAGGATAGCATTCTTGGCTGGTTGATGTTATCAATTTTTATTTCCTGGTTGTTGCCTGTAATTTTGGCATTTAATCTTATTCTGCCTACTTCATATTTGTCTTTGAATATTCCCAGAGCTACTCTATCGTAGATAGGACCTGTGTATATTTTTTCATCTATCATTAGAGTACCCAATGGAACTCCTGTTTGCGGTTTAAAATATCCTCCATTTATTGCAACGATAGAATTTGTATTTTGGGCAATTGTTTTTACTGATTTTTTGCTGGCAAGTGTGTTTGATGTTGCTGTTGCCGGTTTTATTTCGTAATCTTTGGCTATTTGATTATTAATTTCTACTATATTTATTCTAACCGGTCTGCCGTTAAAATATTTTGTCATTTTTATATGTTTTATACCATCTGAAACATCATTAATGTTATAACCTTTGTATTTTTCTGCTATTCTAAGATTAAATTTTTCTTTTTTTATTTCAGGGTTCATTTCTTCTTTAATGTACTCACCCATCTCTTTTAATGTAGGCGCAGGTACTGAAGTATTTGCAATTAAATCATTTGCAAAAAGAGGCGGGATAAATATTGTGTGGCTAAGGACTAAAGTGATAAATAGCGAAAGAGTGAGTGCATATTCGCAAGTCCTAAATGGTATTGAAATTTGATTTTTTTCAAGAAGTGTATCCATAGCAGCACCTGATTTTAGTGTAACCGGATACCTTTTTGTTTTTAGAGTGGGGTGGGGAATAACACTCGTCAGAGACCTATGAGGGCAAATAGGGTGTTCTTACTATTATTGTAACATATTTTAATAAATACTTCAATCCTTTTCATAGAGAGGGTTTTACAAAACTAAATAGTGGTAAATATACACTATATCTACCACTATCTAAGTTTATTTTAATGAAAGGTCTATTTATCTTATTTCATTGATGTTAAAAAGCGACTTACTATTTCAGTTATATTTTTAGAGGCCACTTCTTTATCTAAAAGGGTTATTTGAGGCGATTTATTTGAAGCTTTTGAAATTTCATAATTTGCAAATTCATTATTTCTTACGACATTTAGTGTTGCTTTTTTACCAAATTCGGTTTCATATAAACTAAAATTTGTTTTTCCTGAAGTGCCATGATATGTTCCTAAATGTTTACTTCCATTTCTATTTTTAGATAAAATATCGAAAGCTTTGTTAATAATATTATTTAATTCAGGAGTTTTCTTCCCGTTGAAAGAAACATTGTCTTGTTGTATAGAATTAAATTTTAATTTAGTATTATTAGCATTGGTATAGTATTGGTTTTGGTTTAATAAATTTGTACGATAATTATTTGGGGTATTTGTTATTTTGGTAATCATTATTTTCTCCTCTCAGTTTGGTAAATGTAAATATGTTTTGCACATTTAATTAAACTCCAAACGTACCGTTAGGTCAAGGAAAGTGTTAATTTAATATAAGATATATATTTATTTTGTCTTTATTTTTATTTGTTTAATCAATATCAACAGGAGCACGCATAATTTTTTCAATCGCTTCACGAGCAGTAAAAACTAAAGGTTCCGGAACATTATCTATGGTTGTTAGTTGTCTTAGAATATCAACAACACGTTTAAATGCTCGTACAATATCTCCTTCTCCAATATCTGCAATTTGTTCTGATACCGTTTCCCATTCGGCTCCTTCTATCCAAAGTTCAATTAGAGAACTAAAATAAGGGTTTATATAAAGAGGGGCTTCGATATCATATTTTGATTGAAGTTTTTCAAGTTTTCGTTTAATATTTCTTACCTGATTAAGTGTTTTTCTGACAGGCTCAGAAAACGGTATATATGGTATTTCCATTCTTAATTCTTCTGTAGTGATAGCACAGATTACTGCAGCTAGTTGTGATGGGGTAAGAGTTTCTAATATTCCTGAAAAAATTATTTCAGCTATATAGAGCTCATTTTCAGAACGAATTTGAGATGTTGTTTTACCCTTTTGGGTTGGATAATCATTTTCAAGATAGCCGTATTCTATAAGTAATGCTCTGTGTGCTAAAAATTTATTCCAGTAGATATCTTTTTGTCTTTCAATTTCTTTTTCAAGTTTTCTTTTTTTACTGTCAAGTCGTTTAATTACTTCCAGATTTTTAGAATGGCGTTTGTATTGTTTGCAGCAGTCGCAGGCAAATTTTTGTAATGTGTGTAAATCTTGTTTATTTTTTTCTCCAAATTCAATGATTTCTGGAGAAAGCGGTCTGTGTTTTGATTTTTCTTGGCGAAGAATTTTTTTATAGGTTTGTCTGTTTTGTACATATAAAAATCTTAGTTTATCATATTCAATTAATTTATCATCAGACAAGCCGCAATGGCATATAAAACTTCTATTTTTAATTTCATTATTATATTCTTCTAACTGTAGTAGTATTGGTTTTAATCTAAAATCTGATGAGTAATAACCGAAACTTTTTAAAATAAGTTCTTTAGCTTCATCAAGATTGAATCGTTGTAAAAGATTCAGCACCATAGAATAGCTTGGCGAGAATCTGCTTTCAAGCGGATTCGAATCGCTAAGTACAAGTTCTGCAACTTCTTCTGGAGATTGGAAAGATGTTCCTACGATAGTAACATATCCAACTTCATCCATCCCTCGTCTTCCTGCGCGCCCTGACATTTGTAAAAATTCATTTGCCGTTAACATTCTATGTCCGGTATCTGTTCTTTTACTTGTTGCACTAATAACAGTTGATCTTGCAGGCATATTGATTCCTGCAGCTAAAGTTTCAGTTGCAAATACAACTTTTATAAGGCCTTGCTGGAATAATTTTTCAACTAGATTTTTCCACGCAGGTAATAAGCCTGCATGGTGCGAAGCTACCCCTTGAATTAAATATTCAATATGTTTATTACCGTATAAATGTGGATTTTCAGCAATATAATCTTCTATAAATAATTTTATTTTTTCTTGTTCAGTTTTTGTGTTCAGTCCTAATCCTGAACATTTTTCCATTTGTTCGTCGCATTTTTTTCGTGAAAATGTGAAATATATTGCAGGAAGCATATCATTTTCTGCTAAATTGGAAATTATTTGTTTTACATAAGATTTTTTTCTTTTATCTTTACCTTTTGCCCATTGAGGTTTTTCAGGTTTTATTTTTTTATTAAGCTTTCCGTCCGGAGTGAGCAACGGTAGTAACTTATAAGGTTGAGAACTGTCAAAATAGTAGAATTTTAGTGGTACAGGTCTAAAATCTGTATTTACTAATTGGGTTTTTGAATGAACCGTGTTTATCCATTCTGTTAGTTCTTGACAATTAGCAACAGTGGCAGATAATGCTATTATTTGAATATTTGTTGGGCAATATATTATGCTTTCTTCCCAAACTGTTCCACGTTGTTCATCATTCATATAGTGAACTTCATCTAAAACCACATATTTTACATTTTTTAAGTTGTCTGCAACTGCACCAAAATTGGTTCCATATAGCATATTTCTGAATACTTCGGTTGTCATAATTACAATTTGTGCATTTCTGTTTATCGAAGTATCTCCTGTTAAAAGTCCTACTTTATCGGCTCCGTATTTTTCTCCAAAATCGTAGAACTTTTGATTTGAAAGTGCTTTCAATGGAGTTGTATAGAAAATTCTGCAGCCTTCTTCTAGTGCTCTGTGGATGGCGTGCTGAGCTATAACTGTCTTCCCTGCACCTGTTGGTGCGCACACTACAACGCTTTCTCCGTTATCAATAATTTGACACGCTTCTTTTTGAAAATCATCAAGTTCAAATGGAAACTCGTACATTTTATACCCTTTAAAAGCTATTCTATTTTTATTATAACACAGCATGAATATTTATAAAATCCTGTAATGTTAAGATTTTTCAAAATTAAACAGTATTTTTAGCAAAAATATTTTTTTAGTTATTTATAATTGAAGTGTTAGTTTTCAATATAAAAGGAGAAATTAAATAATGCAAGTTTATAGTTCTACAAATAATCGGTCTGCTCAAAGCTTTGGTATGTCTTTAATGATGAATCAAACTGCTATTGAGGCTTTACGCAAGCGTGTAAAAGATGTTGACTTAGATAAGGTCAATAACATGTTGCATAATTTGAAGTGCAGAGAAAATGTAGGTGTAACTTTGTATACAACAAATCCAAATTCAACAAGATTAATGGCGAATTTATATCCGGAAGATGTTTCATTAGGTGTTAAAACTACAAATCCTAAAGAAGGTTTGTTTCATCAGTTTCGAAATCCGGTAAATTATTTAGCCTCTTTAATTAATAAAGCTAATGCTATGGAAAAGGAAATTGTAATTGCCAAAACCAGAAAGGATGTATTTGATAAACTTGGTTAATTTTGTACGAAAGGAAATATAAATATGAATATCGGAATTACCCCAGTAAATTTTACAGGCGGCCAGCGTGTAAGAGTAAAAGTTGTTGATGCTATGAAGGATTATTCAAGGGGTTTTGAAATAGGTTCAACAAAGCCAAAAGAAGAAGTAGATATTTTTTTGAGAAAAGCGGTATCAGATCCTAGTAAACAAGGGTTTGTTCAAGGTATACTTGATGGCTTGGATAGTCTTAAAGGGTTGGCTAAGGATCAAAGTAAAGTTAAGATTAAAAATGCAAGGGGAAAATTATAATAAAGGATAAAATTTTTATCAAATAAATAAAAAAGCCTGAATTTATATTCAGGCTTTTTTGGTATTTGTTTTCAAGTTACAGTTTATCAAAGCCTGTATATTTTCTCAAAACTTCAGGAATGATAATGGTTCCGTCTTCTTGTTGATAATTTTCAACGATAGCTGCAAAAGTTCTGCCAACAGCAAGCCCAGAACCATTTATTGTGTGAACAAATCTTGTTTTACCGGTAGCCTTTTCTTTATAACGGATGTTAGCACGTCTAGCTTGGTAGTCGCCGTAATTTGAACAACTTGAAATTTCTTTATAAGTTCCGTAAGAAGGCATCCAAACCTCTAAATCCCAACATTTGTTTGCTGAAAATCCGATATCTCCGGTTGATAATGCTTCACGTCTATATGGAAGTTCTAATAATTGAAGCATTTTTTCAGCATCTTCAGTTAATTTTTCGTGTTCATCTTTGCTTGTTTCCGGTGTACACAGTTTGACAAGTTCTACTTTATTGAACTGATGGACTCTTATCAGCCCTCTTGTATCTTTACCTGCAGAACCGGCTTCTCTTCTAAAACAAGGGGTGTAGGCTGTCATATATTTTGGCAGGTCATCTTCTGATAAAATTTCGCCTGAATAAATATTCGTAACAGGAACTTCTGCAGTTGGTATTAAATATAAGTCTTCATTTTCACACTTGTACATATCTTCTGCGAATTTTGGCAGTTGACCTGTTCCTGTCATTGTTGTTGAATTAGCCATAAATGGTGGCAATATTTCTTCGTACCCTTGTTCTTGTGTGTGGTAATCAAGGAAGAAGTTTATAATTGCACGTTCTAACCTTGCACCTTTACCTCTATAAAGAGTAAATCTGCTTTGAGATAATTTTACCCCGCGTTCGAAATCCACGAGATTCTTTTCTTCACAAATATCCCAGTGTGCTTTAAATTCGAAATCAAATTTTCTTGGTTCTCCCCATTTATAAACTTCCACATTGTCATCTTCCGATAATCCAATTGGGGTTGTTTCATCAGGAATGTTCGGAATATGTAATAATATATCTTTTTGTTTTGCATCTAAGCTATTTTGTTGTTCTTCCAAAATTTTTATTTCATCCCCTAGAACTCTTACTTCTTCTTGGATTTGATCAGTATTTTCTCCATTTTTTTTCATAATACCGATTTTTTGTGATTCAGATTTTCTTTTTGCTCTTAATTCATCAGCTTTTGTTTGAATTTTTCTTCTTTCTTCATCAATTGCGATAACTTCATTTATAGATAAATCCGGATTTCTCCTTTTAAGAAGCTCATTAATTTTTTCAGGATTTTCTCTAATCAGTTTTATATCAAGCATTTTTCCCTCTTTTCTTTTTCTAATCAGCATATTTATTCTAATTTAAAGATATTTTATAATCAAGTTTATAATTCTTGGATGCTTTAAGTTATGTTTATTGTACATTATATTTTTATTACCCCACTGCAGGATAAAAAGTTGATTTAAATGAAAAATAATGTATAATATCAATATAGACAGGGAGATGTGATGTTTAAAAAACTTGCAAAACAACTTAAGGCTGAAAATGACGCCAATGCTTATTCTTTGATGAGTTCTCCGGTAGAACCGTTAAACGTAGAAGTAAAAAATTCCTTTCTTAAAAATTTATCACGGCATGCTTTGAACTTATATGAACGAAAAACTGATGTGAAAAATTTTACTAGATTGGCATTGTCTGATGCAGATAATACATCACATAATAAAATTGTTGATGAGCTGTTTTCAAAAAATGGGTTCACAGATCCTTTTAGCGAAGAGTCTCTTTTTGACCTTTCTGAGAATGAGAGATTTTTAAAAGACTTAGGATTAAAATAATTATATTCTTGCAAGTTGTGTTTATTTTATTTAATGTTTATTTGCTCTTATAACCTTGATAAACTTATGTTAATCCCTTGAAACTTTTTCTGTTTTATGTATAATTTGGTTATAAGAAGAGATAGGAGTAAAAAATGTTCGAACGTTTTACGGAAAAGGCAATAAAAGTTATTATGCTTGCCCAGGAAGAAGCTCGAAGATTAGGTCATAATTTTGTCGGAACAGAACAGGTTCTGCTTGGACTTATCGGAGAGGGAACAGGTGTTGCTGCTAAAACTCTAAAATCTATGGGAGTAAACTTAAAGGATGCAAGAACTGAAGTTGAAAAAATCATCGGCAGAGGTTCCGGCTTTGTGGCTGTTGAAATTCCTTTTACTCCACGTGCAAAAAGGGTTTTAGAACTTTCATGGGATGAAGCACGACAATTAGGTCATAATTATATTGGCACAGAACATCTACTTCTCGGTTTGATTAGAGAAGGTGAAGGTGTTGCTGCCAGAGTTTTGGAAAATCTTGGAGTTGATTTAAACAAAGTAAGAAGTAATGTGGTTAAGATGTTGGGTGAATCAAAACCTCAAACTGCTGCAGGTTCCTCCTCATCATCATCTTCAACATCGTCTTCTTCAGGGAAAACAAAAACTCCTAGTTTAGATGAATTTGGACGTGATTTAACTCTGGCTGCGCAGGAGTTGAGATTGGACCCTGTTGTAGGTAGAGAAAAAGAAATTGAACGTGTTATTCAAATTTTGGCAAGAAGAACAAAGAATAATCCTGTGCTTCTTGGTGAACCGGGTGTAGGTAAAACCGCCGTTGCTGAAGGGCTTGCTATTCGTATTGTTAATGCCGAAGTCCCTGATATTTTGGATGGGAAAAAAGTTATTCAATTGGATATGGGACTTTTGGTTGCGGGTACAAAGTACCGTGGTGAATTTGAAGAACGTCTGAAAAAAATTATGGATGAAATTCGTCAAGCCGGAAATATTATTCTTGTTATTGATGAAATGCATACATTGATTGGAGCCGGAGCAGCTGAAGGTGCTATTGATGCTGCTAATATTTTGAAACCTGCTCTATCTAGAGGCGAAATTCAAGTTATCGGTGCTACAACTTCAGATGAATATAGAAAGTATATTGAAAAAGACTCAGCATTGGAAAGACGTTTTCAACCTGTATTGATTGAAGAACCTACAATAGATGAGTCTATTGAAATAATCAAAGGGTTGAAACCAAAATATGAAGAACACCATAAGTTGATTATTTCTGATGATGCAATCGTGGCAGCTGTAAAATTGTCAAGTAAGTATGTCAATGACAGATATCTTCCTGACAAAGCAATTGATGTTATTGATGAGGCAAGTTCAAAGGTTAGATTAAAGGTTTCTAACATGTGTCCTGAAGGAAAAGAACTTGAAAAGCAATTAAAATCATTAATAAAAGAAAAAGAGGATGCAATTAGAAATCAAGAGTTTGAAACAGCATCGCAGCTGCGTGATGAAGAAGCTGATTTGAGGGATAAAATCAGAGAAGTTTCAGCTAAATGGCGTGAAGAACACGAAACTAATAAGGCTACTGTAACTGCTGAGAATGTTGCTGAAGTTATTGCTATGATGACAGGTGTTCCTGTTACCAAGTTAACTGAAGGTGAAAGTGAGCGCCTTATGAAGCTCGAAGACACTTTGCATCAGCGTGTAATAGGACAACATGATGCTATAGTTGCCATATCTAAAGCTATCAGACGTGCAAGAGTCGGTTTGAAAGCGCCAAACAGACCTATTGGTAGTTTCATTTTCTGTGGTCCTACCGGAGTAGGTAAAACTGAGTTGGCAAAAGCTTTGGCTGAAGCAATGTTTGGTTCTGAGGATAACATGATAAGGGTTGATATGTCAGAATTTATGGAAAAACATTCAACTGCAAAACTTATCGGATCTCCTCCAGGTTATGTTGGTTATGATGATGGTGGTCATTTGTCTGAATTAGTTAGAAAGAAACCTTATTCTGTGGTTCTTTTCGACGAAATTGAAAAGGCTCACCCTGATGTATTTAATATTATGCTTCAAATTTTGGATGATGGCAGGTTGACAGATTCAAAAGGTCGTCATGTAAGTTTCAAAAATACCGTAATTATAATGACTTCTAATGTCGGTGCAAGCATGATTACTAATACTTCAAAATTAGGTTTCACTACATCTGATGATGAATCAAAGGATAAGTACGAAAAATTAAAAGAAACTGTTACTGAAGAGATGAAAAAAGCCTTTAGACCGGAATTCTTAAATCGTATTGATGAAACTATTGTATTTGCACATTTGACAAAAGAAGAAATCAGACAAATTGTTGATTTAATGTTAAAAGACTTATTTAAGCGTCTCGCTGAAAAAGAGCTTAATATTGAAGTTACTGATGAAGTTAAAGATCATTTGGCTGATAATGGATATTCGGAGGCTTATGGCGCTCGTCCGTTAAGACGTTTAATACAACGTAAAATGGAAGATAGCTTGGCAGAAGAAATTCTTTCTGGCAAATATGCTCACGGTGATACTATAAAAGTTACTCTTGTTGATGGCAAGATTGCCTTTGAAAAGGCCGCTAAAGTAAGAAAGACTAAAAAGGATAAGGATTCCCAAGTAGCAGAGGAAACTCCTGCTACATAGATAGAATAAACAGGAGTAAGGTGTTTAATCACCTTCTCCTGTAATAATTTGTAATATTTTCTGCATGCACTATTCAAAAATATTTTTAGTGTTTTTATAAATAGCATATAGTAGGGACATGTTTATATAAAGGTAGGGACATTTATGCGCGTAAGTTTAGTTCAAAATTACCCTTCTACGGTATACGACAGAAGAGGATTAAATAATGGTGTAAAAAATTCACAGCAAAATTATACTGCACCATTGAATACTTCACGAATAGTTCAATTATCATTTACTGGTAAAAATATGTGGCAGCTAGCTTCTATTACCCCTGAAAATAATGGTCTGGGATTACCGGAAGCCGCTCAAGGTGGCGAAGGTGTTGTTGGTTTTGAGCTGCCGGCTAGTCTTAGAAAGCATGAAAAAGTTAAAATATCCCTTCCTGATGGCAGGGTTGAGGAAAAATCAGTAGATGCCAGAAGTTTTATGCCATTTTGGGAGCATAATAATTCTAAGGGCGGGTACAAATTTTTAATTCATAAAGAAGCTGATTTCCCTGGGGGGATTGCTTCATTACCAGATGAAATTCCTGCTAAGCATTTTTATAGTGCACAGGTTGGCGAAGATTTAGAAACTGTTGCTAAAAAATTAGGCTTAAAACCTACTGAATTGAGTTATGTAATTCAATCAAAACCTAATGGTACAGGACCAAATGCGAAGTCTAAATATTGTATTTTAGAGCCAACAAGCGCAAAAGGTACTATAACAAGATTATCAGAAAGAGTTTTAGGTGAAACTGAGACTATTCCGTATGCTTTATTTAAGATATCTTCTCATAATCCGTCATACAATAAGCTAAAAGGAGAACCTCATTATTTTATCTATACTCCTCATCTTGCCCGAGCTTCTAAGCCTTATGCGTACGATTGTTGGGGAAATGTTCCTTTTGAAGCAGAGATAGTAAATTCTGATGGAATGCGTGCTTTAGCTGAATCTATCCACAAGCACATGAATACTGCCGAATTTGATTACTATAATCCGGCAAATGTTATATGTCATGATAGAATTGCAAACACTTATGGTAATCATATTGCTAATATGTCGGCTTTAGGTGATACTTCTGTCGATGGAGTAAAAGCACATATTGTTGATCATAATACCGGAAGAAATTATCAGGGACTTACTGACGATCCTTTTAAATATCAGGTTGTTGTTGGTGATGCTTCTGATGCTGAAGTTATGAGAAATCTTCCAGAATTTGATATACTGAAAAAAGCGAAACAATACGGTATAAATTCAGAGGCTTTGACACCAAGAGAGCGTCAAATTGCTCATGCTGTTATGGATCCATATTTAGATAATTTTAGAGATGGAGCCGGAACTTATAATATTTTAAAAGCCGGTATTTCATCTGCAAGAATCAATCCTGATAATATTTCAGTTGGTACAGTGTCTTATACTTTTGATAAAGAAATGAAATCTTTAGATACTCCTGATGCAGCTAAGTTTCTTACGGGGGATTTTGCAAGTATAGAAACTAAATCTGTTGGTAATGGTGTTACGCCAGCAAATATGAAATTTGACGATGCAAACGCTCCTTTTGGAAGAGGCAATAATGGACTTACAAAAGAGGCACCAAAGGGTTATACTCCGTTCAAATATAATGGATCAAATATAGAAGAAGTTATTGAAGCCAAGCATAAAAATGCAAAATGGTTAACTAACTTAATCTGGAATGCAGGAGAAAAAGGGCAGGATGCATTAAACGAATTGTTCTTTAATAAGGGACAAATTGCTGATGGTCATAATGTTATGGGGTATCTTTCTCCAATAAAGGATGGTGAAATTTTAGTATTTGGCTTTGGCAGACCTGATGAGCAAAAAGGTTTTCCTATGTCTACCGGCGGTTATTTGGACTTTTTAAAGAGGGAAGATATTCCAAAAGAAACAAAGTTAAAAGTTAAGGTATTGTTAGGAGCCGGACCATGGAATAAGGATGCTCAGGATTACAAGGATATCTGCCGCGATATAGACGAAATACAAAAATTGGATGGTGGAATATATAAACATAATATTATGTATGTTGATGGATTTACGCCTAATAAACTTACAGGTTGCTGTCATTATACACTGTTTACATCAAGACGTGAAATGTATGGTATTACACCTATTGAATCAAAAATAGCCGGTACTCCTTATGGTAGTACTAAAACTGGTGGACCTGTAGATTATACAAATCCTAAAAACGGTTTCTTAACAAAAGAAGCTGTTGAACTTCGTCCAGAGCGATATGGTCTAACTTGGGCAAATTCTGAGTTTGAAATTGATCAAGCAAGAATTAATGCGCAAAAACCTCAAGTAGGGGATATTTTCGCTGCGTTTATAGATCAGTATACTAATGATAAACAAGGTTATATTGCTATGAGTAAGAAGAATATTGAAGAAAAAGTTGATTGGCATAATAATGCCGAATATAATCTTGGTAAATCTGCAAATAGGCGCTATCTCGATGATATTCTGGAAACTGATAAGGGCTGGGAAGCTAGAAATAAAAATCCATTAAAACGTATTGTAGGAAAGTTTGGTGAATATAAAGATGAACTTGAGACAATGATGGAACATTCAAAATCAAAACCTGTAAAAATTATTCTGGCTGTTGCAGTGGGAGCTCTTGCAGTTGCGGGTGGCATCTATATGTATGCAACAAGAAATAAATCATCTGTTGCTAAATCTGATGCACAACCTAAAGATTCAGTTAAACAAGAACCTAAAGACGAAAAAAAAGCTGCATAGTTTATTAATATTCAGCATATATGTATAAAAAAAGGGACTAAGGATTTAATTCTTAGTCCCATAAATTTTGGCATATATTTATGCCAAGTTTGGCTTTGTAAGAATAAAGACTGTTATTATTTTTCTAATGAATAAATCTGGAAAGCAGCACCAATATAAAAAGCATTGTGCCCATAAATATCAATGATGCCATTACGCCTGTCCCTGGTGCATCTTGAAATTTTGTTGGATTTAAATGTTCTTCCGTTTTATTTTCAATATTTTGCATAAAAAATCTCCTTATTATATAACCATTTCAACACAAATCAGACTATCTTAAACTAAAGAAAGTCTTTACTTTGATTTTATAATAAGGGTTACGGGGCATTGGGGCTAATTTCAGATAATAATTGTTTGTTATGAAAATTGAAAATGTTTTCCAAATAGGATTTATTATACAAATACGAGAGTAGTAGTGAAAATTGTCTATTCTCAGGTGTTAATTGCCCTCTAAAAGTTTCAAACGTAGAATTTGTATCATCATTTTTGGTTGATAAAATAATGGTAGTATTATTTCTGGTTGAGGGTGCAATTGATTTTTCAGACTTATTTATATTTTTATACACAGGAAATTCAGCACTATCAAGAAACATAGCATTATTTGTTTTCTGTGCAACAATGTTATGATTGATGTCTGCAATATTTACACATGCAGAGGCAAAAAATAAGTATATTACAAAAAAAAGTCTGATAAAGTATTTCATCACAATTATTATACAATAAATCGAAAATTTGTAAAATTGATGCTGAAGAATATTCTTTGAGATTTGTAAATGCTCTATTTTTATTATAATCTTTCAGTATGAGTAGGCTAATTGGAATATCTGATATACATGGCGAATATGACAAGCTGTGTTCTGTATTGAGCAATGTTGCTCCGGATAAAGATGATACTATAATTTTCATGGGGGACTATATAGATAGAGGTCCAAAATCAAAAGAAGTTGTTGATAAAATTATAGAAATGTCTAATATATGTAACTGTATATATCTAGTTGGCTCGCACGAATATGCAATGATGCATGCAGCTGAGGACGATTATTATAATTATCTGTTTTGGAACTATGGTGGGAATGCGACTGCAAAAAGTTATGGATGTTTCGAAAATATCATGAAAATTCATGGAGAATTTTTTAGAAGTCTTAAATATTATCATATAATTAATAATTATCTTTTTATTCATGCCGGTCTAAGAATTGGAGTACCGCTTGAAAAGCAGAATCCAGAGGATATGGTTTATATTCGTAGCGAGTTTTACAATAGAGTGCATAAATTCCCATATAAAATAATTTTTGGGCACACTGAATTTGATAAACCTATGCTTCAGTCTGATAAAATTTGTATTGATACCGGATGCGGTAAATATAAAGATGCTGCACTTACTGCAATTGTAATCGAGGGGTCAAATGAATTTTTTGTAAATTCGCTCGGAGAGTTTTTTTCAGTATGAGCTATTTGTAATCTTACTTTTTTATTTTATAAATTTTATTTTCACCTTTATCTAACAAGGGAAATATCCATTAATAAATATTATTTCAAAAAACAAGAGGAATTACACTTTTTAAGCAATAAAATATGCGCTTGGCGCGATTCGAACGCGCGACCTATCCCTTAAAAGGGGAGTGCTCTACCTGCTGAGCTACAAGCGCATATTATCTATTTATATTTCCTAGCTATCGGTGAATCACCGTGTAAATTCATATTAGCAAGAACATTTTTTATTGTCAACTGTTTTTTCTAAAAAAAAGACTCACTTTTCTAAGTGAGTCTTTTTTTAAATGTCTATATATTTTCTTGCGCAGTCAAACATAGCATTTATTAGTGCGGCATTGTTATTTAGGTTCATTCCATTTGTTTCAAGTACTTGTTTTATACGCTCTTCCCAAATGTTATAGATATCATTTTTATCTAAATCCAAAATTTGTCCTATCATTGATAGTTCTTTAAAGTCAATAGGTATGGGATATGTTCCCCTTAACATATCGACAATTTCTACTCTTTTCTTCCGAGGAAAGGCTTTTAAAAAATTTACGATGCTCATTTTTTTCTCATGGAGCATGCTTTTTAAAAGCTCAATTGTATCATCTTTTAGAATTGGCTCCTGCGGAATTTTGTATTCCTCAAATTCTTCCGGTTCTATATCCATTACTGTTGCAATTCTTTCAAGAGTGGTACTTCGAGTAGAAAAAGGGATGGTTTCATCTATAAGGTTATATACATAAGATAAGGTTACTCCTATCATTTCTGCAAAATCTTTTTTGTGAAGTGCATTTTTTTCTAAAAATTTGGCAACTTTTTGCGAACTTTTTTCACTTGTAAGTTTATTTTTCATCGTTTGTACCTCTTTTATTTTTCCCTTAATTTAGTTATTATTTATCATTTTGTTAAGCTTAATCTTTCTATACCATTATGGTAATATTTATTTACGTTAAAATACTAAATATAAGATGGATTTAATATTGAAGGGAATATAGAATATGAAATTGGTTGTAGGTTTGGGAAATATTGGTGATAAATATTGTTTTACGCGTCATAATGTTGGTTTTATGATTGTTGATAAATGGGCAATAATAAAAGAGGTGTCTTTTAAGGAAGAGAAGAAATTAAAATGTATGATTACGAAGTTTAAAAGAGGTTTTGAGGATATTATTCTTATTAAGCCTACAACTTATATGAATCTTTCTGGGGAAGCAGTTATTGCAGTTATGAATTATTATAAAGTACCAATTGAGGATGTCATTATTGTATATGATGATTTATCACTTGAGTTAGGAAAACTTAGGTTTCGCCCAAATGGTTCAGATGGTGGACATAATGGTATAAAATCAGTTATAAAAAATCTTGGAACAACTAATGTTGCACGCTTGAAAGTTGGAATTGGACCACAACCGCCTATACCTGCTGAAAATTTTGTTTTGCAAAATTTTTATAAAGATCAGCTTGAAACTCTTAAGCCAGTTTTAAAACGTGCGATTGAGGGGGTGGAATATTATTTTGATAATGGGATTTCTAAGACTCAAAATGTGTATAATTAGATTGAATAAAATTACGTTTAATGCTATAATAGTTAAAGCATAAGGTATTAAAAGGAGTAAGAGTAAATGAGTTTACAACTGGCTGAACAATTTGAAGCAAATGAACAATATGAAGACGCTTATCGTGAATATAAAAAAGTTTATGATAGTAATCCTGATGATTTGGGTTTGTTGGAAAGACTGGGGCATTTATCTCTTATTTTGGAAAGAACTGAGGAAGCAGCCAATTATTATCATGAGATATTAAAACGTGATGTTACAAATCCTCTGGCTTATGAACAGTTGATGTCTATTTACGAAAATTCAGATAAATACAAGTATTATATTTATAGAGGAAATAAAAATTCTATTGAGGGTAAACTTGATTTTGCAATAAATGATTTTAAAAAAGCTTTGTCTGCAGCTACTGATGAAACTCAGATTGTAATGACTCGTTTGACCTTGGCAAATATTTATCGCCAACTTGGTAATTCTATGAAGGCTATTGACGAGTTTAATTTGATTTTGGAATATGATAACCTTCATGAAGAAATATTTTTACAACTTGCAGATTTATATCTTCAAGATGAAGCATATTCCAGCGCTATTGATACTTTAAACAGAGCAAAACAGAAAGGTTTTGATACTGAAAAAATTAATGAGGCTTTGGCTGCGGTTTATTTAAAAAGTGGAAATCCAAAAAAAGCTATTGAATTTACTAGGGATGAATTATTAAAAATTCAGTGTATGTTAGAGTTAGGTGAAATTGAAGAAGCTTATGCAAAGCTTAAATCTCTGCCTGAAGAATTAAAAACTTCTCCTAGATATTATACTTTGCAAGCTCAGTATTGTTATTCTTCAAAGGATTTTGAAAAAGCTCTTTCATATATTGATGAGTATAATAAAATTTCTCCAAATTCTCCACTTACTTATCAAATGAGGGCTCTTGTATATGAAGAGCAGGGTGATGAGTTTAATGCTCATCTAAACTGGGGTAAATACAATATCACAAGACAAAATAGGGATATCGCTATAAATGAATTTTTAAATGCTATTCAAATAAAAGATGATGATATTGATTTGTTATTCACATTAGCTGCTTTGTTGACTGAAAATGGTGAGGTTAACCATGCTGCAGAATATTATGAAAAGATTATTAAACTTGATTCAAAAAATAAGGAAGCTTTGCAGAAACTAGCTGCATTCAGGGAAGGTATAGGCGATTATAAAATGCAGGTTACATATCTTGAAAAAATTGTAGAGATTGATTCTAAAGATTTAACGGCATTGAAGAATTTAGCTAGGGCTTATGAAAGAATAAAAGCTAACAGGCAGGCTATTGATACTTATAATCGTTATTTAGAGCTTGTTAAAGATCCGGTTGATTATAAAATGGCAAAAGAACGTTTAGATAAGCTTGACAGCTTAGGTTCTTCTGATGCTGAAGAATCTGAGGGGCTTCTGGATAAAATAATGGGCTTTTTTGGAAAAAATAAATTGTAAATGTAGTTTTATAACATTAATTTTTATCACATTTTTATAAAAAAGAAGTCAATGTGGCTTCTTTTTTTGTATAATTGTAATGAGAATACTTAAGGGGCGATATGGATAGATTTATTGGTATTTTAGGGATTATATTTATTTTTGGATTGGCATATTTGATGTCTAATAACAGAAAAGCTATCAATTACAAAACTGTTGGAATTGGTTTTGTTTTACAGGTAGCTTTTGCTATATTTATTTTTAAAGTTCCGCTCGGACAAAAATTATTTATGGCAATTGGATTATTTATCCAAAAACTTTTAGTTTTTGCCCGTGAAGGCGGTGAATTTGTATTTGGCGGTTTAATGAGTGAGAAGTTTACAGAATTATTTTCCGGTGGAGGTTCTATTTTTGCACTCCAACTTATTTGCTCAATGGTCTTTATGATGATTTTGGTTAATATACTTTACCATTATGGCATTATGCAGAGAGTTGTTGCCATTTTGGGTAAAGGTATGAATAAAATAATGGATGTAAGTGGTGCTGAAGCTTTATCGAATGTTGCAAGTGCCTTTGTTGGGCAAATTGTTGCTCAGATTATGATAAAACCATATCTTGCTAATTTAACAAGATCAGAACTCTTGGCTTCAATGGCAGGAAGTTTGGCATGTATATCGGGGGCTACTATGCCTATATATATAGCAATGGGCATTCCTGCTCAATATTTATTGGCCTCATCTGTTATGGCTGCTCCGGGTGCTCTTGTTATTTCAAAAATTGTATATCCTGAGGTGCATGAAGCGGAGACCAGTAAAGATTTTAAACTCTCTGTCAGTAAACGCCACCGTACACATGTTAATGTTTTTGATGCTATCTCTTCCGGTGCATCAGAGGGCATGAAGGTTGCAATAAATATTGTTGCAATGATACTGGCTTTAGTTGCTCTTGTAGCAATGATTGATTGGTTTTTAGCGGGTATTGGTACCCTTGTTGTAAAATATTTGCATTTTAACCTGACCTCTATAGGCATGGATTTGACACATCTTTCATTAAAAATGATTTTAGGTAAAATATTTGCTTTATTTGCAGTATTAATGGGGGTTCCATTAAAAGAGGCGACTACAGTGGGTGGATTAATGGGAACTAAGCTTGTATTAAATGAAATGGTTGCTTATTTAGATTTAACTAATTCATCACTCCATCTTTCGCCGAAATCATTTTTGATTGCAAGCTTTGCTTTGTGTAGTTTTGGTAATTTTGGTTCTATTGCTATTTTACTTGGAGGTATTGGTGAATTAGCACCTAATCAAAGAAAAAATTTGGCTAGGTTAGGGGTTAGGGCTTTAATTTGTGGAACTTTGACCTGCTACATGTCAGCAACGATTGTTGGAATTTTATTCAATTAGTAAGATTTAACATAATTAACAATTTTTACATTTTAAATTTTTAGAGTATAATTATAATATGGAAATTATTAGAGACCTTAGAGAGATTCCGAATTTATCATTAGCACTTGGCTTTTTTGATGGTGTTCATTTAGGCCATCAAGCTGTTATAAGTTGTGCTGTTGAGTTTGCAAAAGAAGAGAAATGTCAGTCAGCTGTAATTACTTTTAAAGAGCATCCGTATTGCTATTTCAAAGGTGAATCTCCTAAATATCTTTTAACTCTTGAAGATAAATATAAATATATGGAGGATTTGGGTGTTGACTATGTCTTTGAACTGGATTTTGGTTCTGTTTGCCACATGACTCCTACTCAATATCTGGAAGATGTATTGGTCAAATATTTTTCACCCAAAGCAATATCAACAGGATTTAATCATCAATTTGGCGTTGATAGATCCGGTAATGTAAAGTTCCTGTCTGATTGTCAAATCAAATTTGATTATTTATATTTTGCAACTCCTCCTCAATCTATTTTTGGAGATGTAATTAGTAGTACTGCAATTAGGCAGTATATCAAAACAGGCTCTGTTTATATGGCTCAATCTATGCTTGGAAGGAAATTTTCTGTGTCCGGGACTGTAATTAAAGGTAAACAACTGGGTGCAAAAATTGGTTATCCTACAGCTAATATTATTTATCCGCTTGATATAGTAGAACCACCTTTTGGCGTTTACGATGTTGATGTTGAGCTCGACAATGGAAAGATTTATCGTGCTCTTGCTAATTTTGGTGTATCTCCTACAGTATCTAATTCTGGAATTAAAATGCTAGAAGCTTACTTGTTTAATTTCAAGGGTGATTTATACGATAGAGAAATCAGAGTACATTTCACAAAGATGTTAAGACCTGAAATTAAATTTGCAAATATCGATGAGTTAAAGACTCAAATTGATATCGATGTTCAATCTTTGTAGGCTAGTTTTATACAGCTATGTGATTATTATATAGTACAAAAAAAAACAACTAAGATTCTAAAATCTTAGTTGTTTTTTTTTTTGATATATTTAATTAATTAAAGTTCAAGATTATTTGAAAGAATATCCATTTCAGTAGCTGATGCATAAGCTGAATGACAACCGCAATCAACATAGATAACTTCCCCTGTTGTTCCTGTAGAAAGGTCTGATGCTAAATATAGACCAGCTTTACCAACATCTTCCAGAGCAACATTTCTACCTAAAGGAGCTCTTGCAACGGCAGCTTTTAACATTTTTGAAAATCCGTTAATTCCCATTGAAGCAAGAGTTTTAACTGGTCCAGCAGATATACAATTAACTCTAATACCTTTTTGACCAAGATCAACAGCTAAAAATCTCATAGCTGATTCTAATGCGGCTTTTGCAACTCCCATTACATTATAACTTGGTACAGAAAGAACTGAGCCAAGATATGTAAGTGCAAAAATAGAGCCACCTTCATTCATGATAGGTTCAGCATGACGGGCAACTGTAACCAGTGAATATGCACTTACGCCAAGTGCGGTATCCCAACCTTCTTTAGATGTTTCAATAAATCTACCCATAAGGTCTTCTTTTTTTGCGAATGCAACAGCATGAACAACAAAATCAATTTTGCCGTAAAGTTTTTTACATTCATCAAATACTGCTTTTACTTCTTCTTCTTTTGTAACATCGCAGCTCATAATAATTTTAGCTCCCATGCTTTCTGCAATAGGTTTTACTCTTTTTTCCATTGCTTCGCCTGCATAAGTAAAAGCTATTTCTGCACCGGCATCATGTAATTGTTTTGCAATTCCGTAAGCAATGCCATGAGTATTGGAAACTCCAAAAATTACACCTTTTTTACCCTTCATTAAATCCATATTAAGTTCTCCCTAAATTTTAGTTTAATCTACTTATTTATTTTATCAAAAATAAAATTTTAACGCAAATAGGCTTAATTCTTAACTAAAAGTAAATGTAAACAATTGTAAATAAATCCTAAAGCGCTGAAATCACACTATTTCAAAATTTTTTATATATATAAGAGAGTTTTAAATTTGGAGAGCTTTAAAAGTGAGCATTAACAGCGTAAATCAAAATACCGATATTCAAAAGCTTCTCAAGTTGATGAAAAACAACAAGAGTGGTAAAGCTGCTATGTCTTCAAAAGTTCCGGCTCACATGACAATGAACGGTTCTATTTTTAAAGCTAATTCTAATACAATTAGTACGGTTGGTGGGAACAGAAATGCTGCATCTGCAAGAGCTGCGCAAGGTGCAAATTTTGCTGGTAATGTGGTATCTGCAAATACAGCAAAATCAGTATCAGATGTTTCAAGTACAAGTTCTGCAAATAAAACTTCAGCTACTCAATCAAGTCAAGGCAGTGAAAAAAATGATAAAATAGATTTAAGTAATTATGATTTTGATAATTTGACAGCTGTTTCTGATTCTGAATTATTAAGTTTGAAAGATGATTTAAATGAATTAAAAGATTCAAATATTCCTAGATTTTTAGAAAATAGTATTGATAAAAAATTAGGTAAAGTTCGTCAAGAAATCAATAAAAGAGGTTCAGTTTCAAGATTATCAGATGATAATCAAAAAGCTGAAAATAAAAATAATGATAAAAAAGCCAATGAAAAAGATGGTGATGCTGCTGTTTCAGAATCAAAATCTGCAAAAAGTGATTCTCAATCCGCAACTGCAAGGACTGAACAAAGCACATCTCAAATGAAAGAATCTGCTGCAGAAATGAAATCTTTGGATTCTAAAATGAAGAAAGATGAAAAGAATTTCAAAAAGCAGATGAAACTTGGCGAAAAAGAAATTAAAGAAAATCAAAAGATTATGCAAAGGGAAGCTGCAAGAATGGAGAAACTTGCTGCTGAAAATGATACTATTAGTGCAGAAATTGATCAAATTAATTCAAGTTTATCTGCTGAATCAACATCCACTGATAAGACAGATGCTCAACAACAACTTCAAGAAAAGACAACAAAATTAACATCTAACCAAGCAGCCATTGGTGATAGTAATGTTAAATTAAAAAAGGTTCAAGTTTCAACAAATAAAAAGGTAAGAGTTTTAACAAGAACTTCTAAAGCCTATCAAAAAACAGCTAAGATTAATGCTAAAAATGTACAGGCACAGCAAACTGAATCAAATAAGGCTTTAGATATCGCTAATAAAGCCGATGAAATTGCTGGATATACAACAATGGCAGGTCAGGGTACCCAGTATGTTGGTAAAGGTATGATTGCTCTTGGTACTGCAATGGCAGGATGGCCTCCTACAGCAACAGCTGGTGCAGCTATGATTAAAGCTGGTGGCGTTGTTGAAAAAGTTGGTATTACAGTAGAAACTGTTGGTAACTATGGTAAATTAGCTGCTAATGTTACAAAAACTGCTGTATATGCTGCACAAGGTAATATTGCAGGTGCTTTAACTTCTGCAGGTGCTGCTGTAATGTCTGGAGTTTCTGCAGTTAAAGGTACAAAAGAAATGGCTAGTGGATTCCAGAGTGTTAACCAAGAAGTAGCTAATGCATCTCAAAAGGCAGCTGATAAATTAGGTTCAAAAGCAGCTGATAAAAGTGTTGAAGCTGCTGCTAAAACTTCAGAGGCTGCCGCTGCTCAAGGTACTGAGGCTGCCGCTGCTCAAGGTACTGAGGCTGCTGCTTCTCAAGGTACTGAAGCTGCCGCTTCTCAAGGTACTGATGCTGTTGCTTCAAAAGGAACAGATGCTGCTGCTAAGGCAGAAAAACTTCAAACTCAAGCTAATAAAATTCAAGGTAAAGCTGATAAATTACAAGCTCAGGCAAATAAATTCCAAGGTAAAGTAGATACTCATAATGCAAAAGTATTTGAAAAAGCTACTGCTTCTGGCGGAAAACTTGATAAGCAAATTAAAGCCGCTGAAAATCAGATTAAAAATGCCACATCTGACAAAGCAAGACAAGCAGCTCAAGAAAGATTGAACGATTTGAAATCTTTAAATGCTAATACCTACGCTGAAAAAGCTGCTAATAATTTCCAAAAGAAACTTGCAAATGGTATGACTACAGCAAGCTTTTTACAATCAGCAGGTTCTCAATTTGGAAGTACTCAATCTACTGTATCTTCAAATACACAAGTATCATCTTATAGAGCTAGAAACTTACAAAGAAGAAAACTTCGTTAATATAAATAACGAAGTTTTCTTCTTTAAAAGAATGGTGAATTATAGTTATTTTGAAGATAATTTTGTTTTAAGTAAATGATTATCGGATTCTAACATAATATTTAAATATAAAAGTTGATTTGCAATTGTTTTATCCAGATTGATAAATTCAGCTCCTGCCCTTGTCGAATTAGCTGAAACAACTTTAACATCAGCTTGAATATCCAGGGTTCCATATTTTATATGGACAGGAATAATATCACCTGTTTTTATTGAATTATTATGTTTAAATGCTATTCCTCCTCTGGAAATATCAATCAGTTTTGAAATACCATTGTTTGTTTGTTCCATTAAAACGGGCTTTGATGTCTCTGCAACATTGAATCTCATAAATTGTCTTTTATCGATAGCATCTACATCATTGTCATCAAGTTTTCTTTGAATGAAAGTAATGCTGCCGTCTTCATCCGGAAGAATAATTGGATCATCGTCCGTATCGGTATCGGTATCAATGTCTGTGTCAGTGTCTGTGTCTGTGTCAGTATCAATGTCCGTATCGGTATCGGTATCAATGTCTGTGTCAGTATCTGTATCAATGTCAGTATCTGTATCAGTATCAGTATCAGTATCAGTATCTGTATCTGTATCTGTATCAGTGTCAGTATCAGTATCAGTATCAGTATCAGTGTCAGTATCAGTGTCAGTATCTGTATCTGTATCAGTGTCAGTATCAGTATCAGTATC
>CDZR01018404.1_pt1 | contig 51558 bp, 48 predicted proteins | sample 554781 | NCBI WGS metagenome assembly CDZR01 (sample SAMEA3182065, study PRJEB8094) | gut metagenome | biome: human; feature: gut; material: Stool; isolation source: human stools | place: Canada | collected 2013-01-28
TGGAGCAGTCTGGAAGCTCGTCGGGCTCATAACCCGAAGGTCACAGGTTCAAATCCTGTTCCCGCAACTCTTGCCCAGTTAGCTCAGTTGGTAGAGCAGAGGACTGAAAATCCTCGTGTCTCTGGTTCGATTCCGGAACTGGGCATTCTCAGAAAACCTGAGAAATGGGATATTAGCTCAGTTGGTAGAGCACTTGACTTTTAATCAAGTTGTCCGGGGTTCGAATCCCCGATGTCTCATTAGTTAAAAATGGCGGAAATACTGATAAATACAGTGTTTCCGCCATTTTTGTGAGTAATCGGAAGTAGTGCTAAGTAAGCCTAAATATTCATCTTCACCCCATCTTCAAGGGCATTTTTGGCCCCCTTCATCTTCAAAAATTAATTGCATTTTTTACTACTTCCTGCACGTTTTCTTTCTGTTCCAGAACATGATTATAAACCTCTAAAACCATCTTCTCAGAATCACCTAATAATTGTGCAATTCTTTTAATACTGATGTTTGGCATCTGATAACATAAGTTTGCACAGTAATTATGCCGAAAGATATGCGCGGTCAGTCCGTTTATTATTTTAATCTTATTTGACCCACCGGCAGCAACATTCATTTTGGAAACAATATTAGACCACATCTTATTATAAGCAGAAGCAGTCATATATTCATTATTGGCAGAATAGAAGAGATTGGTTCCTGGTAAGGTCTTTATGTATTCTGAAATAAATTCATTTAAAAATGGTGGTATGGGAACTATACGATTGCCATTTACGGATTTTGTACCCTTAATGTAAGGGGATTATTGCCATCAAAGGCTAAAGCCTTGTTTACGGTCAATTCATTACGTTCTAGGGATATATCAAATATAGTAAGCAGCCTTTCAAATAACCTGATTGATTTTGATACTCCTATTCGTGTGGTGAAAGGTTTTCAGGGTGATAATTAACACACTTCTTTCTCTTGCTTCACAGCTTGATAATGAAACATTAATGCGTAATATTTGTGATGTCCTTGATATTGATTATGACGAAATCAAAGGAAAACTTCCAAATCCGGATGAAGCGGAAAATGAACCCACTGAAGCACAAAAGGCTTTAGATGGAGTGAATGCAGATGAATCAGAGACAAAAGGAAATGCAGCATGTTATTTATCAGATAGATTACCAGAAAGCATTGAAGGCACAGGTGCAGACGGTGTTAGACCAACTTCATAATAATAATTTTGAAACGGTTTCAGAATACCTTACAAAGTCATATGAAGATGGCTTTATCGGCACCATGTACGATTTACAAGGTCAGGGAATACCATTAGTATTTCCGATTGATGAAAACAGGTTGTTACAGCAATACAGCATGAAACAAAATTGTCCGAAAGCCTATATACAAGGCTTGGAAAAGATACAAAGGTACTTTCTAAGCAGATTGCAGGTGAAATAAGCCGGGGGATAGCCAGTGCATTCATGTATTCTGAAATATCCCGGAACATTGCCGGATATTGCGGTATAAGCAAAAATAAGGCAATGAGAATAGCCAGAACAGAATCACACCGGATTCAGTGCAAAGCAACCGCTGATGCACAGAGAAAAGCAAAGGAAAAAGGTGCTGATGTTGTGAAACAGTGGGATGCATCCCTAGATGGTAAAACAAGGGATACGCACTGGGAACTGGATGGACAAATCCGGGAACTGGATGAACCTTTTGAAGTGCAGGGCATGACAGCTATGCAGCCGGGTGATTTTGGTGACCCGGCAGAAGATTGCAATTGCCGCTGTGCGTTACTGCAAAGGGTAAGATGGGCATTAGGCAATGATTATACAAAATGGTCACCGGATGCACCGGTTGAAATATCTGATGATGGCACAACACAATTTGTAAATGTTGATGCAAAAAATTTTACTGAATTCAAGGGAATATATCAGGACATCACCGGACAAATGACCATGAATATGGAAAATAATAATTCAGTGCATACTCAAGATAATACGCATAAAATAAGCGAAAAGAGGAAGACATCAGAAGGAATATTTGATACATATAATAATGAAAAAGGTGATTCTATTAGACCGCATTCTATTATAAAAAATATGTCATCTTCTGAAATCGGTACTAATACACTTGAATATCTGCAAAAAGAAAATTTTTCAGTTAAATTATGCTACGGAATAGATAATCCGAATAATAATTATGGTGTATATGATGTTTCTGAAGATACAATTATTGTGTATTGTGATAAGACAAACACAATTGCTGAAACAGCTTCAACAATTATTCATGAAGCAACGCATAGAAAATTAGGAAGTAAGGGAACATTAACAGAAGAAGTAGAATGCTATAAAGCCGAGTGCTTACATAAAAAAGGAGAATTGACAGGTGAGGATATTAACACTATAATTGAATTAGTAAAAGAAAATTATCCTGATTTGAAATGATGGGGGTGTGTAATATGGATAAACCAAAGAGCATTGAAAAAATTGAAAAAATGCGAAATGGCGAAAAAATCAAGTGTCCAAGATGTGACACTGGTTTTATTTCTGCTGTCGGTAATCCACAAACCACATATTTATTCAGGTGTAACAATTGTGGAATAAGTATTGTTGAAAGAAAAAAGTTAGATTTTAGTTCAATATTAAAATAAAAAGCGCTTTGCAGATGATGTGATATGATACCTCTGAAGTAGACAAGGTAAATAACCAAAATCTACTTTGGAGGTATTTTTATGGGAAGAAAACCCAAGTGTACGGTTGAAGAAAAAATTTCTGCTGTCGAGGATTATCTGAATGGAATATGTTCTGTCTCTGAAATTATGGTAGATTTATCTATAAAAAGTACACGAACTATAAGGAACTGGATACTGGCATATCAAAATTGGGGAATAGAAGCCCTATGCTCTGTTACAGCTAACCATTCCTATTCCAGTGAATTTAAAATTGAAATGGTTCGAAAGTATATCAACGGGGAAGGATCGGTTACCGATTTATGCGCCAGATATGGAATTCCTGCACATGCAACACTACAAAAATGGATTTCGTTGTATAATGCCAATAGAGAATTTAGGGATTATGATCCCATGATGTGACACCGCAGGAAGAGTGAATAAAAAGAGAAATCACAAAAAATTAAGTATTATTTCCTCCGTTCTGTGATATGATACTGCTGTACGAAGAAGACAGAAAAAATGCGACCTGGAGGAATGATTATGATAACATATATGAATGCGTCACGAAGAGACATGGAGAATCTGATGAGTACTCGGCTGGAGATGCTGCGGGAAGTAAATAATTTGTCAGAGGATTATACATTTCCGGATAATCTGATCGACAGCAGCAGACTGTATTTTGAAGATGGCAACCAGACAACCATTCTGGCAATGGATGGAAGAAAAGTAGTTGGCTGTGCGTCGGTCAGCTATATTGAGGTCATGCCGACATTTGCCCATCCTACCGGAAAACGTGGACATATTATGAATGTATATACGAAGAAGGACTATCGTGGACAGGGAATTGCCCGCCACATGATGGAGCTTCTGATAAATGAAGCCAAATTGCGTGGTGTGACAGAACTGACCCTGGATACAACGGAGAGTGGCAGAGCCTTATATCATGCCTGCGGATTTGCCGAATCCAAAGAATGTATGGTTTTAACAATAGAGCGGGAATAATAAAAATTTCATAGAAACCCATGCACAAGGAGGACAAGTATGAGAAAAATCTTGGTAACTGGTGGCACTGTATTTGTGAGTCGGTTTATTGCAGAGCATTACGTGGCAAAAGCTGATTCAGGCAGACCGGCATGCGATCGGTGATGCACTGCAGGGACTGCATTTTGACCTGGTAATTGATACCGCATATACTAGGGAAGATGTGGAGGATTTGCTGAATGCATTGGAAAGCTACGAAGATTATGTTCTTATAAGTTCAAGTGCCGTATATCCGGAATATGCGCCGGCACCATTTACGGAAGAAACACAGCTTGCAGAAAATGTGCATTGGGGTGCATATGGAACAAATAAAATAGCGGCTGAGACAGCACTGATGGAGAGAAATCCGAAAGCGTACATTCTTAGACCGCCTTATTTATATGGTCCAATGAATAATGTATACCGGGAAGCCTTTGTATTTGACTGTGCATTGGAAAACCGGAAATTTTATCTGCCACGGGAGGGCAGCATGAAGCTGCAATTTTTCCATGTGGAAGATTTGTGCAGATTTATAGATATTCTAGTGGAAAGACACCCAAAGCAGCACATTTTCAATGTTGGAAATAAAGAGAGCATATCCATTCGTGACTGGGTGACACTGTGCTATCAGGCGGCCGGAAAGCAGGCAGAGTTTGTGGAAGTTACAGCGGAGGAAGAGCAGCGTAATTATTTCAGCTTTTATAATTATGAATATGCACTGGACGTTACGAAACAGCTTGCACTTATGAGTGGGACGAAGCCACTGGCGGATGGATTAAAAGAAGCTTATGACTGGTATGTGGTAAATCAGGATAAGGTAAATAAGAAACCGTATCTTGCATATATAGAGAAGCATCTGGCGTGAAATAGGAAATTTCGCAAACAGGGAATTTCTTTCGATTAGAGCTCCTGTGGTTGCAGAGAAAAGAGCAAAATAGTATAATAAACGAAATAAAAATCTGTGACAGGAGCAGATTTACAAGACACAGGATAGAACGGAGAAAAACATGAGTGTATTTCAGGTAGAATTGAAGAAGGTAGTTGATGACAGTTACGAAATCGAGATTGGCTACCAGCTTGAGAACCGGTTAATAGAAGATTTAAAAAACGGTCTGGTTGGAAAGATTAAGAAATTTGCAGTAATTACAGACAGCACGGTGAAGGAGCTTTACGCAGACCACATTGTAACCTTATTACAGGAAGCCGGATATCAGGCAAGGGAATTTGTTTTTACGGCAGGAGAGACCAGCAAGACCAGAAAGACGAAAGAAGAAGTAGAAGATGCCATGTTAGAGGCAGGTTTCCGGAGAGACTGCTGCATCATCGCCGTTGGTGGTGGTGTGGTAACCGATTTGTCTGGATTTCTGGCAGGAACCTATGGCAGAGGAGTGCCATTCATTAACTATGCTACGACACTTTTGGCGGCGGCAGATGCATCTGTTGGTGGAAAAACCGCAGTAGACACACCACTGGCAACGAATCTGATTGGACTTTTTAACCAGCCGGAGAAAGTATATCTTGACATTGCAGCATGGAAAACACTGCCACAGCGACAGTTATCCAGTGGTATGGCAGAGACAATCAAACATGCCTGCATGGCAGATAAGGAAATGTTTGAATTCCTGGAAAAACATATGGAAGATATTTTCGCGGGAGACAGAGAAGCCTGTGAATACATCGCAAAGAAGAACTGCCAGATTAAATATGCTGTGGTAATGAAGGATGAAAAGGAGCAGGGCTTAAGAGAAATCTTGAATCTAGGACATACGGTAGGACGTGCCATTGAGACAGTCAGTGACTATAGACTGCTTCATGGAGAAGCACTTTCCATTGGAATGGTAGCGATGACAGAACTGGCACACCGACTTGGTTACATGACAGAAGAAGAAAAAACAGCAGTAAAGAATCTGTTAGAGAAAGCGAAGCTGCCGGTAGAGATTCCGGAATACATTGACCGGGAAGCCCTGGTTAAGAAATTATATACGGATAAGAAAGTCCGGGACGGAAAACTCCGTTTCGTTGTAGAGAAAGGAATCGGTGGAATCGTAGAGTTTGAGGAAGGCGTATTTGCTACACCGGTGGAAGAAGCCGTTGCAAGAGATATCATTATGAAAATGAAATAGTGAGCGATGAAAGTTAATGATAAGCTGATTGGCTTATCATTAATTATCATATAATGAGCGCAAAAGAAACACCCCTGTCAGATTGACAGGGGTGTTTCTTATGGCAGTGGTCTGGTGCTTTCTCCCTGGATGATAACAGGAAGCGTTGTATAACTTTGGATGAGAAGTTCCGGGTTCTGAAGCTTACGGATCATCATGGAGCCTGCCTGCACACCGGTATCATAGACATTGATGTCTACAATGGTAAGCTGTGGGTCGATGATGCTGGAATATGGGTAGACGTCAAAGGTAAGTATGGCAATGTCATCCGGGATGGAAAACTGCCGGTCTTTGACGGCCTGGATGACACCTAATGCGAGGGTGTTATTTTCACATACAATAGCGCGAGGCGGTACAGGCTGTGTCAGCATATCAGAAGTAACAGAATAAGCGTGCTGGCAGCTGGAATCGGTATTTCCGATACGGGCAGCCGGAATGTGAAAGCCTCTGTCTAACATGCCTGCCATAAATCCTTTTTGACGCTGGGCAGAAATATAATCGGTTTTGCGCTCTCCGATAAAGGCGACATCTGTATAACCACAGGCTATCATGTGGGCAGCGGCATATTCACCGGCAAGGGCGTGGTTGGTATCTACCCAGCATAAGCGGCTTTCAAAACTCGGATGCCCAATGATAATGTGTGGAAAGCCTGCATCCAGAATAAGATTTGCAATTTCTTTATTAATGGCAGAGCCGTGGATGATAAGACCATCGGAGGAACCGCTTGTGATAACTTCGCTGACTTTTTCTCCGGGATAGCGTTCTTCAGAAGTGTTGACAAGCGTCAGGGAATAGTTGTTTTCGGACAAGGTATGGTGTACGCCGCACATAATGTCAAACATATGCGGATTCCGATAAGCAGTATCTTTCTCCAGATTGGTAAGATAGACAATATTGGAAGTAGCACCTTTTGCAAAGCTTACAGCCCGGGAGTTAGGGGTATAATGAAGCTTTTCAATTGCTGCATGAACCTTTTCCACAGTGGCTGGGGATATGGTGGTCCAGTGATTTAAAACTTTAGAAACAGTGGATTTGGAAACACCGGCTTCATTGGCAACATCATTGATGGTAACAGACATAAAATACCTCCTGAAAAAATGTATAAATTTACAAATATAGTATAGCGGTTTCCTAACAAAGTCAATCATTTTTGACAAATAGACATTGTAAACAAGGGGAAAAAGTGATAAATATAGACTTAGCAAGAGGAACCAATTGCATGAAAAAAAGAAGAATAAAGAAAACGGTTTCCTAAAGAAACCGGAAAACGGAGGTATTTTTATGAAGAAAAGGGTGTTAAGTCTGTTGCTCTGTACCGCAATGACAATCGGCACATTATCCGGTTGTGGAAAAGAAACAGGAAATGACGAAGGAAAGACTACAGAAGTACTTGGAAATGATGCAGAGGATGAAATGACAGAAGTAAAAATCTGGCATGATGGGGATGAGAATATCATGCAGACCATTGCGGATTGTGCGAATGAGAAACTGGCAGAGGATAATATCAAGGTTACCTTTGAAAAGAAGAGCGGTCTGACCGACCAGCTTCAGTTATATGGAAATGATGAATCCAACGGACCGGATATGTATCTTTATGCACATGATTCATTGGGAACATTTGCAGAAATGGGGATTTTAGCTCCGATTACGGATGTTATCAGTGAGGATGTAATGGCGGATTTATTACCGATGACCGTAGAAGCAGGTAATTATAAGGATACCCAGTACCTGATGCCGGTTTATTATGAGACATTGCTCTTTATGTATAATAAGGCAAAATGGGAAGGTGATGTGCCGGAAACAACAGATGAACTGTATGATTATATGGTAGCACATACCGATGTGGATGCAGGAACTTATGCGCTGGTAAATCAGCATTCTACCGCATACAATGTGGCACCGGTGATCAATGGTTTTGGTGGATATATTATTGATAAAGATGCAAATCCTGGATTAAATACACAGGAAACCAAGGATGCTATCGCATACAATCAGAAATTTGCAGCATTGGAGGCAGATGGAGATTACAACACAGTAACTGCATTATTCAATGAAGGCCAGGCAGCAGCAATCATCGGTGGACCATGGCTGGTATCCGGAATCAAGGCAGCGGGCATTGACCTTGGTATTAAATCCTTAGCGGATTTTAAACTTCCGAATGGAAACGGACTGGCACCATATTCAGGTGTACAGAGCATTGGTGTCTTAAAATATGCAGCAGAAAATAAGAAAGAAGCAATTGCAAAAGTATTAGAGACAATTGCAAGCCCGGAAGTAGGTATTGCATTGGCGAATAAATCAAACTGTGCACCGGCAAACAGCAAAGCATATGATGACGCAGATGTTGCTGCAAATGAGATGATTATGGCAATGAAAGCAACTGCAGAAACTGCACAGCCTATGCCAAACATTCCACAGATGAGCGTTATGTGGGGACCGACAGAAGAATTTTTGGCAGCAGTCAACAAATCAGGGGAAGATATTGACACTGCAGCAGAGACTTATCAGCAGGAGGCATTGGATGCCATTGCAGATATGCAGTAAGCAGGAGTTTGTTTAGAAGCAATAAAGAGGAAAATTAGGAAGAGAAGTGTGTATATGAAGAACAAACGGAAATTAACACCATGGCTTTACAGTATGCCGGCACTGATATTGATTGGAATGGTTATTGTATTCCCGATTATTTATACGGGCTATATATCACTGACCAATATGAATCTTTTTCACTGGTCAAATTATGAATTTATCGGACTATCCAACTATAGCAGGGCATTATTAAAGGCAGACTCCGGTTTCCTTGGAGCACTGTTTACAACATTACTTTGGACCACATTAAATATGGTGATACAGGTAGTTGTGGCATATTTTATTGCATTGGGATTTCAAAGAGAAGATTTAAAGGGAAAACGTGTATACAAGACTCTTTTGATGTTCCCGTGGGCAATGCCTGCTTATGTGTCCATTCTTTTGTGGAGGGTAGGCATTTATAACACAGAGTTTGGTCTTCTGAATAAGATTCTGGTGGCACTTGGCTTTGGAAAGGTAAATTTCCTTTCCACCAATGTGCCGGCATTTCTCTCCTGCATGACTCTAAACCTGTGGATGGCATTGCCGTTTATGATTATGATGATAGACGGTGCACTGTCCAGCATTGACCGCAGCTATTATGAAAGCGCAGAACTGGATGGAGCAGGTTTCTGGTCAAAGAACATCCATATTACCGTTCCGGCAATGAAAGGAATTATTGCACCGGCGGTTATTATGACGACATTTACCACATTTAAGCAGTTTGATATCGTATATCTTCTTACGATGCAGAAGGGAGCATATTCAGGGGCAACCTTACAGACCGTAATTACTTATGCACAGCAGAATGCGTTTGTTTCAAATAACTATGGGCTGTCCTCTGCGGTATCTATTATTATCTTTTTCCTCATCATGGTATTTTCGCTGTTTACCAATCGAGGGGTAAAGGAGGAAAATTATGACTAAGAAAAAGAGAAAACAGATTTTACAGCTTAGCGGATTACATATTTTTTATATTATACTGTGTCTGCTGGCACTGGTACCGATTTTATATGCGTTGAATCTTTCCTTTGAAAGGGGAAGTGGAGCATTGTCCTCCGGATTATCTTTGTTTCCAAAGGAATTTACACTGGATAATTATAAAAATATACTGACGCAGAAGCCGTTTTTGCGGTGGTTTTATAACTCTGCCGTATTAAGCTTCTTTACAATGGTCATTGCTATCGGATTTGCCATGGTGTCATCTTATGCATTTTCAAGATACCGTTTTAAGGGAAGAAATGGCATTTTAAAATTACTGCTTCTCTTAAATGCATTCCCGCAGATTCTGTCCATGTTTGCATTATTCCGTCTTTTAAAACAGATGAATATGCTGGATACGAAACTGGGACTGGTGATTATTTATGCGGGAAGCATGTGCATTTTCTCTATCTGGAATATGAAGGGGTATTTTGATACCATTCCGATAGAAATCGAAGAAGCATCGAAAATTGACGGTGCATCGGATTTCCAGCTGCTGTGGAAGGTAGTAATGCCGCTGGCTCGTCCGGCAATCATTGTAACTTCCGTGATGGTACTTATTTTTGTATGGAATGAATATCTGTTTTCCACAACATTTCTACTGAATGAAAACAGTTATACACTGGCAGGTGGATTATATCAGTTACAGTCCAACGATTACACCAGAAGCTGGGGAATGTTCTCCGCAGCCGCTATCCTGGTATCTGTTCCGGTGCTGATTATTTTCTTCTGTATACAAAAGTATATGGTATCCGGCCTTACTGCAGGTGGTGTGAAAGGATAGAAATAAAATGGAAAAAGAAGCAATTTTGCATATTCCACTGTCACAATTTGCTTTTGCAGAAAAAGAAGACCGGCTGGTAATAAGAATCCGTTGTAAAAAGGGCGATTTAAAACGGTGCGTGCTGCTTTGGGGAGACCGGGTGGCAATGGAAGAGCCACTTCCGGTGAAACAAAGTGAAATGGAACATGTGGCATCCGATATGCTTTATGATTATTATGAAGTTAAGATTACGTCTCCGTATACCAGGGTATGCTATTATTTCCGGTTAGAGGACGATACAGAAAGCCTTTATTATTATGGAAGAGGATTTGCAGAGAAACTGTCCTGTGGCAGGGCAGAATATTTCCAGTTTCCATATATTAGAAGAGAGGATATTTTAGATATCCCGGAGTGGGCAGAAGACATTGTTATGTATCATATTTTCCCGGACAGTTTTGCAAATGACAGACGGGAACTGACGGAAAAAGAGACAAGGCATATGCTTTTGCCGGATGAAAAAAGCGACAGCAATGGAAAAATTTTACCGGACCGGATTTGTAAGAATCATCTGGGTGGTACACTGAAAGGAATTTGTGAAAACCTTGACTATATCGAAAAGCTTGGAATTAACTGCATTTATCTGAATCCGATTTTTGAAGCAGCGTCTTATCATAAATATGATACCATTGACTATTTTGAAATCGACCCCTGTTTTGGAAATAAAGCGGATTTAAAAGAACTGGTGCAGCAGTGCCACAAGAGAGGAATCCGGGTTATTTTAGATGGTGTATTTAATCATTGTGGAGCAGATTTCTTTGCATTCCGGGATGTGCGGCAGAAGGGAAAAGCATCAAGATATTATAACTGGTTTTATCACCTGCCGGAAACGATACAGTACGCTGATCCGCCGAATTATGAGGCGTTTGCCTATGTAAAGGAAATGCCAAAGCTTAATACCGGAAATCCTGAAGTGGTGGAGTACCTTTGCAATGTTGGAACTTACTGGATTCGGGAAGCAGATATTGACGGCTGGCGCTTGGATGTGGCAAATGAAATCAATCATGAATTCTGGAGAGTCTTCCGTCATGCGGTGAGAGCGGTAAAAGAGGATATATTTCTAATAGGTGAAATCTGGGAAGAAGCAGGCATCTGGCTTCAGGGAGACCAGTTTGATTCTACGATGAATTATACTTTTTCTTATCTGTGCCGGGATTTTTTTGGAAAGGGAGAACTTTCGGTCAGTGAATTTGATGCCCAGATGCAGAGGATGATTTACCGCTACCCATGGCAGGTGAGCCTGGCACAGATGAATTTTCTGGATTCCCATGATATTCCGAGATTTTTAAGCTATTGCAATGGAAATAGAAAGAGGATGGAGCTGGCATTTTTCTATCTCTTTATGGGAGTGGGCGTGCCATCGGTATTCTACGGGGATGAAGTGTATATCGAGGGAATGAAAGAACTGGAGTATCGGGCAGCCATGGACTGGCAGGCAGTAATGGAGCAGCAGGCAGAAAACAACAGATTACAGGGAAATCTGGCAGAGAAGTTCAGCTGCTGGATTGCACTCCGAAAAGAGCATGTGGCATTACGCAGGGGCAATTACCGGACAATTTACTGCAATGATATGATGGGAGTATATGTATTTTTACGTAGCTTTGGGGACGACAAAGTCCTGGTATTTTTAAATACCGGCACCGGCAGTGTGACACTGACATCAGTGGAGGTTCCGCAGCTGCAGGAAAAAAAGATAATTCTTTCTTCTTGTGAGGGAAAGCTTTTGGTTGTTTTGTAAAACAAAAGATATTTCTATAAATAGTACCGTTCCTTAAAAAGATAAGTGACATCTTTACATACTTGTGCTATACTTTGGAAAAGATAAAGAGACATAGGAAGGGGGACTTACTATGGTTATATTTATTGGAATTCTGATATTCGCCGCAATAATTGGATTTTATGCATGCTTTGGCCGGAGAATCAATGAAAATATCGGTTCCGGATTTGGAAAAGAATACATGAAAGACAAATGGGGAATGGATGAATAAAAGAGAGGTTTAAGAATGCCGGATGGATTTACCATCCGGCATTTTATATGCTGATTTGGAGAGTAAGTCATAGACTACTTCCTGATGCTTGCACGCCGTTTGACCTTTTCCTCATAGAGTATTGCGCCGGAATGCTTTAATATATCGGTTAAAATAAAGGAAACAAATTCGTCACCGCCCAGTCTTGCAGTAATGGCATCCTTTGGCAGGCATTTACGCAGCTACTCCATGCTGATATGACGCAGTGTGGTAAAGCCGGTGTGCAGCTGGCAACCGCAGGAGCTTCTCTGGTGAAAAATGGCTGACATCCGGCAGGATTGTGGCTTCTTTCCCTGACAGAGCATAAGCGCATTCTGTAATGCCTGGCAGCTGAACTGGAAGCTGCTGTGGGAAACACTGGTCAGTGGTGGTTCCATGGTTTTTGCGTGGTCAATGTCATATCCCACCAAAAGGTCTCTTGCAGCACAGACGCGGTATCCTGCCTTTGCCATATTATCATTTGCAAAAGCAATTGCCTCTAATTCCGGGTTGTGGTCTAGGATATATTCCACCTGCTCGGTGACAAGCTCTGAGTAGTTGTCAGCAATCAGGTATGGAATGTCCGGATCGTCAGGTGTGTCCTCTAACATCAGAAATGGAATATCTTTATAATGGGAAAGAAAGTCTGCCTTTACCTGGTTACTTTTAAAAATAGAAAGAGAACCATAGGTAATAATGAGTGCATCCGGTCTGGTAAAAAAAGTTGCTTCGGCATTGAAAAAGCCGTTCTTATGATTGACTTAAGTACAACATAAAACGATTAAGTAGAAAAGAAAATAAAAATATTACTGGACAAAAAATGTGATATATGCTAATATAGTTGAGCGTGTGAAAGAACTGAATAACGATGCGTGGCTCAGCTTGGTAGAGCGCTGCGTTCGGGACGCAGAGGTCGCAGGTTCAAATCCTGTCGCATCGACGAAAAAAACGAGTACACTGTTAGGTGTGCTCGTTTTTTATATGAAGATTTCTACCCAAATATTGTCTGGAATCATCCTGTCATGTTATAATGAGCGTAAGCGAGAAGAATGCATTTATGCATTTGACGAGCGGTAAATGTTTATCATGAACTGATTCTGCTCATGATATCCTAAAATGGTTGGAAAATAATACAATAAAGGAGAAGACACAATATGAGTATGGAACCGGATTTTCTTACTTTGACAATCGGAAAACAGAAAAATATTGCATTGATTGCCCATGATGGAAAGAAAGCAGAACTAATCCAGTGGTGCAAAGACAATGCAGAAACTTTAAAGAAGCATTTCCTTTGTGGAACCGGAACAACGGCAAAAATGATTACAGACCAGACGGGACTGCCAGTAAAGGGCTATAACAGCGGTCCGCTGGGCGGAGACCAGCAGATTGGTGCTAAGATAGTAGAGGGAAAAGTAGATTTCGTGATTTTCTTTTCAGATCCGCTTACTGCAGCACCTCATGACCCGGATGTAAAAGCGCTGCTTCGTATTGCACAGGTATATGACATCCCGATTGCAAATAATAAGGCAACTGCAGATTTTATGATTCATTCCGAGTTGATGGATGAAGAATATAATCACAATGTGATTAATTTTAATAAGAATATCAGACAGCGGGCATCGACGATAAAGTAATGTCAGCTAAACTACGAGAAACACGCAAAGCGTGTTTCTCACATAAAAAGAAGAGGCGGTGTGAATACTCACACCGCCCCTTTTCTCTTTTAATTATTCTGGTATTATCCCTCAATGGAAATATATTTCTTTTCTTCCACAGCAGGTTTTGCTTCTTTCTTCGGAACGGTCAGAGTCAGGATACCATTTTCAAAACCGCCTTTGATGTCATCCTGAGTAACGCCATCTCCGACATAGAAACTACGCTGGTAAGAGCCATAGTAACGTTCTTTACGGATATATTTGCCATCTTTGCCTTTTTCGTCCTTGTTGTCCTGGTGTTTGGCATTGACGATGAGGTATCCGTCTTTCAGCTCAGCCTGGATATCTTCTTTCTTAAAACCTGGAAGTTCAAATTCCAGTTCATATCTGTCGTCAAATTCCTTAACGTCAGTGTTCATGGCAGCACGGTTGTCTGCTGCAGGAACATTGTAAGCTCCGAATGGAAATACATCATCGAATATATCATCTACAAAGTTGTTTGAAAAAATACTTGGTACTAACATAAGTCATTCCTCCTAAAATAGTCTATTGTAATTAGTAATAATGTTTCTTGTTTCTGTGAGCTTCTCTGGCTTCCTCAACAGCCTCATGGTCGGCTACATTAATTTTAGCTTTTACTTTCTTCTTTTTTAATGGATGTTTTGGATTTTTGTCTGACATGATAACATGCTTCCTTTCTTAATCTGAATCAGATACTATATAAAGTTCTGTTATCCTTCAATGGCGATGTACTTGTGGTCTTCCACAGCAGGTTTAGCTTCTTTCTTCGGAACGAAGAGTTTTAAGATACCGTGTTTAAATTCACCCTTGATATCTTCTTCGGTAACGGCATCGCCAACATAAAAGCTTCGGCTGCAGGCTCCGGAATAACGTTCCTTACGGATGTACTTGCCGGATTTCTTATCTTTATCTTCCTCATCCAAGCCTTTGGCGGCACTGATGGTCAGGTAACCATTTTCTAAGGAAGCACTTACTTCGTCTTTCTTAAATCCAGGTAAATCAATGACCAGTTCGTAACCATTGTCCTGCTCCTTTATATCTGTCTTCATCAGACGTGCGGCTCTACGACCGTAAAGTTTTTTCTCAGTCTTTTTCATATCCATGTTATCGTCCATCCATGGAAAATCCTCAAAGAAGTCATCAAATAAATTCTCTCCAAAAATACTAGGCATCAACATAAGTCATCTCTCCTTTTTTAAATAAATCTATCTATGCTTGTTTACCTTGTTTCTTTGGAACCGGGATGTTTTAGGAACCTCTTTTTGTTCCTCTCCTTTGTTCTGACTACGTTATAACACCAATTATTAGCATTGTCAAGAGGTGAGTGCTAATAAATTTGTGAAAAATTTGTGAATTGATTGCAAATTATGAGAAAACTAAGAGAATATAAGGAAATACGCTGTGAAAAAGAAGAGAAAATAAGTGAATGTATTGCGAAAAAGAAAGAATATTGCAGGAACTATGAGACTGTGTTATGATTTTTATAACTTTGCGTTATGGAAATTATGAGTTTAGGAGAAGAAAAACAAAATGAAGACACAGAATGAAAAAAGAAGTACATTTTCGGGGAAGATAGGGTTTGTATTATCAGCAGCAGGCGCTTCTGTGGGACTGGGAAACATATGGAGATTCCCATATCTTGCAGCAAAGTATGGAGGAGGAATCTTTCTGCTGATTTATATTATACTTGCACTGACTTTTGGATATACGATGATTATGGCGGAGACTTCTATCGGAAGAATGACGAAGAAGAGCCCGGTGGGAGCATATCATACCTTTGGAAAATCCCGCTGGCTCTCTTTCGGTGGCTGGATAAATGCGATTATTCCGGTTTTAATCGTGCCATATTATTCTGTAATTGGCGGCTGGGTAATGAAATATCTGGTGGAATATATCAGGGGAAATGGCAGTAAGCTTGCATCGGATGGATATTTTTCCGATTTCATTTCCAGCGGGCTTTCCACAGAAATCTGCTTTGCTTTTTTTGCAGTATTTACGCTGGGGATTATCTTTGCCGGAGTCCGGAATGGTATTGAGCGGGTATCCAGATTTATGATGCCGGTGCTGGTTGTTCTTTCTATATTAATAACGGTTTATTCCGTAAGTAGACCGGGAGCATTAAAAGGAGTTAAATATTTTCTGATTCCGAATTTTGAAAATTTTTCCTGGATGACGGTAGTAACAGCCATGGGACAGATGTTTTATTCCCTGTCCATTGCCATGGGAATTCTCATTACTTTTGGTTCTTATATGAAGAAGGAAGTTTCTATTGAAGAGTCCACGAAGAATGTGGAAATCTTCGACACAGCGATTGCCATGATGGCAGGGCTGATGATTATTCCGGCAGTCTTTGCATTTTCCAGTGGAAATCCGGAAACCCTGCAGGCGGGTCCATCATTGATGTTTATTACGATTCCAAAAGTATTTGACAGCATGGGACTTGGAACCGGAGTCGGAATTTTATTTTTTGTACTGGTGCTGTTTGCAGCAATCACAAGTTCTATTGCATTAACGGAAAGTGCAGTATCGACTTTCGAAGATGAACTGGGCTGGGAAAGACGGAAAGCAACGGTAATTGTCGGTATTGTAATGCTTCTTTTGGGAAGTCTTTCTACACTGGGATATGGACCATTGGCGAATGTAAAAATTATCGGAATGCAGATTCTTGATTTCTTTGATTTCCTGACGAACTCCGTGATGATGCCGATTGCGGCTATTGCAACCTGCCTTCTGGTATCAAGAGTGGTGGGAGTGCAGCGGATTGAAGAAGAAGTAACCCGGGGCGGCAGCCCGTTCCGCAGGAAAAAGATATTTACAGTGATGATAAAATACCTCTGTCCGATCTTTGCAGCGATTATTTTAATCAGTTCCATAGCAAATGCTTTCGGATGGATTCAGATGTAATTAATGACAAATTAAGAAAATACAGAAATGCAACTACGAGAAACACGCTTTGCGAGTTTCTCGAGTTATCGCGGTGCTCGTCAAATCTGCATGCAAGCATGCAATTTTTCTCGCTACTCGCGTAATCAAAAAGAGCGTTCTTTCCTAATTAGAAAAGACGCTCTTTTTGGACAGAATCATATTATGAATTTGCCATATCCTTAACGGCATTCAATGCCTTCTGGACTGGTGGCAGACAGATAATGATTAATGTAATAAGTGCTTCTGCACCAAGGTATGCACCGTTGTAAGCAAGGGAGTATACCACTGCATTCGGGAATTCTTCCGGAGCATACATGCCGAAGAAAATCCAGCCGGAAAGGAATGCGAAGAAGTATCGACCTAATACACCAGCGATATAACCTTTGATAAGTCCATGTTTGGATTTGCTGAAAAGTCCGGAAAGGCCTAATGCACCAAAGGCGAAGAGGTAGTCCACTAACATCTGTGGAACACTGATGATGTAAGGGTCAACGACTAACTGCAGTATTCCGTAAGCAAAAGCTGCGGTTAAGCCGGCACCCAGACCGTACCAGTAACCAATCAGAACGATGAATAACATGCTCAGTAAAGTAACGGAACCGCCCATTGGCATATCGAAAAGTTTAATCATGGAAGTTACCATGGCAAGGGCAATTGCCATAGCTGAAAATGCAAGCTGCTTTGCACTGAATTTCTTCTTTCCACCGAAGATAGCACAGCCAATCAGAAGAATGGCAATCATGATGATAACGAGGGCTGTAAAACCAGCGGTGGTAAGCTGGTAAGAAGAGCCGTCGTATGTTGCAAAAAATGACATAAAAAATCCTCCTTAAAGATGATACTCTGCCAGGAGGTTGAACTATGTGCTTCCTTACGCCGGTATTATCCGGTTCAAGTAATAAGGGTCAACGCAGATGCGTTTCTCAGCCAAAGGCGCCCCTAGCAAAGTGATGTTTTGTTTTCAGTTTGTAATGGTAACAGTGGTAGTATAAAATGTCAAGTGTTAATTTTCTGAAAAAGATTTTCTAAAAAATGAAAAAATCCGCTGGAAAATATAAAGAAAAAGTAACTTCCGGACGATAAAAGGTTTAGAAGTGTCTTTTCCTGCGCTTTTTTAGAAAAAAGGGTTACTCTTGAATCTGAAAAGCAAAAGGAATATAGTAAAGATAAAAAGATGAGGAAACAACAAACAACAAGGAGAGGTTCTATGCGTAAGTACAAGGATGTTGGAAAAAGAATACTGGTATTAGTTTTAAGTGTTTGTATGATTGCGGGCGTTCTTCCGGCAATACCGGCAGAGGCGGCGGATGCATTTCCGGGCAATGGAAGCATTACATTAGGAGCGGATGCAAATGGTGCAACTGCAACCGGAAATGATACCTATACTTATACCGGACAGGAGGTTAAGCCGGCAGTTACGGTCCAGATTGATGGAGAAACTTTGAAAGAAAAAGAGGATTACTCCGTTTATTACCGTAATAATACCAGCGCAGGAACAGCATATATTGATATCGTTGGTATCGGAGACAGTCACAGATGGCAGACCACCAAGAGCTTTACGATTGCACAGCAGAAGTTAAGCTATATCGGTGTTAATTATAAAGGGGTGGAAGGAACCGGTGAAGACGGATATGTATATTATACAGGAAGTGATGTATTACCGACGATTACAGGGGTGTATGGTATCATAAGCGGTACTTCTACCATGGTAAACCTTTCAGCAGATGATTATAACGTAGAATATACATCCGGAAGCAATACCACAGTAGGAACACATTCCTTTAAAATTGTATTAAAGAGCAGCAGTAACTATACATTTTCCGGAACAATTACAGAGAACCGTTACAATATTTACTATAATATTGGAGCGGATTCTGTAACTGTTTCCAATGGACTGAGCGATTCTACTTATACCGGAACTGCACAGAGACCGGAATTTACACTGGTAGACAGTCAGAATTCCGCAGGAATCCAGGCGTCTGACTATACCACAAGCTGGGCAGATAATACCAATGCCGGAACAGCGAAGATGACAGTAACAGCGAATTCTTCTTCTCTGTACCGGGGCAGCAAGACCTTTAATTTCCTGATTGGCAAGGCAGATTTAAGTGCAGCAGGCATCAGTGTTTCCTTAAAGAGTGATAAATATTATTATGTAAAGAATAGTAAACCGGATATGACCAATGAGGTAGTAGTGAAGTTGAATGGCGTTGAGATTCCTGCCGGCAACTACAACGTGGCATACCGAAATGAAACTACTGCAGGACAGATCGGAACCAATAACCTGATTATTACCGGAACCGGAAATTTAACCGGAAACGCATTTATCAACTTTGAGATCTATGACAAGCTTGGTAAAGCAGTATTGGATAAAAATGAACTGGAATACAATGGCAAGAAAAATGTGCCAAACATTACCGTCTCCAATACATCCGGTGATGTTATCAGTGATTCCAGATATAAGATTACTTATTATAAAGATGCGGAGTATACCAAGACTGTATCTGAACCGACTTCTATTGGAAGATATTATGTGAAGGTAACCGGACTGGATTACTACGAAGGAGACCTTGGAACCAAGGCAGAGCCGATTTATTTTGATATTGTTGCAAAATCTTTAGATAAATGTACCTTTAAGCTGGCAATCAACGGAACAGAAGCAGGTGTCATTAATAAAGATACCAGTTATTCCAGCTTTTTTGATGGTAAGAGCAAGGTATTATCCCTGACAGCAACCGATGATGAGGGGAATGCTTTGAAAAAAGGAACGGATTTTGACTATGCTGTTTATCGTGATCCGGAATGTACTGAACCGGCAGACGATAAGGAAGGCACTACGGGCATACAGGAACTGATTCATGCAGCAACCTATTATCTTAAGATAACCGGTCTGGATGGCAGTAACTATGCCGGAGGCGAAAGAGTATATACTTATATGATTAAGCCAAAGAACATCAGCCCGACAGATATTGTAATTACAGACCAGACTTATACCGGTAGTGCTGTTGTGCCGGATCCTGCAAATATTACCGTTTATTATACCGAAGGTAGTAAAAATGTCACCTTGGACAGCCAGTATGTAGAAGTGGTTTCCTGTGAAGATAACATCGAAATTGGAACCAATAATGCAAAGGCTTATATCAGACTGACTGGAGATTATGCACTGGCAGAGGGTGGCGTGAACCGTGGAACCTTCAGTATTGTGCCAAGAAAATTAAATGAATGCGAGTGTAATATCGTTGCAGGTTCTGCAAACTATGATCCGACACAGGTTACCTTTGAATACAATGGCAGCATGCAGGTACCGGCAATCCGTATTACTGATAATAACGGTGCCAAAGGCCTGGTACAGGGCGAAGACTTTAAGGTTACTTATTTTACGGATTCTGCATACAAGAAGGTCATTACAGAGCCGGTGGACGCAGGTACTTATTATGTATTAATCAGCGGTCTTGGAACTTATGCTAATTTAGGCGGAAGTATCCGTACTTCTTATAAAATCACACCAAAGAACATGAGCACGCTGACCGTAACTGCAAGCAACTGCGGTTATACCGGAGAAGCAGTGGAGCCTGGTATCAGTGTATCTGATGGAAACCGTGTACTGGTTGCAGGTGTGGATTATGAAGTTGAAGGATATTATGACGATGAATTATGTAAACAGGTTTCAGAACATAAGAATTCCGGAAAAGTATATGTCAGAATCAAAGCGGTAGATGGTAAGAATTATACCGGAACCGCAACAACCACATTCTTTATTGGAGCAAATATTGCGACCGTTGTGCCGGCATTTAATATTTCCGGTGGAACCTATAACCGCAATTCCCATAAGGATGAAATGATTCAGACAATTGAGACAAAAATGATGGATGCAATTCCGGATCCGTCGTCCTATAGCATTTCCTTCTATAGTGATGCAGCACATAAGAATGTTGTAAGCTCTGAGACAAATGAGGCATTTATCAATGCGGGAACGATTTACTTCGCAGTATCCGGCAAGGGTCAGTATTATGGAGATATTTCCGGATATGCAGTCATTGCAAAGAAAGATATATCTGAACTGAATGCAAGAGTAAATGGAACTTATACATATAATGGAATTGAGCAGAAGGTTGTAATTTCCACTACCGCAGACGGAGATGGTGTTGTATTACAGTACCCTACCACCAACGGCTATATTCTGACCGATAAGGAATACAGTATTGAAAGCAGTGAAAATGCAATCAATGCGGGAATTGCAGCTCTGACCTTAAAAGCGGCAGAAAACAGCAACTATACAGGAACAACAACCGTAAGCTATACCATTAATCAGAAGGATATCAACGAATTAAGCAAGCTGCGTGTAGACATTACCAGCCCGGTTTATGCCAATAAAGTACTGACTCCTTCCGTAAAAGTAAGCTATGGAGATTCTTCCAGCTTATTGTCAACGAATAAGGATTATCAGTTTGAAGTATATTCGGATGAGGATTATCAGAATGTAGCAACAGCCGCAGAAAAAACCAATGCCGGCACGACTTATGTAAGAATCCAGGGTATTGGAAACTACTGTGGTGTGCTGGAAAGCGCAAATTATACTGCAGATAAGATTGCAGGTTCGAACCAGTTTATTATTCAGCGGAAAAGTATTGATGGTGTAGGCGTATCTTTACAGGGAATGAGTTACATTTTTAAAAAGAGTATTCCGGATTTCACAGTAACACAGAGTTTTCCGAATGAGTCCGGAATTGGAGAATATTCATATACACTGCAGCCTGGCGTAGATTATACCTATACTCCGACCCAGGTAGATAAATTTAAAGTAGGACAGCAGGATATTACTATTGAAGGAACCGGTAACTTTAAGGGAACCAAGAATAGTTACTTCTACTATGATGGAGATATGAATAATTCTGCTGACCAGATTGAAGTGAAGTTAAGCTATGATACCATTGAGTATGATAAGGCACAGGCAGCATCCGGCGGAATGAAACCTACCGTTACCGTGTATGTAAAAGGCAGCGATACCCAGGAACGTCTGATAGAGGGAACACATTACAGCGTGTCTTATAGAAATAATACTGTTCCAGGGCAGGCCAGTGTACTCATTACCGGAATTGAGAAGAATCACTGGGTAGGAAGCTATGTTGCGAATTTCGCTATTACCGGTAAAATTGAAGATGCTGAGATTACGATTCCGGCACAGAAATATACCGGAAGCGAATACAATACAACCACACAGCCAATTGAAAATATGACTGTAGTATGTGATGGCAAGACTTTGGCACTTGGAACAGACTACAACATTAAGAGTATTGTAAATGGTAAATCTGTTTCACTGACTGACCCGACCGTAACGATTGAGGGAACCGGAACTTATTTCAGTGGTGAGAAATCGGCGAAGTTTGCGATTAAATACGACCTGGGCAGTGATGATTTAAGCATTGACTTGGGCGGAGATGTATTCTCCTATACCGGACAGGAAATCAGACCGGTTCCGGTTGTGAAATATGCATTAACCGGTTCTACCTTTGATACCTTGGAAGAAGGAAAAGATTATACGGTAACTTATCGTAAGAATACTGCAGTTGCAGCAGCAAATGGCGAGAACGGACCATGTGTAGTCATTCAGGCAACAGCAAACGGTAAACTGATGGGAACCACCAAGGCGAAAGCATTTACCATTGATTCCATTCATATGGAAGATTATGAGATTACCGGAATTGCGGACAGCTATGTTTATACCGGTAAGCTGATTAAGCCGGATTCTCTGGTCATTAAGAAGATTGGCGGTTCAGAAGTAATTGACCCGGCAAACTATAGTGTGTATTACCAGACGGATGCAGATAATCCATCCAGTGCACCGGCAGGCGCAACCGAGACCATTACCGTAATCGGTAAGGGCAATTACAAGGGAACACTGACTAAGACTTTTACTATTACAAAACGTGATTTGTCTACGGTAAGCAAGACGATTGCTGACGTAACCTACAATGGTGAGACACAGGAACCTGAAATTAAATTAACATTTAATGATGAAAATAACAAAGAACAGACCCTTACGTTAGACACAGATTATGTAGTGGATGAGTATCGCAATAATATCAATGCAGCGAACGCCGGCGGGGCAAATGCACCATATGCAGCAATCCACGGTGTGGCAAGCTGTACTGGAACTGCAACGGTAGAGTTTAACATTTTAAAGAAAAATGTTGAGGATTTAGTATACTCTAAAATAGAAGATCCACAGTATGTACCGTTAAAAACCAAGTATGAACCGGAATTAAATGTTTACATGACATCCACCAGTGCAGAACCGCTGGTTCGCAATGTAGATTATGTGGCAGCTTACTTTAACAATGAAGCTGTAAAAGATGCAAATGGAACTTCCGGACCGTTTGTTCAGATTACTCCGAAGGATACCACCAACTATACCGGAAGCAAGACAATTCCGTTCTCTATTCTGGCAAGGGATCTTTCTTCTGAAAATATCAGTGCGGCGTTATCCGATGCTTCTGATACAGGATTTGACCCGGCAAACCGGAACTATCCTTATATTCAGGGTACTACTTATACACCGAATATCAGCCTGAAAGATAATTCGGAAAATGGAATTGTAGCACTGGTAAATGGAACAGACTTTACTTATGAATATTCTACCAATAACAGTCAGGTGGGAACCGCATGGATTAAAGTAACCGGACAGGGTAACTACAGTGGAACACGAATTGAGAAGTTTACCATCGGTACCTTGCTTTCCAATGATACTTTAACGGTAACCGGAATTTCCGATACTGTATATAACGGTCTTGATACCAAGCCGAAGAACATTCAGGTGAAGTTCAATAAGACCGGAAGCTATCTGACAGAAAACGAAGATTACATCGTAAAATACTATATTGATAAAGATTGTACGACGGAAGCAAGTGCCATTGACCTGATTCATGCTGGAACAGTATATGTTGGAATCGTTGGTACGGAAAATGACCAGACCGGATATGTAGGAACAGCGGTATATCCATATCAGATTGCAAGAAAGTCACTTACTTCTGCAGATATTGAGATTACCGGAACCGATAACGTAGATTATACCGGAAGCGAGATTAAACCGGTACTTACTTTAAAAGATACTTCTACCGGATTAACCATTGATTCTTCCCAGTATGAAGTAACCTACGAGAACAACACTGCAATCGGAACTGCAAGTGCAACGGTAACTGCAACCGAAAGCGGTAACTACAAAGACAGCATTACGGTATACTATAAGATTACCAAGCATGATATTGGAAATGCTGTGGCAGAAGCAATCCCAGATCAGAAGTATACCGGCAATTACATCCGCCCGGCACTGACGATTTATGACAACGGAAAACTTTTGGTAGAAGGGAAGGATTATCAGGTTGTCAATGGCAACAACTTAAGGGCAGGAGAGTCATGGGTAGTAATTAAAGGACTTGGCAACTATGATGAGACCAAGCGCGTTTACTTCAATATTGTGGCAAGCCTTGAGGATGCAATTATTGACAGTGTTCCGGAACAGCTTTATACCGGAAGCCCGATATGTCCGTCTATCCATGTGGCATGTGGTGGCAATACCTTAACGCTGAATGAAGATTATGAAACAACGTATGCAAATAATGAGCTGGCAGGCGATGCATCCATTACTGTGCGTCCACTGACCCAGTATTATACCGGAACAATTGTTAAGAAATTCAAAATCAGCAACAGCTTATCCAAGGCAACAGTTACCGGAATCCCTGCTTCAGAGCAGTATACCGGACAGACTTATAAGCCGGTTCCGGTCGTTAAGATGGGAAGCAAGGTATTAACAGAAGATGTTGATTATACGGTAAGATACAGTAACAATAGTAATGTGGGAACTGCCAGGGTAATCATTTCCGGTATTGGTGTATACTCCGGAGAAAAAGTTGTTACCTTTGTAATTAAAGAAAAGAGCATTGAAAATTGTACGGTTCTGGCAGTTGCATCACAGACTTATAATGGAAGACTACTGACTCCGCCGGTTGTTGTCAAAGATGGGACAACAATGTTGAAAGAAAATGTAGCCTACAAGCTTTCCTATCGGGATAATTATTCTGTAGGAACAGCTTATGTAACCATTACAGGAATTGGAGACTATAAGGGCAGCGTGACAAAGTCCTTTGCTATTACAGAACCAGTGCTGACTTCTGACGTAATCGTTCAGAGCAGGAATGCAGCAGCAGGAACCTTTGATATTGTTGTGGATGGAATCCCAAGTTATGTGACTTCTGTTAGTGTTCCGGTCTGGACAAAGGCTGATCAGAGCGATATTGTATGGTATAACGCATCCAGAGTAGATGCAGATACCTTTATCGTGCATGCCAATATTGCAAATCATAAGAATAATGTGGGTGTATATAATATCCATGTATATGTAAGTGGTGGCGGATATAAAATGCGGTGTGCATATGCAACGACTACCGTATTTGGTGCAGGCTATGAAAGGGTCTTTGACTTAAATTATTACATAAAGAATAACCCTGATGTAGCAAAAGCATTTGGCGGCAATACAGAAGCAATTTTTGCACATTTTGTAAATAATGGTGAGGCAGAAGGCCGTCAGGCAATTGCAAACTTCAATGTTGCATCTTATCGTGCCCGGTATGCGGATTTAAGAAGTGCATTTGGAAATAATCTGAAAGCATATTATGATCATTATCGCATCAATGGATATGCTGAGGGACGAGTAGCAACCGGAAGTACAGAACTGCAGAATCCGACAACCGTATACAATGGAGTGGATTACAAGCTGGTATATGACTACAATTACTACATCAACAAATATCCGGATATTAAAGCGGCATTTAATGGTGATGAAAATGCAACCTTACGTCACTTTGTGGAATGTGGTATGAATGAGGGGCGTCAGGGAAAAGCATCCTTTAATGTAGCAGCTTACCGTGCTAATTATGCAGACTTAAGAAGTGCATTTGGAAGAAATCTGAAAGCATATTATATGCATTATATTGGCAGTGGCTATCGGGAAGGACGTAAAGCAACAGGAAATGGCGTGCTTAAGAATCCTGTAACCGTATACAATGGAGTGGATTACAGTCTGGTATATGACTACAATTATTACATCAGCAAATATTCTGACCTTAAGGCAGCGTTTTATGGTGATGATACAGCCGCATTGAGACATTTTGTGGAGTGTGGTATGAATGAAGGAAGACAGGCAAAAGACTCCTTTAATGTGAAAAAATATAAGAATAGATACAACGATCTTCAAAACGCCTTTGGAAATGATTTAAAATCCTATTATATGCATTATATTGGAAGTGGTTATAAAGAAGGACGTAAAGGAAATTAAAAAGTGTGAAAGAAAAGGGATTCTGTTTCGGATGAAAGGAAGGAGCAGAATCCCTTTTTGCTTTACAGAAAATTGCTTTCCTGTAAAGTAAAAAACTCACAAAGCGTATTTCTTGTAGATTGCAGCTGGTCATACATAAAAAGCTGCCGGCAACAGGCCTGGTATGTAAAAAAATACAATAAATACGCATAAAACCAGGGCCTAACAATTGTAATCCGAAAATAAATCTCTTATACTAGAAACGTAAAATAAGCGTTGAAATTGTATTGATTCAGAAAAACAAGAGGAACGAAGAAATGGCAGCAGATACCAGAGTGGCTGTAATCGGCATTGTAATAGAAAAGGACGAATCCGTCGGAGCATTAAATGAGATTTTACATGAATATGCAGCTTATATTATCGGAAGAATGGGAATTCCATACCGGGAGAGAGGCATAAATATCGTAAGTATAGCAATCGATGCACCGCAGGATACCATCAGTGCGCTGACCGGTAAAATTGGAAAATTACCGGGAATCAGCGTAAAAACAGCATATTCCAGTGTGGTGACAAAGCATGAAGAATAGAGGAAAAGAATTATTTGATAAGCTGTATCAGAATACACAGCTTACAGAGACAGAATATAAAGAATTATTAGAACTGCATACCGATAAAGAAATTGCAGAGTACGGCTTTGAACTGGCGAGAAAAAGACAGAAAGAGACCTTTGGAAATGAAGTCTATACCAGAGGACTGATTGAAATATCCAATTACTGTAAGAATGACTGCATCTATTGCGGCATCCGAAGAAGCAATCAGAATGCAGAACGTTACCGCCTGAGTGAAGAAGAAATCCTATCCTGCTGTGAAAGTGGTTATGCATTAGGGTTTCGTACCTTTGTCCTGCAGGGTGGCGAAGACGGCTACTACACAGATGATTTACTGGAAGATTTACTTCATAAGATAAAAGCTGCTTACCCGGACTGTGCCATTACACTGTCCTTAGGAGAGCGGAGCCGGGAAAGCTATGAAAGACTTTATGCGGCAGGAGCAGACCGCTATTTATTGCGTCATGAGACCGCGAATGAAGCCCATTATGGGAAGCTTCATCCGGCAGAAATGTCTCTTAAAAACCGCAAGCAGTGCCTGTATACCTTAAAGGAAATTGGTTATCAGGTGGGGTGTGGCATTATGGTAGGTTCTCCTTATCAGACCATAGATAATCTGGTGGAAGACCTTACCTTTATGAAAGCATTGAATCCGCATATGGTAGGAATCGGCCCGTTTATTCCACAAAAGGATACACCGTTTGGAGAGATGGAACAGGGAAGCCTTGAGATGACACTGTTTTTACTGGCAATTATCCGACTGATGCTGCCGAAGGTATTACTTCCGGCAACTACAGCATTGGGAACCATCCATTCAAGGGGCAGGGAGCTTGGCATTTTAGCAGGAGGAAATGTGGTAATGCCGAATCTGTCGCCGGTAAAGGTGCGGAAGAAGTATGCCCTTTACGATAATAAAATCTGTACCGGGGAAGAGGCAGCGGAATGTCGTGGATGTCTTGGCAACCGTATGGAATCCATTGGATATAAACTGGTGGTCTCAAGAGGAGATTCACCATTTATATAAATAAAGGAGATACAAAAGGTATTTCTTAAATCACAATATAATAACCAACGGGAAAGAACTTCTGACCCGGAAGAAAGGAAACATTATGTATAACAAAGCATCATTAAAGGCAGAAGAATTTATCTGCCATGAAGAGATTGAAGAGACTCTGGCATATGCCGAGGCAAATAAGGACAATCTTGCCCTTATTGACGAAATCATTGCAAAGGCGAAATTACGGAAAGGGCTTACTCACAGAGAAGCATCAGTATTGCTGGCCTGCGAGAACGAAGAGAAAATCCAGGAAGTATATGACCTTGCAGAACAGATTAAGAAAGATTTCTATGGAAATCGTATCGTAATGTTTGCACCATTGTATCTGTCCAATTACTGTATCAATGGATGTGTGTATTGCCCGTACCATGGAAAAAATAAGCATATTGCCCGTAAGAAGCTGACACAGGATGAAGTACGTCAGGAAGTAACGGCATTACAGGATATGGGACACAAGCGTCTGGCAATTGAAGCAGGCGAAGACCCGGTGAATAACCCAATCGAGTATATTTTAGAGTGTATTAAGACCATTTACAGCATTAAACACAAAAACGGCGCAATTCGTCGTGTTAATGTAAATATTGCTGCAACAACTGTAGAAAATTACCGGAAATTAAAAGAGGCCGGAATCGGAACTTACATCCTTTTCCAGGAAACTTATCATAAAGAAAGCTATGAAAAATTACATCCAACCGGACCAAAGCATGATTATGCATATCATACCGAAGCCATGGACCGTGCTATGGAAGGCGGCATCGACGATGTTGGCTTAGGTGTGCTTTTTGGACTGGAACTTTACAAATATGAATTTGCAGGACTTCTGATGCATGCAGAACATTTGGAGGCAGTGCATGGAGTAGGACCACATACCATCAGCGTGCCACGAATCAAACGTGCCGATGACATAGATCCGGATGTATTTGATAACGGCATCAGTGATGATATTTTTGCAAAAATCTGTGCATGTATCCGTGTGGCAGTTCCGTATACCGGAATGATTATTTCTACCAGAGAGAGCCAGGCGGTGCGTGAGAAAGTTATCCGCCTTGGTGTATCCCAGATTAGTGGTGGTTCCAAGACTTCTGTAGGTGGCTATGATCATCCGGAGCCGGAAGACGAGCGTTCTGAGCAGTTCGATGTCAGCGATACCAGAACTCTGGATGAGGTAGTACACTGGCTGATGGATATGGGTTATATCCCAAGCTTTTGTACCGCATGCTATCGTGAGGGAAGAACGGGAGACCGTTTCATGAGTCTGTGCAAGAACCAGCAGATTTTAAACTGTTGTCATCCGAATGCACTGATGACATTGAAGGAATATTTGATTGATTATGCTTCTGAAGATACCAGAAAAATCGGAGAAGCGTTGATTGCTAAGGAGATAGAAAAAGTACCAAATGAAAAAACAAGAGAAATTGCAAAACGTCATCTGAAAGAAATTGAGGAAGGACAGCGCGATTTCAGATTCTAGGAGGTCTTTAGCAATGTCATTGAATGAAACACCAAGTGCAAACCGGATACATATCGGTTTTTATGGCAAAAGAAACAGCGGAAAATCTTCTCTGATTAATGCATTTACCGGTCAGCAGGTAGCAATTGTATCGGATGTAGCGGGAACCACAACGGATCCCGTCTACAAGCCGATGGAGGTACATGGTATCGGTCCATGTGTATTTATTGACACGGCAGGAGTGGATGATGTAGGCGAACTGGGGAAAATGCGTGTAGAGAAGACGGAAAAAGCTGCAGAGAAAACGGATATTGCGGTGCTGTTGTTTTCCGGGGAGGAATATCAGGCAGAGTTAGAATGGTTCCACTATTTTAAAGAAAAGCATACACCGACCTTATGTGTACTGAGTAAAGCGGATACACTGACGGATTCGGATGCAATAGCCGCACAGCTTAAGAAAGAGATAAAGCAGGAAATTCTTGTTATCAGCTCAAAAAACAAGGAGGATATAGAAAAATTTAAAGAAGAATTAATAAGACTTGTGCCGGATGATTATGGCGAAGAGACCATAACCGGAGCGCTGGTAGAAGAAGGAGATTTGGTTCTTCTTGTTATGCCACAGGATATTCAGGCACCAAAGGGCAGACTGATTCTGCCACAGGTACAGACCATCCGTGATTTGCTGGATCATAAATGTCTGGTAATGAGCTGCACAACGGATAAGTTAGGGGATACGCTGGCGGCGCTGGCACGACCGCCGAAGCTTATTATTACCGACTCTCAGGTATTCCGTACAGTATATGATAAGAAGCCACAGGAAAGTCTTCTGACCTCATTTTCCGTATTGTTTGCAGAGTACAAGGGAGATTTCGCTTACTACAAAGAGAGCGCAGCAGCTATTAGCAGTCTTACGGAAGAATCAAAGGTACTGATTGCAGAATGCTGCACCCATGCACCACTGAAAGAGGATATTGGCAGGGAGAAACTTCCGAATATGCTGAGAAAACGTATCGGAGCAGGACTGACAGTGGATATCGTCAGCGGAACAGATTTTCCAAAAGACTTATCTAATTATGATTTAATAATTCAGTGCGGAGCCTGTATGTTTAATAAAAAGTATGTTATGACGAGAATTGAACGTGCAAAAGAACAGAAAGTTCCAATGAGCAACTATGGTGTTGCCATTGCATATCTGTCTGGAATTCTTGATAAAATCAGCTATTAGAAATGAGAAAAAGAAAGGAAGCGTAACTATGTCAATCGAACGCGCACGAGCATATTTAAAAGAATTTGGAATGGAGGAGCGGATTATGGAGCTGGCGGAATCCAGTGCGACAGTGGAACTGGCAGCAGAAGCACTTCATTGTGAGCCGGAGCGTATTGCAAAGACGCTTTCTTTTCTGGTGGGAGAACAGCCGATTCTGATTGTAGCTGCAGGAGATGCCAGAATCGACAACCACAAATATAAGACAACCTTCGGAACCAAAGCAAAAATGATTCCGGCAGCGGCAGTGGAAGACTATATCGGACACGCCGTTGGCGGAGTCTGCCCTTTTGGAATCAAAGAGGGTATAAAAGTATATCTCGATGAAAGCCTGAAAAAATTTGAAACAGTATTTCCGGCATGTGGCAGTGGAAACAGTGCCATTGAGCTGACAATCCAGGAACTGGAGCAGTGCTCCCGATATTTGGAATGGGTAAATGTCTGCAAGGAGGAGTAATAGCTATGACACAATTATTACTGGCAATTATTTATCTTGCGTTTATCAGCCTTGGGCTGCCGGATTCCCTTCTGGGGTCCGCATGGCCAACCATGTATATACAATTTGGTGTGCCTATTTCTTATGCCGGAATTATTTCTATGATTATCGCCGGCGGCACAATCATATCCAGTCTGCAGAGTGACCGATTGACGAAATGGCTTGGAACCGGGAAGGTGACGGCAATCAGTGTTGCTACAACGGCGGTAGCGTTACTTGGATTCTCTTTCACACATTCCTTCTGGGCATTATGCCTGTGGGCAATTCCCTATGGACTTGGAGCAGGAAGCGTGGATGCCTCTTTGAATAATTATGTTGCACTGCATTATAAGAGCCGCCACATGAGCTGGCTGCATTGCATGTGGGGCGTGGGTGCCACAACAGGCCCTTATATTATGGGGATAGCATTATCTGCAGGACATGGCTGGAATATGGGATATCGATATACTGGTGTCATACAGATGATATTAACTGCTGCTTTAATATTTAGCCTTCCTTTGTGGAAAGGAAGGACAGAAGAGGCTGAGGTAGAAGAACTACAGACAGACCCGGTAGAAAACGGAAAGAAGGTTTTATCGGTTCGTGAAATACTAAAGATTAGCGGAGCCAGAGAGGTAATGATCTGTTTCTTCTGCTACTGTGCATTGGAACAGACTACCGGATTATGGGCAAGTAGTTATCTGAACTTACATAAAGGAATACCGGCAGAGACCGCAGCAACATTTGCAAGCTTATTTTTTATTGGAATTACGGTAGGACGGGCTATAAGCGGCTTTGTTACGATGAAGTTAAATGATATACAGATGATACGATTGGGGCAGGGTATTATCGTAGCTGGAATCGTAGCAATGATATTGCCGGGAAGCAATATATTGGCAATGGCAGGATTGATTCTTATCGGATTAGGATGTGCACCGATTTATCCGTGTGTCATTCATTCTACACCGGCTCATTTTGGGGCAGACAAATCCCAGGCAATTATAGGTGTGCAGATGGCATTTGCCTATATTGGAACCATGCTTATGCCACCATTGTTTGGCTTGATTGCCCGTGGAATTTCGGTGGCACTGCTGCCGTTCTATTTATTTGTAATACTGGTTGTAATGATAATCATGCATGAACTTTTAACAAAGAAGACGGCATAAGCGTCGGAAAAGAACAGCAGAGGAAATGGGAGCGTGTTATGTTTCAGTTACTTGAACTAATCGAAAATGAAGAGGACAGGGAATTTTGCAGAAAGTTGAGTGAGCAGTTTGACTCTGCAATGTACCATGTGGCATATGGGATTTTAAAGAATTCTGCAGATGCGGAAGATGCTGTGCAGGAAAGCTATATTGCGATTATAAATAATTTAGATAAAATTTCTCGTGAAAACTGTCATAAAGCGTGGAACTATATTGTTACTATAGTTAGGAGCAGAGCAATTAATGTATATCGTAGGCGGAACCGCGAAAGCAAAATGGACGAGGATACGATTGAAAATCTGCTGCAGGAGTCACAAGGAGACGGAGAAATCTTTGAACTTCCGGATGGCAGCAGCATGTCAGAACTTATCGGCAGAATGAAATATCCATATAAGGACGTATTATATTTACGATATTATAATGAATTGAGCTATGAAGAAATTGCAACTGCTCTTGACACAACAGTTGACAATGCAAGACACATTTCCAGCAGGGCAAGAAAGAAACTGCAGGAAAAGTTAGAGAAGGGGAATTCATTATGACAGAACAGGAACTGAAGGATGCCATCACATCGGCGTGTGAGGCAGATTATAAGCACGCAATGGCTGCACCAAAGCATCGCTATTCAAGGACATTTCGAAAGAAAATAAAAGTGCTGCTGCAACCGGACATGGGAAAACATACGATACCGGCACTTTATCCGGTGCATGGCAGACGGCGCATCATTGTGGTTGTTGCAGTGCTGGTATTGCTTCTTGGAACAACCGTAACAGGCAGAAGTTTTTTCCAGAGCCTGCTCGGAAAATATATTCTGACCGGCTATACCGACCATGTGCAACTGAATCTGGGCGAACCGGAGAATCTGGAAATGGTGGCAATAGAGGACAACGCAAGGAACACAGCGGAGATTGGTGCTGAACCGGATTCGGAGGAAGATTTCGAATTTGTCTGCAGGAAACCGCAGTGGGTGCCGGAAGGGTATATGCTGGAGAACGAGGTTCATGAAGAGGAATGGGGAATATATGAACAATGTTATACAAACAATAAGGAACGATACATGCTGTATCGGCAGATGAGCAATGATGCAGTAAACAATTTGGGAATCAGTTCTGATGGAAGTGAACAACAGGAAGTTATGATTGAGGATGCCAAAGGATACTTTATTCCGGATAATGTGCTGGATGAAGAAAGAGGAAATCTTGTTTGGGAAGATGAAAAGTATCTTTATATGATTACGGGAGATTTGACAAAAGGAGAATTAGTCAGGATGGCAGAAACGATAAAATAGTAAGTGAAATAAAATATTATTATAAAAATGGAAAAAATTGTCATAAAACCTCTTTTTCATTTGTTACATAGGTAGAACAGGTGGAAAGGAGGTTTTGTAATGAAAAGAAAAACATTAAAAAAGAAAATCCTGGGTATTTTTTGCGCGTTATGTCTTTGTATATGTATGACGAATGGAAGTGCAGTAGTGTATGGTGCAGGTGTGGATAGTTGTGTGGACAGAATAGCAGAAGCAAGATATGCCAATATTGCAGCCTATAGTACAGGGCTACGGCTGAATGGTTCTACATTTGCGGCACGTGCAGAGGTTAATGCAAAAGTAAAAGCATCCATATCTATTACCATGACATTGCAGAGGCAGTCAGGTAAAAGCTGGTCAGATGTAACAAGCTGGTTTGATTCTACAACAGGCGGTGGCTTGATTTTGTCTAAGAATTACGTCGCAGGCACAAGAGGAAATTATCGTGTACGTGCAGTTTATACTGTGAATGGTGAAACAATAACAACATATAGCAGTACAGTCACCTATTAGCAGTAAAGGGAGAAAGTTATTTCTTATAGAAAAGGAAAAAATTAAGGAGAGGTAAAGGGATGAAAAAAATAGTAAGTGGTATTGGAGTATTGTTTTTTGCATTATGCATGATGTGTACAACAGCGTTTGCAACAGAAGGAGCAGATGTAACTAGACTAGAGAATCTTGTGGCAGTAAGCCAAAAAGAAAGAGGGTTATATTGGCCGAAAGAATTTGAGGTTACTAGTGCATCGAATCCTAAAACTTTTTCCGGAAAAGCAGAGGGCAGTGACTTGTACTTAAATAAAGGGGTAACTGGCTCAACAAAATATTGGATTTCAATAAACAATTACAGAGATGAAGAATTAAAGGTAGAGTTTAGAACACATTATTCTGTAAAGCAAACAATTTATGTGCCAGCAAATGCAACAAGGAGCTTGCCGATTTTGAATATGAAGGCAGATGAAAAATATGCTTTGAAATTCTATCCCAAAAGTGATTTTGATGGATATATTTATGGTATGTAATCATGAACATATTCACAATCAAAATCATAGCATTAATCCTGATGCTGATGGACCATATAGGCGAGTTCTTTCCGGACTCGCCTATATGGTTTCGGTGGCTGGGAAGATTAGCGGCACCGCTGTTTTTCTATGCACTGGCGGTGGGGTTCCAGCATACAAGAAATCGAAAGAAATATCTGCTGCGTCTATATCTGGCAAATGTCGGAATGGTATTTTTTAATCAGATTATGTGTATGCTGCAGAGAAAACTGGACTATGTGGCGTATCAACCGAAAAATCATAATATATTTACAACCCTGTTTTGCGCCGGCGTGCTTATCTGTATATGGGAAAACCGGAAAGAGAAGAAAAAGTTTTTTACATACATTGGGATATATATCTTCTGGCAGGCGATGCTGATAAAACTTGCAATTCTGGTAGAGACGTATGATTACTTATGGTACGGCAATGCGCGCTTAGAAACTGTTTTGCGGACAGATTATATTTTTCCTCTTCTGGGCGGAATCTGGGATGTGGAAGGAGGCGTATTCTTTATTGCATTGGGAGTCTGTTTGTATTGTGCAGTAGAGGACAGGTGGAAGCTTACACTGTATTATATTCTATTTTGCGGAACATATCTGTTGATGTGCGAAGGAGATATCCTGTATCGGATAATGAATCGATTTTCTTTCTGGGGCTATCATAAATTAGCGGATATCATATATGTGGGAAGCTGGAGCACGGGCATTCCCCTTGGAACATCGGATTTATCCCTGCTTACGGAGTTCTATCAATGGATGATGATAGGCGCATTGCCAATTATGCTATCCTGCAACGGAAAGAGGGGAAAAAGCCTTAAATGGCTGTTTTATGCGGCCTATCCGCTGCAATTTCTGGTATTGTATGGCATAAGTTATTATAAATAAGAAAGGTATATCGGCTGCTGCCGGTATACCTTTTTTACTTTACAGGAAATTGCATTCCTGTAAAGTAAAAAACGCTCCGCGAAGATGCGCACTGCGGCGTATAAGGTAGATGTCGCAAGCGACCGCCGCAGGCGCGAGAATGTGCCAAGGCACATTCTTTGTTCTGAGAAATTCGCAAAGTGTAGTTCTTACATTTCCCGGTATCTGGTAAGGAAACCACAGGGAAACTGTTTCGTTAATAATTCACAAAAATTTCCTCTTTGTGCACATTGATAAGAAATCACTGTAAAACATCTACAAAAAATCCAAAACAAATTAGTAAAAATCACCATAAAATAAGGGAAAACGATTACCTAAATAAGAATTGACCGACAATTTCGGGTGAAATATAATCAGCTTATCAAACAAAAAGCGCGCAGATTGTTTTGGAAGATACTGATGAAGGATGTATAGGAGGAATGTTTATGAGTAAAGTGATGAAAAAAATAATTGCATTTTGCTTTATGGCAGTATTGACGATAGCCATGATACCGCAGACAATAAAAGCAGACGAAGCAACGGATGCAAAGAAGGCAGTATATGTACAGGTGCCGCAGGACTGGGAAAATCCATGTGTCTGGGCATGGGATGATGATGGAAATAATGCATTTGATGCGTGGCCGGGCGAAGAGATGGACGCAGACAGTGCAAATGAAGGCTGGTATTACATCTGGGTTCCAACCTGGGTAAATCATGTGATTGTAAATGCCAATGATGGAAATGTCCAGACTGCAGAGCAGGTGCTGGATGGAGAAAAGGACTGCTGGATTACCGTAACAGACGCAGATAATGCAGAAGTAACCTATGACAAGCAGACCACCGGTGAGACACCGGAATATGTGGAGAAATTTGCAATCCATGCAAAAGTAGATGCAGGCTGGGAAAATCCTTGCCTCTGGGCATGGTCAGCACCGGATGGAACTAACGCATTTGAAGCATGGCCGGGCATGGAAATGAAGCAGGATGACAACGGCTGGTATACCGCCAAAGCTCCAATCTGGGTAAATTCTATCATTATCAATGCCAACGAAGGAAGCGTTCAGACCGATGACATTTCTATTGATGCCGCAGAAGTCTGGGTAACAGTAGATGCAGACGGAAAAGCAGATTTTAGTTATACAGACCCGGATGAAGCAGAGGTGGCAAATATAACTGTACATGTAATCACACCGTCTGACTGGGATGCACCTTGCCTTTGGGCATGGTCGGCACCGGACGGAACCAATGCATTTGCATCCTGGCCGGGCGAAGCCTTAGAAGAAGGCGAAAATGGATGGCTCATAAAAGAAGTACCGGGCTGGGTAAATTCCATTATTGTCAATGGAAATGAAGGAGGTGTTCAGACCAGTGATATTTCTGTGGATACAGGAAAGGATATCTGGCTTGTGGTAAAAGATGCCGATAACTTTGAAGTAAGCTATGAAGAGCCACAGGTAGATGAGGCAGCAGAACCGGCAACCGAAGCTCCGGCAGAGACGGCAGAGGCAGGAAGCAACAATACTGCTCCAATCGTAATCGGTATTGTAGTTATTGCTGCAGCAGTTGTGATTATAATAGTTGTAGCAAAGAAAAATGCAAAAAATAAATAAAGATTAAACAAATAAGAACCAAGAAAAAGTCACAAGTAAAAGACAGGAGGACAGAAGTGAGAAGAAGAGTTAGAAGTAAATTGATGTCAATGGCACTTACACTTACCATGGCAGCAGGATTGTTAAGCGGCTGTGGCGGAAACAGCGTGTCAGAGACGGATAAGACTACCATAACAATCTGGCATGATAAAGAAGATGCAGTGGCGGAAGTCCTTCAGAAGAAACTGGAGGAACTGGAACCGGATGTACATGTTGTGCTGGAGAAGAAAAGTGATTTGACAGAAAGCCTTAAGATGGTGGGAAGTGACCCGAAAGCAGCACCGGATATGTATTTCTTTGCCCATGATAAAATTGGAGTATATGCAGAGATGGACATTCTTGCACCGATTACAGACATTATCCCGGAAGAGGAACTGGATGTATATATGGATAATACCTTAGAGGCAGCAACCTACAAGGGAGAAATCTATCAGCTTCCTGTCTATTACGAGACTTTGTTATTCATGTATAACCGGCTTTATATGAAGGATGATGAAGTGCCGCAGACTACGGAAGAACTGTATCAGTATATGCAGGATAACACTGCCGGCGGACATTATGGCTTTGTGGAACAGCACAGTACGCCATACTATGCAGCAGGCTGGATCAATGGCTTTAACGGTACGATTCTCTCAGCCGATGGTACACCGGGGCTGGATTCCAAAGAAACCATTGCAGCCCTGGAATATCACAAGAAATTTGTGGATTTGATGCCGGGCGAGACGGAGTATGCAACGGTAAATACCCTGTTTAAAGAAGGTATGGCACATTCTACCATTGCAGGGCCTTGGCTGGTGCCAACCGTAAGAGAAAGCGGAATGGACGTTGGCGTGGCAGCAATGCCGGTAATTGACGAGACCGGAAATCCGATTTCTCCATATATGGGAGTGCAGGGAATTCATGTGCTGAAAAATGCTGCAGAAAATAAGAAGGATGCAGTAGAAAAAGTACTTCGTGCCCTAATGGATCCGGAAGTAGAGGTGGATCTTGCAAAAGCAAGCGGCTGTGCACCGGCGATGGAAAGCTGCTATGAAATGGATGAAATCACATCAGATGAAGTGGTTATGGCAATGCACGATACCGCAGAACATGCAGTACCGATGCCGAATATTCCGGAAATGGATGTAATGTGGACGGTGGTTGGTAATCTTTTAACCGATGTCAACATGAGTGGAAAAGATGTGACAGAAAGTGCAGAGGCGGCGCAGCAGGAGGCGTTGCAGTTGATTGAAAGTATGAGGTAACAAATTGAAGAAAAATAAGAAAAAAGAAATCCTGTTTGCCTATTCCTGGTCGGCACCATCCCTGATACTGATTTTGCTCATCGTAATCTTTCCAATCCTGTATACCGGGTACATTTCACTGACCAATATGAATGTGTATCACTGGAATAATTATGAACTGATTGGACTGAAAAATTATAAGGATGCCCTGCTGGTGCTGGACAATGGCTTTATACAGGCATTTCTGGTAACGATTTTATGGACAATTGTAAATATGGTGTTACAGCTTATCATAGCATTCTTGCTGGCAAATCTGCTGAACCTAAAGCGGCTCCGTCTGAGAAATCTATATAAGACGCTGCTGATTTTCCCCTGGGCAATGCCGGGCTATGTATCCATTCTTCTGTGGAAAACAGGAATGTTTAACTCCCAGTTCGGTTTGCTCAATCAGTGGCTGGCAAAGTACAACATCGGGCCGGTAAAATGGCTGGGCAGCGATGGTATGGCATTTTTATGCTGTACCACCGTAAACCTCTGGCTGGCACTTCCATTTATGATAACGATTATGGACGGTGCATTGCAGAGTATTGAAAAGAGCTTTTACGAAAGTGCTGTTTTGGACGGAGCAACCTGGTTACAGAAAATGTGGTATATTACGATTCCGATGATCAAGCCAATCATTGCACCATCGGTTGTAATTACAACATTTACTACTTTTAAGCAGTTTGATATCCTGTTCCTGCTGACACAGCAGGTGGGTGCCAAGACCGGTTCAAATCTGCAGACAATCCTGACCTATGCCTATGAAAAGGCATTTATAACGAACAATTACGGCTACAGTTCTGCAATTTCCATGATAATATTTGTCATTCTGATTGTATTTTCTGTGCTGACCAATATGAAGCCAAAGGAGGAGACGGACTAACATGAAGAAACGAACCAGAGAAAATATTGGACTCGTCTTTGCAAATATCTTTCTTATCCTGCTTTGCTTTGTGGTATTGGTGCCGGTATTGTATGCATTTTCCGTGTCCCTAAATGCGGATAACAGCTTATTGAGTACAAATTTTTCTTTCCTTCCGAAACATTTCACCCTGGCAAATTATAAAGCAGTATTTACGGAAAAACCGATTATGCTGTGGTTGAAAAACAGTCTGATATTAGCAGTAGTAACCCTTGGAATTTCCCTTGGAACAGGAATTCCGGCGGCATATGTTTTCTCCAGAAAGGAATTTCCGGGCAGAAAAGCAATCCTTCGGACACTGATACTGCTCTATGCATTTCCATCCCTGCTTTCCATGACAGCGCTGTATAAGCTGCTGTCACCCATGGGACTGATTAATACCAGAACAGGTCTGATTATTGTATACACGGGAACCATGGCAGTATTTGCCCTGTGGAATATGAAAGGATATTTTGACACGATTCCGGTAGAAATTGAAGAGGCGGCAATGATTGACGGTACAACGCCTGTGCAGCTTGTGACGAGAATCGTACTGCCGCTTGCAAAGCCGACTATCGCAGTAACAGCCATGATGGTGCTTATCTATGTATGGAATGAATACATTTTTGCAATCAATTTTATGACAGGTTCCGATACCTATACGTTAGCAGCAGGCTTATATTCCCTGCAGGCAACGGAAATGAGCGGAAGCTGGCCGATATTTGCGGCAGCGTCCATTGTGGTATCGATACCAATTCTGATTGTGTTCTTTGCACTTCAGAAAAATATGACAACCGGACTGACCTCCGGAGGTGTAAAAGGTTAAGAAAGGCTGGACAGAGAATGAACAAAAGTGCAATTTTACATATACCCATGTCACAGTATGCATATGGAACAGACGAAGAGCATGTGACAATCCGGCTCCGTACAGCCAAAGATGATATCAAACGCTGCAGGTTGTATTTCGGAGACCGGGCATGCCGCCTGACACCAGTAATTTTCACGGAAGCAGAAATGCATGTGGTGGCAGGCAGTGAATTATTTGACTATTATGAGGTGAAGCTGGTGCGCCCCTATAAGCGGCTGTGCTATTATTTCAGGCTGGAAAGTGGGACGGAAGAAATCTATTATTACGGAGACTGCTTCAGTGCAAAACTGGTGGATGACCGCTCCGAATATTACCAGCTTCCTTTTAATCACAGAGCAGACATTGTAAGACCGCCGGAGTGGGCGAAGGATGCCGTTATTTACAACATTTTTCCGGACAGCTTTGCTACGGGAAAAATGTATATCAGCGGCAAGCCAACAGAAGCCGCCTTTGAAGGAAATGTGGTAAGAGGAAAGCTGGGAGGCTGTCTTAAGGGCATTACCGAAAATGTGGATTACCTGAAAAACCTTGGCGTCAATGCTATCTACATTAATCCGATATTTGCAGCAGGCGAATATCATAAATATGATTTGCTGGATTATTTTCACATTGACCCATGCTTTGGAACAAATGATGATTTTAAAGAGCTGGTGGATACCTTCCATGCCAACGGAATCCGGGTGATTATTGATGGTGTATTTAATCATTGCGGCTGGCATTTCCCGGCATTTGAGGATGTGGTGCAGAAAGGCGAAGCATCCGATAAAAAGGAATGGTTCTATGGATTGCAATTCCCGGTTATCCGCCCCGAAGACCCGGAGGAGTATCCGAATTACGAATGCTTCGGTTACGAGCGGATGATGCCAAAGCTTGATACGGCAAACCCGGAAGTGGCAGATTTTATCTGCAAAGTAGGGAGATACTGGGTGGAAGAATTTCATACAGATGGCTGGCGGTTAGATGTGGCAAGTGAGATTAATGATGCCCTGTGGCGCAGATTCTACCGGGAAGTAAAAGAAGTCAACCCGGAGGCAATCTTAATCGGTGAAGTCTGGGAGACTGCTAATCACTGGCTGGATGGAACCATATTTGATTCAACGATGAATTATGATTTCCGGAAACACTGTAAACGCTTCTTTGGAGAAGAGAGCATCAGCAGCGCGGCATTTGACAGCCGGGTTACAAATATGCGGATGCGTTACCGGGAACAGACCGTGTTTGCACAGTTAAATCTCTTAGACAGCCATGATGTGAGCCGGTTCTATTCCCTTTGCAATGAACATGAATGGCAGTACCGGCTGGCACTGATTTTCCAGATGACATTTCCGGGCATGCCGTCCGTTTTCTATGGTGATGAGCTTGGCATAACCGGAATTGAAGAGGCGGACTACCGGCAGGCAATGCCATGGAAACAGGCATGCAAAGCAAAAGCCACGGAAGAAAAAGAACTCCGGGAGAAATCCTTTGAACAGAATTCGCCCGATTCTCTTTTTACTTTTATGCGGAGTCTGATTCAGTTACGCAGGAAAGAAGAACTGCTGCGAAGAGGTGATTTCCGTACGGTTTACACCCAGGAAAAAGGTGGACTCTACATTTATGAAAGATATAGTGCTACAGAGCGGATTCGTGTTATGATAAACAGGAATGAAGAACCGATGGACGTTGCGGCATTTCTGGCAGAGCCGGGCAGTGGACAGAGTGAGATTCTGTTGGTGCATGGACTGCTGGGAAGCAAATTAGACGGCTACGGTTATGTAATAATAAAAGGCAGAGTGGAAGAGTGATAGCACGCATTGCATGGTAACAGGATATCGGGCAATAGCATGCAGATATGATGGCGGAAAATTATTTTGGCGCAGAAAGGACAGAAAATGGCGGTTACGATTAAGGATGTGGCAAAGCAGGCAGGAGTGTCTACGGCAACGGTCTCAAAGGTTATGAATGGCTCTTATTCCATTTCTCAGGAGACCATAGACCGGGTGAAAAAGGTTATGCAGGAACTGGATTACCATCCGAATCTCCGGGCGAGAAATTTTGTCACACAGTCGACAAAGACCATTGTCTTTGTGACCTCGCTGGGGAAGAATGCAGGATTTGCCAACCCGCATATGTTTGAAATGGTGTGTGGGATGGAGCATGTCTTAACGGAAAAAGGCTATAGCCTTGTAATAAAGAATATGTCATCTGTAGAAGCGAGGGATTATATCCACAAAGCAGCAGAAGAGAAGGCGGCAGACGGCTATATCATTCATGCGGCTGTTATTTCTAAAGAACTGGATGAAATGATTTTTCAGGAATCCATTCCCCATCTGGTGATTGGCAATCCTAACTTTACCAGCCATTTCTGCTGGATTGATATTGATAACCGCCTGGCGGGTGAGCTGGCAGCGAAACATCTGCTGGAGCAGGGCTGCCAGTCCCTTGCATTTATTGGCGGAACGGAAGAGGATAAGATTTCCATGCACCGTCTGGATGGCGTGTTGTCTGTTCTGAATGATCATGATGTGCTGGTACCGAAGGATTATGTGCAGCGCGGGGAATCCCAGTGTGACAGTGGATATAAGATGACCAAAGAGATTCTTTCCAATAAAGTAAGACCGGATGGCATTATCTGTGCCAACAATTACATTGCTTATGGCTGCGTCAATGCACTGCATCATGCCGGAATAGAGATACCTTCGGATATCAGGGTCATTACTTTTGATGATTATCCATTTTCGCAGATATTGAAGCCACAGCTGACCGTAGTAAATATTGATATGTATGACATGGGAATACAGGCGGGAAAATACATCCTCCAGAAAATCAGAAAACCGAATCTGTATGCCCAGTCTTATATTACAATCCCGACATTGATTGTAAGGCAGTCGACCTGATATCGTAGCTGACTGATATCGCTGCAATCAGATACGGCAGTTAATCAGACCTGATGGTCGGTTGGAAATAACAGTTTGCCGGGAAGATAGAAACTACGAAAAAACGCTTAGTCCGAGTACTTTTTTAGTACAAGGTCTAAGCGTGTTTCTTTAATTGAATTCTTAAATCAAGATTTATTTACTACAGGAATTGCGGTACTGTACCGGTGTCATCTCGTATTTCTTTTTAAAGAGGCGGTTGAAATGTTCTACATTCTGATAACCCACGGAGTATGCAATGTTTTCAACAGTCATATTTCCGTTCTTTAAAAGAGTTCTTGCTTTTTTCATGCGGACACCCTGAACCAGTTCAACGAATGTTTGACCGGATTTTTCCTTAATATATTTGGAAATGTACGGCTCAGAGAGATGGAACTGTTTTGCCATATCCTCTAAGGTAACGGTCTGGTAGTTTGTCTGAATGTAATTCTTCATTTCCATTAAGCGCTTATCCTGAATCTCAACACTGGATTTTATGGAAGGAACCTGGTTTACTGCAACAACCAGTGCGCTGATAGAGGATCTGATGATATCGTCGTCGATGCCAACACCCCAGTACATCTGACCATAGCAGGTGATTCCTACATAGGACATAGCTTTGGAAGAAGAACCATGGCTCAAAGCGTGCTCTTCGTATACGGACAGCTCATAGCTGATGCCGAAGTACTGTTTGATAATGTTGCTGACAGCATCCAGACGGCCATTTCCGTTGGCACTTACCAGGTGGTTCTGTCCACCATGAACAATAGTAGCTTCTGCCATAATACCATCCACCTGTTTGAAGTGGCATTCTTCAATCTGGAAGTAAGGCTGGCGTTTTACATACTTATCTTCAAAGATTTCATATACCCACTGTGGAGACAGCTCTTTGTGCTCTTCATCGGAAACATGTTTTACCAGATAACCGACTTCCTCACGCATTTTCTCTGGCAGAGAAATGCCAAAGTTCTGTTTCAAAATGTAGTTTACGCCACCTTTACCGGACTGGCTGTTGATACGGATAACGTCAGAATCGTAAGTTCTGCCCACATCCATTGGGTCAACCGGAAGATAAGGGACAGACCACTCGTTGAGTTTTTTCTCTTCACGCCATGCCATACCTTTGGCAATGGCATCCTGATGGGAACCGGAGAAAGCGGTAAATACCAGATCACCGGCATATGGCTGACGTTCGTAAACGTGCATTCTGGTAAAACTTTCATATTTCTCACGGATTGCAGGCAGGTTAGAGAAGTTAAGTTTCGGATCAACGCCGTGTGAGAACATATTCATGGCAAGTGTGATGATATCTACATTACCGGTACGCTCACCATTACCGAAAAGAGTTCCTTCGATACGGTCGGCTCCGGCAAGAATACCAAGCTCTGCGTCACAGACACCGCAGCCACGGTCATTGTGTGGATGCAGGGAAAGTGTTACGGCATCACGATATTTCAAATGTTTGTGAATGTATTCTACCTGAGTGGCAAATACATGCGGCATTGCATTTTCGACAGTGGTTGGAATATTAATGATTGCTTTATTAGAAGCCTTTGGCTGCCATACATCAAGTACTGCGTTGCAGACTTCCACGGCATAGTCCACTTCAGTTCCCGGAAAGCTTTCCGGGCTGTATTCGAAGGAGAAGTTACCTTCAGTCTCAGAAGCCAGTTTATTCAAAAGCTTTGCCCCGTCAATGGCGATCTGTTTTACTTCCTCTTTACTCTTTTTAAATACCTGCTCACGCTGTGCAACAGAGGTAGAATTGTAAAGATGAATGACTGCGTGCGGAGCACCTTTTACCGCTTCAAAGGTTTTCTTGATGATATGCTCTCTTGCCTGGGTCAGAACCTGGACGGTAACATCGTCCGGAATCATATTGCGGTCGATTAAGGCGCGCATAAAGTTGTATTCTGTCTCGGAAGCAGCAGGGAAACCAACTTCAATTTCTTTGAAACCGATTTTAACCAGCATTTCAAAGAACTGCAGCTTTTCCTCTAAGCTCATCGGCTCAATCAGAGCCTGGTTGCCATCACGTAAATCAACGGAGCACCAGATAGGCGGCTTGTCGATATAATCCTTCTTTACCCAGTCATAAGTACATTCAGGCGGCATAAAATATGCACGCTGATATTTTTCATATCCTTTCATATTGAACCTCCAAAAAAATATTCTGATTATGTTGCAGTGTTACTCGCGTAAAAAAAATCTTCCGTCTCTATCATTCGAAGATGAATCATAGAGACGAAAGAAAACTTTCGCGGTACCACTCTATTTCATGTTGTTACATGCACTCATTGGCACTATCATGCCATTCCCGGGTAACGGTGGGAGTCCGTCGCGACCTACTATAGGGTTCAGCCGGCAGCTTCAAGGCGAGTTCACTGTATTCCTTCTGCCGTCTTGCATCAACCGGCGGCTTTCTGAGAGAATTCCTGACAGTTACTATTCCTTTTCATAGCCTTTTTCAAATGTCTTTGGTAATACTAACACAAAAAAGTGCGTTTGTGTATGATTAAATTTAATCACTTATATTGATATATTTTAATAAGGAATCTGACCGCTCTTGCTATATTTATTCCAAACACTCTGATACTGGAAAGTTGCCACAATAGCATAAATTGCTGCCACAAGAATCAGCCATCCGCCAAACGTTCCTGACGAAAGGAATACGTAAATGGTATTAATGACGCCATAGACACAAAGTAAAATAGAGCATACACGGCTCTGCGCAAGATGAATAGCAAGTCCGAGTCCGAGCATAATTGCAACATCAATCAGTGAGGTATAAGTATGTAAAAAAGCAATAAGAAGCAGATTAATTCCTACACATATATAAATGATAACAGAAGAAGCAATAATATTTCCTCTGTATTTCTTGCAGAGTGGAGAATGATAGAAATCGTGTTTACTCATTCCCTGTGGAACCTGATTCGGTGCAGCGTATGGATTGCCATAAGGATATTGCTGAGCATTGTTAAACTGAGGCTGTCCATTATAAGGGTTCTGCTGAGCATTGTTAAACTGAGGCTGTCCATTATAAGGGTTCTGCTGAGCGTTATTAAATTGGGGCTGTCCATTATAAGGATTTGGCTGAGCGTTATTAAATTGGGGCTGTCCATTATAAGGATTTGGCTGTCCGTTGTATGGACGCTGGTTTGGCATTGGAGCCGGTGCACCGCAGTTCGGGCAGGTTCGAAAGTTATCCGGATATTGTGTTCCGCATGATTGACATTGCATAAAATGTCTCCCCCTTTTGTATTCATTATATTATATTATATTATATAAGGTAATGCAGATGTATTGTATTCAGGTCGTTGACAGAATGAAATCATCTTTCTCTCAAAAACCTTAAAAATATCATCGAATCACCTATATCATATTATTCTATCTGTTTTCCTGATATCTGTAAACAATAAAATAAGAAGAAATCCCCATCTGCCTTACACGCTGGCATCAATATGAGCTGCTTTTTTGCGGAGCCCGGAAAGATGGATATTAATTTCGCGTCGTACAGACTGAGCAGTGACAGGTTCTTCACCAGACTTATCGTCATGCTCTGCTTTGACCAAATCGGCAGTGTGCTTATCTGAGCCATCATCCGCTGCACCCACAGACTCTTCGGCAGAATCTGAACCGGAAGAGATTTCTGCATTATCGGTAGAATCGGATGTCGTTGCATCGGTTGAATCGGCAGAACTTTTATCCTTATCGGCTGGACTTACATCTTCGTAAGGCTCTTTGTCCGGTTTTGTCTGATATTCCGGCGTCTTGGTATAATCATTGTGTTCTTTTTCAATGGCATAGGTACGCTTTAAAATCTGCTCTAACATAGCCTTTTTCTTGGCTTTTGGAATGTGTGGGTCATTGGAAACCGTCTTAACCTCAGACATAAACTGTCCCATTTTATAGAGTTTTAGCTTCTCAACGTCCTTTTTGGTACGGCAGTTTTGAAGCTGTTTACGGTAAGCTGCCACTTCTTCCTTCAACTTTTCATGTTCCTTTAAAGCATCCGGATTGACTTTTTCTAAATATTGTTCTTCCTCCGGAGTTAATTCCTGACCGGAATCTAATTTTGCCTGAAGCTCCTGCTGGAAATTACTTTCATGCATCTGGGAAATCTGTTCCTGATAATGCTGTAACAGGCGTTCCTCCTGGGTCAGCTCCTGGTTCCGTTCTTTTTTGGTGGGACGCTGCGGGAGCCCCTGTTCTTTCTTGCGTTGGGAAAGAACCACAAGTGAGTTTTCGAGTTTGAGATTCATATCTTTTCCTCCTTGAAAAGTTCTGTGAAAATCCATTTTCACATATGCCGTTTATGAGAATCTACTATATAAATAATATCGGCAAAATAAAATAAGACTTTACAACAAAACAAACAATTGCTATTCTAAATATTAAGTAATTTAAGAGGAGGACATTTTATGTTTAACAGTAACGTGCTGTGGATTCTTGCGGCATTTGTGGTATATATGGGTGTGATGATTGCCATAGGTGCGAAATATATGAAAAGTACAAAGAATTCAGAAGATTATTTTCTTGGAGGAAGAGGCTTAAGCGGCTGGGTGGCAGCATTAAGCGCACAGGCATCTGATATGAGCGGATGGCTTCTGATGGGACTTCCGGGTGCGGTATATGCATTTGGAACCGGTCAGGCATGGATTGCTATTGGACTGTTTATTGGAACGGTCTGCAACTGGATATTTATTTCCGGAAGACTGCGCAGATATACCATCCGTGCCAATAACTCCCTGACTTTACCGGAGTATTTCCAGAATCGTTTCCATGATAAGAAGAATGTGTTGTTGTGTATTTCTTCTATAGTAATAGTCGTATTCTTTCTGGTATATACTGCATCTGCATTTGCAGCAGGCGGAAAATTGTTCCATGCAGTAACCGGTGTTGATTATACCGTAGCTTTAACCATCGGTGCAGTTGTTATTTTACTGTATACCTTCATGGGAGGTTTTATGGCAGTATGTGTAACAGACTTTATTCAGGGAATGCTGATGCTGGTTGCACTTCTTGCGGTGCCTCTGATGGCATATGCGGTGGTAAGTGGCAATGGCGGATTAAGAGAACTTTTAGATGCCAGCGGAGTAGCAGGAGGAAGCGATTCCTATATGAGCCTCTGGCAGAATGGTGGAGAGCCATATCGTGCCATCGATATTATTTCACAGCTCGCATGGGGATTGGGATATTGCGGAATGCCTCATATCCTGACCAGATTTATGGCGGTAAAGAGCCAGAAAGAATTAAATAAATCCAAAGGTATTGCAATTGTCTGGGTAGCATTATCCTTAACCTTTGCCTGCATCATCGGTGTGGTTGGAAGAGCGTACCTGTATCCGGAAGTGCTTGGAAGCGCCGGGGCAGATTCTGCGGAAAATGTATTCATTAATATGATTACACATTTGTTTACGAAGCAGTATGCATTGCCGTTTGTTGCAGGAATCTTCCTGTGCGGAATCCTTGCAGCAATTATGTCTACTGCAGATTCACAGCTTTTAGTAACTGCATCTTCCGTATCAGAAGATATATACAAAGGTGTAGTAAATAAAGAAGCAAGTGATAAAAAGGTTCTTATGGTCAGTCGTATTACCGTAGTGGTAGTTGCGATTATTGCTTATATCATTGCACTGAATCCGAACAACTCCATTATGGGACTGGTATCCAATGCATGGGCAGGCTTTGGCGCTGCATTTGGACCACTGGTAGTATTGTCACTATTCTGGAAGCGTACGAACAAACCGGGAGCAATTGCAGGAATTGTATCCGGTGGTGTGGCAGTTATCATCTGGGATTATATTCCTTTGATGAAAAACGCAGACGGTGCCATGGTAACACTTGGAACCGGAACCGGAATCTATTCCCTTCTGGTAGGATTCTTCTTAAGTTTAATCTGTATCGTAATTGTGAGTCTTTGTACCAAAGCTCCAAACGAAGAAATGCAGAAAGAATTTGCAGACGTTGCTGACAAGAGCATAGAATTATAATAGAAAAGAAAAGCTGTTTATTTGCAAGGGGCAAAAGGGTGCCGGCAAGTAAACAGCTTTTTATAATGAAAAAACAAGGCAGAAGTGAAAATACCGAAAAAAAGATAGAAAATGGATTGTATACAAAAAAATACAATTTTTCTGAAAAAAGTATTGCAAAAGCGAAACCTGTCGTGTATACTAATCCTTGCTGTGACATTGATAGCGTAGAAGCGTGAGGTTGCTGCCCGCTGTGGCAGGTTTTCCGTGGAGCGAATGTCAAGTTAGGAAACTGGCGACAAGTCACTGTATCACGAATATGGTCTACAGAGGTAGAAACAACGTGTGTAAAGCTTATGACACACACGGAGAAGTGTACAGTCACCGCTTGTCGTACTGAATTAAAGTGCGAAAAGGAGGCGACTTTTTTTATGGCAAGTCAAGTAATGAGAATCACATTGAAAGCTTATGATCACAAATTAGTAGATTCATCAGCAAAAAAAATCATCGAGACTGTAAAGAAAAACGGATCACAGGTGAGCGGACCGGTGCCGCTGCCAACTAAGAAAGAGGTAGTTACTATTCTTAGAGCAGTACACAAGTACAAAGATTCCAGAGAACAGTTCGAGCAGAGAACTCATAAGAGACTGATTGATATCATTGCTCCGACACAGAAAACAGTTGATGCATTATCAAGATTAGAAATGCCGGCTGGTGTCTACATCGATATCAAAATGAAATAAAGTCAAAACAAGTAGTAAATCCTGAGGGGCCGCAAGGCTTTCTAGGATGAACGGGAAACCGTTCCGCTGTAGAAAAAACAGGAGGAAAGATAATGAAGAAAGCAATTTTAGCAACAAAAGTCGGAATGACTCAAATCTTCAATGCAGACGGCGTATTAGTGCCGGTAACTGTATTACAGGCTGGTCCTTGTGTAGTAACACAGATTAAAACTGTTGAAAACGACGGATACAGTGCAGTACAGGTTGGTTTTGTTGACAAGAAAGAAAAAGTTGTAAACAAAGATGCCAACGGTAAGAAAGAAATCAGAAACAGACATGGCGTAAACAAAGCTGAAATGGGACATTTCAAAAAAGCTGGTGTGTCTGGAAAGAGATTTGTAAGAGAGTTCAAGCTTGAAAATGCAGCTGATTATAATCTTGCAGATGAAATCAAAGCAGATATCTTTGCAGAAGGCGATCATGTAGACGCAACTGCAATTTCTAAAGGTAAAGGATTCCAGGGCGCTATTAAGAGACTTGGTCAGCATAGAGGACCTATGGCTCACGGTTCTAAATTCCATCGTCATCAGGGTTCCAATGGTTCCTGTTCTACACCTAGCCGTGTATTCAAGGGCAAAGGAATGCCGGGACATATGGGAAGCGTTAAGATTACAACTCAGAACCTTGAAGTTGTAAGAGTAGACGCAGAGAACAACCTGCTTTTAATCAAAGGTGCTGTTCCAGGACCTAAGAAAGCTTTAGTAACAATCAAAGAATCAGTAAAAGCAGCAAAATAGTGCATTTAAGAAAGGAGGAACACACAGATGGCTAAAGTATCTGTTTATAATATGGAAGGCAAAGAAGTTGGCAATATGGACTTAAACGATGCTGTATTCGGTGTAGAAATTAACGAACATCTGGTACACATGGCAGTAGTTCAGCAGTTAGCTAACAATCGTCAGGGAACTCAGAAAGCTAAGACACGTTCTGAAGTATCCGGTGGCGGAAGAAAACCTTGGAGACAGAAAGGAACTGGTCATGCAAGACAGGGTTCAACAAGATCTCCACAGTGGACTGGCGGTGGCACAGTATTCGCTCCAGTACCAAGAGACTATTCTTTCAAATTAAACAAGAAAGAAAAGAGAGCAGCTTTAAAATCTGTTTTAACATCTAAAGTTCAGGAAAATAAATTCATCGTTGTTGATGAGCTGAAATTAGACGAAATCAAAACAAAGAAATTCGCAGAGGTTATGAACAATCTGAAAGCAGACAAAGCATTAGTTATTTTAGGCGATATGGATACAAACGTAATCAAATCCGCTGCAAACATTGCAACTGTTAAGACAACACAGACCAGCGAAATGAATGTATTTGATGTATTGAAATATGACACAGTAGTAGCAACAAAGGCTGCTGTTGAAAAAATCGAGGAGGTGTATGCATAATGGCAAACGTACAGTATTATGATGTAATCCTCAAACCAGTAGTAACTGAGAAGAGTATGGCAGCTATGGGAGAAAAGAAATATACTTTCTTAGTACATCCGGAAGCTAACAAAACCATGATCAAAGAAGCAGTTGAGAAAATGTTCGAAGGCGCTAAGGTTGCCAAGGTTAACACAATGAACCAGGAAGGCAAGAACAAAAGACGTGGTGCTGTAGTTGGAAAAACTGCGAAAACAAAGAAAGCTATCGTTCAGTTAACAGAAGATAGTGCAGATATCGAGATTTTCTCCGGACTGTAAAATCCGGGAAACTCAGCTAGGCACAGAAAAGTGCGATAATAAACTTATTTATTGAAAGGAGAAAAACAATGGGAATTAAGACATACAACCCATATACACCTTCCAGAAGAAATATGACTGG